>Ga0187848_10000072_pt1 | contig 89803 bp, 75 predicted proteins | sample June2016WEW_4_40_FD_132424 | JGI IMG/M metagenome (GOLD analysis project Ga0187848, IMG submission 132424) | Peatland microbial communities from SPRUCE experiment site at the Marcell Experimental Forest, Minnesota, USA - June2016WEW_4_40 | ecosystem: Environmental > Terrestrial > Soil >... | reverse complement strand
GGGTCGCAAACGACAAATCGTGGCGCTATTCGTCAGGCCCAAACCAGCGCTTCGGAAAACTCACCCGTCAAGTGCAGGGGGAAGTGTTTTTTTCCTTGACAAATCCTTATCATGGATGTCCCGATGTTCTTCCCGATCTTCTTCCGCCGAACCCGGCAAACAGTACCCGGTTTCGGGTCAAATGCTCTGGCTCGTTCAATTTCCCGTGTTCGTCCACGTAAAAGACGTCCTGCGGAGGTGACAGTGCGTCTTCAAAGAGCGGTCCATCTGCAGCCAGGCATACGGCCAGCAGCAACCAGATTCCCCGTCGAGCTATTGTACGCAAAGGCGACGACACTGCTGATGCAATGCTAACACTTGACCACTTCCAGATAAAACGGGGTTACCGGAGACTGGCCAATCCACATGGGCGTACGTCGCCAACCCGGAGAAGCGCCGGTAGAACGCCGTATTAGAGCAGTTCCCCAAGCGTTGCGGAATTCTCACCGAAGAAAGCCGGCCGGAGCCGGCCTTCCTTGAATCGGAAGGCCGAGATATGGAAGCCGCGGCAGCGGGACCTCGTAAGGGCTGAGCCGGTTCTGGGTTGTGAGAGGCACATACAAAACAAGGGCGCGGGGCGGATCGGAATCCTTGCGCGACACGATGACTACCGGTCGCGTCTTTGCCGCAAGCCCGAGATCGGCCAGCCACACGTCACCCGGCTGCGGGTTCATCGAGCAGGTCCAGAACTTCTTGTTCGGCAGCGCGCGAACGCACTAAGTCGAGGACGTCGCGGTCGGCGAGGTCGATGACCTCGGCTACGCGCTCTCGCACTTGGGCGGCCGTCTCCGGTTTCCACTCGCGCAGCCCGGCGTCCAATCTTTCCACCAGACGGTCCACGATGCCTCCTTCCGCTAGTTTACTTCAATCCAGTTATAATCCTCAGCTTGAGCACTAAAACAGCGTTTCTATTCCCTGGTCAAGGGTCCCAATACACCGGCATGGGGAAATCGCTCGCCGAGCGGTTCGCGGTAGCGCGGCAGGTGTTTGAGGAGGCCGACCGGGCGCTCGGGGTTTCCATTTCGCGGCTCTGTTTCGAAGGGCCCGACGAGCAGCTCAAGCTGACTGAGAATACCCAGCCCGCCCTGCTGGCCACTTCCATCGCGGCGCTGGCCGTGTTGCGGGAGCGGGGAGTGACAGCGGACTACGTGGCCGGCCACAGCCTGGGCGAATACTCCGCTTTGGTGGCCGCGGGCAGCCTGGCGTTTGGCGATGCCTTGCGCCTGGTGCGCGATCGCGGGCGTTACATGCAGGAAGCCGTTCCGCCGGGGGTGGGCGCCATGGCCGCCTTGTTGCGGCTGCCGGAAGGAAAACTGGAGTCCATTCTGGCCGAAGCCGCGCAGGGAGAAGTAGTCTCCGCCGCCAATTTGAATTCGCCGGAGCAGGTGGTGATTGCCGGGCACGCCGGGGCCGTCAATCGCGCCGTCGCCTTGGCGAAAGCCGCCGGTGCGCGCCGCGCCGTGCTCCTCCCGGTCAGCGCCCCGTTTCACTGTGCCCTCATGCAGCCGGCCCAGCAGCGGCTGAGGGTGAATCTGGACGCCACGCCTTTCGCCGGCCTCGCCATTCCCCTGGTGAATAACTGGCAGGCCCGCGAAATCCGCGCCGGCGCCGAAGCGCGCGAGGGGCTCTACCAACAGGTGCCGAACCCCGTGCGCTGGGTGGAAATCGTGCGTTACCTGACCGAACAGGGCGTGGGGCGCGCTTTCGAGATCGGAGCCGGCAGTGTTTTGTGCGGATTGGTACGGGCGATCTCACCCGCCGTTGCGGTTTCAAAAATCGGCGAAGCAGTGGATCTAGACGCCCACACGAGTTCGCAAGGGTGAGACAAACAACACGGGCTGAAGCCTGCACTATACCCGCCGCACCACCACCCCGGCTTCGCCGAACAGGGTTTCCACCATGCTGAAATGTTCGTCGTAGTATTGGCTGGAGTATTGCGACATTCGCTCGCGTGAAATCACCACCTGCACAATCCCCGCCTGCACCACGGCGCGCGCGCAATCCATGCATGGCATGATCTCCACGTAGACGGTGCAGCCTTCGGTCGCCGTGCCGGCGCGCGCGGCGTTGCAGATGGCGTTGCGCTCCGCGTGCTCGATCCAGAGGTACTTCATGGGCCGCACCAGGCGCTCGGCCACGTCGTCGCGAATGCCACGGGGAAACGAGTTGTACCCGGTGGAACGGATCTCGTGATTGGGCCCCACGATGACGCTGCCGATCTGCGTGTTGGGGTCCTTGCTGCGCTGCGCAACTACTTTGCAGATGTCCAGATAATATTGGTCCCAGCCGGGAATCGTCCGACTCATGGTTTCCGCTACTCTACCATACACGGCTTAAAACTGGTTGCCTCTTTGGCTATTCCCGAGCCTCGCTACGCCGTGCGTGGCGATGTGGCCGGGAATTCTGTCGCGGCCAACGCCAGCGCGTAACTGACGCGCCTACGGTACGTGGCGCACGCTCTTGGCGCAATGCCGCATACTTTTCGCCAGGGCCGGCACGGCATCATTAGTAGGGTGGACCCCCTGGTCCGCGCGGGACGCCCTCGTCCCGCTCTTTTCCCCAAGCAGCAAGTCTCCGACACCGGCGAAGAGCCGGCCAGGGGGCCGGCCGCGGACCAGGGGGTCCGCCCTACGGCGTGCCGCATTCCCACTCCTGGAGACGCCTGGTGCGGGCACGGCAGCCTGAGAGGCCGCGCCATGTGGCCAGTCCACCCCCACCCGGCGCCAATCCGTTGGACAATAGCGAACATGCTCCACGATCGAGTCGCTCTGGTCACCGGCGCCGCCACGGGTATCGGCGAAGCCATCGCCCGCTTGTTCGCGCAACACGGCGCGCAGGTCTATCTGTTGGATATCGATGCCGCTCGCAATGAAGCCGTCGCCGCTTCCATTCGGGCCGAATCGGGCCGCGCCGATGCCATTACCGCCGACGTTACCGACGGGCCGGCGCTCGGGGCCATCGCCCGCAACGCCATCGAGCGCCATGGCCGTATCGACGCCCTCATCAACAATGCCGGCATCTACCCGCGCCGCCTGTTCGTCGATATGACCGAAGCGGAATGGGACCACATGCAGGACGTGAACCTGAAAAGCATGTTCCACGCCATCAAGGCCGTGGCTCCCCACATGATCGAACGGCGGTCGGGGAAAATCGTCAACATCTCGTCGGTCACGTTTCACCTCGGCACGGCCAAGCTGAGCCATTACGTGGCATCGAAGGGCGGAGTCATCGGCCTCACCCGCTCGCTCGCCCGCGAATTCGGCGAACACAACGTATACGTCAACTGCATCACCCCCGGCGCCATCCAAACGGAATCGGAGCCGCGTTTCGTTACCGATGCCGATGCCCGCGTTTTTCTGGAATCGCAGAGCATCAAACGGCGTTTGACGCCGCTCGATGTGGCCCGGGCCGCCCTGTTTCTCGCCTGCGAATGGAGCGACGGCGTTACCGGCCAGTGCCTGAACGTGGATGCCGGCTGGTACATGCACTAAGGTGGCATTATGAAAGATAACCCCGAAGAGCACGTTTCCCACAGAGCGTGTACTTTTGCTACATTTCCATTAGAGAAGGCAGCGCCGAGTTCCAGAAGTCAGCGCCGGCCTGAGCGCGCCGGGCCGCCCGCCGACGCCCAAGGATCCCCATGGAGAACGAGACTTTAACCATCACGGACAACCGGACCAACAAGAGCTACACCATTCCGATTGCCAACGGCGCGATACGCGCGTTGGACCTGCGCCAGATCAAGTCGGGGCCTGAGGATTTTGGCCTGATGACTTACGACCCGGCTTTCATGAACACGGCGTCGTGCCATAGCGCTATTACGTACCTGGACGGCGACGCCGGCATTCTTCGATATCGCGGTTACCCCATCGAGCAACTGGCGGAGCACTGCACTTTTTTGGAAGTTGCGTACCTGCTGCTGAACGGCGAGCTTCCCACCCAGGAAGAGCTGGAAAACTGGAATCACGAAGTGATGCGGCGCAGCGGCATCCACGAAAACGTGAAGAAGTTCATGGACGGATTCCACCACGACGCCCATCCCATGGGGATGCTGATCAGCACGGTGGCGGCGCTTTCCACTTTTTATCCGGACGCCAGAAACCTCACCAATCCCGCCTGCAACCGCAAGCAGATCATTCGGCTGATCGCGAAGATGCCCACCCTGGCCGCCTGCGCCTACCGCCATCGCCTGGGCCTGCCTTACGTTTATCCCGACTCAACGCTGAGCTACACCAAGAACTACATGCACATGCTGTGGCGGCGCACCGAGCCGACCTACGTGGCCAACGAAGTGCTGGCGCGAGCGTTGGAGGTGTTGTTCATTCTGCATGCGGACCACGAACAGAATTGCAGCACCAGCACCATGCGCGCCGTGGGCAGCTCGAACGCCGACCCGTTCGTGACCGCCGCCGCCGCCATTGCCGCGCTTTCCGGACCGCTGCACGGCGGGGCCAACGAAGAAGTGCTGCGCATGCTCGACGAGATCGGCGTCATCGAAAACATCCCTCCGTACATCGCCGAGGTCAAAACCGGGCATCGCAAGCTGATGGGCTTCGGCCACCGGGTGTACAAGAACTACGACCCGCGCGCCCGCATCATCAAGCGAGTCGCCGAGGAAGTGTTCGAGGTGACGGGGCGCAATCCCAAGATCGACATTGCCCTGGAGCTGGAGAAAATCGCGCTTTCCGACGAGTATTTCATCAAGCGCAAGCTCTATCCCAACGTGGATTTCTACTCCGGCATCATCTACCAGGCCATGGGATTCACGCCCGACCAGTTCACCGTGCTGTTCGGCATTCCGCGCACGGTCGGCTGGCTGGCGCAATGGCAGGAGCTGCTGCAGGACCCGGAACGGAAAATCGCCCGGCCGCGGCAGATCTACGTCGGCCAAGAGCTGCGCGATCTCGTCCCAATTACGCGGCGAACGCAGAACGAAATGGTCACGGTCTAGAAGCCTTCGGAGATCAGCTTTCGGCGGTCAGCTAAACCGTGTTGGCTGATCGCCGATCGCTGACCGCTATCTGCTAGCATGCAGAGATGCTCGGCATCGACCGTCGCGCCGCCAGTGTCACCTGGACGGTGGCGCTCGTCCTGCTGCTGCTCTGGCTGCTCTACCAGGTGCGGAGCACGCTGTTTCTGTTCGTACTGGCGGTGTTGTTCGCTTTCATGCTGGCGCCGCTGGTGAATTGGCTCAATCGCGTGTTGCCGGGCAAGCGGCACTGGCGTCAGGCCGGGCTGGTGATCTCTTATGTTCTACTGGTCGCCGCGGTTGCCGGCGCCGGGGTAGCCATAGTGACCAAGGTGGTAGAGCAGGCGGCCGCATTCGAGAATGGCGGGCTTGCCAAGCGCTTGCCCGAGCTGGTATCGGCGTGGATTCAGCGCATCCCGGTGGAGCACCTCCGTGCGGAAATCGTCCAGCGTGCCGACGAATGGGTTTCGGAGCTGCCGAGGGCCGCCATCCGTTTCCTCTCGATGGCGGGCGGTCTGATCTATATCGTGATTGTGCCCATCCTGGCGTTCTTCTTCCTGAAAGACGCCGCCGTGATTCGGCAGCAGATTCTGGAGCTGGCGGAGGCCAGTCCGCAGCGGGCCATGCTGGACGCGGTTCTGACCGACGCCCACCTGCTGCTGGCGCAGTATATTCGGGCGCTGGTGATGCTGTCGCTGGTAGCTTTCCTCACGCTGGCTGGTTTTTTCACTATAATCGGCATGCCGTATGGCATCCTGCTGGCGGCCCTGGCCGGTATGCTGGAATTCATCCCCACCTTAGGCCCGCTTACGGCCGCGATCATCGTCCTGGCGGTAACCTGGGCGAGCGGCGCTCCCCTGCTGCTCGTGGCCCTATTCCTGGCGGGCTTCCGTATGTTTCAGGACTACGTGCTCTCGCCCCACCTCATGTCGCGAGGCGTAGAACTGCATCCCTTGCTGGTGCTGTTCGGCGTTTTCGCCGGCATGCAGGTGGCCGGTATACCCGGTGCGTTCCTGTCGGTGCCGGTGCTCGCGCTGGGCCGGGTGGTGTTCCGCCGCCTGCGCGATGGGGAGGGACCGGGAGCCGGCTCTACTTTGTAGCCAATTCCACACCTTTGGTGGAGACATAATACTTGGCCAGCATGCCTGGCCGTTCCCATGCCGGCAACGTTTTCGGCGATTTCAGGTAGGTGAGGAAGCGCTTCGCGACTTGCGCGAAATGCGCTTCATGCCCCACGCGGAACTGGGCGGGGATGTCGATGCGAGCCTCGGAGGGGTTGGCGCCGATGGCTAATCCCGGCCATTGGTCTTGCAAAGCGGCTACTTTGATCTCGAGCGCGCGACATACCGGCGCGGTATCGCTGAGCGGGACCACGTACAACTCGGGCTTGAAATTCTCAGCCTGGCCCTGGCGGATCTCGATGCGCGCTTTGGTGCCAACGAATGACGCCTGGTAGACGTCGCCCGTCCCCGGCGGGGCTTCCCAATGCCAAAGAACCTCGATCCGGACGTGGATTCCGCGCAAGGTGTAGTGGACGGCGTTGTTGCAGAAATACGGCAGTTCCCCGCCTTTGACCCGATCCGCGAGCCCGGGCGAAAAGTCCGGCTCGCCGGTGATTTCCTGAAACTGCGTCCGGGTCAGCATCAGCGGCCAACGGCGCGCGCTGAGCAATTGAATATCGTTGCGATAGTCGATGGCCTGGTCCGGGAATGCCGTCCAGGAAACCAGGTCGACGACGTGCGTGCCGACGTCCGCCAGTGCCTCGCCGTATTCCGCGATATCGAAAAACCAGGCGGGGCGGCGCAGCGGCACGCCGGCGACCACTTTCTTGACGTGGTGAATGCTGGAGGCCGAAACGCCGGGGGCAGCGGCCGTACCGGCACTTTGGACGCCGAATATCTCCGGCGTGTTCACCAAAATGCGCTGCATTTCGGAGGTCGCCTCGTAGCGTTCGGTCATGATATCGTACGCCACCAGGCCCTTGGCGTCGGCCAGGTCGAGCGCTTCTTCGAGCTTGGCGAGATCCGCCGACTGGATAATCCAGGGCTTGTCGGCAAAGACATTGAGACCGGCGCGGAGCGAGCCCAGAATGCGGTCGATTTTGACGCGGTTCCGGCCGGTGATCGCCACCACGCTGCCGCGCGGGTTCTGGAGCATTTCCGCCATGGGGTCGCCGGTGGCTGCCAGGTCGAGCTGCCAACGGGTGGGATTCCGCGGGCGGGTATTAAAGCGATAAATCCGGCTGAGGTAGTCGAACAGTTCCGGCCCGAGCGGTGCGTAGACCGAGACCCGCTCGTCCAACTCGGGATACATTTCGGCCTGCAGCAAGGAGGCATGAAAATGGCCGGGGTCCATGACGATGAGTCGCGCCGGTGGCATGGCTTCGACGATAGCGCGTTTCAGGGTGGGGCAAGGCGGGGAGCCTGCCCCACTGCGTAGCGCTTCACGCTGAACCGCTCCCATCCCGCCGCCTGCACGCCCGAGCTCTCTTTATCGTCATAGAATAGAGATGCATACGTGAGAAGGGTTACATCATGCTTGTTCGTAGGAACCGCCGCGGGTTTTCGCTCATCGAGCTGCTGATCGTCATCGCGATCATTCTGTTGATCATCACCATCGCCGTCCCCAAGTTCAACAGCGTGCAGAAGCACGCCCGCGAAGTGGCTGCGCTGCAGGCCATCAAGACCATTCATACGGGGCAGGTGCAGTTTTACTCCGAGTATGGCCGTTATGCCACCTCGCTCACCGAACTGGGACCGCCCGCCAGCGGGCATGCCAGCGCTTCCTCGGCGGACCTGATCGGCAACGATCTGGCGTCCGGCGAGAAGCAGGGATACCGGTTCACCGTCAGCGGAAATGCCGGAGGATACATTATCAACGCCAATCCCGTGGTGTACGGCACCAGCGGCGACAAGAGCTTCTTCTCCGACCAGACCATGACGATTCACGAAAACGACGGACCCGAACCAGCCACCGCGCAAAGCAAGGAAATGCGTTAGGCAAGAAAGATGGCCACGGATAAACACCGATAAGAAAATCCCCCTTATTTATCTGTGTTCATCGGCGTTCATCGGCGGCTATAATCTGATTTCTCCGGCCCCTTGACATGTTCTCCTACTCCAACCAAGATCTCTATTGCGAACAAGTGGCTCTGGCCGACGTGGCGGCCCAGGCGGGCACACCGGCCTACGTGTATTCCAGCCGGGGCATCCTCGACAACTATCGCGCTTACGATCAGGCATTCGGCAAACTGCCCCACCAGGTGTGCTACGCGGTGAAGGCGAACTCTTCCCTCGCCGTGCTGGGGCTGCTGGCCAAGGCGGGCGCCGGTTTCGATATCGTCTCCGGCGGCGAGCTGTTCCGCGTGCTCCAGGCCGGCGGCGATCCGTCCAGGGTGGTGTTTTCCGGGGTTGGCAAGACTGCCGGCGAGGTGGAATACGCGCTCGAGCAAGGCATTCTGAGCTTCCATTGCGAATCCGAAGCCGAGCTCGCGCTGATCGACGCCATGGCGGCGCGGCATGGCAAAAAGGCGGCGTTTGCGATCCGCGTCAACCCCGACGTGGACGCCGCCACGCACCCGTACATTTCGACCGGCTTGAGCCAGCACAAATTCGGCATTCCCCTCGCGGAAGCGCACCTGGTATACGAACGCGCGCGCAGCTTTCCGAACCTGGTGGCGAGCGGCGTGAGCTGCCACATCGGCTCGCAGATGCTGGATGCCAGCCCGATTCTGGAAGCGGTAGACAAAGTCCTGGCCCTGGCGAACGCTTTGCGCCGGGGAGGGTACCCGATTCGCCACCTGGACCTGGGCGGAGGGCTGTGCATCGCTTACCGGCCGGGAGAGAAGACGCCGGCGATCCGCGGCTTCGTCGAAACCCTCCAATCGCGCCTCCACGAAGCCGGTTTGACCGTGCTGGTGGAACCCGGCCGCTCCATCGTGGGCCCGGCAGGCGTGCTGCTCACCCGCGTGCTATACCGCAAGAAGAACGGCGACCGCGAGTTCGTGATCGTGGACGCCGCCATGAACGATCTGATCCGGCCCTCGCTCTACCGGGCGCACCACGAGATCGTTCCGGTGCGCCGCAACTCCCTGCCGCCCATCGTCGCCGACGTGGTGGGCCCGGTGTGCGAGACCGGCGATTTTCTGGCGCGCGAGCGCCACATGGCCAACGTCATGCCCGGAGATTTCCTGGCAGTTTCGACGGCCGGCGCATACGGCTTCGTGCAATCCTCCAATTACAATTCGCGCCCGCGCGCGCCCGAAATCCTGGTGGAAGCGGACCGGTTCCGGGTGATCAGGAAACGCGAGACCTACCCGGACCTGGTGCGTGGAGAAAGCCTCTGAATGGGAGCTGCCGTCGAGTGTCCCTGGAACGAACCGGCCCGCTATACTTGCTATCGCGCCGCCGGTCCGATCGCGGTGGATGGCAAGTTGGACGAGCCTTCCTGGCAACTGGCGCCGCAATCGGCGCGCTTCGTGGACATCGTGACCGGCGAGCCCGCCTGGCTCGACACCCGCGTGAAGCTCCTCTGGGACGACGATTGCCTCTATTTCGGTTTCCGGGCCCAGGAGACCGACGTGTGGGGCACTCTCACCCAACGCGACTCGAAAATCTGGGAGGAGAACGATCTGGAGCTGTTCATCGGCGCGCGCGACGCGTATTACGAGTTCGAGATCAACGCGCGGAACACGGTATATGAGGCGTTCTGGATCTGGAAGGACGTCCACCGGCCGGGCGGCCCGTATTGGGGACGGCCGGAATTCGACCCCGCCGCCCACCCGACTTTGGTGCTCGATGGCGTGGGCGGCCACGTTCACCCGCGCGGCGAGCGCTGGGGTTTCCTCGATTGGGATCTGCCGGGCTTGCAATCCGCCGTTCACGTCGACGGTGTGCTGAACAGCCGGACCCACACCGACCGCGGGTGGACGGCCGAGTTGGCCCTGCCCTGGAAGGGGCTGGAGCTGCTGGCCGACGGCCGCTCGCTTCCCCCCAAACACGGCGATGTGTGGCGAATCGATTGCTCGCGTTTCGAGAAGATCGGCCGCCGCGGCGAAGTGCTCGACCCGTGCGCTGGCTGGACCTGGAACCGCCATGGCCACTACGATTCCCACATCCCCGAAGTATTTCCGTACGTCACTTTCTCGACCGAGACGGTGGGGAGCTGACGCTCGAGAGTGAAGCGGTGCTGCGCACGATCGATCCGCCTACGCTTGCGGAACCGCGCGCGGTGGGCCGCAAACAACTGCCCACGACGGTGATCGGCTTGCTCATCCATATCGCCGAGCACACCCAACGCCACGTAGGCCAAGCCATCGCCGCCGCCAAGCTGGCCATGGCGATAGGGAGCGATGGGGCACAGTGAGGGAGATTTGGCAGACCTTCTCTTCGCACTGAAAGTTGAGGTGCGGCTCCGAGGCGCGGATCGTGATTTAGAGGGCGGTGGGCATAGGCAAGACGGCGGTTTTTGAGGCGTTTTTCGGGGGTCGGGGCCGAGCCGGCCCGGAAACGTTTCCGTCTGCCCCCACGTTTCCCGACTATTTTAGAATTCTGCAGTTTTCGAGATAAGTATGAGCGTCCAATGCACAAATATAGAGATGCAGCATAGGGTTATGCTCGCCGTTATGGGGGCTGCGAAGGCAGGAAGGCCTGTCGTGCTCCCCGAAGACCTTCAAGAACACGTCACGGGATGTACGCACTGTAGCGCGGCGATTTCGTCCTGGGTCAAAGGCTTTTCTGGGATGAAGCAACTGGCGGAAGAGACCGAGTTGATGGAGCGTGGCTCCCGACAAGACCCTGGCATATTGCGGCGCTCGGTACAGGAGGGGACGGCGCTGTTTGACCCGCCACGGACCGAAGGTGAGATGGAAACATGGGGACAGCCCGCGTGTTTCCACCTATCCGGCCTCCAGTACTTCGCACTGCTTGCCACGCTCGGTAGCGTCGCTCGTCGCCGGGCGCTTGCGTGGACGCCCGCCGGGCTGGGCTATCAGCCTTCGACCGAGAACCAACTCGGCCCACGCCACAAACTCGCGCGAACCGGCGGGCCTTCCCGTGTAGGTCCTGATTCGCAACTCGAACCCCGCCTCCGCCATGGTATCCCATCTCAGGTACGCCGCCCATTCCTCCGGCGTGAAGGCGGACGTCACGGGCTCCGCCCTCAGCCACGCCGGCGGCGATCCCGCGCCGGTGTGCGCCGCGGCGCTGGACCACGGAAACGAATCCGCGCGCTCCGCTAGCCGGGCCCGCACCGGGTTCCGCTCCACGTACCGCAGGGCGGCCCAAAGGTGGGCGCGGTCCAAGGCGCAAGAGGGGGGGAAGCCGGGGACAGTAACCGTTGCGCCGGGTTCCCTGTCCGCCGTTACGGCGGTGGTGTCTTAGGACCCTTCCGATGGCAGTCCCGGTTTGCGGGGACGTATTTGCGTACCTAATTGCGCCTTCCTCATCCAACAACCTTGCTATCAATCGGTTAGCGGGAATTTCCCCCGGGTGCTCACCGCCTCCAAAAACCCGATCACGCCCTATTTAATCCCGTAACCCACTGAAAACAAACTGCCAGCCAAAAATAGCCCATACCCGCCGTTCTATCATGGTGGAGGGAGGAACCCGCCAGTCAGGGGTAAACAAAGTGGCGCGGGCACGCGCCTGCCGTGTCGGGACCCATCCCGACACTTTGCCGCGCAGCAAACAAAAACAGGCGTAGATGCAAAAAAATGCATAACGCTAAAGCCAGCCTGGCCTCGGCCAAGTATGGCTTAATCAACAGATATGAATGGTTTTATCGATACCATCGCAATTCTTGCCTTCATGCCGCCGAACGGCTCGCCCCTATGCATCCGTATCCCGGAAGGGGAGCGGAGCGGGTTGACACGTGGCGGCGGACGGCGACAGACCGGATTTCACTATAAAATGCACAATTTGCACAATAAGACACCCTCCGATGGGTGAGGCCCAAACTGGTCCTAACAAACAGAAACTAATCGGTTTACCAACGCTGCAATTTTGTTTTTTCAATCGCGGACTCAAACCGCCGGCCTCACCAATAGCCCAGCCACCTGCTGGCGGCGAATTCGGCTTTGGAGATTGGGTTTTGGACTGAGCTTTCATGAATACTCCGTACATACAAAGGCGCCGGCGAACGAGATCGCCGGCGCTACGGGCACTGTGCCAGGGTGCCAGCGCCAGGAAAGACCCTTAGGGCAGGCTAAAGCATGCCCCACCGGTCCCCACCGGTGGCAACGGGATTGCGGCGTTAGCCCGAGGGTTAAGGAGCGGTTACCGCAAATGCTGTCAATTCTATCCGGCGGCTACGCGCAGGATCGGTTGAAGCTCACCAGGCTAAAGCCGGTGCCACCCAAATCCGGTGCCGACGAAGCTGGTGCAACCCAATCTGACGCCATCCAAATCCGGCGCCATTCAAGCTAGCGCCACCCTTTGACGCCGGGCTTCGCCGTCGTTTATCCTGGAAAGAGCACGCCTTTGTAGACCCCGATGTTTGTATTTCAATCCGGAATTCGTCCCAGCGCGCGTCTGGCGATCGGTGTCGCCGCGCTGATTCCTTTCAGCCTGTTGCTTTCCGGCTGTGAGCAGCACGCCGCCGAAAATAAGGTGCTCGCGCAAGAGAAGAGCTCGCCGCGCGACTCCTTTCCCAACGATACGGCGCTTTTCCTGGCCGGCCTGAAAGGCCGTCCCGACGGTCCGTATCGCGACCTGGAACAGACCGAGGCGTGGAAGAACTACTCCGCCCGTTTCGACCGGACCTGGACTAAGGCGCTACGCGACCAGTTCGCGCCGGTGGATGCGTTTCAAAAACGCGTGCTGGCCAAGCTCCATACCGGCAGCGCGTACCTGTTTTATCCCTTTAGCGGGCCGGACGTCCTCTACCAGGTCCACTTCTTTCCCGACGCTACCCGCATGGTGTACGCCGGTCTGGAGCCGGTGGGCAATCTGAAGCGCCCGGAGATGTACAAGACCGAGACTTTGGACCGCGAACTAGGCGCCTGGAGCGAAGCTCTGCAATCCATTTTCAGGCGCAGCTTTTTCGTGACCAGCGAAATGGATCAGGATTTCCGCGGCCAGGTGTCGGACGGCAACGCGCAGATCATTCTGCTGCTGCTGGCGCGCTCGGGCGATACCGTCGACGAAATCCAGTTCGGGCGCCTGGAGCCCGACGGCGAGTTCCGCGTGGACGACCCTGGTTTGAAGAAGCATAAGGTGGCCAAAATCGAGTTTCATTGCGGCGCCGAAACCACCGAGCGCACGCTCTACTACTTTTCGACCGATCTTTCCGACAGCAATAAAGCACACAGCGCCGGATTTGTCGAGGACCCCGCCCTCGAGCATTTTCTGGAAAAGCAGGGCACCGCGGATACGCTGGTGAAGTCGGCGTCGTTCCTGCTGCACTGGAAGATGTGCGACGCGATTCGCGGCTACATCCTGACGCACTCCAATCTGATTCTGGAGGACGACAGCGGCATCCCATACCGGTTCTTCAAGGCCCCGGAATGGAAGGTCGAACTGTTCGGCCAATACAGCCACCCCGATCCGCCGTTCACCAGCCAATGGCAAACCGATCTGGCCAAGGCGTTCGACGAGCCGGGCCGCGCCCAACAGCTCGGTTTCCAGTTGGGATACGGATCGCTGCGCCGCCCCTCAAGCCTGCTCCTGGCGGTTCACAGCGCGAATACTCAAGCCGCGCTCGATCCGCCGAAGTAATCAGTTGTCAGTCGTCAGTTGTCAGTTATCAGTTGTCAGTTGTCAGTTTTTCGTCTTTTGAGGTGCGACTGGTCGCCGGGGTGAGCTGAAAACTGATTACTGAAAACTGACAACTGATAACTGACAACTGACGACTGACAACTGATTACTGCTTTCCCGCTTCGCTCAACGCCAGCAGCGGAAAATAATTGCGGTACAGCGTGTAGCGCAGATAAAACACGTTGGGGAAGCCGGTTCCGGTAGCCGCCGTCTCGTTCCATTCGCCGTCGGCTCGCTGGGAGTCGAGAAGGTACCGGACGCCGCGCTCGAACGCCGCCGAAGACCGGTCGCCCGCGGCCATCAGCGCCAGCAATCCCCACGCGGTTTGCGAGGGCGTGCTGGACGCGGCCACGAACCGGTCGGCGGTATAGGAAGCGCAGCTCTCACCCCAACCCCCGTCGGAACTCTGCACGGCGAGCACCCAGCGCGCGGCGCGTTCGATGGCCGGCTCCACGCCGCTTTCGCCGGAAGCGCGCAGGCCCCGCAGCGCCAGAAACGTGCCGTAAAGATAATCCACGCCCCATCGGCCATACCAGCTTCCGTCGCGTTCCTGCGTGCGCAGCAGATACTGCACGCCCTGCCGGATGCCTTCGCGCGCCTCGGGCGCCCGGCGCCTGCTCAAAGCTTCCAGCACGCGCCCGGTAATATCGGGGCAAGTTGGGTCGAGCATGGCGTTGTGGTCGGCAAACGGCACGCGATTCAGAATCGCCCAATCGTTATCCACGTCGAAGGCCGCCCAGCCGCCGTCGCGCGACTGCATGTGGAGGAGCCAATGCCGGGCGCGCGCTTCGCAGCGGGCCTGCGCCTCGCGATGCGGAGATTGCGCGTGCTCCAGCGCCAGCAGCACCATGGCCGTATCGTCGATATCCGGGTAATGCTCGTTGGCAAACTCGAACGCCCAGCCGGAAGGCTCCAGTTCCGGCCGCTTCACGCTCCAGTCGCCTTTGTGGCGCACTTCCCGCCGCACCAGCCAGTCGGCTGCGCGCGCCAGCCGGTCTGCCGGGGCCTCGCCGAGCTCACCCAGTCCGAAGGCCGCGTAGGCCGTATCCCATACCGGTGAAAAGCAGGGCTGAAAATACAAATCGTCGGGCCTCTCCGTAAGCAGGTTGTCGAACTGCCGGAGGGCTTCGATAAAGTCCGGGTGATCGCGCGGGTAGCCCAGGGCATCGAGGGCCATCGCCAGGTACATCATGGAGGGATAGATGGCGCCGATACCTTCAGCGTAGCGGGTATGGTCGAGCATCCATTTTTCCGCCGCGCGCACGGCCGAGCGCTGCACCTGGCGCGGGCCGCGCCGCTGCCAAATTTTGAGCGCCCGATCGATGTGGTGGAACACCCGCGACATGCGGTCGCCCTTGGGCAAATCGAAACTCTTGCCGCCGAGCGCGAGCTCGTGCAAATGAAAGCCGGGCGGCACCGGCCGGGTCCCGCCCACCGCCTGCACGATCGAGAGCGGCACCACGATGGCGCGGGTCCAGGAGGACATTTCGTACAAAATGTTGCCCGGCAGCAGCACCAGTTCGGGCGGAACCGTCGGCACCGAGGCGCGCGGGTAGAGCCCAAACAGGCTGAGGTTGATCTTGACGTAACTGTTCCCGGCCTGTATGCCGCCCAAATCCAGAATGGCGTTCCGCAGCCGGCGCATCGGGTCCGAATCCGGGCTCAGGCCTGCCAGCTTGAGCGCGGTGTAGGCCTTGATCGACGCCGAAACGTCCGCCGGTCCGCCCGGGTAAACGTCGAAACCGCCGCCCGGCTGTTGGCGCGGAAGAATGGCCGCGCGCGCTTTCCGGATGCGCTCCGCCGTGGGTGGGTTCCAGACGCCGCCCGCCGGCGGATACAGCCAAAGCTGGAGCAGAACGTAATCGGATTCCAAAGTGGTATCGGCCAGCAGATCCCCGCACCAATAACCTTCCGGCTTCTGCAGCTCGAGCAACGCTTGCGCGCTCCGCGCCGCGGCCGCGATCGATGCCTGCGACAAGCTCTTTCGCGTTTGCGCCGCGGCCGCCCCGCGGCGAGACGAAATGCGTCCAGCCGGCTCAAGAAAGCCCGATCCCATCAGTTAACAGTGTAACGGGTGGCGCCGGCTTCAGCCGGTGGCAATTTTGCAGCGCCTACGCCAGCGCCTTCCGCCGAGGCATTTCCGTGATGTTGACCATCGTCCGGTCAAAGACCGTCATGTCCTGCACGATGCGGTTCACGTCGGCGTGGTCGTCGAGGGTGATTTCGTGCTCGATCCAATCCGACAGCGGAATGTTGCGGAAGAACATCCGCTCCTGCAATACCAGGGTGTGGCGGCTGTGCGTCAGCAGGCGGTTTTCACGGGTGTAGTGGCGCTGCTCCACCTTCAGTTCGGTAAGGAAGTTATCGAATGCCTGCCGGCGCCCCGATTCCTCGGCCGCCCGGATGGTGGTTTCCAGTTGCGATTCGAGCGCCTGCCGCTGCGCCTTCAGCGTCCCGCGCTCTTCCGCCATCAACTCCCGCTGTTGCGCCAGGTCAATCTCTTGCTGGGCTAATTTCACGTCCATCCGCGACTGCATCACGAACCACGCCAGCAATGCGGACCCGACCGCGATAAAGCCCGGCAATAGAACCCACAGGAGCGCTTCCATATCGTCATCCATGCTAACGGCGCGATTGCAAGCAATTCTAGCTGCCAATGGTAAATATGGGAGGTTAACCAGGGATAAGCCCGATTTGTCAACTCGCCGGCGCAGCCGCCAGCCGCCGGTTGACCAGGATGCCGGTGGCGATCAAACCGAAAATCATGGCCACGAACAGCAGCGACCAGCCCCAATACTGGGTAGGATGCTGGATCACGCGGACGAAATGACGGCCGTAGAGGTCGGCGACAATGCCGATGACGGAATATCGAACCGCCCGGCAGACGGCCACGACCGCAAGGTATTTGCGCGCGGGGTAATCCGAGGCGCCGGCCGCCGCGAAACACATGCTGGTCGGGAACGGGAACGGAACGGCAGTGGAAGCGGCCAGAACCCCGGTGCCCGATCTCCTGAAGACGTTTAGAAATACGGACACTCTCCCCTGCCCGAACTTGCTGTTCAGATAGGCGGACCCGGCTTTGCGCGCGACCCGGAACGTGGCATAAGCCCCGATTACCGAGCCGGCGGTGCCGACGATCGCATACAAGTACCAGGGCTCGCGGTGACTGGCGCAGAGAATTGCCGTCAGGATATCGGGACCGCCAAATGTGGGTAGCGGAGAGCTATCGAGGATGGCGAGAAAGAAAAGCCCAAACGCACCCCAGTGGCGAAATATGGATAAGGCGCCGCCCCTCGGCGCCCGATTCGCAACTTGGATGAAGAGGCTGAGCATAAGTCTACGCGCGCAGTTTCGTCATCCTCGAACTTCCGCCAAATCGACCGCCGCGACCATAAGAAGGTGCGAAGAACTGAAGTTTGGGGCACGGATGAACACAGATCGACACGGATAACTTCTTTGATTTTTTCATCTGCGTTTATCTGCGTTCATCTGTGGCTATATTCCTCACGGGTTCTGAGGGAGCGGCCGCGGCCCGTCGCGCCGCCGGTTCACGGGTGCGTGCCGTCAATCTTTTTCCCGCCGATGGTGCAACTGAACTCGGCCAAGCGAAAGCCAACCAGGGGGCCGAAAACCGCCGCCAGGCGCGCCCGCAAGCCCGCTCCAAACCCATAGTATTTGCCCAGAAAAACCGCGCGGCCCAGCAGAAAATCGGCGCGCTCCTCGGCGGCGTACCGGCCTTCGGAATAGTGTCGCACGGTGGCCCGCGGCGCCAGCAGGATCTTCTTTCCGGCGCGATGAATCTGCGCCGCCAGGTCGGCATCGCTGCCGAATTGGCCGTACCGTTCGTCGATTTGGCGGATGGCCCTGATCACGAACACGCGCACCATCAGCGCCGCGCCGCGCGGGTATTCCACCGGGTAAGGGTCCGCGCCGGGAGGCGCCGCCGGCTGCCACTTGCCATCCGGCGGCAGCGTGCCCAATTGCGGCGCAGGCTGCCCGGCTTCGTCGACCAGCAGAGGGCAAACCGCCGAAACGTCCGTGCGCGCATCCAGTACGTCGGCAAGCAGGCCGGCCGCCGCGGGCGCCAGCTCGGTATCTTCGTGCAGAAACAGCACGTACCCGGCGTTGGCCGCCCGCCAGCCCAGATTCAACCCTTTGGTCAAGCCAAAATTCTTGGGCAGCCGAATGAACTGCGCATTCGGAAATTCGTCGTCCAATTGCGCGCTGCCATCCGTCGACCCGTTATCCACCACGATCAGCTCGAGCGATTTTCGCGCCTCGGAATTCTCGACCGATTCCAGGCAGCGCCGCAACCGCTCCACGCGATTACGCGAAACCACCACGACCGAAACGCGCGGCGGCACCGCGACAGGTTCTGCAGTTTGGGGCGTCAACGAAATTAGGATAACGCAGTGCGGAAATGGGGGTGTGGCTGTCGGTAGTGCCCGAAATCGGTATTGCAAGCTTTGTCGGGCGGGAAAGGAATGAGCGCAACCGCCCCTTAATCCGTCAGCGACCGTTCCGCCAATTCCCCGAACAGCGGCAGCGAATAGGTCTGATCGTGGGCCGCCTTGATCATCATGAAAACTTCCAGGCCGAGCAGAATCAGCTCCACCAGGCTGTGCACATGCACGTGGCCCATAAAGTCCGCCATCGCCTCGAACGGCCGCAGCACCCAGCTATTCAACATCCAGGCCACGAACAGATAGAGGCCCTGGAACGCGTGGAAGCGCACGCTTCGGTTGCCGCGGAAGCGGAGCGATGCCAGCACCACGATGGCCGCGATCCAGCCGATGCCGGGAACGTAGCACAGCACGGATGCCGTTCGCGGAGAGAGCCCCGCAAGCGGATCCGGGCCGGCCGGCGGCGCCGGCGGGATCGGCGGCGCGGTCGGCTGCCGGCTGCCGCAGCGCTGGCAATAGATATCCCGGGCGCCCACGGCATTTCCGCACTGGTTACAAAATGGCATCCTATTGTTTCTTACGTTACGCGAACACCCCCGGTTCCGGCAACCGCCTCCCGCATCCCTCCAAAGGCAACGTTTCGGTATCGCCCGAAGTGAACGGAAAAGCTCGCGGAAGGGCCGCGTTATACTGTGAATCCATGCAGTTTTCGGTTCCTCCGCGCGGCGTGGAAATCGTCCTGGTGCTTCTGGTCCTGGCTGCGGCGGCTTACGACATACGGACTCGACGGATCCCGAACTGGCTGACCGCGAGCGGAGTCCTGGTCGGGCTCGTCCTCAATACCTTCCTGTACCCCGTGCTGCCGGGTCTGCTGTTCGCCCTCAAGGGCATGGCCGTCGGCCTTGGCGTCTACGTAGTGCTCTACGCCATGCGCGCCATGGGCGCGGGCGATGCCAAGCTGATGGCGGCCGTGGGAACCATGGCCGGATGGCAGGACTGGTTCGGCATCTTTATCGTCACCGCGGTGGTCGGAGGCGTGATGGCCGTGATCTTCGCCCTCTCGCGCCGGCGTCTCAAGACCACCTTCTGGAACGTCGGTTTCATCCTCACCGAGCTCAAGAGCGGCCGCGCCCCCTACCTCAAGAAAGAGGAATTGGACGTGCGCCACCCCAAATCCGTAGGCTTACCCCACGCTGCCGTCATTGCCGTGGGAACGCTGGTGTTCCTCGGGCTAACGGCATTCGGCGCCTGATCGTCGCCGTGCCAGACCTGCGGAGGCGAGAGTAGAGTCTTCCCGGTTTTCCTCCGAGGAGCGCTCTTAGCCAGTATCGGAGATTCGATGACTGGGTTGGCCAGCTTCCCGAACCGCGTTCGGGACCAATTGGAGCGCATCGCTAGACGAAAGGGCTGTTCTCGCCAGGAATCGGTAAACGCTGGGCGACCAGGAGGAGCCAGCCGGGACGCCCTCAACGTCGACGCTCGGAATTGAGGCGATTGCTCCGAATGAACTGATCCGCTCGATCCAACCGTGAATCTAGTGACAACTGCGATCAACAGGTGCGTTTAGGCCGATGATAATTGCGTCATAGAGACCACCTCCGTAGCCTCGCTGGATTTGCGAACGCTTTTGTTGGAGGTTCGTCGATGAAGTGATGCCGGAGGCATAGATTTTTCCGCCTCCGACGGCCAGCCCTTCCAGGGTGTCATGACCGTTTCCGCCGAAATACGAGCCATAACAGAGCCTGGCGCCGTCGGACGATAGAGCCGCGAGGAAGCCGTCGAAATCGCCGCCGCCGTACGCTGCCTGCGATGGATTCCGCGTGGGCAGATCCGGCGAATTCGTCATGCCGGTGAACCAGACGCGGCCGGCCTCGTCAACCGCCAGGCTGCCTCCCAAGAATTGATCGGAGTTGGCCCTGGACCCTCCGTAATATGTCGACCAGAGCATGCGGCTGCCGTCGGCGCTGAGTTTCGTCACGAAGGCATCGACGGAGCCGCGCAGCCGCGGTTGGAACGCGGACTGGGTGCTCGGGAAATCGCCCGATGCGGTTACTCCGGAGACGATCGGATTGCCCGAAGAGTCTAGCGTTAACCCGTAGGCTGTATCCATCTTTGAGCCTCCCAGGTAGGTGGAGAACAGCAACTTCCAGTCGGAGACTCGCAGTTTTGCCAGGAAGGCATCGCCCTCACCGCCAAAACGCGGTTGCCAGCCATTCTTCACCGGGAAGTCGCTAGAGGTGGTGAATCCCGCGATAAAGACGTTGCCGGACTTATCGAGCGCCACACCGGTGACCTGCTCCCTTCCCGTCCCGCCAATCAAGACAGTCTGCAGGCTCTTCGGATCGCCCGGCCGCAAGCGCGCGACAAACCCATCCGGCGGCCCGCCGGGTCCAAATTGGCCGACCCGCGCGCCCGGAAAATCCGACGACATCGTTACCCCGCCGACATAGACCGTGCCGTCGTCCGCGACGGCCATGGACGTGGGCTCGTCGTTCTTCGTGCCGCCCAGGAAAGTGGAGTATACAATTTTCCCGCCGCCATCCAACTTCAGCACAACCACATCTCGACGCGGTCCCCCGAATTGACGTTGCACCGCGTCCGCAGTGGTAGGAAAGTCGGCGGACTCCGTCTGACCCAACACGTACACAGACCCATCGTTCCCGACTTCGAGATCGCCGGCGGCGTCCCATTTGCTGCCGCCGGTACGCGTGGCCCACACGATTCGGGCCGTGCGAGCCTCGATTTTCAAGACCACCGCGTCCATATCGTCGTGGGACCGCGGCACAGCTTTGGCGGGCAGGTGCGGAAAGTCCGGCGAGTCGGAGTGGCAAGCCAGGTAGATGTCGCCGGCCCGATCGAGAGCGATGCCGTCGCAGTCGTCCGTTCCTGCGCCGCCGAGGTAGGCAACCAGAGTCATTTCCGGCGCGGTAGCCGAAGCAGCAGCAAGAAATGCAAGACACGTTCCGAAAGCGAGCCGCACAGGGTCAGTCTAACCAATATGCCGCGGGTGCGGTAGATTGAGCCGTCGGACGGGCTCTGATCCTCCCTAACCCCGTAGTGGCGATCAAAAACCGCCCGTGGATCCCAGCCGGCCCCCGGCGACGGAATCACTCGCCCTTTCGCGACCAGGGAGGACCGACTTCAACCAAAGGTTATTTCGCGATAACTTCCGGATAGGCGACGATCCACTCGCGATTCGTTATCAGCGCAGTTGGCACGGCGGCGCTGTGTGCTCGAACGCTAAGAATTCCCGGGTTGCGACGTCCAGAAAGGTGGAGGAGAACGATTATGAAATGGCTCTCGGCCATCGTACTCCTGGCATCCTTCCCGGCGTTCGGGTTACCCGCAACCGCCGGTTTGCCCGCCTTGGAAACGGCGGCATCTCGTCAGGAAGGAAATAAGGCAGTGGCGCGCCGGGTCTTTGAAGAAATCCTCAACCAGGGAAGATTCGAGGTGGCCAACGAGATCTACGCCCCAGATTTTCGAAACCATGGCATTCGCCGGGATGCAGACCTGCAAGAAGACCAAGCGGCCGCTCGCTGGGAGAAGGCGCTTTGTCCGGACTTACGAATGACCGCGAACATGATGGTCGCCGAAGGGGACCTGGTTACCGTCTTGTGGACGGCACACGGCACCAATACTGGCCACGCCGGCTTCTTCCCGGCCACGGGGGTGAAAATCGAAGAACGCGGCATCACGATATGGCGCATCGTCGACGGCAAGATTCGCGACGAATGGACATCGTTCGATCTGCTGCGGGTCGTCCGTCAATGTGCCAGCCAACTGAAGTGGCCGCTCGCGGGCCTCTTGGCCGCGGTAGCGCTATTGGTCTGGGGGACGAACCGGCTAATCCGCAGGATGTGGATGATACACGCCACTCGGGCGAAGGCGTTATGAGGAAATAGGAAAAGGCGTCACGCGTTGGGAGCGCACGACGCCCGGAAACATTAACCGCGCACGCTAACGCTTCGGCTCGACGACCGTTGGTCGCCGCTACCTTCTCAGTAAACTCCCGCTAGATGTGCTGCCTCGGATTGCTCCCGCATTACGGCGCATCCGGAAGTTGACGGGTTACCAGTGGCCAGATCCTTCCTGACGCCGAAGGGTTTACGAATCCGGTTAACTGTCGCGATATCCCCTTCCCACCACCAGACGTCCAGGAAGCCCAGCCCTAACAAGCTGGACGCGGGACTGCGGGCGGAACTGTCGCTCCGGCCGGACAAAGTTGACGCCCCAGCCAACGAACTCCGCGCTAAGTTAACGCCTTAGGGGGTCCGCCCTACTATAATGCCGTGTGCGCGGTTGCGAAACGGAGCGCAACACCTACGGCAGGCAGCATCGGCAGTTCGGACCCGGCGCCGCGATTACTCAGTTCCCCGACACCGCCACGGTGACTCCCGTCGGGCTGCTCACGCCTCCGACCGACACCTGCACCGGCGCATTGCCCGCGGCCAGGCCGCTGGGCACCTCCACGTTCACCTGCCAGACCCCGGCGATGATTCCGGGCGCGCCGCCGGCGTAGGTCGCGGTGGCCGGTTTGCCGCCCATGGTCACCGTCACGGGCAGCGTCGCGATCGGCAGCGGCACCGCGGCAACCAAGCCGTCCTGCCCGCCGGGATTGGTCGGGCCGCCGCCGGTGATGTAGAGCGAGAGAATGCCGTCCGCGTTCGGGTATGAGTTGGCCGGGTGGGATGGGCCGTTGATGGTTCCATCCTGATTCACCGCCGCCGCCTGGCTGCCGCCGCCAATCGTAAAAATGGCGGGCGAGGTCGCACTCATGGCCGTCGTAAACGGCGTCAGCACGGTGCCGTTGTAAGTAACCTGTACGGTCGCCTCGCTGCCGTTGACCGCATACGGCACCACCGCCGCCACCTGGGTGGACGAGGTGTAGATCAGCGGGGCTGGAGTGCTGTTGACCATCACCGTGGTTCCCGCCAGCGATTTGCCGTAAACCCCTGCCACCGGCGTGTTCGTCACCAGCGTGTTGGGACCCAGGCCGGAACCGTAAATTACGATCACGCCGCCCGGAGAGACCGCCGCGCTTAGATTGCTCGCGGCGTTGGCTACGGCGCAGATGCCCGTCCCCGTGCAGGCGGGTTCGAGCATGCGCACGGCATTATTGCCGGAGTCGGCGATGTACACCAGGCCCCCGCTCGTCACCGCCACGCCTTGCGGCGAGTTCAAGGTAGCCCCGGTGGCCGGACCGCCATCCCCGCTATATCCGATGCCGGTGTTGCCCGCCACGGTCGCGATGGTCGCATTGGGAAAGACTTTGCGGATGACCCCGTTCGAATCCGCGATATAGAGGTTGCCGAGCGAATCCGTAGCCAGGCCCACGGGAGACGTGATCTGTGCGTTCACGGCCCAGCTTCCATCGCCCGAATAGCCGAAGGTGCCGTTGCCCGCCACGGTGGAAATAATTCCCGACGAATTCACCTTGCGCACGCGGTTGTTCTGCGTATCGGCGATATAAAGGTTGCCGCTCGCGTCCACCGCCACGGCCTTCGGATAATAAAGCTCCGCGCCGGTTGCCACGCCGCCGTCACCGGCATAGCCTTGCACACCGTTACCGGCAACGGTGGAAATGGTTCCCGCCGGAGTGACTTTGCGAATCACCGAATTGAGGGTGTCGGCAATATATAGATTGCCGGCAGTGTCCACGGCCAGGCCGGTGGGAGTATTCAACTCGGCGCCGGTGGCCGCGCCGCCATCGCCCGCGTAGCCCGGCGTACGATTGCCGGCGTAGGTATTGATCTGCCCGTTCGAAGGCGTGACCACGCGGATGCGCTGGCCGATGGTATCGGAAATGTAGACATTGCCCTGCGCGTCCACGGCGACTCCGGCCGGACCCATGATCTGTGCCGCCGCCGCCGGTCCTCCGTCGCCGCCGACGCCCGCCAATCCGTTGCCGGCAAACGTGGTGATGGTGCCGGAACTCGCGACCTTGCGGACCACGTTGTTGCCGGTGTCGGCGATGTACACATTGCCGCTCGAGTCGGCCGCCACCGCCTGCGGTGCGTCAAGCTGGGCCTGGACGGCCGGCCCACCGTCACCCGCATACGAGAAAAAGCCGTCGCCCGCCACCGTGCTGATGTTGCCCTTACCCGGGCTTGGCACCTTGCGAATCCGGTAATTCTGCGAATCGGCGATGTACACGTTTCCGGCGCTATCGAGGGCCACACCGGTGGGCGAATTGAGTTGCGCCGCGAGGGCGCTGCCGCCATCGCCGCTAAATCCCAGGTTGCCGTTCCCGATGATCGTGCTGATGTAATTGTTCAGGTAGTTGGGACCGGCGGCAATCTGGCGAATGCGGCCGTCGTTGCGATCGGCGATATAAACGTTGCCAGCCGCGTCCACGGCCACGCCGTACGGCTCGATCAATCCCGCATCCACCGCCAATCCGCCGTCGCCCGAGTAGCCGATGGTGCAGCCCGATGCAACCACGCAGGCGCCGGCAATGAAGTTGATCACGCCCTGGGTATTGATCTGGCGGATGGCGCCGTTGCCCGTATCGGCGATGTAGATGTTGCCTTTCGAATCCACCGCCACGTCCTCCGGCTGCCGCAGCTCGGAGACGTCAGGCGAGCCGGTATCGCCCTCGTAACCCGGATAGCCGTCGCCGGCTTTCGTGTGGATGATGCCCGAAATATCTACATAACGGATATCGTTGTCGCCGGTATCGGCGATATACAGATTGCCAGTGGAATCGAATGCGAGCCCGTTGGGAAAATGAAGGTGGGCGGAAATGGCTGGACCTTGGTCGCCCAGAAATCCCGGCGTTCCCACCTGGCCATCGCCCGCGAAGGTGGTGACGATACCGCCGGTGGAGATTACCCGCACCCGGTTATTCAAGCTGTCGGCGATATAAAGGTTGCCGGATTTATCCAATGCCAGGCCCTGCGGCGAATTCAACTGCGCGGAGGTTGCCGGACCGCCATCGCCCGAAAATCCCGGCCGTGAAGTGCCGGCCACCAGCGTCAGCGTGCCGCCGGCCGTCATTTTGTAGACGCAGTTGCCGGCGCTGAAATACATGTTGCCGGAGGAGTCGCCGACGAGTTTCGCGGTGGGACCGATGGAACTGTTGATGGCCGTGGCGGGGGTGATTGCCGGCGCTCCGCCCGCAATCGTCGCGATCGAATACTGTTGCCCGGATGCCACAGCGGCGCCGGCCAACAACAACACAGAGGTACTCCACATCAACCTTCCGGAAACCTGATTTTGCATGTACTTGCCCAGTCTAACAGGATGAGACGCGGATATTGAAGCTGCCTGTAACCGGTGCTGTCTGCACCTACCGTGCCAGTATCCGCCGCAGGGTTTCCAGAGCCTCGGCGCACTCTTCGCGGGTGACGTCGTAGTGGGTGACGGCGCGCATTTTCAGCGGATTGATGGCGTTGATCCGCACTCCCTGGTCTTTCAGGCGGGCGCTGATTTCGGCGCCTGCCACCCCGGTGGCGCTGACGTCGAACACCACGATGTTGGTGGCCACCGCAGCCGGGTCGACCTGGATGCCGGGTATGCGCGCCAGACCTTCCGCCAGGTACCGGGCGTTGGCGTGATCGTCGCATAACCGCGGCGGAGTCCGGTCGAGCGCCACCAGGCCGGCGGCCGCCAGCACGCCCGCCTGCCGCATGCCGCCGCCCAGGCGCTTGCGATACAGCCGGCCCCTGGCGATCGAATCCGCCGGACCCGCCAGCATCGAGCCCACCGGCGCTCCCAGCGCCTTGGACAGGCAGAACATCACCGTGTCCACCGGCGCCGCAACCTCGCGCACCGAAACGCCCAGGGCCGCGGCCGCGTTGAACACGCGCGCGCCGTCCATATGCACGGGAATGCCGCATTGGTGCGCGCCGTCGGCGATCTCGCGAACCGTGCGCAGCGGATAGACGGTGCCGCCCGCCATGTTGTGCGTATTTTCGATTTCGATCAGGCCGGTGGGCGCGTAGTGCGCCGCGAGGCCCCTGGCGTGGGGCTCGATGGCGTTCCAGGTGAGGATGCCGTCGGGCGTCTGGACCGGCCGTATCAGGCAGCCGGAAAACCACGCCGTCATCGCCAGCTCATAATCCAGCAGGTGGGCGCGCGCGTCCGCGATCACCTCCTGGCCGTGCTGGGTGTGCACCTTGACGGCAATGGTATTGCCCATGGTTCCGGTGGGCACGAACAAAGCCGCCTCTTTGCCGGCGATTTCGGCGGCGCGTTCTTCCAGACGGTTCACGGTAGGGTCTTCGCCATACACGTCGTCGCCGACTTCGGCCTCCGCCATGGCTTGCCGCATGGCGGCGGTGGGCTTGGTTACGGTATCGCTGCGTAGATCGATCATTCGTCGAGAAACTCCTGCAATACTTCGTTCGAAAGCATGACGCCGCGGCCTGTCAGCCGCAGCACGCCGCCCGACGCTTCGGTCAGGCCGGCGGCGGTAAAACGGTGAATGGGCGCGGCGTAGCGGGTCCATTCCGCCGCCGTGGGGCGGATTCCTTGGCTCAACCGCAGCCCCACGAAAAAACGCTCGGCCGGGTGCGGGGTTTCGTCCACCGCCGCGCCGTGCGCCAGATATTCATCGAGCGATTCCGGATTGCGCCGGCGCGTGCGCCCATCGAAGGAGTGCGCGTCGGCGCCGAAACCGGCGTACGGCTCGAGCTTCCAATACTTCAGGTTGTGCGCCGATTCGTACCCCGGCCGGGCGAAATTGGAAATTTCGTAGCGGGCGATACCCAGCTCCGCCAGCCGCTCCACCGCGGTCTCGTAAAAATCGGCCACGGCATCTTCGTCCGGCGTATCCGCCGCGCCATAGCGCGTGCCGCCCGCGAGGATTTCCTTTCCCAGGCGCGAGTCTTGGTCCACCTCCAGCATATAGACCGAAACGTGCGGCGGGGAAAGGCGCGCGATCCGATCGAGCGATTCGCGCCAACTCGACGCGGTCTGCCCGGCAAGGCCCGCGATCAGATCGATATTGATATTGCCGATGCCGTGGTCCGCCAGCAAACGCATTTCCCGCTCGACCGTTTCCGCGTCATGCTTGCGGCCCGTACGGCGGATTTCGCCCTCGACGAACGATTGCACGCCCAGGCTCACGCGACGGATGCCCGCATCGGCCCAGGCGCGCGCCCGCTCCGGCGTGACGGTTCCCGGAGCGGCCTCGATGGTGGCTTCCTTCCAGGGATGGCCGGGGATTTCGGCCAGGATTTCGGCCAGATGGTTGGCTTCCATGGTGCTGGGCGTGCCGCCGCCCAGGTACACCGTCTCCGGCCGCCATTGCCAGAGGTGCGCCCGGATTTCCGCCAGCAGAGTCTGACGGTAGCGGCGCTCGCGATCCGCCCCAAATACACCCGAAGCAAAATTGCAATAGGTGCATTTCTGCGCGCAAAAAGGATAGGAAACGTAAACTCCCGGCACTCTCTTGATTGTAAACGCAGGTGGGGCACGCTTCAGCTTGCCCGTGAGCCCGAAGGGCAAGAGGCGGTTCCAGCTCAGCCCTGGAAGGGCGTAGGCAGCCCCACCCGCCGGAGGGCGATTCCCTGCCGCGTTACAATAGTTGCCTCCCCCATGATCGAAGTCCGGGAATTGACCTCGCCGGAGGGGCGCCGGTATCTTGGCGCGCTCGCCCAAGTGCTGGTGGATTGCGTCGACGGCGGCGCCTCCGTCAGCTTCATGCCGCCATTCTCCCAAGCCGATGCCGAGGGTTTCTTCGATTCGGTTCTGAGCGAAGTCGAGGCGCGAAAGCGCATTTTATTGGCGGCTTTCGTGGATGGACAATTGGTTGGAACGGTCCAGATTGTGCACGCCACGCCTCCCAACCAGGTGCACCGCGCCGATATCGCCAAGCTGCTCGTGATGCGCTCGGCGCGCGCGCAAGGCATCGGCGCCGGCTTGATGGAGCAGGCCGAAGAATCCGCCCGCCGCGCGGGGAAGACCTTACTGGTGCTCGATACCTGCGCCGATACCGCCGCCGACAGGCTGTACACGCGCTTGGGCTGGACGAGAGTGGGCATCATCCCCAAATATGCCCTGAACCCGGACGGCTCCTGGTGCGACACCACGGTCTTCTGGAAGGAGATCTAACGCGGGTCGGTTGTTCAGAACCTCCTGCCCCTGGGAGGTGTTTGCGAGTTCGTGGCCCGGAGACTCGTAGCGCGGGTGCTTTTCTCCGCGGCTGTGCTGCCTCGCGGCGGATCGTCGCCTCCGCGCCCAGGCGTTTCCGGTCGTAATCGATCGGGACGGCGCCATCGATTCGCAGGCCAATACGGCGAAGTCCGGCTCCATCGTGACGTTCTACGCTACCGGCTGGCAATCGAATTTCTCTCCGCTCGCCGACGGCCAGGTCGCAACCGTGGCGCGCGACGCCTGCTTCGGGACTTGCCAGGCGGTTGCTTCTACATTTCCGGCGCCTTTCACCAACCGGTACGTTCTCCCCGCCACGGTATTGTATGGAGGCGCCGCCCCAGGCATCGTCGCCGGAGTCACTCAATTCAATGTCCAGCTCGGCGCCTTCTCCGCACTGGGCGCATACTCGTTCGGGCTTGCCGTAACCGGCCCCGCCGTGACCGGCCCCAGCGTTGGTCTGGCGGTCTGGGTGACTCCATGACCCGGGTCCTCCCCCGCGGGATCCGATATCTGCCCGCCGGTTGTTGGATCGTATGCCCGGACGAAGCGCCCGGCCAGTTGTCGTGCTAAGCGGCGCGTGCCGCGGGCGCACCCCGAATGAGGCCACACCGAAAGGGCCTCGGCACGTGCTCGCGGGATTAGGACAAGTCGGCCAGCGTCCGGCGAGGGCGGCAACAGCGCTCAGACCCCGGCAGGACGGCGAGACCGGGGTCATCTCCCCCAACGCGACTTCCTGGGCCTTCGGGCTTCCACTTCCGCGGGGATGGGCCTAGACGACGGCGTGGCACACCTGGGGTCCCGGCTTGCTGGCCCGAAGTAACCTGGATGTGGACTCCTAGATACTATGTCGTCTGGCAGGGTGAACGTCAATCTCCGGCCGCTTCGGTTCGCATTCTTGGTCGAGCCGGAGGATCGCTCGGGCATTCTTCAAGCGATCGAGCTCAACACGTTTCTATGGGGCGGGACATATAACCCCATCGTGCCCGTGTTTCGCCGCACACCGAGATCGTGGAGGCAAGATCACATTGAGGGGGCCTCGGCAAAGACCGTCGCCGAGGGCCTCGTACAGTCCTTTGATCCGGATTATATTGCCCTTACCGGCCGCTACGCGAATCTGACCATTTCCGTTGGGCACAGGAAGGTAATCCGCGCGAATGAGATCATTGCGGGTTTCGGAGAGAATTGGACGCCGCGCTATGGCATCAGTCTTTTTGAGGTCGTCAGCTATTTTATCGAAAGGGAATTGAAGTTCGTGCGGCGCTCGCCGATCGACGTCCGCGTGCCGGTGTTCTCCGGCCGCGGGTCGCTGTTTCTAGCGAGCGTCTTTGGGGCGCTGCCTGCTGGCGTCCAGAAACTCTTTGATGAGAGTTTCGAGTCGGCGCTTGAGGCAGAGCGTACCAAGTGCGCCCTCGCCGACTACCCGGAGCACCTCGGGGCAGGAACCCTCTTTCCAAGGCGCCTAGGTTCCATGTACTTGCAGCCGCCCCCGGTTTCTGGATTCCACCGCGGCGACTGTGTATTTCTATTGGACGCGACAAAGCCGCTCGACATCATCGACTACTGGAACCTGCGCGCGGTCGGATGGAGCGTCGTGCCAGTCGCGATTCAGTCCGCCGCGTCCGACAGCGTCCGGCGGTTTGTGAAGGAGTTCATCGAAGAAAACTTCGCCCCCTATCGCAGCAACCCTAGTCTGTACAACCAAACGATCCTCCTCAAAAGCCGCTCGATCTCGGAGCACCAGCTCCGGGAGTTCGGAAACGGTCTCGGCGTCGAACCCACACCCCTGACAGCCCAGGGGAAGTTCACGTACGAGGACAGGTACCCTCGGATTTGGGACGAGTGGGCGCGCAACGACGATGGGGCGGATCCTGCGATGCCGAACGCCGACACGCGGACCGTGGATTTTTCGAATGATACTCAGATCAGCCTGAGGACCCTCGATCCTGAGTTCGCATATCGTGATTCCCTGAACTCCGAAGCCCGTTTCGCCAACGAGGTCGAGGTACGAGCGTACGGTGGACATGACCTGGTCGCCGAGGTCATTCCGGAGGGGGACGACAGTCTCGTTACCGCGATCGGCAGCTACGATTTTGAGCGCTGGCGCTTCTCCCGAAGCTGCCCGGTGTATCTCTCTCCTCACCTGGACTGCCCGATTAGGGTGTCGGTGCCAGAAGCGGAGAAAGTGTTTGTCGAATGGCTTCGCTCGCGCGGGTGGGAGGCGAAGCTCTCGCCGCCTGGCCTGACCGCCAAGCAGCTCCTCAAGCAGGTACAGGGAGTCTGGGGCACGGCGTTTCTTTCAAACGACCACATGATCAAGCTGCTGGGCGAACTTGAGGGCGAGAAAACGATGGGGCTTACCGCCCTTCGGGCAAAGCTCGCCCGGATCGCCAACGAATTCGGCCGCGGTTCGACCGCCGACGGGCTGCTGGCGCGGCTCGTCGAGAACAACGTCATGAGGCTTGGCATCGAGGTCCAATGTCCGATCTGCACGCAGCACTCCTGGTATTCGGTCACCGAGTCTGATTACGAGATCCTTTGCCCCAAATACAACGAACGATTTCCCCTGCCGGCGCACGCTCCCAAGGAAATCGGCTGGTCGTATCGCAGTGTTGGACCATTCAGCCTTCCTGGACGCGCGAGCGGCGTCTACACGGTGCTTCTGGCATACCGCTTCTTTTCCCTACTGAACCACCGACCGACGACGGCGCTCTTGAGCTTCAAGGCAGAGAAGGCAGCAAAGTCGCTCGAAGCCGATCTTGGATTATTCCTCAAAGAGACGCACCAGGGACGCACCACGATTGAACTCCTGTTTGCGGAATGCAAGACGTACGGTCTCTTCGAGAAGAGAGATATCGACCGGATGCTCGCGCTCTCGCAAGAGTTCCCCGGCGCAGTTCTGGTGTTCGCCACCCTTCGGAAGAAACTTAAGTATGCGGAAAAGAGGCTCCTCCAGCCGCTCGTGAACCGGGGCCGGAGGTACTGGAAAGCAGGCCGCTCATACAACCCCGTGCTCATCCTCACCGCGACCGAACTCTTTAGCGTCTTTCGGCCAGAGGAGTCCTGGAAAAGGGCCGGTGGAAGGTACGCCCAGTGGGCCGGTAAATTCCACCGGAATCTTGGCCTCCGGGAGTTATGCGACGCCACGCAGCAGATCTACCTCGGTATGAAGCCCTGGCACCAGTGGCTTGAAGAGCGAAGAAGCGTCAGACGGAGTAGGGCAGTATGAATGGGGTGCGCCGTGTTTCTTGGGCTTGCTATGCGCCCGGCTCACGCAATGAGTCACGCCGCACGTCGCCGGGCGTTGCCGAGAGTTCCGGCGCCGATGGGCCGTCCGCTTTCCGTCCGTGCAAGGTTTAGGGGCTGCGGGGACGTGGGCGCTCACTTCAAATGCCCACTTGTCGAACGGGCCGGGTATCGCAATTCCCGTGAAACGGCGATCTGGGAAGCGTGCGCCGACAACAGGTGCGGATTACTCGCGGCAAGTCGGCTCGGCTCCCCGATGACTCGTCTCGCCGAGTGACGCATAACCCCGAACCCGCGGATGTGCGCTACCCCACGCGAGCCAGACCGGTCCTAGCAGTCGGACCATCCTGACCGCCGGCCCAGCCGGACGGGCCCCGCGCAGGCCCCCAAGCCCACGTTTCCCACTTCCCCCGAATCTGCACAATCTGCACAACCGTACCGCCGCACCGCAGCCCTGCCGATCCCGCCGCCGGCGCCCTTCCCGGCCCCCTCCAAAACTTCGGTGACAGAACTTGCGAATATTTCTTACTCCTTCCGTTTCATCGACTCACAGCCATTCCGCCCCTTCCCGGCGCCCCGTTTCCGCCCGCTCGCCAGTTATCGTATTGTCCGTAATGAGGTCCTCATGACCGAAATCGAACTCATCCTCCCGAGCAGCAGGAGGTGGGAGCATTTGGGACAGATTGTCCCGTGTCTGTTCCGTGTGTCCCCGAACAGATGGCGAAAGGCGAGTTAGCCCCCGCGAGGGGACCCGTTGGTTAACAGCTCGCAAGATGTGCTCGAGTTCGCGGGATCATGCTATGCGAGTCCCCGAAAATAAGGAAAACGGCGGCACCGGATTTCTGCGCCGCGTCGTTTTCGCCGGCTCGCCATCCGCACCTTTCGGCCCCTCTTCGCCCGCAGGACGAGGTGATCCGATGAAAGCGCTTTCTGGCCCGCTGGTTAACAGCACCGGACATCAATCAAGCGCTAGTGATTGCCAACATGTCCGGTACGAAGTATACTCGTATTCGGGAGGTTCGATGAAGCCGAGGCGCGCGTGGGAAAGGTAGAGGTCGTTGTCCTGGGAGGCCTGGATCTCTGGTTCAACTCTTCGGACCACCTGCCTCCACATCTCCACGCGAGGCGCCGTGGCGAGTGGGAGATTCGCGTCTGCTTTCTTCTTTGTACGAATGACGAATTGGTGTTCGACTGCAAGTGGGCCAAGAAGGACCCTTCGGCGAAGGTCCTCGCCAGAATTCGCAAAGCGGTTGTGGAGCATCGGGCCGAATTACTTAGGGAATGGGAGCAAAAGGTATGCAGGGAAATATGAACGGAACAAACGTTAGCTCGCAGGAATTGATTTTGCTGGCACATAATTCTGGCGCTGAAGGGGCGGTCTCTGACAGGCGACGTTTCCGAGTCCTTCACCGGCCAAACCGACAGACCGCTGAACGCGGCCGAAATATCTTCGTACTCGTCCCGGCCAGTGAGCTTCCTGATGTCGCTGAGTTCGTCTCAATTGCCAATCGCCGGCACCAACTCCGGGCGCTGCTGGTCAGAGACGACGTACAGCCGAGTTCCATTCCTCAGATGTTTGAACGGGCCGGTCTCAGGATGATGCGCAACACAGTCGTATACTCGGATTCCAGCGTTCCGCGGCGAGTACTTTCTGCGTGGACTCAGAATGCACAAGAAGAGCTCATTGCGAAGGCGAGCGTCTCGAAGGATCGCCTGTTTGTGCTTTCCTGTGCGCTGCAGCCGTATGAGGTCGCGTTCGACAGCATGCCATCGCTGAAGCGCATTCCCATAGCCGAACGCGCGAACTTTACCGTGGACGAAGATGGAAGTTACATCTACTGGGCCGGTCCAGATATCCACCTCGACCTTGACGCTATTCGAGCGGCAATTGATCCGGAGGCACGTGCCAGAGCCGAAGCAGCAAAGGCTCTGCATGATAGTCGGTACGGGGCGGCCATTGCAGAATTGCGTTTGAGAATGGGGCTGAAGCAGTCGCAGATCGAAGGCCTTTCTGAAAGGCAGGTGCGGCGGATCGAGAAGGGCGAGGGAACGACGTACGAGGCGCTGCGTCGCTTGGCCGTGGCCCATCGAATGGATCTGGAGTCGTACTTGCGGGAACTTGCGGCCAACGCCTCCGATCCAGCGCTTGACAGAGCAATCGCCTAATTCCGCCGACCGCGATTGGATGCTCCACGAAAGGGCCGTCACCCCGGTCAGCCTCGCCTACCAAACCCTCGGCGACATCCTCCGCGACACCGATGCTCCCGCCAGCGTCCAGTTCAAAGTCGCCAGGTTCATCGTCGAAAGAGGAACCGCCCCCACCCCACCTGCCAAACCGACCCCGGAAACGGCACAACTCTCCACAAAACGCACAAAAATGCACAAAACCAGCGATCCCCCAAGCCCAAAACCCGCCCAGCCTCAGACTTGTCCCTGCGGCAGCGGCAAGACATCCGAAGATTGTTGCCGGAACAACCCCCTCCCTGGCGCGGCCTGACAACCCGTAGCCATGACATAAAAACGCACAAAAAGCCCTCGTGGCGCAGGCCTGCCGCGGCGGCTGTCCGGCCGGCGTTCCGCAGCGCCCGGCGATCTTGTCGCCGGTGCTTTTGCCCGCAGCGTGTCACAAAAATGCCCCGGCCCTACGAAACCCTGATCTTGCCCGCGAAGCTTCGATAGGTATACACGAAATACACCGTGGCCAGCAGGATTCCCGGGATGAACCAGACCAAGCCTATGCCTAGGCCGTAACTTCCGGCGGCGGCGTTGGCGATTGTCAGGGAAAGCTTGGGGTCTGAATTCGCCGGTAGGACGCAGGGATAAATGCCGGCGGCGGCGCTGGTCAGGAGTCCGGCGATCAGGGCGGTGGAACCTAAGAAACGGGGCAAGCCAGGCTTCGCCCAGCGCGCGAACAGCAGTCCCGCCACGCCCAGAGCTGGGAAGACAAGCATCCATGGCTGTGAGGTGAAGTTGGCCCCAAGCATCGGCTGCACGCTGAAACTGGCGATGGTGATGGCGATAGTTGCGGCCGCTACCGCCCACCACAGACCGTTTGCCCAGGCCGTGGCGCGGCGTTCCACTTCGCCCGCCGTCTTCATCGCCAGCCATAGCGCGCCGTGCTGGGCCAGGACCAGGAGCGCGGTTACGCCGACCGCAACCGTGTACCAATCCAAGATCCCGGCGTCCTGAGTCGGCCGGAAATCGGTCCACAGCGGCAGGAAAAACTCGTGGCTTCGGTCGAGCGGCACCCCGCGCACGACGTTGCCTAGCGCGGCGCCGAAGAATACCGCCAGCAGCGCGCTCGCCAGCGAAAATCCGGCGTCCCAAAACGGCTCCCACACCGCGCTGTCGAGGTGGCTGCGAAATTCGATGGAAATGCCGCGCAGGATCAGCAGCCACAAGACCATCATGAGCGGAAGGTAGAAGCCGCTGAAGCTCGACGCGTAGAGCGCGGGAAAGGCGAAGTAGAGCGTGCCGCCGCCGGCCAGCAGCCACACCTCGTTGGCGTCCCAGACGGGGCCGATGGACGCCAGCACGGCGCGGCGTTCGGCGTCGGTGCGGGCGACGAACAGGTGAAGAATGCCGGCGCCTAGATCGAAACCGTCCAGCACCACGTAGACCGCGATCATGGCGGCCACCAGGCAGAACCACAGATTAGGAAGCATGGATCGAGCTCCCTTCGGCTTCCGGCCCGTGTTCGATCTCGCGCCCCACCAGGAACAGGAACAGCATGGCCAGAAAGGCGTACGTGCCCATGAAACCGAGCAGGGTGAAAAGCGCGTTGCCCGCGGAAACGTGTTGCGAAAAGCCGGCTTCGGTGCGCATCACGCCGTAAATGAGCCATGGCTGCCGGCCCAGTTCGGCGGTCATCCAGCCGAACGTGGTGGCGATATACGGAAACGGCGCCGCGAGCATCAGTATCCACAGCAGCGGACGCGAGCCATAGAGAAACCCGCGCCAGGCGGCGATGGCGGCGATCACCATAACCGCTCCCAGCAGCGAGCCCAATCCCACCATGATGTGATAGCTGTAATAGAGCAGCGGAATATTGTCGGGCCAACTGTCGCGCGGAAACGCGTCGAGGCCTTTCACCTCGGCCTTCCAGTGCCGGTAGGTAAGGAAACTCAGGGCGCGCGGGACGATCAGCGGATTGTCCAGCCGCTCGCGTTCCATGTCCGGTTGCCCCACCAGGGCCAGCGGCGCGCCTTGTTCGGTGCGGAACTGGCCCTCCATCGCGGCCAGCGTCACCGGCTGGCTTTCGAGCACGCTGTGGGCTTGGCCATCGCCGGTGGGAAACGGCAGCAGCAGAGTGGAAACCGTGCCGGCGATCACGCCCAAGCGCACGAAGGTGCGGCCATAGGCTTCGTCCCGGCGCGTGAGCAGGTAGAACGCGCCCACCGCGGCCATCGCGAAGCTGGCCGTCACAACCGATGCCGTCATGTTATGCAGGTACTGCCAAAACACCCAGGGATTGGCGACCAGACCCCAGAAGCTCGCGAGTTGCATGGTTCCATGAGCATCGACGGTGTAACCGGTGGGGTGCTGCATCCAGGCGTCGGTGGCGATGATGAAGAAGCCGGAAAGCCAGGATCCGAAGAAGACCAGGAACGCGGCGAACCAATGCGCTTTGGGTCCCAGCCGTTTTTCGCCGAAGAGGAACGCGCCCAGAAAGCTGGATTCGAGGAAGAACGAGAACACGCCTTCCATGGCGAGCGTCTGCCCGATGACCCCGCCGGCCGCTCCCGAAAATCGCGACCAGTTGGTGCCGAACTGAAATTCCATGGGGATTCCGGTGACCACCCCTATGGCGAAGTTGACGGCGAAAATTCGAGCCCAGAAACGGGCGGCGCGGTTATAGTGATCGTCTCCGGTGCGGATTGCCACCGTCTTCAGAATGACGATCAACAGAGCCAGCCCCATGGTCAACTGCGGAAAAAGGTAGTGAAAGGTGACGGTAAACGCGAAGTGCAGACGATGAATGGTAAGTGCATCCATAAACGCCAACGTAAGCTACTATCCTAACGCCCGTCTGGCAAACCGGCGCGGGGTGTCTGGCAAACTGGAATGATGAGCTTTCTCGACAATCTGGAAAACAACCTGAAGAGCCTGGAATCGCGCGAAGAGGGGAAGGATTCCGCCGAGCGCGAGGCACGGCAACGCGCCACCGAACGGGCGCGGGCGCAAGCGGCGGCTCCCTATGCCGAGGAGCTCAAGAAGAGTCCGTTCACCGAGGAACTGTTGCGGCAGACCGTGCGCATGGGACACGCCGTGCGCACCAAGATTCACGTGGCCTGGCTGGGCGCCACCTTGCGGCTGGAAGCGCGCGAGCGGCGTCTGGAACTCCGGCCGACGGCAACCGGCGTGGTGGCCGTCCGCATCGAAGACGGCCGCGAAGTCGGTTCCGAACCGGTGGATCTAGGCAGCAACCCCGAGGCGTTGCTGCGCGGATGGTTGGGGATTGCCGGTTAGCCGCGCCACGATCACTTCCTTCTTTGAATCGCTTGATCGAGGCCGATGGGACCGCCGCCGGCCGCGGCGAGATACAAGAAGATGAAACAGTATAAAACCGCCAGTTCGCCGCCGTTTTGATTCGGCCAGAAACCGTGCGGGAAATGAGCGGTGAAATAGGCGACGGCCATTTCCCCGCAAAGGAGAAGCGCCACCGGCCGGGTGAACAGGCCGAGGAAGATCAAGCCCCCGCCGAAGACTTCGAGCACGGCCGCCACCCAAAGCCGGGACCACATATGGGCGGTGGCGCCATGGCCGCCCATGCCGCCGAACATGCCGAACAGCTTCTGACAGCCGTGCAGAGCAAAAGTGAACGCGATGACGATGCGCAGCACCGAGAGCACGTAATCTTTCCAGTCATCCTGCCGCATCTTTCCGCTCCTATCCTGAGAGTTCTAGTAGCCGTAGCAGAATCCGTACCGACGGCCGGTTGCTCTACTATGGCAGGCCAGCAGACTGCTAGACCGTCCCATCATCATACCGCCAGAATTGAACGCCGGAGAGGCGAAATTAAAACTCGCCGCTGCGCGCGCCGAGTTCCCAGAAATCCGAAGTTAGCCCTGCTCGCCGGAAGATATCTTGGGCTTCGGCGACGCTCCATTTATGCCAGTCGGGATCGGCGTGCGAGCCATACCAGAGTTGGGCCAGGCGAGCGACCTGGTGCAAGGGCACGGCCTCGCCGTGCGGAAGGCCATGCCGGGCGGACCACTTCCGAATCTCATCGGGAGAGCGGAAGGGCAGCACCATGGAGCAATGTTGGTGAACGTTGTCCCACGCCTTGGCCGGAGGAATGGCAAAGTGCACCCAAACGTGCTCGAATCCGACTGGCTGTCCATTGCGGACCGGGATCGCGAGCGGTTCCGCTTCGCCGCCGTAGCGGGTGTGAACGCGGACTTCGCCGCCCACGAGAACCGCCGCGCCCAGAGCGCACCACACGCATGGCGCCCACCAGCCCCCGTGCTGCCCTTCGATCCAGTGGATGGCCGGCGTAAGCGAAAACGGATGGACGATCCACGGCCGGCAGACGTGTGGATGAAGCACAACGCCGTGAATATCCGCCAGGGAGCGAAGGATCTCTTCGACCTGGGCTGGAGCGACTTCCATTTGTCGAGCCAGCTCAAGCGTGTCCGGGCAGACACCGCGATCGATCAGGCCACGAATCAACTGGTAGTGCAGGCGGGAGAGCGCACGCTCGTTCGGCATATCTGTCAATTTTGGCAGAATCGCCCGGGGCGCGGAGATCGCCGTGAAAGAGCCGATTTGAGCCACGGATGAACACGGATACACACGGATAAGAGAACCAAGGCTGTCTGTTCTTATCCGTGTTTATCCGTGTTCATTCGTGGCTATATTTCTTCGCACTCTCGTCGCGGCCCGGTTTACTTCGAGGTTGGCAAGAAGGGACTCGAAGGCGATGTTAGCTTTTGGGCTTTGTCGAAATCGTCTTTGAGCTGCTGGGTGATTTTTTCGGCCACGTCGGCGCTGGCGCCGTGAAACTTGGCGCCCAGACTTTCCTGGGTGGTGGACCAGATGACATCGCCGTCTTTATTCACCAGGCGGACGGCGGCGATGGCTTCGTGGCGGCGTTCGACGGAATGCTCGGATTCGTTGTCGCCGATACCGATGCCGGCGGCGTTGCTCACGTGCGAGCCGTAGCCGCCGCGGGTGCCGCTCAGGTTGGCGTGCGCGTTGATGCCATCGGAGCTTTGGTGAGTCTCGGAAAACACCAGGTCTTCGGCCGCCCCGCGCAAAATGGCGTCGGCTTTATCCTCTTTTTCGGTGAGGATGAACAACCGGGCTCCGGCCATGCTGCTGATGAGGATGTCGCGCATTTGCGCGGCGGTTTCGCCGCCCGTGAGGCGGTCCACGTAGATGCGGCGCAAGGTGAGCAACTGGTGCAGCCCGGCCGCTTCGATGGAGGATGCCGCGATGGGGGATACCGCGGGAGGATCGGCCGCGTTGGCGAGCCAGCCGAGCCCGAGCAGGATGACCAGAGCGGGCTTCATCCTTTGCCCGCCTTACGCGCTTCGTCGTCCTGGTATTCCACGCGGCGGCCGGTGCGCGCTTCGAGGCCCGCGAGGACGCTGCGAATATCGCCCTTTCCCACGCGAAAGACCAGCGCCTGCTGCCGCCCGTCGGCATCCACAAACCCCAGCGTTACGAAATGCTTGTGGTTCTTGCTGAGGAGAAAGACCGGCGAAAACACGACGGCCTCCACATAGCGCCGGCTCACGCTCTGGCCGTATTCCACGGTGTTGATCTTGAGGTACGGGATGCGGAGCTGCTTTTGCTCGAAGCGAATGGCCAGGACGTCCGCGCCGGTAAGATCGATGCGAACGTGACCCTTCAATGGAACCCCGGCTTCGGTGCCGCCAATCACTTGTGCCTGCGCCCCCGCTTCGCCGGCCGGGGCCGCAAGCGAAAACAGAATGCCGATTACCGGCAGCCAACCCAATTTCGCCATGCGAAAACTAGTGGCAGGGAGTGGGCGGATTTCTCAGGAAATGTGAAGGCCTGTCCCACTTGCTGTTATCTTGAAGTTTCATGTCCAGAATGCTCAATGAGATCCGGCAGCAGCCGGAGGCCCTGGCCCGGACGCTGGCGGGAGAGATGCGCCATGCCGAGCGCTTTCGCAAGCTGCTGGAGGGGAAGCGGCCGCGGCTGGTGGTGCTGGTGGCGCGCGGGACCTCGGATAATGCCGCCCTGTTCGGGCGCTACCTGCTGGAAATCTCCACGGGAATTCCGGTCTCCCTGGCGGCGCCTTCGATCGCAACCTTATATAAGGCGCCCATCGACTATCGCGACACGCTGGTGGTGGGGATCTCGCAATCGGGCGAATCCACCGACACGAACCTGGTGATGGAACGCGCCCGCGCCGCCGGAGCGCTGACGTTAGGGATCACCAACGAGCGCGGCAGCTCGCTGGCCGGGTTGGCCGAGCACGTCTTTCTGGTGCGCGCCGGCCGCGAGCGGAGCGTGGCCGCCACCAAGACCTATACGGGTCAAATCCTGGTGCTGTACCTGCTGGCGTATGCCTTGGGCGGGCGGGTCCGGCTGGCCGACCTGGAGCGCATTCCGAAGCTCACGGCGGATTCGCTCACGCTGGAGCCTGAGATCGACGCGCTGTCGGAGCGCTACCGCTACATGCGCTCGGCGGTGGTGGTGGGCCGCGGCTTGAATTATGCCAACGCCTTCGAGCTCGCGCTGAAGCTGATGGAGACTTGTTATGTGGTGGCCGAGCGCTTTTCCTCGGCCGATTTTCTGCACGGCCCGATTGCTTTGGTGGAACCGAGCTTCCCGGTATTTGCCTTTGCTCCCGCCGGGGTGACCTGGCCCTCCATCGGGGATACGCTGCGCAAGTTGAAAGCGTTGAAAGCCGAAATCGTGGCGATTGCCGACCCGGCGAACCGCGAAGTAGCCGCCATGGCCACGCGCCTGATTCGCCTGCCGCGCCGCATGCCTGAGGTGCTCACGCCGATCCCGTATATCGTGCCGGCACAGATTTTCGCAGCTTGTTTGGCGGCCCGCAAGGGACTTGACCCGGACCGGCCGCGCACGCTGCACAAGGTTACGCTCACGCTGTGACGGCGGGGGGAGTAGGCCGTTTAGCAGGTTGCCGTGGTCGAGCTTTGAGCAGATGCCGGAACGCCGACTGACAGCCGGCGGCAGGCTGAAGGCCAATGTCCCATGCTCTTCGCAAGAGCCGGCACGGCATACTAGTAGGGCGGACCCCCTGGTCCGCGCGGGACGCCCGCGTCCCGCTCTTTTCCCCAAGCACCAAGTCTCCGACATTTGCGAAGAGCCGGCCGGGGGGCCGGCTGCGGACCAGGGGGTCCGCCCTACAACTCATGCGGGTGTGTCATGGATACAAAAGTATGCCCCGGCAGGCTGAAGCCTGCCCCACCTTGGTACACTATGAAACACGTTGTCACCGAAACCGCCAAGTGTGATTGCCATCTATCCGGGGTCGTTCGATCCCATTACGAACGGGCATCTCGACCTGATCCGGCGGGGTGCGCGGCTGTTCGACAGGCTGATTGTTTCGGTTCTGCGCAATCACGATAAGTCGCCCTTGTTCTCTCTCGACGAGCGGATTGAAATGCTGCGCGAAGTGGTGCACGAATATCCCAATGTGGAAGTGGACTCCTTCACGGGGCTGCTGGTGGAGCATGCCGCCGCCTGTTCGGCCACGGTAGTGCTGCGCGGAATCCGCGCCATTTCCGATTACGAATACGAACTGCAAATGGCGCACATGAATCATCGGCTCCAGCCGGGTATCGAAACCGTATTTTTGATGTCGCACGAAGAGAACTCGTTCATCAGCTCCCGCCTGGTGAAGGAGGTATTTGGATTGGGCGGGAATATATCCGGCCTGGTGCCGCCTTCGGTGGAAGCGCGCCTGCATCGCCGGATGTCGAAACATAAACGCTCCGAGGTGAAGTAACCGGTCATGCAGGCGGCAGCCAATCGAATGGCGGAACGAATTTCTCTGATCGGCGAATCGTCGACGATGAAAGTCGCGGCCGAAGCCATGCGGCTTCGCGCCCAGGGCGTGGACGTGGTGGATTTCGGAGCGGGCGAACCAGACTTTCAGACACCGGAGAACATCAAGCAGGCGGCGATGCGCGCCATCGAGGGGAATTTCACCAAGTACACGCCGGCGGGCGGCACGGCGGAATTGAAGCAAGCCATCTGCCAGCGCCACAAACTCGATTTCGGCACCGATTACGAAGCCAACGAATGCCTGGTGACGGTGGGCGGCAAGCACGCCGTCTTCAATCTGACGCAGGCGCTCCTCAACCCTGGCGACGAAGTTGTCATCCCCGTTCCCTACTGGGTGACTTACCGCGACGTAGTGAATTACGCCGGCGCCAAGTGCGTATTTGTGGATACCGACGAAGGCAACGGCTTCACCCTGACGGCGGCGATGATCGAGCCGTTTTTGAGCCATCGCACCAAGCTGGTCATCGTCAATTCGCCCTCGAACCCCAGCGGCGCGGTGCTGGACCGCGGCGAATTCGAAAAGATTTTCAGGCTGACGCGCGATCGCGGTATTTACTTGTTGACGGACGAGTGCTACTGCCGGCTCTTATACGATCGCGAGCCGTTTTCGATCACCGCCATGGCTGGCGCGAAGGAGACGGTTCTGGTGGCCGGATCGCTTTCGAAGACCTACGCCATGACAGGCTGGCGCATCGGTTTCGCGCTGGCGCCGGCGCCCATCGTCGACGGTATGGGCAAGCTGCAAAGCCACTCCACTTCGAACCCCACTTCGATTGCGCAGAAAGCCGCGGTGGAAGCGCTCATGGGGCCGCAGGACTCGGTCGCCACTATGCTGGCCGAGTACCGGAAGCGGCGCGACTTCGTGGTGCGGCGGCTGCGCGCCATCCCTGGCGTGGAGTGCGTGGAACCGCGCGGAGCGTTTTACGCATTCCCAGACGTGGGCGTGGCGATGGGCCGTAACGGCATGGCCGGCAGCGCTGCGTTTGCGGAGCGGTTGCTGGCCGAATCGCACGTAGCGGTGGTGCCGGGCGAGGCATTCGGCACGGACCGGCACGTCCGCATCTCCTATGCCACATCGATGACGGAGCTGGAGCGGGGCCTGGAGCGCATTCATCGATTCATCGTGGAGAACGCCTGAGGATGGCGGAAGCGGAGCGTCTAGAGCCCTCCCCGCGCGCAAAGGTGTGGGGGAGAGAGCGGCTGTCGCCATGGTTTCCGGATGCGGCTGAGCCCATCGGCGAGGTATGGTACCTGGCCGGCCGGGAGTTGCCGCTGCTGGTCAAGTTGATCTTCACCTCCGAGCGGCTGTCGATTCAGGTGCACCCGGACGACGGCGAAGACGGGCCGCGCGGGAAGACGGAGATGTGGCACATTCTGGAAGCCGAGCCCGGCGCGACGATTGCGATGGGCTTCCGCCGGCCGGTCACCAGGAGGGAGCTGGCCGAGGCCACGCGCACGGGCGAAATCGAACGATTGGTAAACTGGCTGCCTGTCCGCGCCGGCGAAACATATTTTACGCCGGCCCACACGGTGCACGCGATCGGCGCTGGAATCGTGCTCTGCGAAATCCAGCAGCATTCCGACGTCACCTATCGGCTCTGGGATTACGGCCGTCCCCGCCCGCTCCACGTGGAGCAAGCCTTGCCGATTACCGACTTGGGTGTGCATCCCGGCGCCGTAAAACCGGCGCCGCTCAGCGCGGGACATGCGGAACTGGTTCGCTCGAAGCACTTCATTACCGAGCTCGTGCGCATAGCGCCAGGAGCCAGCCAGACGCCTGAGCGCCGCACGTGCCAGTTGTGGATTGCGATCGAGGGCAGCGGCAGCATTGGCGGCGAGACGTATCGGCGGAGCGAGGTATGGTTGCTGCCGGAGGAGGGAATCCAGCCGGAGATCCGCGCCGGCGAGGCCAGCAGGTTTCTGCGGACCTGGGCGCCGGCGGCAGACGATTAAATCCGGGGCGCGGACTCTCAATCTGCCGCGTCCCGACTCGTCGGGACGCTTGGTTCGCGCCGAATGTGCCCGCAGGAGTGCGGGCACGGCAGCCTGAGAGGCCGCGCCACGTCACAGCCCGAACGCGCAACCAAGGTCAGCGAATGCTGTGGTCGCTCGAGACGCCGTGGGTTTCAGGCGGGGAATCGGTTCGGAAGTAAGACCATGGGCCCGGAATCCAAGGGTAGCGTTCGACCACGGATTCGTCGACGGTGACGCCCAGGCCGGCGCGGCGGGGCACGATCAGGTCGCCGGCGTTGAGCTCCAGCGGGTCGGCGAGAATCTCAGCGGCCAGCGGAAATGGATACATGCCGGCGCGGCCGGGGCTGGAGTAGCAGGGGTATTCCAGCCATTCCACCACGGTTTCGGGCCAGCATACGCCCAGATGAGCGGCGGCAACGACTTCGAGCGCGGTGCCCCAGCTATGAAAGGCGAAGCGCAGGCCCTGCTTGGAAATTTGCGCGATCAAACGGCGTGCGAGGCTGTAGCCGCCCTGGCAGCAGACGTCCATCTGAACGTAATCGACGGCGCCGGAGAGGATCAGATCGAGGAAGCCGGCTTCGCCGGGCTCATGCTCGCCGGAAGCGAGCGGCAGAATGTCCTTTTCGCGAAGCGCGAGGTAGGCGGTGCGATCGTCGGGCGGAAGCGGCTCTTCCAGCCAGGCGACGTCGTGCCCGGCCATCTGGCGCGCCAGCGACTCGATCGCGTCCAGGCTATAACTGCGATCGCCCATGCGCCACCAGGTGTGAGCATCCACCATCAGCTCGAAATCGGGCCCCACGGCGGCGCGCGTTTGCCGAACGGTTTCCAGATCCTGTTCGGGACCGGAGCCGAGGCGCATTTTGTACGCGCGAAAGCCGAGGTTTTCCACTGCCCGAGCCTCGGCCGCATACGCTTCGGGCGGCATGTACATTCCGGCGCTGCCGTAGAGACGAATGCGATCGCGGATTCGTCCGCCGACGAGCTCGGACACCGGCGCATCGAGCGATTTGCCGATCAAATCGTAGAGAGCGATTTCCACCGCGCCGTAGAGCTTGGCCAACTCGGGGTTCTTGCCGGGGCCTTGGAGGAACAGCACGCGCAACGCGTCGGGATCGGCCAAAACCTTTCCCTGAAGAAAGGGCGCGATGACGTCTTCGATGGCCGCGGCGGCTTCTTCGCTGGCGAGGCCCGGCCCGTATCCCAACAGCCCATTGCTCGATTCCACGCGGACGAACATGGCGTCGCGCTTCAAGATGGTTCGCTCGCCGCCCCAGAAGGGCAACCGGATCGGCTGCGGAAAGGGATACGAAAGAAGGAAACAACGAACCGCGGCGATTTTCATGGACCGGAGATTAGGTTAGCATGGCGGGCGCTCTTAGGCAGCTTGTTACAGTAATGGACAGGATGCGCCTGACGAAAATTGCCGCCACCCTAGTGCTGTCGCTGCCGCTCGCCGCCGCCGGTTCTTCGGACCGCAAACAGATCGAGGCGGTGTATCGCCAATACGAAACCAGCTTCGAGATGAAGGATTTTCAGGCGCTCGAAAGCTTATTTGCGCCCGCGTATACCAGCGACGTGGATGGGAGGAGCGTAGGTCACGACGATGCGGTTGCCGCGGTTCGATCGCAGTCGAGAAAGGCGGGTGCGCCGGTGCGGTGCCGCTTCAAGTTGGGGCGGCTCACGGTGGACGGCTCGGGCGCGTCGGTTCCAGTGTCGGAGGCCGGGCATTACCGGCTCAGGGCGTTGGACAAGAGCCTGCACGTGTTGCGGTACGCGCGCGAAAGGCAGGACCACCTGGTGCTGGTGGACGGCAAGTGGCGAATCGACGCGAGCCGCCGCGGTGAAGGCGGGGCGCGCTACTGGGTGGACCGCAAACCGGCGAGCGCGGATAAGGTGCGCAAGGTGTTCGGGCCGGAAGCGCTGTAGGCTCTCAGGTGGGACAGACCATCGTCCTTCGTGGTCTGTCAGGCTCTCGCCGGGCCACAACGCTCGACAGACGACAAAAAATGATCGTCTGTCCCACCTGCGAGTTGGGTCAGCTTATTTTCCTCACTGCCTGGAAAATGGCCGGCGACATCAGGAGTTTGCTCTCAGGCTCGGCCGAAGCAAACAGGGTGAACGACAGACCACAAACAACGATGGTCTGCCCCACGGAGCAGCTATTCGTACCTTAGCGCTACCACCGGATCGAGGCGGGCGGCTTTGTTCGCCGGCCAGATGCCGAAGAACAGGCCCACGCTCACCGACACGACTACTCCCAGCACGGCCGACCAGAGCGGGACGCTGGCTGGCAGCGAGGTGAACACCAGCCGGCTGATCAGCGAAATCACCCACCCGAAGACGATGCCCGCCACGCCGCCCATTCCCGTGAGGGTAGCCGCCTCGATCAGGAACTGCAGCAGAATGTCGATGGTGCGCGCGCCGATGGCTTTGCGCACGCCAATTTCGTGGGTGCGCTCGGTGACCGACATCAGCATGATATTCATGACCCCGATACCGCCCACCAGCAAGCCGGTGGAACTGAGCACCACCATCACCAGAAACGTTATGGACATAATCTGGCGGAAATCCGAAACCATCTGCTCGGCGGTGGAGAGCGCGAAATTATCGGGCTTGCTGTAGGGAACGCGGCGGTCGATGCGCAACACGGCGCGGATTTCGTCCATCGCTTCGGGCAGACGGCCCTCCCTGGCGGTCGCCACGATAGCCACGTCATGCGCGTTCGGGTACATCTTTTGCATCATGCCGTAGGGCACCAACACGCGGTTATCGGTGTCGCCGAAAAACGAGGCGGCGGGCCGCAGCATGGTGCCGATCACCAGAAGCTCTTCCCCATTGACGGTGATGGTCTTGCCAATGGGATCCCGGTTGGCGTAGAGGCCTTTCTCGATATCGGCGCCGACCACGGCCACAGGCCGGCGATGGTGGCTCTCTTCGTCGCTGAAAAAGCGGCCCAAGTGCAGGTCCACCTGGCCGCCGCGCGCGTAAGCTTCCTCGACGCCCATCAAGTTGACGTCGTACATCTCGTTGCCACGGTAGTGCACGTTGATCATGCCGTTCTGGAACAGCATGGGTGAGACGTCCGCCACCGCCTTACAGCGCTCCCGGATGTGCACCGCGTTCTGATACACCAGGTCTTTGCGGGTACGCTCCTCGGGAGTCAATTGGCCGTGAACGCCCGCGGGGAACTTGAATATGATGATCGAATTGGGACCGAAGCTGCTGAGGATGCCGGTAATGGAGGCGTCGAACCCGGTGAGGATGGCGCTCACACCGATGATGGTGCCGGTGCCGATGATCACGCCGAGCACGGTGAGAAAAGCGCGCAGCTTATGATTGCGGATGGTGTCCCAGGCGAGCCACAAGCCGTTAAAGAAAGCCAGACGAGTCATCTTTAGTGCTCCGCCCTGAGCGCTTCGATCGGATCGAGCTTGGAAGCCTGGCTGGCCGGATAAATGCCAAAGAACAATCCGACCGTAGCCGAGAGACCGACGCCAATCATTACCGACGATGCGGGGAGAGCCATCGGCACGGCGGTGAGGCTGCGCACCAGGACCGCAATGACCCACGCCACCACCACTCCCACCAACCCTCCCGCGGCCGCCAGCACGGCCGATTCCACCAGGTACTGATTCAGAATATCGCGCCGCCGCGCGCCCAGGGACTTGCGGATACCGATTTCATGGGTGCGCTCGGTGACCACGGCCAGCATGATGTTCATGATGACGATTCCGCCCACCACCATGAAGACCGAAACGATTCCCACCGCCATGGCGGCAATGGTCGATGTCAGCCGCTCCCAAAGGCTGACGATGGTATCGGAGGCGAAGATCGAAAAATTGTCGTCCTGGCCGGGCCGCAGGTGGCGGTAGGATCGCATCAGCACGCGCACCTCGTCTTCGGCCTCGCTCAGATGGGTCTGATCCGTGGCTTTGGCAATCATGCGCAGTCCGTTGCGCGAGCCATAGGTTTTGAAATAACTTTCGATGGGGATCATCACGAAGTTGTCCTGCGAATTGCCGAAAACGCTGCCCAACTCTTTGGCGACACCCACGACTTCGTACGGCATGCCCTCGATATTTATGGTTTTGCCGATGGGATCGTGCCCTTCGAAGAAGCGTGCGCGAATGTCGTTGCCGATGTAAGCCACCAGCGCGTGCCGGCGCACTTCTTCGTAGGTGATGCTGCGGCCGATGCCCACCTGGACGTTATTGATGACGGGAATATTATCGGTGACTCCCTCGATATCCACGCCCTCCACCGAATTTCCTTTGTACCCCACCCGCGCCTGGCGCGACGCCATCATGCCGAGATCCTTCACCATCCTGGCCTTGGAGTGTATAAATTCATACTCATCGGGACGGAGCTGTGGGTTGCGCTTGTCCATTTCGTAGAACTTCTTGGGGTCCCAAGGGCCGAACCACGCCATGCGCACCACGCGAAAGCCGTCCGAACCCATGTTGGAGACCTTTTCGGCGATATAGATGTTCATGCCGTGGATCAGGGCGGTGACCGCGATGAGGGTGGTGGTGGCCAGAATGATGCCCAGCAGGGTCAGGAAGCTGCGCAATTTGTTTTTGCGCAGGGAATCGAGCGCGATCCGGGTAGACTCCCAGAACGACGCACTCAGGCGGAAGCGTTTGGCGCTAGGCAATTCACTCAGAACAGACGTTCAAGCCCCCCCTTTTGTTCCGCAGGTATTTGTAATTTCATGAAAACAAAATTAAAATGTCGGCTGAGCGGTAACTTGCTTAGGGTTTCGCCGCATCTCAAGCGATTGGAGGAGCAAAAATGATAGCCGATCACAAAATGAAGATTCGAATGTTGCGAACCTTGCCGGTGGTGGCGTTGGCCGGCGCCCTTGTGGCCATACCTGCGATGGCGCAGGGGCCGGCAGTGCCGCCGCCGCAACTCGACCAATTAGTCAAGCGGATCGCCCTCGATCCCGACCCGCTTCTGGCGCAGGTGCTGACGGCATCCACTTTCTGGGACGCGATCCCGGAGGCGGCGTCCTGGGCCAATGAGCACTCGATGCTTCACGGCGACCAACTGGCCGCGGCGATCGACGAAGATCATCTGCCATGGGACCCAAGCGTGCTCGCCCTGCTGCCATTTCCCCAGGTTCTCAATATGATGGCCGGCGACCCCGGCTGGACCCAGGCGCTCGGTAACGCGGTTCTCGTGCAACGTCCGGACGTGATGGACGCGGTGCAGCGCATGCGCGCGGTAGCTTATAACTATCGCTACCTCGCCAGCGGCCCGTATTGCCGCGTGGTGTACGCTCCGGGAGCGATTGAGATTCTGCCGGTTGGCCCCATGTATTACGTGCCCACTTACGATCCGGCGCTTGTGTTTGCAGCGCCGCGGCCCGGGTTCTTCATCGGCGGGGCGATCCACTTCGGCGTGGGCATTACCATCGGCGCCGCGTTCGCACCGTTCGGTTGGAGGGGGCCGATGCTCGATTGGCGCGCGCACAACATCATCATCGACAATCATCCATGGGGCCGAACCTGGGCGACGCGAGGCACCTACGCTCATCCCTACGCCGTTCCGCGGGCGCGGGTGGTCGGCCCGCGGGTGGAACATCACCCGGTGCGGCACGAAGAGCGGCATTAAGCCAGTCGGCCAGCAACCGCTCCCTGACGGTCGCGGCTCGGAAACGCTTCCTCGAACGGGCGCGAGATTAACCGAGCCGCGACCGTCAGGGAGCGGTTGCTGTGGCTTTTATTTTGGCAATGACGCCTCGACGAACTTCACCAGGTCGGCGTGGTACTTGGCGGCCGAGGGCTGGTCGATGTAGACCATATGGCCCGACTCGTAGTAGCCGGTGGCAATGTTGTTCTTCTTGATTTCGTCCGATACCTTCAGGTGGGCGATGGTCCACTCGACGGGGTAGAAAGGGCAGGCGAAATCGTAATATCCCATTCCCACGAACAGGTGCATGTGCGGATTCTTGGCGAAGCCGTCCTCCAGGTTGGTGACCGTGTTGTATTCGCCGGACCACGGCGGCGCGTTGCCGGCAACGTAATATAAGCCGTCGTTTTTGTAGTTCAGGTCGTTGCGGACGTAGGCTTCGAAGGCGGTGAGGAAGCAGTCTTCGATATTGGCATTGCTGTAGTCGAAGCTGGTATTGGCGGAGCCGGCATCCAGTTGGTAGCCGGCGAAGCGCGAATCGAGGCGCGAGGTCATCAGGTGCCGGTCGCGCAGCAGCTCGGTGCTGAATGGGCCCAGCGGCGTGCGCAAATCGAGCCCGTCGACGTAGCTCTTGGAAAGACCCGTGTAGCGGGCAAAATCAGTCAGCACTTTCTCGCGCTGGGCCTGGGTGGCGCGGGCGCCGTCGAACAGATATTCGAGGTATTCGCCCGAGGCAAATTCGCGCGCCTGTTTGGCCATCTGTTCCACGCTGAGCTTCTCGAGATCCGGCGCCAGCTTCTTGTGGTAATGCGCCGTCATGATCTCAGTCGGCAGGGTTTGCAATTGGCGCTGTTCGCCGGCACTGGCGTTGGAGCTGATCACGGCCGATAGCAGCATCACGCCGTTGATGGGGATGTCGTGATCGGTAAGATAACCGGCCAGCCCCGCGGCGCGGGTGGTGCCGTAGCTTTCACCGCCGACAAACAGCGGCGAACCCCAGCGGTCGTATTCGTTCAGGAAACCGCGGATGAATTCGCCGAAGGCCGCCAGATCGTTCTCCACGCCGCCAAAATCGGGGCCGTAGGTGGGCTTCTCCGGGCGGCTGAAGCCGGTGCCCATGGCGTCGATGAACACCAGGTCGCCGGTATCGAGCAGGCAGTTTGGATTGTCCACGTAGGTATATGGGGGCGGCGTGGCAAGGCCGTTCGATTCGAGCTTTACCATCTTGGGCCCGAACGCGCCCATGTGCAGCCAGATGGTGGCCGCGCCCGGTCCGCCGTTGAACAGAAACCAGAGCGGTCGTTTGCTCTTGTCGGTGACGCCGTTCTTCGAATAATAGACGTAGAACAGATGTCCCTCGGTGACGCCGCTGGTGGCCTGGCGAATGGGCAGGAATCCGACGTGGGCGGTGTACTGAACGGTCTCGCCGTGCAAAGTGATTTGATGCTCGGTGACGATGGGCTCGGCGGGGTAGTGGATCGGCTGCATCTCTTCGCCGGTGTAAGTAAAGCGATAGAAATCGTTGGTAGCGGCGGCGGCGCCGCGGCCCGGACCTTGCGCGAAAGCTCCCACGGCAGTGACAGCGATGAGGATGACGAAAGTCGAATGGTTTCTCATGGCATTGCTCCTTGGTTGCGCCGCCTATTTGCTTGCCGGCGAGGCTGCTTGGTTGACGAACCTGGCGAGGTCGCTCTGTAGCTTGACCAGGGCTTTGTTGTCGACGTAGGTCATCCGCCCCGCCTCGAAATGGCTGACGGTGATGTTATGGGCGCGCACCTCGGGTGAAACGCTCAAGTGAGCCAGGGTAAACTCGGCCGCGAAGAATGGCGCGCCGAGATCGAAGTAGTTTACGCCCACGTAAAGGCGCAGGTTGGGATTGCGGGCGAAGGCAGCGGCAAGACCCACATCGTCGCTCGCGGTGGAATTGAATGTGCCGACTCCGCCGCTCGCGAGGTAGAAGATGGCGTTGCGGTTGCCGGTGAAGCCGAGCTCCTGCCGCAGGTAGGTCTCATATGCCGACTCGAATCCGCCGGCGAGATTGCTCAGGTTGAAGTCGATGGGGGCGGGCGGCGCGAAGCCAAAACCGCCGCGCCCGCCGCGGCCGCCGGCGGCAGGCGTGGGCACAAACCCGGTCACCCGCGCGTCGGAATTCGACAGGCCGCGGTGCTGCTCGTGCATCAGCTCGCCGTCGAACCGCTCGAGCGAAATGCGCAAATCGTTGTTGACGAGGAATGCCCTGGAGAGACCGGTGAAGCGGGAGAGATCGGCGATGGCTTTGGCGCGTTCCTCGGCCGTCATGCGATCACCCTTATAGAGCGCGTGCAGATACTCGCGCGCCGCAAACTGGCGCGCCTGTCCGGAGATCTGCTCGGCGCTCATGGCGTTCAACTCGGGCGCCAGTTTCTTGTGGTACCAGGAGGCCATGACCAGGCTGGGCAGCAGGTCGATGTATTGCGCGTCGCCGGCCAGCGCGTCGGCGCTCGGGGCCATCGAGAGCAGCACCACGCCGTTCACGGGGACGTCATGTTCGGTGAGATAAGCGGCCAGACCTGCTGCTCGCGCGGTGCCGGAATCCTCACCCGCCAGAAAGAGCGGTGAATTGCGCCGGCCGTAGGTGTCGAGGAACCTGCGCACGAATTCGGCGAGAGAGGCGACATCGGCCGCATTGTTCCAGAAGGCCGGCCCTTGCCCCGGCTTATCGGGACGGCTGAAGGCGGCGCCCACCGGATTCACAAAAACCAGATCCGCCTGGCCGAGCAGGGTGTGAGGATTGTCTACCCAGCCATAGGGCGCGAGGCCGGCGGCGCCGTCGCTCATCCAGCGCATGCGCTTCGGACCCAGGCCGCCAAACTCCTGCCAGGCAGCCGCCACGCCGGGCGCGCCGGCGAGGAAGAACATCACCGGGCGCACCGGAGCGTCGCTTCCGCCATCTTTGGCGTAGTAGGTATAAAAGAGATGGGCTTCCGCCTGCCCGGTGGTGGCGTTTTCGAGCGGCATGTAGCCGGCCCGCACGGTGTAGGCCAGGGTTTCTCCGTTTACCGCGATCTTCTGGTGCGTTTCCGCGGGCGGGCCTTCGGGAATCGGCACTGCGGAGGCGGCCGCCGTATCGTAGTTATAGAAATCGACGGCGGAAGCTGCTTCGGCTCCGCCGCGCCCAGCCGGATTGGCAGGCGCATTCCCAGGCGCTGGCGCCTGTTGCGCCGCAGCCCGACCTGCCCGGCCGCCGCCCTGGCCCCATGCGGCGACAGATATGCCGAGCATGAGCGCCAACGGGATTTTTCCATTACCTATATATCGCATCGAGACTCACTCCTGGGCCAAGAATGTTACCCAACAACTTCAATTCAAATGCGTCTGGCGCAACGTCCGACCAGACATAATTCGACTTGTCGAATGCCGAGCTCATTTTGGCTCCCGGTTTCAAGCTATGATACACCAACCGCTAATGGGATTCTCCAGCGACGGCCGGAAACTGTGGGGCAGGTTGGTAACCTGCAGCGGGTTGGTAACCCGCTTTCGGCAGTTGATCGCCAGCCCTCGAAACGCCGATTCCCAATCGGCGGCAGGATACCATCCTGCCCCACAAGCGCCGCAGCCGTCACTCCCGAGCCTCAATAACTCCACCTTTCCCGGTGGCGGCGTAGCGGTGGATGGCCGCGAGAATGTTCAGGGCTACGTGCTGGTCGATGGCTCGGACTTCTTCCCGCACGTTAGCGTGGAAGCGAATTCTCTTCACCTGGACTCTTATTCGCGCTGGTGCGGCGTACCTGATCCATGGTGAAACCGCACTCGGCGACAACCTGCTCGAAGGGAACGCCGCCTTCCGGGTTCTGCTGGAAGTATTCACGCGATCGGGCGATGGCGCGGCGGCCTTCCGCGGTCGGCTCCGCGTCGTCCCCGTCACGGACAATCACTCTGTCCATCGTCTTCCTCCTCCGATGGTACGCTTCTTGCGCCGTCGCCGCTATTTCGGCTCCGGGACCTGCGGCACGGTGTAGGTTTGGCGCAGGCCTTCCTGGTATTCGCCGAACAGGGCGTGGATGCCGTCGAATTCGCGCTTCACCGTGGCGCGAAACTCGGGGTGCGTTTCGAAATCGAAAAGCAGCGCAGTCATGGCTTGGGCGTCCACCAGGAAACCGTGATGGCCGATCTCGGCCAGCGCGTCGGTCTCCATGCCGTAGGTGTGATTGGCGAAGGTGGAAGTCTGGGTCTGGAAGCCGGCGCCGGGGATTTCGCTCGAAACCGTGCCGGTCTCTTCGTACCCCTGCGGCTTGCCGGCCTGCTCCATCACGTTGGTGGCGCCGTAGCGCTTCAGATACGCGAAGCCAACTTCGCCCAGCGCCGCCACCGAAATGCCGTCGCGCATCTGGCCGTAATTGTCGATCTTGACCTTGGTGCCGGTTTCGAGCGCGGCGGCGCGGGCGGCGTTATCCACCATCTCGCGCACCTGCGCCAGGTAAACGGCGTCCGGGTAGCGAATGTAGAAATCGGCTTGGGCGCGGTCCGGCACCACGTTGGGCGCGGCGCCGCCTTCGGTGATAATGCCCTGCACGCGCGCTTCGGGGCGGAAGGTGCCGCGAAGCGTGTCGATGTTATTGAACAGGTGGATGACGGCTTCGAGGGCATTGCGTCCGGCCCAGGGCGTCATCTGGTGCGAGGGAGCGCCCGAAAACGTATATTTCACGCCATCGATATTCAGACAGCAGGTGCCGAATCCGGCCGCCGGCCGCGTGGTGGCGCTCGTCGAATGGCTGCGCACCAGAATGTCTATGCCGTCGAACACGTGGGCTTTGTTCATGTCGGTCTTGGCGGCGGGCGGCATCATCTCTTCGCCCGGAGTGCCGAACACGGTCACGCTGCCCGCGGCGTGGGTGCGTTCCAGATATTCGGCCATGGCCACGGCAGCGGCCATGCCGATGGGGCCCTGGGTGCTGTGCTGGTCGCCATGAAACGGCCGCTGGGTGCCGCGGAGAGCGTCGTATTCCAGGATGACGCCGAGATGCGGAGCGCCATTATTGCCCTTATATTGGGCCACAAATGCCGTATCCAGCCCGGCCACTCCCACGGTCACGTCGAAACCGTGCTTCTTCAGGTAATCGATGAGGATGCCGATCGAGCGATTCTCCTGAAATCCGATTTCCGGGTGCCGCGTGATATCGTCGCCCATGGCGATCAGCTCGGTATCCATGAGCTCTTTGGCACGAGCCACCACGCGGTCGCGCTCGGGGTTCGAGACGGTGAGGCGTTCCACCCATCCGGACGCATCCACGGTCTTCTCGAGCGCCGCCATTTCGCGGACCACGTCGCGCGCGGCCTCGCGCTCGGTCGGAGTCTCCTGGGCAAATGCCAGGGTGGCAGCCAGCAAGCAAGTAGCGATAGTCTCGGTGCGCATCTTTCACCTCCAGAGTTTCCTGACGACTTGAATCAGCAGCCCCGCGCTGACGGCAAAGCTCACGGCGAGCGCGGCCGCGTAGCCCATTCTGCCATAAAGAAAGTTGCCGACCGCAAACAGGCCCGACCAGATCATGACGCAGCCGAGAAACCAGCCGGCCAGCGACAGCGGAAAGGTGGCGGCATCGGCTTCAGCCAAATTTGGCAGACCGGCTTCCGCCTGAATGGCGCGCCAGCCCGGTCCGAACGGCCGCACCTTCTTATAGAACGAGACCAGCACCTGCCGGTCGGTGCGCGGACCGAAGTAGGCCGTGGCCACCCAAGCCACCGTCGTGACGAGAATGGTAAGCATCAATTGCTGCGCCGTGCCGATCGAGTGGCCGCTCTTCACCAGCACCAGAAACACCAACGAAACGGAGAACGAGCTGACCATGGCCACGATCTCGCACCAGGCCGTGACCCGCCACCAGAACCAGCGCACCAGGTAGAGCAGCCCGGTGCCGGCGCCCACCTGCAGGATGATATTGAAGCTTTGCTTGGCATTATCGAGCGCAAACACCGTGGCCGAAGAGACCACAAATAGCAGAATGGTGGCGCAGCGGCCGGCGGTCACATAATGATGCTCGCTCGCCCCGGTCTTGATGAAGCGGCGGTAGAAATCGTGCACCAGGTAGGATGCGCCCCAGTTCAAGTGGGTCAGGATGGTGGACGAATTGGCGGCGATGAGGCCCCCCAGCATCAATCCCAGCCAGCCTACCGGCAGGAACCGCAGCATCGCCGGAAACGCGATGTCGTGGCCGATCAGAGTTGGGTCGAGATGCGGAAAGGCGCGTTGAATATCGGAGAGCTGCGGGTAAACGATGAGCGAAGCCAGGCCGACCAGGATCCACGGCCACGGCCGCAGCACATAATGCGCCACGTTGAAGAACAGCGTCCCGCCAAGCGCGTCTTTTTCGGATTTCGAAGCCAGCATGCGCTGCGCGATGTAGCTGCCGCCGCCGGGCTCGGCGCCGGGGTACCACACGGCCCACCATTGCACCGCGATTGGCATCACGAAAACGGCCACGGCCAGGTCCCAATTGTTGGTGAAGTCGGGCAGAATATTGAGGTAGTGCAAGCCGCCGGGCCCCTGAATATGGCTCAACTTATTCACCAGCCCGGTCAGCCCTCCCACCTGCGGCAAAGTGACGGCGAAATAGGCCGCCGCGATCACCGCCGCCATTTTGATGAAGAACTGGATCATGTCGATCACCAGCACGCCCCAGAGGCCCGAGTGCGCCGCGAAGACCACGTTCAGCAGGCCAACCGAGGCTAGCGTTTCCCAGCGGTTGAAGCCGAACAGCACGGCGGCGATTTTGCAGGCCGCCAGGTTCACCGTCGCCATGATGATGCAGTTGAAGAACAAGCCGAGATACACCGCGCGAAACCCGCGCACCGCGCTGGCGGCCTTGCCGGAATAGCGCAGCTCGTAGAATTCCAGATCGGTGAGCACGCCGGAACGGCGCCAGAGCCGCGCATAGAAAAACACCGTGGCCACGCCGGTCAGCGTGAAGGCCCACCATTGCCAGTTGCCAGCCACGCCCTGCGTGCGCACGAAGTTGGCCACCAGGTTGGGCGTATCGCTGGAAAACGTAGTCGCAACCATGGAGAGCCCGGCGAGCCACCACGGCACCGACCGCCCCGAGGCGAAGAACTCGGCCGTGTTTTTTCCGGAGCGCTTGCCAAAAAACAAGGCCGGCGCAAAACAGATCGCCACCGAGAGCAGGGCGATGGTCCAATCGAGAGCGTGAAGCTGCATTGCGGTTATTCAGCCAGATGGTTAATCCCTGAGTGTACGACGTTTGCCAGCGCGCCGGAGCCGGGTTCGGCATCGATCAGGTGCTGGGCCGGCTGGAATCCAGCGCGCTTCGAGTAAAACTCGGCGGTAAGGTGCTCGCGCAGGCGGGGCCGGTCGGCGCGCCGGCTCAGGACGACCGCGCAACCACCGAAACCGGCGCCCGTCAGGCGCGCTCCCAGCGCACCGCCGGCCATAGCGGTATCCACCAGGTCATCGAGCGCCGCCGTACTCACGTGCAGCCGGTCGCGTAGGCTCAAGTGCGAAGCCGCCAGCAATTGCCCGAAGCACGAGGCGTCTCCCCGCCGCATGGCTTCCACGCCGTCGTCGACGCGCGCAGCTTCGCTGGTTACGTGATCGTAGGCGGCGCGTTCTTCGGCCGAGAGGTTGCCGCCGTGTTTGGCCAGAGCGGCTTCACCGGCGCTACGGATTCGGTTGTAGGCTTCGCGCGCGGCCCCGGATTTCTCGGCTCTTTGCAGGCTATGGGCGACCAGAAACGCCCAATCGCCGGGCACGGCGACATAGCTAACCTCCGCCGGTTGAAAGCGAACCAGGGAGGCGAACCCGGCGCGCGAGGCCAGCGAGGCCGCGTGGTCCATGCCACCGCCGCGGGTTCCCACGAAGTGTTCCCCTTCCGGTAGAACCTCCATCAATTCCGCGAAGGACACTTTGAGACCGCGCGCGCCGAGCAGGCAAAGGGTGAAAGCCACGATCAGCGCGGAAGAAGAGGAGAGCCCCGCGGCGGGCGGCAAATCGGCCTCTATTTCCGCATCCAGTCCCGCCCCGGCGCCCCATCGGTCCGCCACCGCCTGCGCCGCCGCGCGCAGGTAGTTCTCCCAATCGCCGGGAGCAGCGCGCTCGAGCCGCCCGGTCCACTCGAATTCCCGCGCGCCAAAACCCGCGCTGACGGCGCGAATCGAGCGGTCCCGCCGCGGCCGGTAGGTCACCCGGATTCCCTGCCGCAGCGCCATCGGCAGCACCGGCAGATTGTGATAGTCGATATGTTCCCCGATCAGGTTGACCCGGCCCGGAGCCCGCACCGTTTCGCCTTGCATTTCCGCGCGCACTCGATCACGATACCACTATGAGGTTCGCCGCCAGCCCAAGCGGTATCGGGAAAGGATCGTTCTTGCCATAGTTGACTTTGGCAAATAATTTTTCTCGCCCTTCGCCGGCCCCGAAACCGTTGGGATACAAGGACAAATGAACGCCTTGCGGATACCGATGGATTCGCGCCGCCGCCGCGCCCGTAACCTTTCGAACTTCCGGGCGTCTTATAGGCGTAGGCCAACACCCCCGTCGTGTGGTTTGGCACGTATCCTAAACGTTTGAGGAGCAGGTATTTTCTATGAAGAAGCTGTTACTGACGTCCGCTCTCGCCTTTTCTTTCCTTTCCCTCGCCAGCGCCGCGAAGGTCTATGAGATCACATTGTCGAGCCCGACCAAAGTCGGCAACGTGCAATTGAAGGCCGGCTCATATCGCCTCAAGGTTAACAATGGGAATGCGGTGTTCACCGAGGTCGATACCGCTAAGTCGTTCACCACCCCGGTTAAGGTCGAAAACACCGACCAGAAATTCGATGAAACACTTGTCGATACGTCCGTGACCAATGGCACGGCGACGGTGAAGGATATTCAGTTGGGCGGTTCCAAGACCAAGCTCTCTTTCGACGAGTAATTCGCAACTATCCCATTTTTGAACGGCCGCGCGCCAGGCATGCATTCGTGTATGCCTGGCGTTTCTGTTTGGTGGCCACGTCCGCGGTCAGTGCTTGGCGACCGCTCCCTAACGGTCGCGGCTCTGACCCGCAGTTCTTTCACAAACTCGAGCCTGTTGGCGCCAGGGTCGAATGTTCGGGTCAGAGCCGCGACTGTCAAGGAGCGGTTGCCGAATACGTGACCGTAATTGCGAAACCGAAAACTAAGTGACATTTGGCTAAAGCCTGTGCCACCTACTTAGCGCAGCACCACTTTAGCCACGCCGATGTTATTGGCGCTGTCGGCGGCGCGAAGCACCAGCAGATGCTCGCCGGGGGTGAGATTGGTCAGATCCACGGCAAATTTTTCGCGCCGCGAATCGATCACACCGTCCACGGCTTCCATGGGTACCCAGCTCGCCGCATCAAGCGAGTACTCGGCGCGCCGCAGCGAGGAAGCGGCATCTTCCGCGCTCCATTCGACGTGAGCGGTGCTGCCGCTGCGCGTAACGGCGGTCACCTGGAGCGATGGCGGCGTGTTATCGATTAGTATGGGAGCACTTACTAACTGCGCCTCGCGCGCGGTTGCAGGCGGATTCGACTCACGGTCCGAGGCCAGCACGCGGAAGTAATATTTGCCGTCGGCCAAAGCGTTGGCGTCGAAGGTGAGCGACGATTCATGCATGTCGCCCTTCAGCAGCTTCCATTGAGTTTCGTCCTCGCCGCGAAAATAAAGGTTATAGACCAGGCGGTCGCCATCCGGATCTTCGGCTTGCCAGGCCACTGTGATTTGCTGCTCGGCGGCGCGCGATAGGGTCTGAGTAGGTGTTCCCGCCGCCGTCGAAGAGGTATCGCCTGAGTCGCTCACGGTAACCGTGTATGGCGCCGAAGCAGACGAGGAACCGCCGGCGGCGCCCCGGCCGGCCGTCGTGAGCGAGGCCTGGCTCACGACATTGACGCTCTTGATTACGGGCGGCGAATTCTGCGGAAGGTACGCCACGGTGACGCTGTCGAGCACGGGTGTCGCGCCGTTCGAGCCGGTCAATTCGGCTTTCCACTGGATGAAGCGCGCGTTGGGGCTGGGAATGCGCGAGCCGGCCGGATCGGTAAGCGGTTCGGACCAATCGCTCCAGGTGCGGTCGGGCTTCACCGAGTTGCCGGAACGCGTACGGAAGCGCAGGGCACAGCCAGGCGGCAGATCGGCGCGCCAGCTCACGCTGCCCCAGAGGGAAGCGGTGCCGGAATCGTGCACCGGCGCCTCATACAAACCGCTGGCGCCGGGCGAGTCGCCCAGGCGGAAGATGCGGCCCAGATTGCCGGTCGCGGCCAGAATCGAATGCTCGGACGGCAGCAGGCGCACCGCCTGGCCCTGGTTGGTCTGGGCGATCAGGGTGACGCGCCGGTCCGGAGACAGACCGTAGATGCGTCCTTCCTGATCGGTGGAAAACACCAGTTGCCGCTCCAGCGCCAGCAGCCCAAAAGCGTTTTCGTCCTTCGAGCTCCACAAGGTCTCGACCGTATTGTCGGGATTGATCCGGTACACCGCCGATTTTTCCACCCCGCTCACATCCACCACCGGGTTGAACTGGGTGCTCACTTGAGGTGTGGCGGCTGGCTGAGGCGATTGGGCGGGAGCGGGTGGCTTAATTTCCGTGCCTGGACCGGCTTGCGCTTCCACCGTGATCGTCGTGTTCGCGCTGGGCAGGGCGCCAGGGTTAGCCGACGTCTGGGCGGCCTGCGCGGCGGCTTGCGCCTGTTTGGCAACGGCTCCGCCCAACGCGGCCGCGTAAACGGTGCCATCGGGCATAGGTATGATGGAGCGGATTTCCGGCAGCGACGAATCGTACAGCACGAAGGCTTTATCCTTGGCGGAAATGCGATACAGAATGCCGTTGGGCTCGGTTCCCGCCAGCACCCGGCCTTGCCCATCCACCGCCAGGCCGGTGATGTGCGACTGGCCGGTATCGTAATACAGTTCGCCTTGGCCCGCGCGGTCCACCCGGAACAGCTTTCCCTGGTCGCCGGTGCCCACGTAGAGAACCCCATCCGGGCCAAAAGCCAGCGTCCAGATATAGCGCGTCTTGGGCGCGAAGAACTCGGTGGCCTTGCCCGCTTCGATGCGATAGACCTTCCCGTCCGGCGAGGTGCCGGCGTAGACGGCCCCGGAGCGGTCCACGGCGATGGCGAATACCTCCGGCTCATCGGCTGACCAAAACACGCTGGCGTGGCCGCTCGGGTCGATGCGATACACGCGGCCGCGATGGCCGGTGGCGGCGTACAACGTGCCGTCCGGCGCTTCGGCGACGCCCCAGATCACCGGCTGATCGGACGAAAACACCGTCTCCATTTTGGGAGCGAGCGAAAGCCGCCCTTCCCGGCTGAGCGAGATGCCGTCGAACTGGCCGCGGATGAAATCGGCATACGTGTTCATCTCCCACACGGTGGTGCCACTGGAGTAAAGCACCGCTGCCAGTGCCGCCAGCAGTAGGAGGGCTCTTATAACTGTGGGGCAGGATGGCATCCTGCCGCCGATTGTCAATCGGCGCCCCGCGGGCCGCTCAAAAGACTCCGGCGGCGGGTTACCAACCCGCAGCAGGTTACCAACCTGCCCCACATAAGATCCAGAGAATCTAGCTGCGCGCGGTCTCATTATTCCTTGATTTCCACTTGAATAGTTTTGGCGCCGGAGATCACCATGTCTCCGCCGTCGATTTCGATTTCCGCGATTTTCGAATTGCGGGATTGCGTCACCCCGGATTGGCTCGATTGCGCCGGGTCGAGCACCAGCGCCACCGAAGCGGGCACCGCGTCCAGATCGGCCCCCTCCACTTGAAACCCGGCGTCGGTGCGCCACACTCGCACATAGGCCTTGTTGTTAGGATGCAGATTGTTTACCACCGCAAGCAACTGTGTCTCGGTGCGAGGCGTGGCGGTCAACACCTGGCGAAAATCCGAGAGATTCGCCGTGATGGCGTCGGAAACCGTAAAATACAGCGGGCCCGGCGTGGCGCCGATCGGAACCTCATATTCCACCGTGCGCGCGCTTTCCGCGCCGCCATCGCCGGTCAGCAGCACGTGCAGGGTCACCCTCTCCCCGGCGCGCACCTGGCGGCGTGCGACGGTCACCGAATCGATGTTGAGCTCTCTCTTGCGGTCGGAAACTTCTATATCGAGATCCACGCTTTTCAGTCGCAAGCCGGCAAAGCCGCTCTGCATCAGGTAGGCGAGCGGGATGGCGGCGCCCAGAGAAGCCTGCTGGGCCGCGCCATTATCCGCCGCGAAGACATTGGCGATGCGCCAGGGAGCGGGGGCGTTTTCGAAATCCACCTTGCCGGTGAGGCGCAGGCTTTCCGCTCCCACCGAGCGCTCCGTGAAGTCCACCGCCGAATACAGCGCCATCTGCAGCAGCAGCGGCGACAACAGCGCGTCTTCCACCATTTGCATATGGTAGCTGTCCACGGCGCGGCCGCCCCGCGAAACCGAAATATTCACCGGCGCCATGGGCGGCCGCCTGCCCAGCTCGCCCGAGATCGCGGCGCTGCGGTCCTCGAGGATGGAGCCCATCCATTCGTGCGCGGCGGAAAGCTTGAACGATGTATTCAAGTCGGGAATCAGGGTGATCACTTCCGCGCGGGCGAAGGGAAGCGCGGTCGCGCCCACGGAAAGAAAGCGGTGTCCGAAAGCGTACAGCCGGTTGCCGTCGATGTAGGTTACGGTGCCCTGCGCGTCCACCGTGAAATCGCCCGCCAATAACTGCACGCTGATCATAGAACCCGGCTTCACATCCGCGGGGTTGCCCATGACGGGATGCGAACTGCCGCCGCTAATGCCCTGGCGCGGCTCGAGGCCCAGCGCGCGCAAACGCGGAGCGAAAGTGTCCAGCGTGGCCTGGCTGAATCCGCCGAAGCTGATCGGCGTGGCGATATCGGCCAGACGGACGCCGCCGGCCAGCGCGGGCCGCGGACCGGGAATGCGGCGGGTCAAATCGGCATCGGCATCCATCGGGGGAACCGCCCGGCGTGGATCGCCGCGCCGCGCCAATTCCGCCGGGGCGGCGATGCGCAGCATGTCTTCGATCGGCCGGATGGCGGCAATCGGCTCCTTGGAAAACGGAAACGCCATCGCCACCGCGCCCAACAGCTTGCCATCGATATAGACCGGGCTGCCGCTCATGCCTTCCATCACCCCGGTCTGTTCCAGCGGGCCGCCGGAAAGTTTGGCTAAAATCAGCGACTCCTTGGGGCCGATATTCTCCAGCACGCCCAGAATCTCAACTTGAAACTCGTCGATACGGCTACCGGAAAAAACCGTCCGCCCGGTACCATGCATACCGGGACGAATATCCTTCACGGACAGGAATCGTGTTTGAGCGGCGAGCGAAACCACCAGCGCCGCCAGCACCAAGAGCACAGAGCGAGGCACGTTCTCATTGTAACCGCCGCGTTACGTTGAAAAACCGGACAGGTGGGACAGACGATCGTTTTTTGTCGTCTGTCGGGTGGTTGGCCTGGCGAGGGCCTGACGCGGCCACGGGTGGACCAGGACACCGTAACCTGGGTCAACCCAAATTCCACTCCATCGGGAGTCCCGAGTCGCGTGCCCGGCCGTCTTCAAATCAATCCAGCATCCGGCGCGGGAATCGTTTCGGACTCGGCCTTTGGCCCTCCGTTCAACGGTACGGCTGGGTCATAGCGCACCGGCATCAGCGGGTCGATCAACTGGTCCGCCCAATCGGACGCCACCGGCGTGCCGGTTCCGTATCTCGCCGGCCACTGTGCCTTCGGCATGTGATAAGTCCGGAAAAGCCGGTCCACCCAAGGCAGCATTGGGGAGTAGTTCTTGTTGAGTGGCTCTTCGTAAGTATGATGCCAATGGTGGAAGGCCGGGGTGGAGACCAGCCATTCCAGCGGCCCCAAGCGCCAGTTCAGATTCGAGTGAATAAAAAAGCCCCAGACGGTGCCGGTCAGGATCACCAGCAATGTCACCATATCCAACGTGTGTCCCGTCGGCTGCGCCAGACCTACCACGTAGATGGGAACGAACCCGCAAAGACGGGTGAAAACCATGTCCACCGGGTGGGCGCGTGTATTCACCAGCCAATCCATTTCCTCCGCACTGTGATGGATTGAATGAAAGCGCCAGAGAAACGGAATTTCGTGGGACCAGCGATGCCCCCAATAGAACCCGAATTCCGCCACGACCATGGATGCCGCAAAGCGCACACCCAGCGGCATAGCCGCCACCCATGCGGCCAGCGCGCGGGGCAGCAGAAAATGCAGCCCCCAGACGACCGCCGCCATCGGCAGAATCAGGAGCAGCTTGGTCGAGAAGCCGTTAAGGAAATAATAGGCAAGGTCGGGGAGAAACGCCTTGCGGAAAACCTTCTGCGCGTGCAGAGCAAAGATTTTCTCCAACGGGACGAAAATAGCCGTGAGCAGCAGCAGCCAAATAAACAGGCGCAGAAAATCTAACGCCAAGGGCAGTGAATGCTGTTGCAACTGACGGAAAGCTTCCATGCAGGTTCCATGCTACACCCGGAAAAAGGGCTGGGCAAGAATTCGCTCTGCCGCCCGGCAGAAACGGTCACCGAGGACCGAGGAACGAGCCCGTACGCTTTCTCCGGCGCCTCCGCAGGGCAATTATCCCCAGCACTCCGCTCCCTAGGAGCGCGATACCGGAAGGTTCCGGCGCAGTCTGCGCAAGGGAAACACCATCCAAAAGGCCGATTGGCGGCGCTCCGCTGGGGGTGCCGACAGACAGGAAAGTAAGCACCTCACTGGGTGACGCCGCCACGAAAATCAAATCCTGTTGGTTCCAGGCCGTAAAACCTTCGCTGGGATTATCCATCACAGTCGAATTTATAGTCTCGGTGCCGAGAGTAACCTGAAAATACTCTGTCGTCGCTCCGCTTAAGCCGACTTGCTGCCCGGCTGCCTGATAGAACGTCAATAGGTACGATTGACCCGGAGTGAGTCCGTTTATGGTTTGGGAGAAGGGGGCGCTATAGCTGGGATCGCCGTCTGCCGCCACGAAATTGCCGCCATCGGGGCTTGTAGCAGACATGGGACCGTACAGCGCATTGCCGTTGTAGCCATCGTCGATCGTGCCCTCGCCAGGAAAGACCAGCGTAAGGTAAGGGTCGCCAGTACTGCAGGCGTGGTTAGCCGTAGCAGCGCAATCTACAGTCCAGTCGGCCACGGAAGAGTCGACGGCCGTGCCCGTGCCAGAGGTGACGAACGGTCCCGAGGTCATTAAGGTGGTTGATTCGAACGAGCCATTTAGAATCATGTCCGCTTCAGCCGAAGGCCCAATCGACAGAAAGACTAATGCTGGGAGGCCGATCGCAAGTGCTCGGCGCAACAACGCACACGATTCCACCCTGCCGGTTGCATTCCGAAAACTCATGTAGGCTGACACAAGAGCGGCAATGGCACAGCCCAAGCCGCTCCCCTCCTACTGTTGAATATACACTATCTGCCAGCCAATACGCGAAATTTAGTACGTTTATTTTCGCTGGAGCCTTCGGAGTGCAATTATCCCCGCTCCGATTCCGATCAATGCCAAGCCGGAAGGTTCCGGTGTGCTGGCCGGCGGCGGGGATGGTGGATTGAGGGAAACGCCATCCAAAAGACCGAGGGGCGGCGCTCCGCCCGGCGCACCTAGAGACAGAAACGTCAGTACTTCGCTTGCCGATGTCGCCGTGAAAGTCATCGTCTGCTGATTCCAGGGCGTAAAACCCTCGCTCGGATTGGTCATCAAAGTTGAGTACTGGATTTGACTGCCGAGAGTAACCTCGAACTGCTCCGTGGTGGCGCCGCTCAGACCAACTTGCTGCGCGGCCGCCTGGTAGAACGTCAGGGTATATGTTTGCCCGGCAGTGAGCCCGCTTATCGTTTGGAAAAACGGGGCACTATAATTTGGATCGCCGTCTGCCGCAACAAAGTTCCCGCCATCCGGGCTCGTCGCCGGCATCGTGTTCGGCGGCGTGCCCATGTACAGCGCGTCGTTGTTGTAGCCATAGTTAGTTGTGCCGGTGCCGGGAAAAACCAGAGTAAGGTCGGGGTCGGCAGTACTGCAGGCGTGCGCCGCTGCGGCGGCGCAATCTACATACCAGTCGGCCACAGCGGACAGAACAGCCGCGCCAGTGCCAGACGCGACGAAGGGGCCCGAATTGCTTAGTGAGGTACTTTCGAAAGAGCCATTTTGGATTAAGTTCGCTTTAGCCAAAGGTCCAAATGCCACAAGAGCGATGGCTGAAAAGCCGGCCACAAGTGATCGGCGCAACGCAGGGCACATTGCCACCGCGCGGATTCCATTCGTAAGTCGCATTATGAGTATAAGTCGGAAGCGGCCATGACAAGCTGCCGCCGCTCCCCTCCTCCTGTTGCATCGTTTGTACCCTGTTTGTTCCGGCACTGTCAATGTCTATTTCGCTTGTTTTCATGCCCTTAGGTGCGAATTTAAACTCGGGGGTTACGTGGGCTTGCTAGGATTTCCACTTAGTCGTTCTGGTGAATATCCGCACTTACAGATTCCCGTCGATCGGAGTCAGCCAGCCGCACTCCCCACCGGGTACACTGTAAGTTGACACCAACCACGTCCGGACGGCTCAAGGTTTGCGCCGTCAGTTTCCTCAATACATCTCCACTGGTGTGGGGGATGCTTCACGGGGCCCAGCGCGGGCTTTTCGACCTGGAGTTTCGCATTCCAGCGGAGTGCGCCGACCGGATGGCCTCGGGCCGGGCGGACATCGGGATTGTTCCTTCCTTCGAATTGACCCGCCAGAACCTGCACATCGTTCCGGGTGCCGGCATTGCATCTCATGGGCCCGTTCGCAGCATTTTGCTAATCTCCAAAGTTCCGGCCGGCGAAATACGCAACTTGGCGACGGACGCGAGTTCGCGGACGTCGGTGCAGCTCGCCCGCGTCATTCTGAAACGGAAGTTCGGCGCCGAGCCGGCGATGGCGCCGCATCCTCCGCAACTGAAGGCGATGCTGGAACACGCGGATGCGGCGCTGGTGATCGGCGATCCGGCTTTGCGCCTCGACCCCGCCACGCTGCCGTACCGCGTTTACGACCTGGGCGCCGAGTGGACCGAACTAACCGGACTGCCCATGGTGTTTGCGGTTTGGGCCGGGCAGGAGGCGGCTACCGGGCCCGCAGTCGCCGGCGCGTTCCTGGACTCCTGCCGATACGGCCGCGAGCATTTGGAGGAGATTGTCCGGGAGGAAGCTCCGCGGCGCGGCCTTGCCCAGGATCTGGCGCGCGAATATCTGACTCGCCACATCGTCCACGAGTTGGGGGAACGCGAATATCGGGGTCTGCGGCGGTTTCTCGAGCTGGCGGCAGGCGAAGGCGCGGCCGCACTCCACTTCTGAGGTTAGCCAGCCGACCGCCAAGCCCCGAAAGCTGTTACGCTGAAAATTCCCTATGAGTCAAATCGAGATCACCCTGCCCGACGGCAGCCGCCAGGCGGTTGAAGCTGGTTCGCGCCCCATCGACGTGGCGCGCTCCATCAGCCCGCGTCTGGCCGACGCCGCCTTAGTAGCCAAACTGGACGGCGCCCTGGCCGGCCTGGACCAGCCGATCGAGAAAAATGCCAGCCTGGAGATTCTGACCGCCAAGAATCCCGAAGCCTTGTACGTCTACCGGCATTCCACCGCGCATCTGCTGGCCGCAGCCGTGCTCGAGTTGTATCCCGAGACCAAGCTCGGCATCGGGCCACCCATCGAAAACGGCTTCTATTACGATTTCGACCGGCCCACCGCCTTCACCCCCGAAGATCTCGAAAAAATCGAAAAGAAAATGTGGGAGATCCAGAAACGTCATCTCCCTTACGAGCGCGTCTATACCCGCAAGGAAGATGGGCTGAAGAAATACTCGGACGCCTGGATGAAGTGCGAGCTGATTTCCGAGCGCGCCGGCGACGTCTTCACCGAATATACCCTGGGCCCCCAGTTCATCGATTTCTGCCGCGGGCCTCACCTGCCCGATACCTCAAAGATCAAAGCTTTCAAGCTGCTCTCCATCGCCGGAGCTTATTGGAAAGGCAACGAGCACAACAAGCAGTTGCAGCGCATCTATGGCGCCGCCTTCTTCACCCAGAAGGAGCTGGACGATTACCTCAACCGGCTGGAGGAAGCCAAAAAGCGCGACCACCGCAAACTGGGCAAGGAGCTAGAATTATTCACCGTCAATGAGGCTGTGGGCGCGGGACTGCCGCTTTGGCTGCCCAAAGGCGCCACCATCCGCCGGCTGCTGGAAGAATACATCCTCGAAAAGGAACGCGCCACCGGCTACCAGCACGTGTATACGCCCGACCTGGCCAAGGTGGACCTGTATAAGCGCTCCGGCCACTGGGAGCATTACAAGGACGACATGTTCCCGCCCATGGATCTCGAAACCGAGCAGATGGTCCTGCGGCCGATGAATTGCCCCCACCACATCCTGGTCTACGAATCCAAGCAGCACAGCTATCGCGATTTGCTGCTGAGAATCGCCGAGCTAGGCACCATGTACCGCTATGAACGCTCGGGCGCATTGAGCGGCCTCAGCCGGGTGCGCGCCATGACGCTAAACGATGCGCACATTTTCTGCCGCCCGGACCAGATCAAGGAAGAGTTCACCAAAGTGATGCAGTTGGTCGAGCAGGCCTACAAGGATCTCGGCATCGCCAAATACACCTACCGGTTGTCGCTGCACGACGACGTGAAGAAGGAAAAATACGTCGACAATCCCGAAATGTGGGCGCTCGGCGAGCGCGTGCTGCGCGAGGCCATGGATTCTCTCGGCCTGCCGTACGTGGAAGCTCCGGGCGAGGCGGCGTTCTACGGACCCAAGCTCGATATCCAGCTCGCCGACGTCATGGGGCACGAAGAGACGTATTCCACCATCCAGGTGGATTTCCACCTGCCCGCCCAGTTTGGATTGAAATATACCGCCGCCGACGGCAAGGAGCACCGTCCGGTGATGATCCATCGCGCCGTCGTGAGCACCATGGAGCGCATGATCTCTTACCTGATCGAGGCGTACGCCGGAGCGTTTCCGCTGTGGCTCTCCCCGGTGCAGGCGATCGTTCTGCCCATCACCGACCGCCAGACCGAATACGCCCGCGGCATCCTGAACCAGCTCGAAACCGCCGGCATTCGCGCCGCCCTCGATGAGCGCAGCGAAAAGGTGAACCTGAAAATTCGCGAAGCCCAGTTGCAGAAGATCCCTTACATGCTGGTGGTGGGCGATCGGGAACAGGAAAATGGCAAGGTCGCCGTGCGCAACCGCAAACACGGCGACCAGGGAGCCAAAACTCTAGAGGAGTTCCTCGCCGCCGTTCGGGACCTGATCGCGAGCAAAGCCGTAACGGAGTAGCAAATGATCGTGGCGCGGGCTGTCAAGCCTGCAGAGCCGAGATTCGTCTCGGCTTTTCTTTGGGCCCGCCAATTCGGATCATCCACAATGGAGTCAGCCGGAGCTAACCCGTGACCGGCGCCATCGACATCGCCGATCTGGCCGCTCTGGACGCCGCGCTCGCCGCTCTGCCCAATATCCCCGCCGTCTTCCTCATCTGGCCGTCCGAAGGCGCGCCGTATCTTTCCAAAACCGGCGTGCTGCGCCGGCGCCTGCTGCGCCTCCTGAAAGAGCGCGAGCACCCGTCCCGCCTGCTCAACCTGCGCCATACGGCGCGGCGCATCGAATATTGGTTCTCCGCGTCGGCGCTCGAATCGAGCCTACTTTTTTACCGGCTGGCCCGCCAGCACTTTCCCGAGACATATCGGGAGCTGATGAAGCTGCGCCTGCCGCCGTATGTCAAGCTGGTGCTCTCGAACCCGTTCCCGCGCAGCCAGATCACCACCCACCTTTCGCGCTCCGGCGCGCTCTTCTTCGGCCCCTTCCGTTCGCGCGCTTCGGCGGAGCGTTTCGAATCGCAGTTCCTCGACCTCTTCCAGATGCGCCGCTGCCAGGAGGATCTGGCGCCTTCGCCCGGCCACCCCGGTTGCATGTACGGCGAAATGGGAATGTGCCTCCGGCCCTGCCAGCAGGTAGTGGGACCCGCTGAATACGGCCACGAAGTCGCGCGCGTCACCGAGTTTCTGCACTCGGGCGGCCATTCTCTGCTCGATTCCATCGCGCATGCACGCGACCGCCTGAGCGAAGAGATGCAGTTCGAAGAAGCCGCGCGTCTGCACAAGCGCTACGAAAAAGTGCGCGACGTGCTCAAGCTGCGCGATGAGCTGGCCTGCGACCTGGAGCGGCTGCACGGCGTGGCCGTGACGAGATCCTCCCAGCCAGGCGCGGTGGAATTGTGGTTCGTGGTAGAGGGACACCTCAAGCCGCCTGTGCGCCTGACCTTCGAGGTGAAGGAGGGCAAGCCGGCTCCCCTCGATTCCAAGCTGCACGAACTGTACGACTCCCTCGGGCCTGAGCGTCTCCCGCTGCGCGAGCGGGAGGAGACGCTGGCGCTAGTGGCGCGCTGGTTCTATTCGAGCTGGCGCGACGGCGAATGGCTCGATTGGGAACCCACCGCGGGAGTCCCCTACCGCAAGCTGGTGCACGCCATTTCGCGCGTGGCAAGCGCCAAGCCGGAGTAAACGAAGACCGCCCATTCGGCGGACCCAAACCTGCCATAATGTCCTTTATCATGCGCATCAACAGGAACACAGGGAAATGTTTTGGCGGTAGACTGAAATATGCCCGCCGATCCGCTTAAGGACCTTGATCTCCAAAGCCTGATACCAAAGTTTCCCGATCTCCAAAGCCTGGCTCCGAAGCTCCCCGACTTGCGCAACCTACCGGAGCTCAGAAATCCGGTGATCGAGTCCCTGGAGCACAACTACGCCAGTGCATTTCACGAGCGCCTCGTGAAGATGATCAGCCGCTTTGACGCCAAGCTTGACCAAGAGCACGAGGTCGGCGCCCGTTTGGTGAATTTTGGCGAGAGCGTCGTTTTTCATCTTGCGAACATAGGCTTCTGGAATCCATCCCTTATCATCTTCAGCGGCGAAACCGACGACGGCAAACCTGTGGAGCTCATACAGCATGTAAGCCAGATCAGCGTATTGCTCGTAAAGCTCCCGCGCAAAGACCCTTCGAAACCGAAACAGCCGCTCGGCTTTGTGTCAGATTTTCCCGATTCCCCAAGGCCCTGAAGGGGCGCCGCTGGCCTCCGGCGCGCCCCGGAAGCCGCAAAACATTCTCTGATAAAATGGTCTCATGCGGGTGACAGACGCAACAACCAGAATCGAAGAATTAGAACTGTTCTTGGAGCGGGCGGATGAACTAGAAAAGTTCCGCTTTTATCCGAAGCGGAACGATTGGAAAGTGATATGTGACGCCCCCGAGGAGTCGTCCTTCCCAGACGAGGAGGACTTCAGGGCCTTCCTGACGTGCTTCCGCCAGTTCCTTCTCAAGCGCGACCCAGTGTACCTGGAAAGCATCTGGGACTGCGCGCTCGACAAGTTTCATGATGACGAGCTCCTACCCATAGCCCTCGAAAATAGGAGGCGGTGCCGCGTGTGTCGGGAGCGACTCTTTCGGTTCACCAGCGGTGGGAAAAGCTTCGGCCCGTCCGAGGTGTTTGACATTTACATCAACGCGCGCATATTTCACAATGCTCGCGAAAAGCGGGAATTCTTGGCGGGACTGCACCCTACCGTAGCAGCGACATGGAAAGCGTCGGCGCTTCTGTTCGTCAACTCCGCCGTGCGCGAGATCGATTATCTCAAGGCTTTGGTTCACGTCGTCCTGGGGCATTCTGAATAACCTGCAGGGACCTGGCGTAACTGTGTTAGGTTTCCGATAATGCGGCGCTATGTTAACTCGGGCCGGGGCCGGGTCAGCTCCGGCTCTCGCGGACGGAGAGCGACCGAGCTACTCTTGCTCAAGCTGCTGATTTGGAGACCTTTACGTTCAGTCAGGCGGATATACCCTGGTAGGCCAAGCTCACGTCAAGCGAACCGGAAACGCCCAACTCGCCGGGCTGCACACTCGGGCAGAAGTGCCGATCCAGCCGGGCAAAATTAGCGGCCCCAGCCGACGAATTCGGCGTCAGGTTGACGCCCTAGGGGTCAGCCCTACTAATGGATGCGGCGTCAATCGACAGCCAGCGCCACGAAGCGAAGCTCCTATAATGAAAGCGATGGCTGGCGAAACGGTTTGTCCGAAATGCGGCGGCGCCGGTTGGATCGTGACGGAACGCGGCGGCGTATCGGGCGCGGAGCGTTGCGCGTGCTTCTCCGAGGGCCGAGCGGGAAAACTGGAGGATCGCGCGCAAATTCCACCGCTGTACCGCGGCGTTTCGTTCGATACCTTCGTTTTGCCCGGACCCGACAACCCGATCGCCAGGCGCGAGCTGCAGACCTCGCTGCTGGCGGCTTCCAATTTCGTACGGGAGTTTCCCAACGAAGCGCGTCCGGGGCTGCTGTTCATCGGCGAGCCAGGCACGGGCAAGACGCACCTGGCGGTATCGGTGCTGCGCAAGATCCTGGAGAAAGGCCACGAAGGCCTGTTCTCGGATTACCAGGGGCTGCTGGACCAGATCCGCTCCGGGTACGACGCCAGCTCCAACTCGGCGGACAAGGAAGCCTATCGCACGGCGCTCGACGCGGAAGTGCTGCTGCTGGACGACCTGGGAGCGCATCGCGTGACGGATTGGGTGGAGGATACCATCACGGCGATCATCACTAATCGCTGCAATCACCGCAAACCGCTGATCGCTACCACCAACCTGCCGGATCCGCAGGCGGGAGCGAGCGCCATGCAGAAGACCGCGTTGGGAACCGAGTACCGGACGACCTTGGGCGACCGTATCGGTTCGCGCGCGCGCTCGCGTCTATTCGAAATGTGCACGGTGATCCGGATGCCGCTGGTAGAAGATTACCGGCTGCGAAAGGCGCGGACGTTCTGATGCGGCGGCTGCTGCTGGGGGCGGTATTGGCGGCGCTGGCGTTGCCCGCGGGGAATCCGCCGGCCGCGCAATGTGCCCTGGCGGTGGAATTTCCTTATTATCTATGCCCGCGGGCGAACTGGGAGCGCGAGTTGGTATGGATGAAAAACCTGGGCGTGCGCACGGTGGAATTTGCGGTTCCCTGGAACTGGCACGAAGTGGGTGTGGGCGATTACGATTTTACGGGGCGCACCAGCCCGCGCCGGGATTTGGCGGGCCTGCTGAAGCTGCTGCATCGTTTGGGCCTGGAAGCGTGGATTCGGCCGCTCGAGCCGGTGCCGGACTGGCCGCGCGGCGGCGCGCCGGAGAACGCTTCGACGGCGGCGCGGCGGGAGTGGATCGAGCAATTGAAAGCCCTGCTCGAGCCGGAGATGGCGGCACATGGCGGCCCCATCGTGTTTCTGGAGGGTAGCGAATTAGGACTGGGCGGGGCAGATCCTCCAGCGCCGGTCACGACCGTGTCGGCGATGGATGGGAAAGCTTTCGCTTTATCGCGGGAGGCTATGGCCACGGCGCGCGGCGTGGTGCGGTGGCGTGACGTGGAGGAAGGCTTGTATCCGGCGGGCTGGGGACCGGCTCCGGGAACGGTATTACGCCCTGGCGCAGTGAGCCTGGATGGCGATGAGACGCCGGCGGTCCACGCGCTCGAGCGGGATGCGGCGCTGCTGCGCAACTGGGCACGGTTGCTGGCACAGCTCGACCCAGCGGCGCCGCCACGGCTGGGGACCGGGAAACCGCCGGACGCTCTGGCCGCCGCGCAGTTGTCGTCGTTGTGGGCTTCGGCGGTGGTGGTGACCAATACCGGGCCGGACGTGTTTCACGACGATTTGCGGGCGTGGGACCCGGCGGCGAAACACGCGCTGATCGTTCCCCAGGTGACCGTGCCGCCGGGCGAGTCTCTTTGGCTGCCGGTGAGCGTTTCGCTGGCCGGCAATGGTTTATGCCCGGAGTGCTCCAATTTTTCGCCCACCGCACGGATCGTCTACGCCACCGCGGAGTTGGTTTCGGTGGAATACGAAAACGGGATTCTGGCGATGGAGTTCGCGGCGCCGGCGCCGGGAGAGGCGATGCTGCAATTGGACCGGGAACCGGTGGGCCCTTATCTGGCGGCGGGTAATCCGAGCGACTTCGATTGGGACGAGAAGACCGGGCGAGTGCGGCTGCAAATACCGGCCGGGAAAGGGCCGCAGAACCGGGTGCGGGTGGGTTTGGCGATCGAGGAGCCGGAGATGTCGGCGTTTTTCGACGATGCGCGCCGTTTGGTGATCGGGCAGTCGAATCCGGTGGCGACCAGCTACAGCTCGATCGAACTGGCGCAGCGCTCGCGGTTGCGTCTTCCCGAGGGATACCAGGCCACCAAGGCGCCGCCGCCGGCGGGCGCGACCGAGTCGCCGGAGATCCACTATCGCGTGTCGGTGCCGGCCGGCGCGGCGCACGGGGATTTCGCCAATCTTGGCCTGGAAGCCGACGGATTGCTGCTCGGCCGGGCGCGTTTGCAACTATTCCTGCCGGTTTCCCTGCGCGCGGCCCAGGCCATCGATCTGCATTTGGGGCCAACCAGCCGTTTGCGGGTCGAGCCGCCGGTGGTGCCGATGGAACCGCGGGGCGGCTCGGACCTGGACATCGTGGTGCGCAACAACTGGCCGGCCATGCAGACGTTTCGGGTGACGGCGGCGGGCGAGGGGCTGGAATTTCTGCCGGCATCGAACGAAATCAGCATCGGCGCTGCCGCCGAGCGGCATTTTTCGTTGCGGGTGTTCGGGCAAGAGGGCGGCGCCGGGTTGCGGGAGTGGCGGCTGAGCGCCTCCGGCGCGGGAACGGCGGAGCTGCCGGTGCGGGCATTGCTGATTCCGCGCGGCCATACGGTCGCCTGGAGCGCCGATCTGGATGGCGATGGGAGCCCCGAGTGGGTAGTGGAATCGCAAAAGGCGCGCGCGATTTTCTCCAGTGCCGATGGCGGCCGTTGGATGGAGTTCACCAGCAAAGACAACGATCGGAATTTTCTGCCCTTGGCAGGCGCTTTCGCCGCCTCGGGCCGGGTGGAAGTCAAAATCGACGGCGAGGGATTGGAGTTCAACGGCAAGGGCTGGCGCCGAACCGTGCGCCTGAACGGAACGCGTCTCGAAATCGTACAGAATACGCCGCTTCCGGCCGACGGCCTGACCGGGGGGAAGCGCAGCAATGTTACGCTGGTGATCGAGCATCCCTCACCCGGCAGTGCGATTTATACGCTGCAGTGAGGAGGGCGGTAGGAGCACGTACTGGAGCAAATTGCAATAGCCCTTCCGAGCCTTTAATGGATGGCTCGAAATGTTTCTGAACTGCAAAGTAACGGCAGCGCTCGCGCCATCGCCCAATTCGTTAGAATGAACCTCATCGCAGGCTTCTGGCTACCGGTGTGCGTCTTGCGCGTCAATTGGGCTGGATTAGTCGGGAATCATAGCAGGAATAATTGAAAGAAACCATGAGCGAGTATTCTCCTCCGTCCACGCAGGAAACTATCGCGCGGCCGGCATCCCCCTCCGCACTGGAGGCTCACCGCCCGGCCAAGGCCAAAAAGAGTTCGGTGTGGGTATGGCTGATTGTTTTGTTGGCAGTCGGGGTAGTGGCCTATTACTTTTGGCCGAGGGGTACGGGCACGGCGACCGGGCAGCCCGTGCCGTCGAGCGCCAAGAAGGGCGGGAAAGGCGGCATTCCGCCGGTGGTGGCGATCCACGCGACGCGGGGCAATATCGGCGTCTACCTTACCGGCCTGGGTTCGGTGACACCGATCTACACCGTAACAGTGAAAAGCCGGGTCGACGGTGAGTTGATGAGCGTGAACTATAAAGAGGGCGATATCGTCAAGCAGGGCGCCCCGCTCATCGAGATCGATCCCCGGCCTTACCAAGCTACTCTAGACCAGGCGGAAGGCAACCTGCTCCGCGACCAGGCGTTACTGGCGAACGCCAAGGTGGATCAGGCGCGCTACGAAACGCTGGTCAAGCAGAACGCGGTTCCGGAGCAGCAACTGGCCACTCAGATCTCGTTGGTGAAACAAGAAGAAGGCATTGTGAAATCCGATCAGGCGACGATCGAGGCAGCCAAGCTCAACCTGATTTATTGTCACATTACCGCGCCGATTGGCGGGAGGGTAGGGTTGCGCCTGGTGGATCCCGGCAATATCGTGCACGCCGCCGACACCAACGGGATGATCGTGATCACCCAACTGCAGCCGATCAGCGTCATCTACACCGTGGCGGAAGACCAGCTTCCGGCGGTTCTGCCGCGTTGGAGGGCCGGCCAGAAACTGACGGTGGAGGCATGGGACCGCGGCATGCAGCACAAGATCGCCACCGGCTACCTGGACACCATCGATAACGAGATCGACCAGACCACGGGCACCCTGCGGCTGCGCGCCAGTTTCCAAAACGAAGGCTACCAACTGTTCCCCAATCAGTTCGTGAACGCCCGCATGCTGGTGCAAGAAAAAACCGGCGTGACCCTGGTCAACACGGCGGCCATACAGCGCACCACCAACGAGACCTACGTCTGGCTGTTGAAACCGGACAATACGGTTACGGTCAACGACATCGAAACCGGCACGGCGGAGGGCGACCAGACCGAGGTCACCAGCGGGATCAAACCCGGTGACGCCGTCATCATGACCGGGGTGGATAAGCTGGTGGAAGGCGCCAAGGTGGTGGCGCAGTTCGGCGACCAGGTCCAAGGGGGCGGCGGCCAGTCCGGTTCCGGAGGCCGCAAAGGTTCGAAAAAGCCGGCGGGCGGAAACGGTACGAAGGAACCGGGAGGACAGGGGAAGTGAGTCCATCCAGGACTTTCGTCCTGCGGCCGATTGCGACATCTCTGCTCATGGTGGGTATCCTGCTGGCGGGAGCAGTGGGCTATTCACAACTGCCGGTTTCCGCGTTGCCGGAGGTGGACTACCCGACTATCCAGGTAACCACCTTCTATCCCGGCGCGAGCCCGGACGTGATGGCGACTTCGGTGACGGCGCCTTTGGAGCGGCAGTTCGGGCAGGTGCCCGGGCTGCAGCAAATGACTTCCACCAGTTCGGACGGCGCTTCGGTCATCACCATGCAGTTCAACCTCAGCCTGAGCATCGACGTGGCCGAACAGGAAGTGCAGCAATCGATCAACGCTTCCGGCACGTTCCTGCCGACGGACCTTCCCACCCCCCCCATTTACGCGAAAATCAATCCCGCCGATACTCCCATCCTGACGCTGGCCCTCGCCTCCAGTGCCATGCCGCTTTCGAAGGTGGAAGACCTGGCGGATACCCGCCTGGCGCCCAAGATTTCGCAGTTGCCGGGCGTTGGCCTGGTAAGCATCAGCGGAGGGCAGAAGCCGGCGGTGCGGATTCAGGCCAACCCCACGGCGATGGCTTCCTACGGCATCAATCTGGAAGACCTGCGCAGCACCATCATCGCCGCTAACGTCAACCTGGCGAAGGGCAGCTTCGACGGGCCGCACCAGTCTTACCAGATCGGCGCCAACGACCAGTTGTTGACCAGCGCCGATTATGCGCCGCTGGTGATTGCCTACCGCAACGGCGCGCCAGTCAAGCTGACGGACGTCGCCCGGGTGATCGACGACACGGAAAATGTCCGCCAGGCCGCCTGGATGAACCGGACTCCGGCCGTGATCGTCAATATTCAGCGGCAGCCGGGGGCCAACATCATCGCCGTGGTGGATCGCATCAAGGCGCTCCTGCCGCAGCTCACCAACACCATTCCCCAGTCGGTGAAAGTGCAGATTTTGACCGACCGCACCAACACCATCCGGGCATCGGTCCAGGACGTGCAATTCGAGATGATGCTGACGATCGCCCTGGTGGTGATGGTGATCTTTCTGTTCCTGCGCAACTTTTCCGCCACCGTCATTCCTTCCGTCGCGGTGCCGTTGTCGCTGGTGGGCACCTTCGGTGTGATGTACCTGCTGGGCTACAGCCTGAACAACCTCACCTTGATGGCCCTGACGATTTCCACCGGCTTCGTGGTGGACGACGCCATCGTCATGATCGAGAACATCTCGCGGTTCATCGAGGAAGGCGAGAGCCCGCTCGAGGCGGCGCTGAAGGGATCGGGACAGATCGGCTTCACCATCATGTCCCTCACGATTTCGCTGATTGCAGTGCTGATTCCGCTGCTGTTCATGGGCGATATCGTGGGACGGCTGTTCCGCGAATTCGCGGTCACCCTGGCCGTCACCATTCTGGTTTCGTGCGTGGTGTCGCTCACGCTCACCCCGATGATGTGCTCCAAGCTGCTCAAACACCAGACCGAGTCCCAGCAGACCCGCTTCTATCGCAGCTCCGAACGCGCCTTCGAGTGGATCATCGCGCTGTACGGCCGGATCCTCCGGTTCGTGCTGCGATTTCAAACCGCCACCTTGCTGGTGGCGATCGGCACGCTGCTGGCCACCATCCTGCAGTTTTGGTACATCCCCAAGGGCTTCTTCCCGATCCAGGATACCGGCGTGATCCAGGGAGTCTCGGAAGCGGCGCAGACGGTGTCGTTCGGCGAGATGTCGCGCTTGCAACAATCGCTGACGGCGGTCATCCTGAAGGACCCGGCGGTGGACAGCCTGTCCTCCTTCATCGGCATCGACGGCACCAATACCACGCTCAACAGCGGCCGGATTCTGATCAACCTGAAGCCGCTGGACGAGCGGAAGCTGAGCGCCAGCGACGTGATCCGCCGCCTGCAGCCGGAGCTTGCCGATATCGCCGGCATCACCCTCTTCATGCAGCCGGTGCAGGACATTTCGGTGGACGACCGGGTCAGCCGTACGCAGTTCCAATATACGCTCGAAGACCCCAGCGCGGACGAGCTGAATACATATGCGCCCCGCATGATGGATCGCTTGAAGCAGTTGCCGGATTTGCGCGACGTAGCCAGCGACCAGCAGGTTCAGGGCTTGCGCGTCAAGCTGGTGTACGATCGCGATACCGCCTCGCGCCTGGGCATCACCGCTTCCACCATCGACCAGACTTTGTACGACGCCTACGGACAGCGGGAAGTGTCCACCATGTTCACCCAGTTGAACCAATATCACGTGGTGCTCGAGGTGGATCCGCAATTCGAGAGAAATCCGCTGGACCTGCGCGACCTGTTCATCCGGACGGGCACGGGCTACCCATCGGGCAGCACCGGGCTGGTTGCGGGCGGAAGTTCCAGCACCAGCGCGGTGGGAGGGGCTTCGAGCGTCGCGCCCACGGCGGCCACCAGTTCGGCCGCCGCGGCAACATCCAGCGCGGCCTCCAGCACGGTTTTCGGCGGCGCCGCCATTGCATCCGCTTCCGCTTTCCCCAATGGCGGCCAGGTGCCTTTGAGCGCCTTCAGCCACATCGAACAAACCACGGTTCCGATCACGGTCAACCATCAGGGCCAGTTCCCGGTGGTCACGCTTTCCTTCAATCTTGCGCCCAACGCATCGCTCGGCGACGCCGTGGATTCCGTCAACAAGCTGAAGCAGGATCTCAACATGCCGCCGAGCATCCAGGCGGCGTTCCAGGGCACCGCCCAGGCGTTCCGGGCATCCCTGGCCAACGAGCCGGTGCTGATTCTGGCGGCGCTGATCACCGTGTACATCGTGCTGGGGGTGCTGTATGAAAGCTACATTCATCCCATCACGATTCTTTCCACCCTGCCTTCGGCCGGGGTAGGCGCGCTGCTGGCGCTCAATATCTGCCACTCCGATTTCAGCGTGATCGCTTTGATCGGCATCGTGTTGCTGATCGGCATCGTGCAGAAGAACGCCATCATGATGATCGACTTCGCGCTGGAGGCGGAACGCAAAGAGGGAAGGACTCCGCTCGATGCGATCTATCAGGCCTGCCTGCTGCGTTTTCGTCCCATCCTGATGACCACCATGGCCTGCCTGTTGGGCGGCGTGCCGCTGGCCTTCGGTACGGGCACCGGTTCGGAGCTGCGCCGGCCGCTGGGCATCACCATCGTCGGCGGTTTGATCTTCAGCCAGATGCTGACCCTGTTCACCACGCCCGTGATCTACCTGTGGTTCGACCGGCTGGCGCGGCGCTTGTCGGGTAAACGCGAGCCGGAAGGGGGGCCGGGCCTCGAGCTTGCTCACTAAGTACTCAGGGTCGCAATTACGGTCTCATGTGCGGCAACCGCTCCCTAACGGTCGCGGCTCGGTTACGAACGTTTCCGAGCCGCGACCGTTAGGGAGCGGTTGCCCGGGATATGTTAGTGAACTTATGAAATGGTGCACTAGCGTATGAATCTTTCCGAGCCCTTTATCCGGCGTCCGGTGGCCACCACCCTGCTGCTCGTTGCCGTCGGCTTGGCCGGGTCGGTCGCGTTTCGTATTCTGCCGGTTTCGCCGCTGCCGCAGGTGGATTTCCCCACCATCTCGGTGGGCGCTTCGCTCCCCGGCGCCAGCCCGGAAACCATGGCTTCGAACGTGGCCACGCCGCTCGAGCGTCAGTTCGGCCGCATCGCGGCGGTGACCGAAATGACCTCGTCGAGCACCTTGGGATCGAGCAACATCACCCTCCAGTTCGATCTCAACCGCAGTATCGACGCCGCCGCGCGCGACGTGCAGGCCGCCATTGCGGCCGCGCGCGGCTATTTGCCCACCAACCTGCCGAGCAACCCCACCTATCGCAAAGTGAACCCGGCCGATTCGCCGATCTTCATGATCGCTCTCACCTCCAAGGTGCTGAGCAAGGGAGCCATGTACGACGCCGCCTCCACCATCATGGCGCAGAAGCTCGCCCAGGTCAGCGGCGTAGGCCAAGTGTCGGTAGGAGGCAGCGCGCTGCCGGGTGTGCGCATCGAGCTGAACCCCGAGTCTCTGTTCAAATACGGCGTCAGCCTGGAAAATGTCCCTGTCGACCCTGCCTTCGGCCGGCGTCGGCGCGTTGCTGGCCCTGATGCTCACCAAGACCGATCTGAGCGTAATCGCCATGATCGGAATTATTTTACTGATTGGACTTGTGAAGAAAAACGCTATTTTGATGATCGATTTTGCCCTGCAGGCCGAACGCCTGGAGGGTAAGAACTCGCGCGACGCCATCTTCGAAGCTTGCAAATGCATGCTGCGTTTCCGGCCCATTCTGATGACCACCATGGCCGCCATGCTGGGGGCCGTTCCGCTGGCCTTCGGCACCGGAACCGGCTCGGAATTGCGCCGGCCGCTGGGCATCACCATTATCGGAGGCCTGATCGTCAGCCAATGCCTGACTCTTTACACCACTCCCGTGGTTTACTTATACTTCGACCGGTTGCAGCACTGGTGGACCCGCTTCCACGCCGAGAGCGGCCAAACCGGCGAGCCGCTGGGGTCGGAGGCTTAGACCAATGAACCGAAATCGTGAAAGATGGACCAACCGCCGGCTGGCGGGCTCGGGCCTGGCGCTCCTGTTATTGGCGTCTTGCGCATGCAGAGTAGGCCCCACTTACAAACGTCCGGCTGCGCCGGCTGCGCCGGCTTTCAAGGAACAACCGCCGCCCGCATTCAAGGAAGCCGGCGACTGGCAGGTGGCGCAGCCCAACGACAGCCAGTTGAAGGGCAAGTGGTGGGAGATATACAACGACCCGGTGCTGAACGCGCTCGAAGAGCAGATCGGCATCTCCAATCAGAACCTGCTGCAGGCCGAAGCGCAATATCGGCAGGCGCGCACGACGGTTCTGACCGCGCGGTCCGCGCTCTTCCCGGCGGTGAGCGCCTCCTCGTCGATTACCGAGTCGCGCAGCGGAACGCTTGGCAGGACGACCACGCCCAACGGCAAATCCGAGCTGGTATCCGGAACTTCGAGTACCGAGTACACCCTGCCCGTCACCGCTTCCTGGGAACCCGATTTATGGGGCAGTATCCGCCGCGGCATGACGGCGGCCGCTGCCAACGCGCAAGCCTCCGCCGCGCAGTTGGAGAATTTGCGGCTGCTCTACCAGTCCGAGCTGGCGCAGGACTACATCCAACTGCACGGAACCGATAGCGACGCCGCTCTGCTGGATACGACGGCAAAGTCGTACCAGGAATACGTCGTGCTTACGCGCAACCGTTTCGCCGGCGGTGTTGCGTCCGATCTGGACGTGGCGCAAGCCGAAGCGCAGCTCTACGCCACCCAAGCAGAGCTGCAGGATTTGGGAGTGACCCGCAACCAGTTGGAACACGCCATTGCGGTCTTGACCGGCAAGCCGCCCGCCGAGGTCGCCATTCAGGCGCAGGTGCTCAAGAATCCGCCGCCAGTCTTTCCGATCGCGGTGCCTTCGACCCTGTTGGAGCGCAGGCCCGACATCGCCAACGCGGAACGCACCATGGCCGCCGCCAACGAGCAGATCGGCATTACCGAGGCCGCCTACTACCCCACCCTGACCATCAACCCCAGCGCGGGCCTCGAATCGCTAAGTATCGCCCACTGGTTTACCTTCCCCAGCCGGTTCTTCGCGGTCGGCCCGAGCCTGGCCGAAACTCTGTTCGATGCCGGCCGGCGGCGGGCGGCCGTGGCTGGCGCCCAAGCCGCCTACGACGCCACCGTGGCGGCCTACCGGCAGACCGTCCTGACCGCTTTCCAGCAGGTGGAAGACGAACTTTCGGCGTTGCGCGTTCTGGCCGAAGAATCGGTGACCGCGACGGATTCGGTGAATGCGGCGCAGCGCGCTCTGGATGTTTCCACCGCCCAATACAAGGCCGGAACGGCCAACTACCTCACCGTGATTACCGCCCAGGCCACGCTGTTGGCCGCCCAGCGAACCAATACCGACTTGCTGACCAGGCGCTTGGTGGCCAGCGTGGTGCTGATCCAGGCCCTCGGCGGCGGCTGGGATTCCACTCAACTGCCTGGCAAGCGCGACCTCACCGCCGGAAAGGACACGCCCCAACCGCCTGCTAAGCGGGGGGTCGCCGCCGGCCGGTAGCTCGGAGCTCCTGACCAAGGTGGGACAGACGATCGTTTTTTGTCGTCTGTCGAGCGGCTAGCCTGCATTTCTCACAAGCCCATGACCGGAAGGGTGGCCGGACAGATATTGTGGCGCGGGCACTCTTGCCCAATGTCACTTAGCTTTGGCCAAAAGAGCGGCGGCATAAATCGGGGGGCGGACGCCCTCGTCCGCGCGGGACCCCCTGGTCGCGCATCGGCCTGTCCGGGAAGCTGGTTCCAGGGGGAAGAGCGGGACGAGGGCGTCCCCCGCGGGCCAGGGGGCCCCCGGAAAGTGTTCGCAAAACGATGCAGCGGCGGCTGCCCCAGCTCCCTGGACCATCCGGTGACAGATAGGCGAATTATGTGGGGCAGGAAGGTATCCTGCCGCCGATTGTCAATCGGCGCATCCGGAAGCGGGTTACCAACCCGCTGCAGGTTACCAACCTGCCCCACACTCAGCCCAAGAACAGCGGCCGAATGTGCCGGTCGAATAGATTTTCGGTTACGTTTCGGGCGATCGACGGTTCGCAGGCCACCAGCATATCGGTATAGCGCTTGCCCATCTTGGCCGCCACCTTGTATCCGACGTGCAAGAGTTGGCGGAAGTTGGGATTAAAGGCCGGATTGCTCCGGTCGTGGCGCAAAGCTCCGGCATACTGTTCCCAGTTCCAGGCGGCCACGGTGTCTGGCGTTGGCAGACACGTGCCATCGATATCGATCACACTCGCGTAGGGGGCACACAGCTCCACGCGGTGGCTGTAAGCCTCGGCGTAAACCTCTTTGGCCAGAGCGAGGCCCTCCGAACCCGCCTCGGCCAGGCCGATCAGTTCCTCCAGCCACGTCGTGCCGGCCGTCTTCACGTGTACGCCGGCATCGAACCGCGCCAACGCCCTGCGAATCGGCGCGTAGATCGAAAACTTGTCGCTGCCGGAGTGAACGCTCAGCTTTAGGTTGCAGGCTAATCCGTAACGCTTCGCGGCGAAGGCGATGACCGCCAGGTCTTCGCTAAACTCTCTCTCAAATTGCTCCACGTTGCCGGCGTAGTCCACGCCTTTGTTGAAGCGTCCGGTGAACTTGGGGGCGATGGTTTGAATGGGAATGCCGGCATCCGCGATGGCGGCGAGAATCAGCAGGAGCTGTGGAGGGGTTTGGGGCGAATCCGTCTCGTCCATGGAGACTTCGGTCACAAAACGTCCCGGCTCTTTATTGGCGGCGATCTTGCGGTAAATCGCGGCCGCTTCCGAGACCGCTTCCAGGTATTTAGCCGCGGCAAGGCCGGCTTGTTCGGCGGTCACTTGAAACGGCTCGGCGATCCCGGGAATCTCGATCCGGCCTTGCAGCTCGGAGTGCCTGGCCAGAAACTTTTCCACCGCTCCCGCCGCCGGGGGCTTGCCGATGGCTTCGGCTACGTCGAGAGTAAAGAAATCGCAGGGCGCCAGGAACCGGCTCACCGTGCCGAGGTTGATATGATCGGCGTCGAGATAGTAAGAATGGGTCCAGCCGAGGGCCCGAACCGCGGCGTCCGCCGCCTGGCGCGCGCTCTCCGGCCCGGAGCCCACCGTGGTGTGCTCGCGATTCGATTTATTCCAAACCGGTATCACCACGCGGCCGAGTTCCGCCGCGTGCACGCAAGCCGCCAATTGGGCTTTCGCCTGGTGGGCGAAGCGGTCGCCTACGCCGAGGGAGTATTTCTCCAATACGACGCGCTTCTCCGATACGACGGGTTTCTCCAATACGACGCTATCAGGTGTTTCGCTCACAAACTTTCGACCCCGCCTGTACTATATGTGTTGGCCGGTTCCCGGTCAAGCGGATTCCAGTTAAATAGGACCTTTAGCGATCCTAAATTGAGACGCGCGCGCCATTTGACAGGGAGCGGCGCCACCGAATAGAGTCGTCAACGAGAGTAGACTTCGCCATGACCCGTCGTCTGTTTCTAGCTGCCGCGGCAGCCTCGCCCGTTAGCCGCCGAGTGCTTGCCGCCGAAACGCCCTTCGATCCCGCGCGCGAGATGAGCGCGATTCTGGACCGCATCCGGCCGCCCCAATTCCCGGACCGCGTCTTCGACATCACCCGCTACGGAGCGCGCCCCGGTAACCGGATGTCCGGCGATGCCATCCGCCAAGCCATCGATGCCTGTTCCCAAGCCGGCGGCGGCCGCGTGGTGGTTCCCGCGGGAGAGTTCCTCACCGGTCCGATTCACCTGAAAAGCAATGTCAACCTGCACCTGGAAAAAGACGCGACGCTGCGTTTTTCCACCGATGCGGCAGACTATCTGCCCTTGGTGTTCACCCGCTGGGAAGGCACCGAGTGCATGAACTATTCGCCCCTGATTTACGCCTTCGACGAGACCGGTATCGCGGTCACCGGCGAGGGCACGCTGGACGGCCAGGCCGACCTGGACCACTGGTGGTTCTGGAAGGGCAACGCGAGATTCAAGAAGGCCGGCGCCCCCAACCAAATCAAGGCGCGCAATGCCCTGATGGCCGCCGGCGACAATGACGTTCCCGTCGAGAAACGCGTCTACGGCGAAGGCGCCTATCTGCGCCCTCCGTTCGTGCAGCCCTACCGCTCCACCAACGTGTGGATCGAAGGCGTCACCATCCGCAATTCGCCCTTCTGGGAGTTGAACCCGGTGCTCTGCCGCAACGTGACGGTGCGCAATGTGACCATTGTCAGCAAGGGACCCAACAACGACGGCTGCGACCCCGAGTCTTCCACCGATGTGCTGGTGGAGGGCTGCGATTTCACCACCGGTGACGATTGCATCGCCATCAAGAGCGGGCGCAACCGCGACGGACGGCGGCTACACGTCCCCACCGCCAATCTGATTATCCGCAATTGCCGCATGCGCGACGGCCACGGCGGCGTATCGCTCGGCAGCGAGCTCTCCGGCGGCATCCGCAACGTGTTCGTCGAAAACTGCCGTATGGACAGCCCCGATCTGGAGCGCGCGCTCCGCATAAAAACCAATTCCTACCGCGGCGGCGAGGTGGAGAACATTTACTTCCGCAACAACACGGTGGGACAGGTTTCCGAAGCCGTGATCGAAGTGGATTATTTCTACGAGGAAGGCAAAGGCGGCCCGTTCCACCCGGTGGTGCGCAATGTGGTGGTCGAGAATGTAACTTCGAAGCGAAGTAAACATGCCTTGTTTTTCCGCGGCTTCCCCGATGCGCCCATCGACGGCGTTCGCGTGGCGCATTGCAACTTCGAGAACGCGGCGGAAGCCAACGTGTTCCAGGACGTTGCCGGAGTGACGCTCGACGACGTGATGGTCAACGGGAAGAAGGTGCGGAGCGAGTAGCGGGCTAGCAGATGGTCTCATCCCGTCAACATCCCGGCACGCCCATCGCCAAACACCATGAGAATCTTCTTAAAGTCGGTCGCCATGCGCAACTGCGAATAGATGTAGCGATATGCCTCTAAGCAGGAAATTCCCCCGGCGCTGATCGCAGCCAGCCCATCGCTCGCCCGCAAGCCCAGGCGCCAAGGGGCTGCAAACCGTTGCGGTGGAATGCGTGGAAAAGGAGGCGCCTAACTGAACTAACCACGGCTGAAGGATGCCACGCTCGTCGCCCCTCGCCGGCTCGGCCGGTACTTGGTCGGCCCGCGCAGCCGCGGCGGCCGCGACTGCTCGCGGCGGCAAGGAAAATGAGGTGGCCATTCGAGCAGGGTTCGCACCGGCTCGTAGCGCCGGCGAGCGTGGGGCAGACCATCGTTTTCTGTGGTCTGCCCTCGACCAGACTCTCTCCCTGGCGCCTGCGGGCTGCCTGTGGGGCAGCCAATATTGGCTGCGGCCCCCTTTCAGGCGGCCCTCTCCAAGTGACACTCGTGCCCGCTTCGGTTGCGGCTACGCTGCTCTGTGGCGCAGGTCGTTCAACCTGCGGACCGATTGTGGGGCGCCCTCTGGGCCCGATCCAGCCGGGCGTTAGCCCGGCTGTTTGCAACCTGGGACGGCCCGCGCGCTCCCGTGAGAGCGCTGGCCTCGCCGATCAGCCCTCACGCAGGGCAGCCCTTATCTGGGATTGACTACCCGGAAGCATGCCGGCTGTCCCCGCGGCCCCGCAGCCCACGCAAATCCAAGAATAGCGCGCCCCCCGGCCAGTTCACGTGAGCGACTCGCGCCCGCACCCGGCGCACGCTCCCCGGATAGCCGTATCTGAGGGGTTTGCAGACTGGGCAGTTCCATTTAGTCGAGTTCTGCCAGCCGGGGCACTTCCGATAGGGTTCTGCCGTATATGGGGCCAGTGTACGAGCGGCCGGCGACCGGCCGGAATCCTCGTTAAGGGAGCGCTGGTCGCAGCCAGGACTGGCGGCACTCTCTTATTTCGCGGGGATGTCGATGGCGTAGATGTTGCCGGTAGCGGAGGTGCGCTCGTAGACCACCTGTTCGGTGTGAGGGCGCCAGGTGGGATAGCGGACATATGAGCCGAAATCGGTGTAGTGGGTCAGCGCCTTGCGTTCGCCGGTGGTGCGGTCGAGCGTGCTGATGTTCCACACGGCGTCCTGAAGGGTGGCGGTGGCAATGCGGCGGCCGTCGGCAGAGAAGGAATGAGGAAAGTCGACACCGCCCACGGGGGTCAGTTGCCGCTGGTGGCCGCCGTCGATATCCATGACGGTAGCGTAGGTATCGTCGCCGCGTTTCACCTGATACACGACCCACTTGCCATCCAATGAAATGTCGGGCCAGCCGGCAAACTCCGGATCGAATGTGAGTTGCCTGGGCTTGGAGTCAAGCGACAATTTCCAGATATTCGTCGGATTGCCGGATTGATAAACGGCGGTTCGCTCGTCGGGCGCGATGCTCCCCCAGCCTAAGGGGATAGGGCCTTTCAATAGCAACTCGTTCGCGCCGCCGGGAGTGATGCGGCGGAATTCGCGGGGGTTGGCTAGATCGATGTAAAGAACCCCGGAGCTAGCGGCATTCCAACTGAACCAGACTTGGTCGTTGGCGGCGGCGCTATAGAGCGCCGTGGCGCCGGAGCCATCGGCGTTGGCCGTCCAGATTTCCCACTTCGATCCATGCCGGCTGGTAACGAACGCGAGTTTCTTGCCGTCTGGCGAAAATCTGGGAATCAGGACGCGGACACCCACTTCCTGGAATACGGGCTGGGGATCTGCGCCGGGCTGCGCCTGCCAAAGCTCGCTGCGCACGGCCATCTGGCTAAAAGCGAGGCGAGTGCCTGCTCGGGAAAGCGAGAGGAGAACGGGATGAGTGGTATTGGCTGCGAAAACCGGGGTGGGCCGCCGATCCCCGGAAAGCGGCAGCCGGAGAATCCGGTCGCCGTTCACATAGTAGACGCTTTGCTCGTCGGGCGCCGGGACGGCTTGTCCCCCGGCTGGAGTGTCCGCGAGAAGTTCGCTCTTGCCGGACGCGACATCGGCCAGAAAGAGCCGGGACCTGGCGCTCAACAGCAGGCGTTTCCCATCCGGCCACCAGCAAAGGCCGTGGAGGCCGTGGTCGGCAAGCAAGGGGCCCTTGGATTTCAGATTGAGCACCTCACGCAGCCTGGTCCCGTCGGCCGCTACGATCCAAACGTCTGCATACTCCCCGCGGTGGAGTTCGAAAGGCGAGAGGGAGACAAGGGCGCCGGCGGCAAATGCGATCCATTGGCCGTCGGGTGACCATACGGGTAGGGAGCCGAACTTGGCGATCTGGCGAGAAGCACCGCCCATGGCGGGAACGATGCAGATACCGCGGCGGCGCACCGAATAGAACGCGATGGCGCTGCCATCGGGCGACCAGGCCGGATCGATATTTTCGTTGCCGTCCGAGGTAACTTGCAGTTCGCGACCGCGGGGGTCCAGGGGATGGAGATAGATCTCGAAATGGCCGGAGCGGTTAGAACTGTAGGCCAATGAGCTGCCATCGGGGTTGAACGAGCCGTTGAGGTCGAGGCCGGGCGAGGTTGTGAGCTGAACAGGGTGGGCGGCGAGCGCCACAGCGGAGTGGCGCCGCGCATACCAGCGGGCCGCGGCCGCGGCGATGACGATGAGGATGACGGCGCCAGCCAGCAGTATCCAACGGTGGCGTCGCGGGTGAGGCGGAACCGCGGATGGCCTAAGCTCCGCCACGAACCGGTAGCCCATCGTGGGGAGCGTTTGGATGTAGCGGGGTTGGCGGGCGTCATCGCCAAGCTCTTTGCGGAGTTGGGCGACGATGCGCGAGAGGGCGTTGTCGGTGACGGCGACGCCGTCCCAGAGCTTCTCGATCAATTCGTCTTTTCCGATGGCGCGGTCGCGGTTTTCGATGAGGTAAAGCAGGACGCGGAAGGCTTTGGGCTCCAGCGCGAGAGGTTTGCCCTGGCGCAGGACCTCGCGGGCGTTACCCCTCACTTCCACGTCATCGAATTGATAGTCAAGGCTTTGCACGCCCATCACGATTCCATCATGCCCCTTGGCAGAAACCGAGTGAAAAGATCAACGCGGCCTCACGACCATCAAGGGCGGCCGGCCGCAGACTCGCCGCATGAGACTTTCACGCTTCTTGCTGCTGCTTACCGTAACAGAAACGTGGGGAGCTGAAGTCGCTCTTCCCCTCCACCGGGTTGGCCACACGCTCATCTTAGACGCAGTTTACCTGAATGGGCAAGGCCCGTTCCGGATGATGGTCGATACAGGCAACGCTTCCAGCCTGATCCGGCCCAAGGTTGCCCGAAGGCTCGGGGGCCGGGCGGCCTATAGTGTCGAACAGGTCACTTCAGCCGGCGTGCGCCGCGTGCCGGTCATGGTGATCGATCAACTCACGATGGGGCCCGCAACCGACCGCCAAATTGAGGCCATGGTCGGCGAAGTGGCTATGGATGGAGTGGATGGCGTTCTGGGGCAAAGCTGGCTGGTTCGCCACGATTACCTGCTCGATTACAAGGACCGGCGGCTGGTGCTCGATGGCGCGGCGCCGGAGGGCGCGATCAGAGCGGATCTGCGGTCGGTGGATGGCCGTCCCGCGGTAGCGGCCCTGGTGGATGGCGTTGCTCGGGACCTGGTAGTCGATTCCGGCGCAGACGTTTTGGTGCTGTTCGAGCACAAGCTGGGCAATGCACTGGAGACCACGTTGTTGACGAACGGGCAGACTGGCGGCGCCGAATTGGGCTCGGCGCGAGTCGCCTTGGCCGGCGCGGAGGGGCAGCGCATGACCGCCGCGCGCGTGAGTTCCACGCAGTTGAGCGGCGGGCTGCTTCCCGCGAAGACATTTCGAGCGATTTACGTTTCCAACCGCCACGGCTTTATCGAGTTAGCGAGGTGACGGATCATGGACCTCATCGTGGATTCAGTTGGGGTCGTGGGTGGAGGTGAATGTTCCCGAAACAAACATCTCTGATCCGGCTGCGTTTCCGCCCGGATAACGCGCTATCCGGAAGTTCGGCTGTTCGGCGTCAAGTTGCCGGGAAACAGTCGGCCGAGGCGGCCCGCCGGTCGTCGCCCGCCAAACCCCTCGGTATCCCCTGCCGCTCCGCTCCCCGCCGCCTGTTCCACCCCAAACGCGGCTCCCCCGTTTTGCCGGTCACAAGCTTTCGAAGTATTTTTCGACCTGTCTTACTCCTTCCCTTTCATCGCGCTACAGATATCCCGCCCTTTCCCGCACCCCGGTTTCTCCGCCCTCCCGCGCTATCGTGGAGCCGAGGTTAGGTTCGATTCGATATGACAGATTTCGCTTTAGATGATCGCCAGGCCACCGTCATCGCCGCTTTGAGCGCTGGCTACTCCCCCGAAAAGGCCGCCGAGTTCGCCGGCGTCAATCCCATGATGATCGACCTGTGGCGCCGCAATGAGATCGCGTTTCAACGCGCCCTGCTCGACACCCACTACATCCGCGCCATCCAGTTCCGCGAAAAAGCCCTGGCCCTCGCCGACCGGGCCCTCAAAACTCTCAGCGACCTGCTCGACGATCCCAAAGCTTCCCCCTCGGTGCGTCTCAAAGCCGC
>Ga0187848_10000070_pt1 | contig 91302 bp, 88 predicted proteins | sample June2016WEW_4_40_FD_132424 | JGI IMG/M metagenome (GOLD analysis project Ga0187848, IMG submission 132424) | Peatland microbial communities from SPRUCE experiment site at the Marcell Experimental Forest, Minnesota, USA - June2016WEW_4_40 | ecosystem: Environmental > Terrestrial > Soil >... | reverse complement strand
CGAGGCGCGGATGGGGTGTCGCAGACCTACCGAAGCCAGTGTCGCACACCTACCGAGGCCGCGTCCGAAAAGTGTCGCAGGGGAACCGAGGCCAGGGTGTCGCAGACCTACCGAGACTTCACATTCGAGTAAGAGACTCATGGTGGAGGTGAGCGGACTCGAACCGCCGACTTCTACGTTGCGAACGTAGCGCTCTACCGACTGAGCTACACCCCCATGGCGTTGCTCAGGATAGCGCCGACCCTCTGCCCACCAGTCACCCGAACGCGTCCTCGTGTCGGTGCCGCGTCTGCCAAGGGTGGCGTCTCGGCCGCCTCAGGTCTTGCGAAGCGACCTCTCGATCGTCTGCTGCAGGGCAGTCTGGAGAACCGCAGATGTCACGTCGGAACGGCTGCGCTCCACCACGGCACGCAAGGAATCAGTGGCACGGCGCAGTCCGCCGGTGATGGCGTCGGGGTACTCCACGCTGACGAGCAAGTCGTACGTATCCTCCATCGCCAGGAGCAGCTCCTCGCCGCGCGCGGCCTCCCCGGCACGAAGGCGGTCGAGCAGGTGCCGACGGAGTTCTGAGGCGGCCTCGGCCAGACCGTTAAGCCAGGCGGCGAGCCCCACTTTCAGGTCCTCGAAGCTCGGGAGCCGATCACCGCCGACGAGAGCGACCGTGAGACGCCCCTCGGCGTACTCCTTCTCTGCGTCGTGCAGGAAACCCATTGCCGCCAAGGTGGGAAATTGTCCGAGCGCATCTTGCGCGCAGCGCAGCGCAACTTCCGCCTGTGTCAAACGCTCCGACACGACTGCGGGTTCGAGGCGGTGAACGGCTCGAATCGCCAACCCGCATGCTCTTATGGTTTCGCGGCAACGAGCGAGAGCCTCTTCGCGAGCACGATGCGTGGCCTCGAGGCGTTCCAGGGCCTGTTGGCCCAGCTCTGCGAGCTCGGCGCTGAGAGAACGATCGGGCACGTACGTGGTCAGCCGCGTCAGCGGGCAACCACTCGGTGGACCACGACCGAAGGCTCGCGGTCAACCGGCTGTGGCAGATAACGCAGCTTTGCTTCACGCTCGCGCGCGCGGTTGCGCAAGCGCACGAGGAGGGCCACGTAGGCGACAAGAGCAAGCGCTGCCGCACCGGTCACCGCGAGAAGCGGGCGCGCACTTGGGATCGCTCCTGCCAGCCCGGTGGAAACCACTATGAACAACAGCGCCACCAACACATCGCGGCGACGTTGGCACGCCTCAGGCCGGAAATAGGGGTCTGGCCGCCGCACCGACGAGGTGCCGACATGGGAACCCGGGACCGACAGTACCCCGTCCGGACGGACCACGATCAGACCGGGTCGACTTCCGCCACGCAGGTCCGCGCCGATGTGCGTCGCGGGCAAGGAGGCGTCGAGCCGGTGAACCGGGTCCACCAATGACGGCCCGATGGGCCGCAGCACGCGAAGCTGGCGATGAAAGGCCCCGATCGAATCTGTCGAGTGGCGCTGCACGCTGCGGCGCAAGAGGCTGGGCCCCAGCACCACCGCCCACACCAACACGAGAAGAAGTAGGACCACGACCGTCAAAGACCCCTCGACCTACCTTCCGATCCTGAGGACCCTACTCAAGAGCCCCGCGCGACTGGTGGATGGTCGGGAACCGCCCGCGTCCCCGCAGTTCCCTGGGTTCACTGACTCTTTAGTCGATACGGACCATCGGCGCAAACGTGTGCGAACGAAGCATCAAGAACAGGTCCGACCTAGCGGATCTCCACGACGGGACGGTCGCAGCAGCGATCCTCGAAGGTGCAAGCCACACTCGGTCTTGGGGGTTCCCGCCCGGCGACCCCCCTCTCGGGTTCTCACCCGCGCTCACCGGTAGGGCGGGCGGAGAAACAACAACCGATGAGCATCCCTTTACGACAACTGGATGAACTGGCGGGTCTGGTCCGCCAGATCACTCGCGATGTCCTGAGTGGGCCTCGCACGCGATGTGCTCGCCCGGCACCATTGCGTGAGCTTCAAGAGTTACCGCCCTCTCGACGCCCCGACCTCTTCCAGACGGCTGCGCCCGAAAAGGGTGGCTCCCCAGGCACGATCTGTGGCTTCTTACAAAACGACTGGACAACAATTGCCCTAGATACGGCATACTTGGGACGTGGATGCCGTCGACCGGTTGAATGAGCCCGGTTTGGGGCAACAAGCCAAGGACGGTGAACGGCCCGCGGCATCGGACATGCCTAGGGGTGAGCCGATCACAGGAGGAGTGTCAACGGCGGCTGCAGCCGACGACGACGAGGTGACGGACGCGATCATCCACGCGAGTCGCACCTTGTTCGGTATCGCCGTGCGGTCGCTCACCGCCAGCGAGGAAGAAGTGACCCTCCCCCAGTATCGTGCGTTGGTCACCCTCGCCTACGGCGGAGGTCGCCGGCTGGCCGATCTTGCCTCGTCGCTCGGAGTAAGCCCTTCCACGGCTACCCGTATGTGCGACCGCCTGGTGCGCAAGGGCCTCATCAGTCGAACGCGAGACGAGATCGACCGTCGCGAGGTGAACCTCGAAGTGACCCCGAGCGGTCACAAGATCGTGGAAGGCGTGATCGAACGGCGACGCGCGGATGTACGCGAGCTGCTCAAGCGACTCCCGGAGGGGACGAGGAGCCAGCTCGTCGAGTCGCTCAACGTCTTGGCCAACGCGACGAACAAGGTCCCCGAAGTCCACTGGTCGCCCGGCTGGCACGAGTAGTCCGGGCCGAACACCGCTTCGTGCCACCCGCTAGGCGACGAAGACGCTCTTGGCCTCGCAGAACTCCCTGATCCCGAGAGCTGACAGCTCGCGCCCGTAGCCGGAACGCTTCGTGCCGCCGAAGGGCAGCTCGGGAGTGGACACCACCATGGAGTTCACGAACACCATGCCCGCCTCGATGCGTTCGATGAAGACGAGCTGCTCGCGCTCGTCGCTGCCCCACACGCTCGCTCCGAGACCAAACGTGGTGGCGTTCGCCAGTTCGACGGCCTCGTCGGTGGAATCGACCCGGTACAGCATTGCAACCGGCCCGAACACCTCTTCGCTGTGCACACGCATGCCCGCTTTGACGCCCGTGATCACGGTAGGGGGATAGAACCAGCCGCGTTCCGGTAACGCGGCATCCCCACTAAGCACAGTCGCTCCCTTCGTCCGGGCATCTTCCACCTGGCTTCGGACTTCGTCGCGACCCTGGCGCTGTGCCAGAGGACCCAGCTCGGTGGAGGGGTCCATGGGATCGCCGACGGTCAGCTCCCGCATCTTCGCGACGAACCGCTCCTCGAAGGCGTCATAGACGTCGCGGTGCACGATGAAACGCTTCGCAGCTATGCAACTCTGCCCGTTGTTCTGGACTCGAGCCTGAACCGCGACGGTCGTCGCCCGGTCGAGATCCGCAGACGGCGTCACCACGAACGGGTCGCTCCCGCCCAGCTCGAGAACGGACTTCTTGAGGGCGCGTCCAGCCGCCCCGGCCACCGACCGCCCGGCGGCTTCAGATCCCGTGAGGGTGACGGCTCGGACGCGCGGGTCCGCGATGATGCGCTCCACTCGCTCGGAGCCGATAAGCAGGCTCTGGAACGCCCCGTGCGGGAACCCTGCACGATGGAACAGGTCCTCTATGAGAAGCGCGGTCTGGGGAACGTTCGAAGAGTGCTTCAAAAGCCCGACGTTGCCCGCCATCAACGCCGGGGCGGCGAAGCGCATGACCTGCCACATGGGGAAGTTCCAGGGCATCACCGCCAGCACGGGTCCCATCGGTCGGTAGATCACCCGACTCTCACTGGCTGCAGTCCTCACCGGCTCGTCGGCGAGGTACCGCTCGGCGTTCTTGGCGAACCATCGCAGCGCCGACGCGCACTTGGCCACCTCTCCCTTAGCGGCGGCGTAGGTCTTTCCCATCTCGGTCGTGATCACGCGTGCCACGTCGGGAAGCTCCGCTTCGAGAAGCTGCGCTGCAGAGAGCGCCCAGCGCCCGCGCTCTTCGAACGACGTGTCGCGAAGCGCGGCGAACCCCTCGGCTGCCGCCGCCAACTTCGCCTCGACCTCGTCGTCCGTGTGCGGCGCGAACTGTTTCTCGGTCTCTTCGGTTGCGGGATTTACCGTCGCTATGGGCATGCCACATCATCCCTCGCCGAGGGAGAGGCCGAACGCAGGTCCAGAGAGGTGGTCCGAACCGGCGTGCGAGAATCGTCCGGTGAACGGCCTCTCGGATGTCGAAATGGCCAAGGAGCTGATCGCCGCTGCGGGGCGCGTGGTGGTGCTGACCGGGGCAGGGATCTCCACGGCTTCGGGCATCCCCGACTTTCGCGGGCCGTCGGGCGTATGGACCAAGAACCCGGAGGCCGAGAAGCTCTCGACCCTGCATGTCTACATGTCGGATCCCGAGGTGCGACGCCGTGCCTGGCAGGAACGCCTGGAGTCTCCGGCGTGGAATGCGACACCGAACGCGGGCCACTACGCCCTGGTGGCGCTCGAGCACCTGGGTGTGCTCGACACCCTCGTCACGCAGAACATCGACGGCCTCCACCAGACGGCCGGAACGGACCCTGAACGGGTCGTGGAGATCCACGGGACGGTGCACGAGGTGGTCTGCATGAGCTGCGGCGCTCGCAGGCCCATGCCCGAGGTGCTCGAACGCGTCAAAGCCGGCGAGAAGGATCCGGCGTGCCTCGAGCGCGCCGGTCCCGACACGATGTGCGGCGGGATCCTGAAGTCCGCCACCATCAGTTTCGGTCAGAACCTCGTGCCCGAGGACCTCGAGCGTGCAGAGCGCGCCGCCTCGGCCTGCGACCTGTTGCTGGCCGTGGGGTCGAGCTTGTCCGTCTACCCCGTAGCCGGGCTCGTCCCCGCCGCCCACCTGTCCGGGGCTCGTGTCGTGATCGTGAACGGAGAGCCGACCCAGTACGACTCGATCGCCGATGTCGTGATCCACGGCCCGATCGACGAGGTGTTACCCGCGATCGTCGGCTCAGTGACTCTGTGAGATCAGGTTCTCTTCCTCCGCGGCCGCAGAGCGAACCACCAGATGCTGGCGATCGTGCCCGCAACACCTGCCGCCGCCACCAGACGCTTGAGTAGCTTGCGGCTGCCGCCCACGGCCTGCACGCTACCAGCCTCGTCGGGCTCCTCGTCCGGGGCTTCATCGTGCCCGTCGGGAGCACATTCCGAGCCGTCGTGGACCAGACTGTGGCCCGTGCGCCGGGTCCTCAAGATGCCGCCACGCGCTCGAACGCTCGTGCCGGGCATCGGCACGACGCTCGTTTTCGCGCTGGCCCTCACGGCCTGCGGGCGACCGACACGGAGTGTCGCGATCTCCTCGGGCGCACCTTCCATCGCGTCTGTGTCCCACGGACGATTCGTCAGTACCGTCCTCCTCGGCCGTGGCGAGCTACTGGTGACGCCACCTCCGGACGGAGCCCGGGCGAGGTTCCCGGAGACCGCTGCGTGGTCCGTGTTCGAGTCTTCAGACTCAGCGGAGGGCGATCGCGCCTTCGCCATCCTCGGGCTCGCAGTGGCAACGGTGATCCCGACCATGTCTTCCCAGGCGCCGGTAGCTCCTCTCAGCACTCCTTCGACGACGAAGACAGTGCCGCCGACGAGCGCCCCCACCACGAGCGCTCCCACCACCGTGGCCTCGCCCACCACCACGACCTCGCCCACGACACCTCCGCTGCCGAGCTACGACCGCCGCCTGGCATGGGTGGGGATCACCTGGGGAGGTGAACGGGCATGTACCGGAACTGCCGCACCGGAAGCGAAGCTGCAGACCAACACCACCGAGGTGGCGGTGCTCATCGACGCGACCACCGGCCACGACGTGATCGCCTATACGAGCGGAGCCGACGCTTCGTGCACGGGGTCGGCAAGCGCACCCACGGTGGTCCGGCCGAACGAGGTGGTGTCGATTCCCTGGGAGCCGATCGGCCAAGCGAGCACGGCGGTGCACGTGACCGTGCCCCCGTGCGGGCGTTACGACGGCTGGACGCAGGTGGTGGACCCGGGAGATCGGCTCGCCGTCGAGGTATTGGCGAGCGTCCCGTTCGATCCGCTGTGCGCTGTCTCCTCCGCGCGGGTGGAGGACGTCGACGACGTCGTCCCGCTGGGCTCAGCGCAGCAGCAGGTACAGCACGCCGCGCTGGGCCCCGTAGACGAACTGCGCGTGTTACCGGGCGGGGCGAAAGGGGGCCGCCTGGCCGCCGGCTAGGGCCTGCCGGTCACAAGACATCGGAAGGTGACCGTAGGGCGATGCCACGGTGGAGCTCAAACTTCGGTGGACGCGTGACGCGGCGCCGAAACGAGCTCCACGTCGGGAGGAAGACCGGTCACCTCTACGTCGTCACCTTCGACCTCGACGGTCACGCGCGACCCGGCGAGCGGGATCCGTTCGACCTTCAGATGATGAATGCCGTCTGGGAGCGAAGGGGCCAGCCACGTCCTGCCGTACGGAACCCACGGGTCCAGGCGCAGTATGGTCCGCAGGCACAACAGCGGAGAGGCGGCGGCCCACGCCTGGGGTGAGCAAGAGGTCGGGTACCCAACCGGGGACACGAGCTCGCCACGGTCGAGCCCGCTGAAGAGCTCGGGCAGACGCCCGCCAAGATGGACGGCTGCATCGAGCAGCGCGCACACCAACCTCTGGGCGTCCTCGGTCATCCCGTAGCGGGACAACCCGGCGGCCACGATGGCTGTGTCGTGCGGCCATACGGACCCGCAGTGGTAGCTGATCGGGTTGTACCCCCCCATCGTGGTGGCGAGCGTGCGAACCCCCCACCCGCTGAACATCTCTGGGGACATGAGCTTCGCCGCGACGATAGGAGCCTTCTCCTCGTCGATGATTCCAGCCCACAAGCAGTGGCCCATGTTGGACGCGAGAGAGTCGATCGGCTTCTTGTCGGGGTCGAGGCCCACGGCGTACCAACCCTTGTCCTCCAACCAGAAATCCCGGTTGAAATCCTCCTTGAGACGGGTGGCCTTTGCCCGGAAGCGCTCGAAGGTGGCCTCGTCACCCTCCTCGCGCGCGAAGTGGGCACGAGCCAGATAGGCGCCGTACACGTAGGCTTGCACCTCGCACAGCGCTATTGGCGCTTGCGCCACGCGACCGTCGGCGTACCTGATGCCGTCGCCCGAGTCCTTCCATCCCTGGTTCGCCAATCCTCGGTCCGTGGCGCGCTGGTACTCGACATAGCCGTCTCCGTCCATGTCCCCGTACCGCTCGATCCACTCGAGCGCGCGTTCGGCGTTGGGGAGCAGCTCGTCCACCGTCTCGCGCGCCAGCCCCCATCGCCGCAGTTCCCCTAGAAGCATCACGAACAGCGGGGTCGCATCGGCGGTTCCGTAGTAGATGCTTCCCCCGCCGAGCGAGAGCGAGGGGGCTTCCCCGAAGCGCATCTCGTGCAGGATCCTGCCCGGCTGTTCCTCGCTCCGAGGATCGATGTCCTCGCCTTGGAAGCGTGCGAGCGTCTGCAGCACACCCAGGGCGAGATCGGGATCGATCAACAGAGCCATCCAGGACGTGAGCAACGAGTCGCGGCCGAAGACGGTCATGAACCAGGGCGCACCTGCTGCAAGCACGACGCGCTCGGGAAAGTCGGGATCGAATATACGAAGAGCCCCGAGATCCTCCGCTCCGCGCGCCAGCACCGCGCGCAGTCCCTCGTGATCGGTCTCGACCTGAGGCACCTGGCGACGCCACCTGGCCAGGCGCTCTGCGGGGGCGGCTCGTTCGACCGGCTGTCCACAGAGGTACCTCGGGTCTATGACCTTGCCCTCGATCACGGGGTGCACCTGGACGCGCGCCTTCCACTCGCCGCGCGCCGGCACGATGGCTTCGAAGCCCACCAGGTCCTCCCCCAGGGTCGAGGGGATGGGCGAGAACTGGATCACCGTTCCACGGTTCACGGTTCCACGGCGGTACGACAGCTCCAGGCTCTCGTCGCGCCAGGCACGTGAGATCTCGCCGTCAGGGTCGGCAGCCCGCCCCTCTTTCACGGCGAACAGGTCCGCGAAGTCGGCGTCGACGAACAGCTCGACCGAGCAGACCGTCGACTCGTCCCCGAAGTTCCTGATCACCAGGTCCTCTCGCATGCCTTGCCCGACGAAACGGTGCCTGAAGACCATGAGGGTGGAGTCCGCCCGACCGGGGCCGGGGTGGAGCTGCGAGACGAACGTGGCCGAGAAAGGATCCTCTGTCACCGCGGCCAGGGCCTCGGGGCGGCTCGCGTTCACCCGCAACTCGAAACGCGAGAGGATCCGGGTGTCGCGCACGAACAGCCCCTGTGCCGAGGTCGCCACTATGTCGCCGACCTCGGCGCTGATCGCGAAGGTCGACTCGTCGACGAGCGTGACCACTCCGCCGGGCCGGTCGATCGCCGTCACCCTGCCGGAGATGGTCCAGGGGTCGGTCACCGACGAGGACGCTATCTGACGCCCGGGTCGGCGATGCTCGACGCCCTGGTCGCCGACGGCGACATTTGCACTACCGTGGTAGTGCAAATGTCCCACCCGGCGCTAGACTCGCGTCGTGGCCCGGCTCCTGGAGGTGGAGGACCTGCACGTCACCGCCGACGACACCCAGATCCTGCACGGTGTCGACGTGGTGGTCGACGAGGGCGAGCTGCACGCGCTGATGGGGCCGAACGGCTCGGGCAAGTCGACGTTCGCCAACACCCTGCTCGGGAGCCCCGCTTATCAGGTGACGTCCGGCAGGATCCTCTTCCGGGGCGAGGATGTCACCGACTGGCCGACCGACGTGCGGGCCAAGGCCGGGATGTTCCTGGCCTTCCAGTACCCCGAGGAGATCTCCGGGGTCCCGGTGGTCCAGTTCTTGCGCCAGGCGGTTTCTGCACGCGCGGGCGAGAACCGCTCGGTGCTCGAGGTCCGCATGTCGATGACCGAGTGGATGCGGCGGCTGGGCATGGACGAGTCGTTCGCGGAGCGCCGGCTGAACGAGGGCTACTCGGGCGGAGAGAAGAAGCGCAACGAGATCCTGCAAATGGCGATGCTCGAACCTGAGATCGCGGTGCTCGACGAGACCGACTCCGGTCTCGACGTCGACGCCCTGCGGATGGTCGCCCACGGCGTGCAGACGGTGCGCGACGAGCGTCCGACCCTCGGGATCCTGCTGGTGACGCACTACACGAGGATCCTCGACCTCCTGCGCCCCGACGTCGTCCACGTGCTCGTCGACGGCAAGATCGCAGACACCGGTGGGCACGAGCTGGCCGACCGCCTCGAAGCCGAGGGCTACGAGCCGTGGCGGAGGTGACGATGAGCTCACTCGCTCCCAAAGCCGACTTCCCTCTGCTCTCGCAACAGGTACACGGGCGACGGATCGTGTACCTCGATTCGGCATCTTCCTCTCAGCGTCCGCAGATGGTTCTCGACGAGATGGACGACTACTACCGGACCACGCACGCCAACGTGCACCGGGGCATCTACACGATCGCCGAGGAGGCCGACCGACGTTACGAAGCAGCGCGCATGGCCGTGGGCGGCTTCATCGGCGCTCCGGACCCCGAGCACGAGGTCGTCTTCACCAAGAACGCCACCGAGGCGATCAACCTGGTCGCCTCGAGCTGGGGGCGGTGCAACCTGCATGCCGGCGACGCGGTGCTCCTCACCGACATGGACCACCATTCGAACATCGTGCCGTGGCTCATCCTCGCCGAGGAACGCTCGGTCGAGCTTCGCTGGCTCGACGTCGACGAGCAGTACCGTCTCGACCTCTCCGAACTCGACCGTCAACTCGACGGCGTGAAGCTCGTGGCGTGCACGGCGATGTCGAACGTGCTCGGAACGATCCCACCCTTCGCCCAGATAGCAGAGCGTGCCCACAGCGCGGGAGCGCTCGTGCTCGCCGACGCTGCCCAGTTCGTCCCACACCTGCCCACCGACGTCCGCTCACTGGGATGCGACTTCCTCGCGTTCAGCGCGCACAAGATGCTGGGTCCCACCGGGATCGGCGTTCTATGGGCCAGGCGCGCGTTGCTCGAGGAGATGCCGCCGTTCCTCGGCGGCGGCGGGATGATCCGTGACGTCCGCCGCGACGGGTTCAGACCAAACGTGCTGCCCTGGAAGTTCGAGGCCGGCACCCCGCCGATCGCAGAGGCCGTGGGCCTGGGAGCCGCGGTCGGTTACCTGCAGGCCACGGGAATGGAGGCGGTCCGGAAGCACGAGACGAACCTCACCTCGTACGCGCTCGACACGCTGTCCGAGCGTTTCGGCCAGGACCTCCGGATCTTCGGTCCCCCCGACGCCGAGGAGCGCGGCGGCGTGATCTCCTTCGCCTATCGCGACGTCCACCCCCACGACATGGCCCAGGTGCTCGACCAGTCGGGCGTGTGCGTCAGGGCGGGGCACCACTGCACCAAGCCCCTCATGCGTCGCCTCGGCGTATCGGCCACAGCCCGGGCCTCGCTGTACCTGTACAACGACGAGTCGGACGTGGAAGCTCTCGCCGAAGCCATGACCAAGGCCGATACCCTGTTCAGGTAGAGAAGGAGCACCGCGAGAAGCCCATGACCGGTCTCGAAGACCTGTACCGAGAGATCATCCTCGACCATTACCGAAGCCCGCGTAACCGCGGTGAGCTGCCCGTACCACCGGCTCACCGCGTCGAGGGGTTCAACCCCTTGTGCGGTGACGAGGTGGTGCTCTACATGGAACTCGACGACGACACGCTCTCGGACATCCGCGTCACGGGCCAAGGGTGCTCGATCAGCCAGTCCTCCGCGTCGCTCATGTCCGCCGCTGTGAAAGGCAAGTCGATCGCCGAGGTACGTGGTCTGATCCGGACGTTCAAGACAATGATGTCGATCCACGAATCCCGTCTCGGAGACGGCTCCGAGGGCCCGGGCTCGAACGGCTCCGCTTCGGAGGAAACCGCCGTGGACCCCGAGGCCCTCGGAGAGCTTGCCGCTCTCCAAGGGGTGGTCAAGTTCCCGGTACGTATCAAGTGCGCCACCCTGTCGTGGAACGCGCTCACCCAGGGCCTCGACGAGATCGGAGCCGACTGAGCGCGAGGGCCACGGTGGACGAGCTTGCCCTCGGGCTGCCGGACCAGACGCCACAGCCTCCGGTTGACCTCAGCAAAGAGTCGGGTTGAAAGGTCCTGTTCCCGGCACGGTTGCGGGAGCCGACGAGCCCGAGGCACCTGAGCTTCCCGAGCCTGCCGACGACCCCGACGGCGAGCTCGTCTCCGCTGACGGCACGGAGATCGGCGAGCCGTAGGCATCGAGAGGCGCCGTCACCACGGCGGTCGGCTGTGAACCAAGGAACTGGGTGATCACCTGTTGGGCGGCGGGCTCCTCGACGACCTCCACGTCGCCTGCGACGCTCGAATACCCGCCCGTGGTCGGCAAGGTGAACGTCTGCAGGGATGATCCGGAGAACGCGTGGTACCGCTGGGCGAGCGCGAGCATCGTGCCACTCGACATGCCGTTGTCCTTCGTGATGTCCTGGACGATCGAACCGAGGAAGGCGTTGATCGTGAGCGGGTTGTAGCTCGACTTCGCCTTGTTGATAACGGCCTCGATGATCGTGTTCTGGCGCTGGATGCGTCCCAGGTCGCTCGTCGGGTCGTATACCCAGTAGCCGGCGCGCTCCTCGTATTGGTAGTAGCGCGAGCGGGCGAGTGCCAACGCCATGTTCCCGTTCAGCGTCTGGCAGCCCGCCCGGGGGATGTTGAGGCCGGAGTTGTTGTTGCCGTTGTCGTTGTCACGCACGGGGTAGTTGAAGTCGAGCTTGATGCCCCCGACCGAATTGACGAGGTCGATCACCCCGTTGAAGTCGACGATCACGAAGTGGGCGATGGGAATCCCGAAGGTGCTCTCGATCGTCTGGACCAGAGGGCCGGGGCCGTCGTTGAACGCGGTATTGATCTTGTTGTCCGTGGCGAGGCCGCTGCTCGACGGCACGTCCGACAGCTCCACGTAGGTGTCGCGCGGGATCGACAGGAGCCTGGCGGTGCCCGAAGCCGGATCGACGTGGAGGATCTTGATGGTGTCGCTGCGCTGTCCCCCCACCTGCGACGTACTACCGAACGCGCGCGCGGCCGCGCCTGTGTTCCCCGTCCGGGAGTCGGAGCCGACGAGCAGCACGTTGTACGGTGCACCGTCGGCAACCGCCGCGCACGTCGCGCAGTTGATCGACTTGACCTGGCCGAGGCGATAGCGCAAGTAGCCGTATATCCCTCCCGCCAACACCAGGACCACGGCAACGAAGATCGCCGCGCTCTTGAGGACGCGCTCGCCGGCGCTTCGGCGCCTGCGAGGGCGTCGCCTGGACGGGGCAGGTGATGACACGCGACGACGCGAAGGCGCGACGACCGGAGGTGCCGTAGTGGAGGCGGGGCCCTCAATGCGCGTTTCTCGAGAAGAGCTTCGTCCAATTACGCCCGCGGCGGCTTTCCGTCCGAGATCGCTCGCCATGTCGCGAAACCGTACAGCGTGCGACACGGAGTTTGGTGTCACCCGGCCCTGATATCCACGCGCATACGCGCAAGCTCTAATAGGACGCGTACCCGGTGCGATCGACCTCTTCTGCCAGCTCGGGACCTCCCTCCGCCACGACGCGGCCGTCGACCAAGACGTGCACCACGTCGGGGACCAGGATGCTGAGCAAGCGGCGGTAATGGGTGATCGCCAGCACGCCGAGCCCCCACTCGTCGACTGCTGCCAGAACGCGCCGGGCGACGACGCGAAGGCCGTCGATGTCGAGTCCCGAGTCGAGCTCGTCGAGGACCGCGATGTGGGGCTTGATCACCGCAAGCTGAAGCGTCTCGCTCCGCTTGCGCTCTCCCCCGGACAGGTCGACGTTGAGCGCCCGGTCGAGAAGACGCGTCTCGAACCCGAGGCGGACGGACTCGGCCGAGGCGCGCTCGGCCACCGGACCGGCTTCGGCACTCTCCGCCGGCTCGGCACCGACCGCGTCGCCGGCACCGACCGCGCGCGAGGAAAGGGCCGCGGCGAGCACGTCGGTGAGGCGGACGCCGGGCACCTCGATCGGGTTCTGTGGCGCGAGGAAAAGACCCAGCCGCGCCCTCTCCCAGGGAGCCATCGCCAGGACGTCTTCACCGTCGAAGGTGACCCTCCCGCTGAGCACCTGGTAGCCGGGCTTGCCCATGAGGACGTGTGCGAGCGTGCTCTTGCCCGAACCGTTCGGACCCATCACGGCGTGGACCTCGCCGCTTCTCACGACGAGGTCCACTCCAAAGAGGACCTCGCGCCCTGGAACCCCGGCGCGCAACCCGTCCACCGCGAGCTCGTGCGGCACGTCGAGGCCGCTACGGTCGCTGTTGCGGGGGGCAGACGGCCCGGTCACGGCAGCTCCAACAGCACGTCGTCTCCCTCCACGCGCACGGCATAGACCGGTACCGCCTTCGTGGCGGGGAGCGAGCAGGCCTCCCCGGTGAGCAGGTCGAACGTCGAGCCGTGCTTCGGGCATTCGAGCTCGCGCTCTTCTACCATCAGCTCTCCTTCGGAGAGCGAGTAGTTCTCGTGGCTGCAGGTGTCTCCGATCGCGTAGAACTCGTCACCGATGCGAACGAGCGCGACCCGGCTTTCACCGACGTCGAACCGGCGGACAGAGCCCTCTTCAATCTCCTCGCGCCCGCAGACGCGAACGACCTCACCCATCCGCGCTCCCCGGTGTGGCATCTGAGGGTCGATCCGCGGGTAGCCGTCCCGCCAGCCGCTGGCGCACGGCGTCCTCCAAGAACCTCCCCACGCCGTCGAAGGGAGCACGGGCCGCGAGGTCCGAGAAGAACCCGAGCACGATCAACCGCTCCGCCACTGATGGCTCGATCCCCCGCGACTCGAGGTAGTAGCGCTGTTCCTCGTCGATGGGGCCGACAGTGGACGCGTGGCTGCACCGCACGTCGTTCTCGTCTATGTCGAGGTTGGGAACCGAGTCGGCGTGTGCCCCCTCCGAGAGGACAAGGTTGTGGTTGGTCTGAAAGGCATCGGCTCCGTGCGCGCCGCGCTCGATTCGTATGAGTCCGCTGTAGACCGAACGGGCTCGGTCCGCGACCGCTCCCGTGAACAACAACTCGCTGCGTGTGCGAGGCCCGTGATGGTCCTGCAATGTGCGGAAGTCGTGCACCTGGTCGTCGGTGCCGAGGTAGCCGGCCAGCAGGGACGACCGTGCCCCTTGGCCGGCCACGTCGGAGTCGGTGCGAACCCGCGCATAGCGACCGCCGAGCGCGCCGGTAAAGGACCGCAGGGTGCCGTCGCGGTCCACCCGGCTCGCCTGCAACGCGAGCTGCGTGGATCTCTGGTCGAGCACCTGCAGGTTCGCGTAGTCGAGGCGCGCGTCCTCAGCGACATCGAGCTCTGTCACAGGCACGACGAGCGCGCTCGACCCCGCGCTGACGAGCAGCTCGATCACCCCCGCGGTGGCAGACCGCCCGATCCGCACGAGCGTGCGTGGAAAACACGACAGAGCTTCTCCGGAGGCCGAACTGCCGGCGGCGCCCGCGGGGCCGACCAGATGGACCACGACCACCGGACCGGCGATCAGGGCCTTGGGCATCACGGTGACGAGAACGACGTCCGTCAGAAACGCCTCGTGCAGCTCCCCGAAAGCGTCGCGCGGGTATCCCAGCTCGCCGAGCCCGAGCGGCTCCTCGCCATCGTCCTCACCCATGCGCGCGGAGCCGACCTCGATGGCGCCTTCGGGGAGATCGGGCTCTTTCCGCACAGCACGGACTGCCCCGTCTCGTGTGACCACCAGCGCGGAGCGCGGTCCGAGCACCCGCGCAAGTGCCTCACCCGCAGCCAGGTCCGAGGAGACAGCTCCGGTCTCCACGTGCCCGAGCATCTCTGCAGGCATCGGTGCGAAGGCGTCGAAGTCGAAGCTGTCTATGCCGCTGTAGCGCCAGATCTCCTCCGACTCGGTCGGCAAAGCCGTGCCGGCGAATCGCCCGAACGCCTCGGCCCGGCGGCGCGCCAGCCAACGCGGGCCGCCCAGAGCGGCAGACGCGTCGGCAGTGAAGTGGGTGAGGGTCGTGCCTACCGAGGTTAGTGTGGGCGACATGTCCTGCGACCCGGTCATCCGTATCGAACGAGATGGACCCGTCGCCACGGTATGGCTCGACCGTCCCAGGGCCCGCAACGCGATGGGAGCGTCGTTCTTCGAGGAGCTGCCCGTCGCGATGGATGCGCTTTCCTGCGAGGACGGCGTGCGCGCCGTCGTGGTGGCCGCCAGCGGCACGGACTTCAGCATCGGCCTCGATCTCAAGGCGATGGGTGCTGAGCTGTCGAACCCCGAGGCAGGCACAACCCCTGCGGAAGGAGACGGGACTCGCCGGCCATCCTCGATGGCGGCTCGCGCGGCTCGCACCCGGTCGAACATCAAGCGCCTCCAACGGTCCATCACCTCCGTGGCGGACTGCCCGAAGCCGGTGGTCGCCGCGGTGCACGGCTATTGCATCGGAGGAGGCGTCGACCTCGTGAGCGCCTGCGACATCCGCTTGGCGAGCGCCGACGCAGTCTTCTCGGTGCGCGAGACCCGGGTGGCGATCGTCGCCGACCTCGGGAGCCTTCAGCGCCTCCCGCGCATCGTCGGCAGGGGCCATGTGGCCGAGCTCGCGTTCACCGGGAAGGACATCACGGCGGAGCGGGCCAAGGAGATCGGGCTCGTGAACGAAGTGCTGCGCGACGCGGCCGACGTCCAGCAAGCCGCCCGGGTCCTCGCCTCGGAGATCGCGACCAACTCCCCCCTGGTCGTCCAGGGGACCAAAGCCGTGCTCCGGGCCTGCGAGGACCGCTCGGTGACCGACGGGCTCGACTACGTGGCCACCTGGAACGCCGGATTCCTGCAGTCCGACGACCTGGTGGAGGCGATGGCCGCGTTCATGGAGAAGCGCTCGCCTCAATTCGAGGGGCGCTGAAGGTCCTCAGCTGCGCCGGCTCCAGGGCCAGCGGCGGCGGCCTGTTCCCTGGCGACGCTCGACGCGCTCGTCGTCGTGCTCCACCTCGGACAACGTCTCGGGCACGACGGAGTCCACGATGTCCTCAGCCTGCTCGAGCAGGTTGACCACGTCGGGGCCGCCGGGGCTCGGCTCCTCCTCGAGGGCCGGTTCCACGAGGCTGCCGGTCACCCAACCGGAGCCCGAGAGGCGCCGCTCGTAGGCAGCGCAATCCTCGGGGCATCGCCAAGGTGCCTCGGGCGCCAGGTCCAGCTCGCAGAACCGAACGACCTCACCGGTGTCGTAGGTCCGGCTCTGGAAGTGTTTGCACTCCTCGCGCATCGGCACGGCGCCATCCTCTCATGCCCAGGCTGGATCCTCGCCACGCGCCCTGCCCGGGTGCCGACGGATCAGCCGACGGCGCCTTCCATCTGGAGCTCGATGAGTCGGCTCCATTCCACCGCGTACTCCATGGGCAGCGTGCGGGTGATCGGTTCGATGAAGCCGTTCACGATCATGCCCATGGCCTGGCTCTCCGACAGGCCGCGGCTCATCAGGTAGAAGAGTTGGTCCTCGCCGATCTTCGACACGGTCGCCTCGTGGCCGATCTGCGCGTCGCGCTCCGCGACCTCCATGTACGGCTTGGTCTCCGAGGTGGAGTTCTCGTCGAGGATCAGCGCGTCGCAGCGCACGAAGCTCTTCGAGTGCTTCGCCCCTTCGTCCACCCGTACCAGGCCCCGGTACGTAGACAGGCCCCCGTCCTTGGAGATCGACTTCGACACGATCGTCGAGGAGGTCTCCGGCGCCACGTGGATCATCTTCGCCCCTGCGTCTTGATGCTGGTTGGGGCCCGCGTAGGCCACCGACAGGACCTCGCCCGACGCCTTCGGGCCCACCAGGTAGACCGAGGGGTACTTCATCGTCAGCCTGCTGTTGTGCACGATGAAGCCTTCGGAGACGAAGTTGCCGGTCCCTTCGACCTCGATGTCCCAAGTCGGAACTGCCCCTGAAGGCTCTCCCACCCTCACCTTGCAGATTTCCAAGGTGTCGGGCAATTCGATCTTTGAGCGTCCGACCTTCCTGAACCGACGCAGCGCGGCAGGTGCCGTCGAGCGAGCCGCCTCGCGCAACTGCTCGCTGACCAGGTCACAGATCCGCGCGTCGGCCGGGAAGTCGAGCCGGTGGCTCCCCCTGCTCCTCGAGAAGTAACCCAGGATCCGGACCTCACGGTCCTCGTCGTGCTCGGTGTGGACGCGCGAGGCGATCCCGAGCGAGGTGAGCACGCCCGCGACGTCTTCCAGCAGAGGCAGGTTCACCGACTTGAGGCTGAAGCCTCGTCGCCCCACAGGCGCGCAGCCGTCGGAGTCGAGGTACCCGGCCACGAGCGAGAGGCGCTGGCTCTCGGGCAGGTCGAGGACCCAACGCGGGAGCCGCTTGACGTGCGCGCCGGACGAGAAGCCGTTCAGCTCGAGCAGGTCGGCCAGCTCGACACTGGACCAGCGCAGGGCCACCCCGTCGGCGCGCTCACCCGGCGTGGCACCCGGCAAGAGCGCGGCCATGATCCTCAGGAGGCGCGAGCGGGCACGGTCCTTCCTGGGCGTCGAGAACGTCACCCTCGCCCAGCGCGAACCACCGTTGCCTGCCGGCTCGCGCTCGATGGACCCGTCTCCGACGAACAGGCCGAACAGCCACATGAGGTCGTTCGTCGTCTCCTCGACCGGCGCCAGCCGGGGTCGCCGGGACCGCACGCTCACGAACTCCTCGGCATACTGGTTGGCCCCGGTGAACGACGTCATGGTGTCGCCACGCTCGAGCTTGCGGGGATGGCCGTAGTCGATGGACGTGGTAGGAACGATGGCCTTCTCGAGCTGGTCGGCGCGCACGTACCCGAGGTCGTAGCGACCGAGCTTCTCGGGCCGAGTCGGGTCGTAGACGTAGGAGTAGAACGGATGGTTGTCGGTGACCCGAAGTCTGCGCTCGCCAACGCTCACCTCGCGCACCGGCTGATGACCGGAGAAGCGTTTGGCGGTCACGGTGCGGAAGCACAGCTCCCCGAGCGTCTCGTCGAAGGAGAGCACCCGCTCCCCCGGGCTCACCAATTCGATCGGCTTCACACCGTTCGGCGTGGTCACCCTCGAGCCCTCCGCCAGGCAGCCGATGTTGCCGTCGATCCATTCGACGCGTGACTCGGCCTCGGCGCGGGCGCGCTTGGTGACGAGGTTGTAGACGTTGTTCGACCAGTTCTGGATGGTGGTGTACGTGATCCGGCTGCCAGGCAACGCCACGAGCTCCACCACCGCCGAGTGCAGCGAGTCCGTGGAGTAGATGGGAGCGGAGCATCCTTCGACGTAGTGGACCTGTGCGCCCTCGTCGGCGATGATCAGCGTCCGCTCGAACTGACCCATGTTCTCGGCGTTGATCCGGAAGTACGCCTGCAGAGGCATGTCGACCGAGACACCGGGCGGCACATAGATGAACGACCCTCCCGACCACACGGCCGAGTTCAGCGCGGCGAACTTGTTGTCGTTCGGCGGGATGACGGTGGCGAACCACCTGCGAACGATGTCTGGGTACTCGCGCACAGCGGTGTCCATGTCGCAGAAGAGGACGCCCCGGGCCGCGAGGTCCTCACGGTTGCGGTGGTAGACGACCTCGGATTCGTATTGCGAGGTGACCCCGGCGAGGTACTTGCGTTCCGCCTCGGGGATGCCGAGCTTCTCGTAGGTGTTCTTGATGGCTTCCGGCAGGGCCTCCCAGTCCTCCACCTGTCCCTGTATCGGCTTCACGTAGTAGTAGATGTCGTCGAAGTCCAGGTCCGGCATGTTGACGGCGAACCACGGCGCCATCGGCTTGGCGAAGAACTTCTTCAAGGCCCGCAGACGGAAGTCGCGCATCCACTTGGGTTCGCCCTTCATCTCGGACATCTCGCGCACGATGTCCTCGGAGAGGCCCTTCTTCGGCTTGAAGACGTAGTCCTCGACGTCGCTCCAGCCGAGCTTGTAGCGACCCAGGTCGATGTCAGTGCTAGTCATGGCTCACCCCTGGTCACGACCGCCCCGGGGGAGTGCGCTCCCCGGCAATCGTGACCCGTTCAGTGGGAATTTCTCCTACTTACATAGTAACAACTGCTCGTACCGGCGGCGCGCTGGACCAACCGGGACATACGTCCAGGTCCTGAGCCGGGTCGCGGGCGAATCAGGCCGACTGGAACGTCACGTCGAACGGGGACTGATGTCCCGCCGGGAGGGTCACGGGCTCCCCGTTGAGCGACATGGTGACGTCGTCGGCGCCGAGCCTCACCAGGAGACTGCCCGTCGCCGGGATTTGCCGGCTCTCACCTGCCTGCATCGTCCCCGTCCAAAGGACCTTGCCCGTGCTCGCCGCGGTGGCGAGGACCCAGCAGGGGCCCGATGTCGAGAGCCCTACCGTGTACGCGCTGGCAGGTGCCAGGTACGCGGCGGACGTGGCGCTCGAAGTGGTGGGTTGGAGCGTCTGGGACGCGGTGGTCGGGCTCTTGTGCTTCTGCGAGGACGAGCTCGACCCCGTCGATCGCGAAGAGGAATGCGCCGAGGTCGTATGAGTGGAGGTGGCGCCGTGTCTGTGCGACGGCTTCGAGGGAGCCAGGACCAGCGCCACTGCCACCACCGCGGCCAACACGACCACGACGACGACGGTGAGAAGGCTCCTTCTCCTCGGCTGGAGGGGACTGCCACTGTGGGCCGGTCGTCTCTGGCGGTACAAGGCGCGACCCGATGCAAGCACGGAGACGGTGGTCGAGGGTGCGATCGGCGAGGGCTCGGCGATGTCGTCGTCAAACAGCATCGTCTTGTCGGTACCGGCGTCGCGCGTTCGCGCCGCTATGTAGGCGGCGTTGCCGCTTCGAACCGGTCCCGATCTTCCGACCAGGGTCCCCGACCGCGAAGAGGCCTGGACGCCAGAAGCGCTGTCGGTCGGGGGGCCCACCGGCGCCAGGGGATCGCTCGTCGGTTCAGCGCCGCCTGTCGTCGTCGACCCACCTTGCGATCTGCCCTGCGCGGGTTCGTGGTCGCGCCGCGCCGGACCGGGCTGTCTCTGGGGACCCGAGGGGGCCTGACCGGGCGCCTCACGAACACCGTTGCCGAGGTTGCGGTCCGAAAGATGCCGGAGCGTCTCGAGGGTCTGGTGGTAGTCACGGACCGACTGCCTCTCGTCGGCGGAGCGGCGCCAGGTGGCCCCTACGACCACTGCTCCTAGAGCGGCGATCGCACCTACCACGAGCACGACGGTCATCGCCACCATTCAAGCCAATCCACGAGCCGATGGGTATCGCGGGCACACGAAACGCGAAGGATTTCCCCGCAGCGGCCGAGAGCCTGCCTAGAGGCGACCGAATCGGCCCCCGCCGTGAGGCCTCGGCCACTCCCCGGGTTGCTGGACCGCTAACTGCCCTGGTTCTCGATCATTGCGTCCACCACGCGTTCGACGATGAGACGATCGCGTTCGGAGAGGCGCCGCATCTTCAGCGCCAGCACCGATCCGTCTTCTTCGAGACGGTGATCGCCGTGTGAGAGAGCGCCGGCGCCTCCGGCCTGCCCCACGGTCGGGCGCCCGATGCGAGCGAGAAGGTCCTCGACCGGCAGCTCGAGCGCTTTCGCCACACGCTCGAGCACGTCGTGGCTCGGGTTCGGGAGCAACCGGATCCCGCCGATCGCCTCCTTGCGGCCGGTCTCGAGGTCCCGCCAGAGCGCCTCGGAGACCTTGGCCCGGCGCGCGGCGTCACGCCGGCGAAGACCGCGCTCCTCGCGCTGTTCGGTCAGCCAACGACCGAACTCGACCCATTGCCGCGATTCGTCCACGGAGCCAGACTGCCGGTTCACGTCCCTCACGTCCAGCCGACCTGTATCGTCGGCCGCTCCGGTCATTGCTTCGGCTCCGCCCTTCGCGTCGCGCTCTGCGGAGCGAGTGTCGTGCGCTCGGTCACGTGCGAAGTCCGAAACGAGGCCTCAGAGCGGGCTCGATGGCGGATCGAGGAGGGTTCACGCGGTCGCGATCGGAAAGCACCGGGTCCGAGATGCCCCAATCGGCGCCTACGTCCGGATCGTCCCATGCCAACCCGAGCTCGTCAGCGGGGTTGTAGTACGCGTCGACCAGGTACCACAGCAAGACGTCTGTGAGAGAGGCGAACCCGTGGGCCACCCCGGGAGGGATGAAGAGGCCGCGGTCGACAGCACCTTGGAGCTCGAGAACCTGCGTCGCGCCGTCGGTTGGCGATCCCGTTCGCAGGTCGTGGAGAACGACCCGAGCCCTACCCCTGAGAACGAACCAGTAGTCGGCTTGGTGGAGGTGGTAGTGCAACCCGACGACTGCACCCGCCTGCTTCTCCGAGCGGTTTGCCTGGATCATCTCCCGGCCGAGTCCGAACCACGACCGGCGGTAGGTCTCGACGAAACGCCCGCGTTCGTCGCCGTGGACGTCCGGCTCGACCGTGACGACGTCGCCGATCACCTCCGAGGGGACGATGGCGGGCACGGGTCGAAACGCTACTCACAGACTCGCAGTGGAGCTAGCATGCCGATCGACCAAGATGCCCCCGGGTGTCACGACCAGACGTCGTCAGGATAGGGACGCTCCCGCGCAGGTGCAGAGGCGCGTTTCCACACCATGACCTTTCGGCGGAAGTAGCAGACCTCCTCGCCGCGATTGTTGAACCCCTTTGTCTCCACGGTCACGACGCCCCTGTCGGGCTTCGAGGATGACGGGACCTTCTCCACGACGCGGCTCTCCGCGTAGATGGTGTCGCCGTGGAACGTGGGGTGACGATGCACAAGCGACTCGACTTCGAGGTTCGCGATGGCCGCGCCGCTCACGTCCGGCACGCTCATGCCGAGCACGAGCGAGTACACGAGGTTGCCGACGACGACGTTGCGTCCTTGTACCGTCTCGTGCTCGGCGAACCATTCGTTCGTGTGCAACGGATGGTGGTTCATCGTGATCATGCAGAAGAGGTGGTCGTCGTACTCGGTGATGGTCTTTCCCGGCCAGTGCCGGTAGATGTCGCCGATCTCGAAGTCCTCGAAGAAGCGGCCGAAGGGGCGCTCGTAGACGGTCATGGCAGTCGACTCTACTGACGGTTCCGAGCCGCGGTCCTGGGCGTCGGATCCTGGGCCCTTTCCTGCCAGCGACTCCCGGCTCGACGTGAGACGGCCGTCGGGGTGCTCAGGTTTGGGCGGCCGGGCGCGGACGCGTGGTGAAGCCGAGCGCCCAGTCCTCCTCGACGTTCCCGTCGATGGTCAGACGCCACGTGAAGCGATTGCCCGGCTCCAGGGGTAGAGGGCCCAGGTTCACCGCCAGAGCCACGTCGATGGGCGTGCCCTCCGGCACGGTGCTCGGCCGCGACACGTTGAACTCGCCGCGCACCTCCACGGGATGGGCCCCGTCGGGAGTGTCCACCATGACCGGGCGCCCGTCCGCATCTTCCAGGTACAGCTCCCAATGGTGGGGGTGCTCCACCTCGTGCCAACCGACGTCGATCTTCATGGCGATGGCCGACGGGGTCGGATCGGGCCCTGTGAGCGACCAACCTCCCCCGAGAACGAAGAGCTTCCCGTCGGCCACCTGGGCAGCGTCACACAGCAGCATGGTCACCTTCATCGGGGCGAGGTTATAGCCGGTTCACGCGCCAGGTGGGTGTTCCAAGCCGCGAGCATGATCAAGCCGGGTAGCGTTCAGGCGTGCCGAACGCTCTGCGAGATGACGTCTATCGGCGCCCGCTCGCCACCGCCTTGGAACGCCTTGGTGTCGGGCCCGGTTGGCGCTGCGTGGATGTCGGAGCGGGCGGCGGCGACGTTTCGGTGGCACTGGCCGAGATTGTCGGCATCTCCGGGCGGGTCTACGCCGTCGACAGCGACCCGCGCGCGCGCGACGAGACCGCTGCCGCTGCCGCCGCGCACAGCCAGGTCCTGGCCATCACCCAGGCCGGAGAGGACCTACTGCTGCCGGAACCTGTGAACCTGGCGTTCTGCAGGTTCCTTCTCATGCATGTGGCCGAGCCCTCGGTGGTACTGGGGCGAATGCGCCGAGCGGTGGAGCCGGGGGGGTTCCTCGTAGCACAAGAGCCCATCACCTCGGCAGGGCGCGTGGGTGGAGGAGCCATGTCGATGCCCGACGCGCCCCATCCCGACGTGGGTGCGCTCCTGCCCGCCCTGGTGAGGCAGGCAGGCCTGGAGATCCTCGACGCCTGGGCCGAAGCCCCGGCAGGTGCCGGGCCCGGACCTGTCACCGAGTACCTGAGATCGCTCACCGGTGTCGACCCGGGCGACGATCCGGTGGTTCTCCCACCGTTGGTCACCGTCGTCGGCCGCGCCGGACGAACCGGATAAACAGGCCTGTAATAGCCTTCCGGCGTGGCCGGTCCTGCAGCATCCGAGCGCGGCGCGCCCGACCTCGAAGGGGCGGCGAAGGTCGTCGCGCTGGCGAGCTCGCTCGTGACAGGAGCTGCGCGTGTACTCACCGGTTGCGCCGACCCCGATTCCGAGCAGGTCGTGGCCTACGACCTTGCGCATGCCGCCGCAGGCGTGCGCACTGCCGAAGCAGCTCTCGAGTACGCGCGCCACGGTGACACAGAGGCGCGAATCGCCTGTGCGTTCGTCGCCGACGTGCTGGCCGACCTTGCGGCACGAGTGCTGGGGCGAGAGGCCTCATGGGGCGCGACGTCGGGATGGATGGCGCCGGTCGCCGAATTCGTCTCGGAATACCGCGACCCGAGCTTCCTGGCCTCGCTGTGCGGAACCGAGGGTGAGCGGCACCTGGACCCGGACTTCGCCCTCGTCCGGGAGACCTTCCACCGGTTCGCCGAGGACCAGCTGCGCCCGTGCGCGGAGCACGTCCACCGCGCCAACGACGACATCCCCGAGCAGATAATCTCCGGACTCGCCGAGATGGGGGCGCTCGGACTGTCGATCCCCGAGGAGTACGGCGGCTTCGCCACCGGCGGCGAGAGCGACTACCTGGGGATGGTGGTCGCCACGGAGGAGCTGTCGTGGGGCTCGCTCGGTGCGGGTGGCTCGCTCATCACGCGCCCGGAGATCCTGGCGCGCGCGCTGCTGGCGGGCGGCACCGACGCCCAGAAGCAGAAGTGGCTGCCCAAGCTGGCCACCGGCGAGGTCATGAACGCGGTGGCGGTCACCGAGCCGGACTTCGGCTCGGACGTGGCGGCGGTGATCACCTCGGCCACCCCCACCGAGGGCGGGTGGCTGATAAACGGAGTGAAGACCTGGTGCACCTTCGCCGCGCGCGCAGAGGTCCTAATGCTGCTCGCGCGCACCGACCCAGACCGCTCCAAGGCACATCGTGGCCTCTCGCTGTTCGTCGTGGAGAAGGGGCAGAGCGACGGGAGGGGGTTCGTGCTCGTCCAGGACCCTGCCGCCGGCTCGCGCGGCGACCCGCCCGGACGCATGGAGGGACGGCCGATCGACACGATCGGGTACCGCGGCATGCACTCCTACGAGATCGCTTTCGAGAACTGGTTCGTGCCGACCGAGAACCTCATCGGCGGGGAAACCGGAGTGGGCCGCGGTTTCTACCTGCAGATGGCGGGGTTCGAGAACGGGCGACTGCAGACTGCCGCGCGCGCCCTCGGCCTCATGCAGGCCGCGTACGAGGCGGCGCTCGACTACGCGGCCAGCCGGGTGGTGTTCGGCAAACCGATCATCGAGTACCAGCTCACTCGCGCGAAGCTCGCCAGGATGGCGGTGCTCGTCCAGGCCACGCGGCAGTTCTCGTACCAGGTCGCTCGGCTCATGGCCGAAGGCGAAGGGTCGCTCGAGGCCTCGATGCTAAAGGCCTACGTCTGCAGGGCGGCCGAATGGGTCACGCGCGAGGCCATGCAGGTCCACGGGGGCATGGGGTACGCAGAGGAGTATGGGGTGAGCCGCTACTTCGTGGACGCCCGTGTGCTGTCGATCTTCGAGGGCGCCGACGAGGTCCTGGCCCTGAAGGTGGTGACCCGCCGCCTCCTCGAACGCGCTGGCGCGTAGCAGGATCACCCCTTCGAGTGGCGTAGCCCCGCGCGCTCGCCCCGCATGACGAATTTCATCGCCATCTTGCGGCTCGCCTCGTCGATCATCTCTTCCCCGAACATCACGGCACCCTTACGCTCGGTCCCGGTGGCCTTCTCGTAGGCATCGAGGATGTCCCACGCGTGGTCGAACTGCTCCTGGGTGGGCGAGTACACGTCGTTCAGGGCGGTCACCTGGTCCGGAGTGAGTGCCCATTTGCCGTCGTAGCCAAGGATTCGCGTGCGCCGCGAGAAGTCGCGCAAGCCCTCGATGTCCTTCACCTTCAGGTACGGGCCATCGATCACCTGCAAGCCGTTCGCCCTGCCCGCCATCAGGATCCGCGAGAACACGTAATTGAAATGGTCGCCGGGGTACTCGGGGATCTGCACACCTCCTGTCAGCACCGGCATCTCCATGGAGGCGGCGAAGTCCGCCGGGCCGAAGATGATGGCTTCGAGCCTGTCGGACGCGGCGCAAATGTCGTCAACGGCGATCAGACCGCGTGTCGTCTCAATCTGCGCCTCGATGCCGATGTGACGTGGAGGAAGCCCGCTCGTCTTCTCCACCTGGCTGAGCAACATGTCGAGAGCCACGATCTCCGAGGCGGACTGCACCTTCGGCAACATGATCTCGTCTAGGCGCTCTCCGGCGTTGGAAACCACCTCGATCACGTCGCCGTAGGTCCACTTGGTGTCCCACGCGTTCACCCGCACGCACAGCACACGGTCGTCCCAGCTCTGCTTGCGGATGGCCGAGACGACCTTGGCACGAGCTGGCTCCTTCTCCAGCGGCGCGACCGAGTCCTCGAGGTCGAGGAAAGACATGTCGGCCGTGATACTCGGCGCCTTCTCCAGGAACCGCGCGTTCGAGCCCGGCGTCGAGAAACAAGACCGGCGGGGCAGGTTGCGGCTGCGTTCGGACATGGACCAATCCTATTTGCGCACTTAGATGGCTCTGGTTCGCGATTCAGCCGAGATGTGAGCGCAAGAAGTCGAGGGTCCGTTGCCAGGCCAGGGCCGAGGCCTGCGCGTCGTGGACCTCGGGTCGCGTGTCGTTGAAGAAGGCGTGGTCGGTACCGGGGTAGATGTGGATCTGCGCCTCCTTGCCGAAGCCCCGCAACTTGGCCTCCAGGTCGCGCGCCGCGTCGGGGGGGCAGTACTCGTCGAGCTCCGCGTAGTGCCCGAGGACGGCCGCGTCACACTTCGAGTAGTCGGGTTGCAGGTCCGGCCGCATGGAGATGCCGTAGAACGGGACACATACCGACACCGCATCCGGCCGGCGAGAGGCAAGGGCGAGGGCGAGCCCTCCGCCCATGCAGAAGCCCACCACGGCCACCTTGTCCCGCCTCGAGCGCTTGAGCAGCTCGTCCACCGCCCCCGACATGTCTCGCACCGCTACGTCCGCCTTCATCGCCATCGCCGCCTTGCCCGCCTCGTCAGGTTCGGACACCTGTTTGCCCCCGTAGAGGTCCGGAGCCAGAGCGGTGAACCCCGCGGAGGCGAAACGATCGCACACGTCTCTTATGTGCGGCACGAGGCCCCACCACTCCTGGATCACGACGACTCCGGCGGCAGCGCCCGATGCGGTCGCCAGATACCCTCGGCCCACCGAGCCGTTGCTCGGGAACTCGATCATCTCGCCCATTTCGCGGAGGCTATCAGGCGTCACGGTCTGCAAGCCGGTGCCGAGATCGCGCTGAGGTGGCGACGCCGGCGCCTCGGGCCCAACCGGCGGACCTCGGGGGCGGCCTTCTACGGCACTACCAAGAGCTCCGGCGGCTCAGGGCAGTCACAACCGGCGAGGGCGACCGCAAGAGGCTGCACTCCGGTGGGCCCCACGACCTTCTCCACGACGAAGTGGTCGAACACGCCGCTGTGTCCCCTGGCGGGCGCGAAACGCACACCGTGCGCGTCAACGCCGGAGGAACCCGAAGAGACCGCGTTGCGGCCGTGCGTGGCAGAGGCACCCAGGCGTCTGCACATGGCCTCCCAGATTCGTTGCGGCAACACGCGCCCGACGCCCGACTCGACCCACACCGGCACCTCGGCCGTGCGCGCCGCGTCGAGCAGGGCGCCGCACGAAGAGTCCGCCACCATCCCGCCCGGGCCGAGAGCCTCGGACGTCACGAGCACGAGATCGGCGTTCGACACCTCGCTCACGGCTCCCTTTCGGACGGCGCGCGCGCCACGAGGCAGAGCGTCGAGCATCACGATTCGGGTCGGGTCGTCCTCGAGGTCCTGGGCGCACCGCTGCGCTTCACGGGCGGGGTCGCCCGCGCTCAGCACTCGTGCCGCGAGCCACCACAGGGGTCCGCAACCGGGTTGGCGATCGAGCAGCCGCCGACATGCGGGGACCAGCGCGGGTGCTTCGCGCTCGACGAGATCGGCGAGGGCCCATGCCGCCTCTGCCGCGAGTTCCGAGGGGTCTGCCCGGCCGGCTCTGGCCACGTGCCGCAGCCGCTCGATGGGGTGCACATGTCGACGCTATCCGTGCGACGACAGGTTTCGGCGCGCCGCAGGACCCTCGGTGGTCCCGAGGCTCAGGTCACTTCGGGGGCGCCTGGCGTTGGCCTTGCTCGGTCATCCAGTCCAGGGGGACCTTCCCCTCGGCACCGGCGACACGGGGCCCCGGAACGCCGTGGAAGCGATAGGGCAGCGGAGGCCTACCGGGTTGTACCACGATGGCCTGGCCGGTCGCCGGACCGGCGATAGCAGCGAGCACAGCCTCGGCCACCGATGACGGGGTGATGAGCGGGTAACCCGAACCGGTGAGCGCTTCTCGCATCCTCCCGTCGATCAGGGGGGTGTCGACCATGCCGGGACAGATCGCGTTTATGGTCACGCCCTTTCCTTCGAGGTACGGCGCGAGCGAGCGCACAAGGCCCACGACGGCGTGCTTCGTCATGCCGTACACGGGGTCCGGTGGGAAGGCGATGATCCCCGCGAGTGAAGCGGTGACCACGATCGCTCCGGATCCGCGCGCCTCGAGCTCGGGCAGCAGGGCGCGTACGCCGAAGACCACACCGTCGACGTTCACCCCCATTATCCGGCGGTACTGCTCGTCATCGAGCAACGCCAGCTCCGCTTCGCCCGTCTCGACGCCGGCGTTCAGGTGGACGACGTCCACACCACCCAAGGAGCGCACGACCTCCACGACGGCATCCCATTGCGAATGGCGGCTCACGTCCGCGCGCACAGGTACGCCACCGATCTCGGACGCGGCGCGCTCAGCACCCTGACCGTCGGCGTCGACGACGACGACCTTCGCACCTTCTTGCGCCATGAGCATGGCGCTCGCCAGGCCGATGCCCGAGGCACCCCCCGTCACCACCGCCACCCTCTCCTCGAGCGCACCCATGGCGAAGGACCCTAGGGCCAACACGGACCGAACCACCAAACCGGGCGTTAGCCTGGGAACCTCGTGAAGCCGATCCCCGTTTCGTTCCACATCGGGCCGCTGCTCGTGCACACCTACGGCATCGGGCTGGCGATCACGTTCTGGTTCGCTTATCGCTATTTCGACCGCCGTCTGCGCGCCAACGGGTACGAGACCCGCTGGCTCACGGGGATGTTCCTTTGGGTCGTGGTGGCGGCGATCGTGGGCGCCCGCCTGGTGCACGTACTCTCGGACCTCTCCTACTACAGCTCCAACCCCCGAGAGATCTTCTCCGTCTGGCACGGCGGGCTCTCTTCGTTCGGTGGCCTGCTGCTCGGAGTGCCCACCGGCGTCCTGATCGCCCGGCACCGCTGCCCGGAGCTCGGCGTGACGAAGGGCCTGGACCTGGTGGCACCGGTACTCATGGCGGCATGGGGGATCGGTCGCCTGCTCGGCCCCCAGCTCATGTTCGCCGGCGGTGGGGCGAGGACCGCCGCCTGGTACGGCATGTACTACGCCGGCGAGCAGGGCCGGCGTGTTCCGGTCCCCATCATCCAGTCCGTCGACAGCTTCGTGATCTTCGGCATCCTGCTGTTGATCGAGCGACGCTACCGCGAGCGACCGGGAGGCTTCGTGCTGGCCGCCACTGCCGCCCTGTGGGGCCTCGCGCGGTTCTTCGAGGAGTTCGTCTTCCTGCGGCAGAGCTCTCCGCAGGGCTCTTTGCCCGTCGAGGTCGCGGGGCTCGTCCTCTTCGGCGCGGGTGTGACGGCGATGGTGCTGCTGTGGCGTCGCCAACGGCGCGAAGCGGACGGCGCGACCGCGACGGCCGTCTCTCCAGCGAACGAGACGGGGCGTGCGACCCCGCCCGCGGCTGCATCTCTCGGCCCGGTGCGTCCCGACACCGCCGCGAACCCGCGTACCGCGTAGCAGCGACGCAACACCTCCCGGCAACATCGTTTGCAGGCACAAGAACCGGTACCCTGTGGGTATGCAAGAAGCCCGCTGGCTGGACGAGCTCGAGCAGCGGTCTTGGCGCGCCCTGCTCGGTGCGCACTCGCGGCTCATGGCGCGCCTCGACGCCGAGCTCCAATCCGCCCAGCAGATGTCGCTCGCGGACTACGGGGTGCTCGTGAACCTCTCGGAGGCACAAGGCGGCATGTTGCGCATGAGCGATCTGGCCGAGCGCCTCTTGCTCTCGCCCAGCGGGCTGACCCGCCGCCTCGACCGCCTGGTCGGCGCCGGACTCGTCGCGCGCGCGCGCTGCCCCACCGACGGGCGCGGCAGCTATGCGAGGCTCACCCCCGCTGGGCTCAGACGCCTCCAGAGCGCGGTACCGGATCACATCGACCAGGTGCGCAAGCACTTCGTCGACCGGCTGAGCCGCAGGCAGCTCGCCTCTTTGGTCGATGCCCTGGAGAAGATCGCCGACGAGGTGGTTCCCCTCCAATCCCCGAAGCCTAAGTAGCGTCACCTGGGGATGGGCCGATGACCGAGCCGAGGCGTACGTCGACGTCGAATTTCGGCGTAGGCCGACGGGAAGGCCACGACTCCGCGGTCTTCTACGCCCGGTTCGAGCCGCCGGAGCTGACCACCGAAACCGAGGTCCTTTCCCCTCGTCCGTTGGACGATCCGTTCATCTGTGGCGATGCGCGAAAGATGAACGCTGTCGATGACGGTTGCGTGGCGCTGGTCGTGACGTCGCCTCCGTACTTCGCCGGCAAGCAATACGAGGAGGAGCTCGACCGCGTGGGCGTCCCCAGCTCTTACCTCGAGTACCTGGATCTCTTGCGAGACGTTTTCGCCGAGTGCAAGCGCAAGCTTGAACCTGGAGGGCGCATCGCCGTCAATGTCGCCAACTTGGGCCGCAAACCGTATCGGAGTTTGTCAGCGGACGTCATAAAGATCCTCCAGGACGACCTCCGCCTCCTTCTTCGAGGCGAGGTGATCTGGCAGAAAGGCGAAGGCGCCAGCGGATCGTGTGCCTGGGGATCGTTCCGAAGCGCGGCGAACCCGGTGTTACGCGACATAACCGAGCGAGTGATCATCGCCAGCAAAGGCCGCTTCGACCGTGCTCTGTCGGTGAAGGAGCGTGAGAGGAAGGGTTACCCCTTCGAGAACTCTCTCTCCAGCGACGAGTTCATGGCAGCGACGCTCGACATATGGGAAATTCCCCCGGAAAGCGCGAAACGGGTACGACACCCGGCCCCCTTCCCTGTCGAACTGCCCGAACGCCTTATCCGCTTGTACACCTACACCAACGACTTGGTGCTCGATCCATTCATGGGATCAGGATCGACGTTGGTGGCAGCGGCAAAGGTTGGACGACGGCATGTGGGCTACGACCTCGATCCCGCCTACGTTGACATCGCTAGGTCGCGTGTTCGAGCACTTGCCCGCGCCCCGTTGCGGACCGTGTCATCGCAAGAACGCAAGACACAACGTGCCACGGTCGAGATTCCGGCGGCAAGTACCCCCGGCGACGAAGATTTCCAGGTGAGAGCCACGCGTGAAGGTAGGGCAGCACAGGATATCGCCGGGCGTGTCCTCGAAGAGGCTGGCTTCGAGATCGTTGGTCGAAACACCCGCCTTCGGGGGTTGGGGCTGACCGTGAACTTCATCGCAAACGATCGCGATCGCGCTCTTTGGTACTTCGACGTGTCGGGGGCGTTCACAACAACGAGGGGGGGACTGCTTCGCACCGACACCATGTGGAAGTGCTTGGGGCGTGCGCACGTCTTGGCCAACAAGGGCAAGGCACCCGTCGTCTTCCTGACGTCACATCTACCAAAGCGTGGTAGTGAATGTGACGTTGCCCTTCGCGCGGCTGGTATCGACGCCTTCTTCGACGCCATCGAGATGCTGTCGGACGAAGGACGCTCTCGTTTGGAGGCGTACGCTCGAGGTGGGCAGAGAAAGCTCCCTTTGACGGGGTTCTGGACAGAACAGGACCTGTCGAGGGAAGGGCGCTCGTCCTCGCCGAGAGAGGCCTCCAGCCCGACGCGTTCTCACACCGGCGTCTCGACGACGCCTGACCGCTGGGTCGGCTCGGCATCGATCAGGTTGCCCGGCTCCAATCGATACTGACCTCGCCCCTATGGTACGGAGGTGGCACAGCGGAGGCTGCTCCACCTCCAGGGCAAACGGCGGACGGCGATGGTCGTCATCGGGGTGCTCGTACTCGCCGCATTGCTGGTACCGCTGCTCGTCTCCGGCGACAACGAGCCACCCGGCGCATTCTCGGTGCCGGTGCGGGGATTCGTCTCCGGCGTCATCTCCGCCCCAGGTGGCGCGTTCCTACGGGACAGGTTCGGACGCGTCGTCGTGCTGCACGGAGTCAACGCCGTCTACAAGCGCGCACCCTTCGAGCTGTACCCGGCACCGGGCAAGCCCTTCAACTTCTCGGGTCAAGACGCCAACCGCATCGCCGCCCTCGGGTTCAACGTGGTCCGCCTCGGGATGCTCTGGCAGGGGTTGGAGCCCGGCACCGCCGGCCCCAACGATCCGGCGATCTGCCGGCCCGGACCGCCGGGCGACCCCGGGCAATTCGACCAGACGGTCCTCGATTCCTACCTCTCGAAACTGAAACGCACCGTGGACCTGCTGGGTCGCCGGCACATCTACACGCTGCTCGACATGCACCAGGACGTCTACAGCGAGCTGTTCGGGGGTGAAGGGGCACCGGCCTGGGCCGTCTGCACCGACGGCCTTCCCGCCGGTCCGATGCCCGGACGGTGGTCCCGGACCTATGCGAGTCCGGCGCTCAGGGTCGCGTTCGGGCACTTCTGGAGGAACGACGTCGTCGGGAACCTCCAAGGCGAGTACGACCGCGTCTGGGCAGCGGTCGCGTCGTTCTTCCGCTCGGACCCCTGGGTCATCGGCTACGACCCGATCAACGAGCCGTTCTCGACCGTGACCCAAGACGTCCAGCAGCACGACCTCGACGCCCAGATCGAGTGCCTCTACACCGGCAGCGCCCGACCGGGTCGCAACGAGGACCAGGACCTGCTCGTGAGCTGCCCGCGCGATGACCCCAAGATCGGTCTCATACCCACGATCCTGTCGGCGGACCCCCGGCACCTCGTCTTCTACGAGCCCGACATCTTCTCGAGCCGGGACGGTCCGAACTACGTGGGACCGATGGACCTCCCCAACCTCGTGCTCAACTTCCACACGTACTGCCCGAACCGAAACGGAGTGACCGGCGACCCGACGGACCTGACCGCGTGCATCTCCCACGAGGCCGCCACTCTGTCGCGACGAGCAGGCGAACGAGTCCTTCTGGGATCGGATCGACAACCCGCAGGGCCTGCGTGGTTGATGGGGGAATTCGGAGCGACGTCCAACCCCTCCCTCGTAGCGGCCGTGACCGCGACCGCGAACCAGCACCTGGTCGGCTGGGTCTACTGGCAGTGGAAGTTCTACGGGGATCCCACCGGCAGCTCTCACGAAGCGCTCGTCGGGGGCTCCGGCAAGCTCAGGCCGACCGCGCTGGCGCTGTCCCAGGTCTTCGCCGAAGCCGTCGCCGGGTCACCGACCTCGATGTCGTTCGACTCGTCGACCGGAGCCTTCGACCTCTCCTACACGCCCGACCCGGCCGTAAGAGCGGCCACGCTGGTCGTCGTGCCCAAGACAGGGCACTACTTGCATGGATACTGTGCAGCCGTGTCGGGGGGGGCGATCGTCTCGAAGGCGGGATCGCGCACCCTCGAGGTCGCGAACGAAGACACCTCGCACGTCGACGTCCGCGTGACTCCCGGGTCGTGTTGATGACCAAGCGAAGAGAATCTCGGTTCGTCACCCCGGCGACCACCCGAGAGACGTTCACCCACGAGTTAGCCAGTGCAAGTGCTCCCGGTCCCCCAACAGCTCGAGCCGTCGCCACAGCACAGGGTTGTCTTCGAACTGGCTGACGTGACAGGCGATGGCGTCACTTTGAACTTCGCGGTCGACGGCTATGACGATGTCCAGCTCACCGTCGGGACGCCCCACGAAGGTGGTCCCGTACTCGGCGTTGAGTTGGGCCGCGATCGGTTCGGGTAGTGCCCAGGCGAGGACGGGCAGACGTCGCCTCCTCGCGGCCAGGAGCGCCGCTTCGGTCGCGCGACGGTGGTCCGGGTGGCCGCTGACGCCGCCCTCGTCGAAGACCAGCAGCAACTGTGCGTTCTCGGCGGCTACGTCGACAAGACGGGCGAGCTCTTCGACGGGCACCTCGTCGAGTTGCCCGTCGAGATAAGAGAGGAGCTCGACGTCCTCCACACCGAGAACGGCGGCGGCCGCGTCGAGCTCCTCCGCGCGGACCTCACCGAGAGGACGGCTGCCGTCCCCGAGGGTGGAAGCCTCCCCGTGAGTTAGACACAGCACCCGGACCCGGGCACCTCGGTCCGAGAGCGCCGCGAGGACGGCGCCGAGCCCGAAGGACTCGTCGTCGGGATGCGCGCACACGGCCAGCACGTCCTCCGCCGGGGGCAACGCGTCGGCGGACCCGTTCAAGGTGGAGGCCTTCTTCCACCGACCTTCCGCGAGCGACGCCAGCAGCCTGGAGGGCCGCTCCGAGCCTTCAGGAGCGGTGTGGCCATCGGATACTCAGAAGCTCACGACGTTGTCGGCCCAGACCGTCCAATCGGCCACCTCCTCGAGGCTCGAGCGCCGGGCGCCGTCGACGAGGGCATCCTCGGTGAAGGCCCGGGCGTCCATGCACGTGCCACAGCAGCCGACCTCCCCTCCGTGGCGGATCAAAGCGCCGAGCATCCGGTCGAGGTGGTAGTAGCCGTCGGGCACCTTCTGGTTGGCGAGCGCACAGCCGACAGAGTCGCCGAAGAGGAAGACGCGCACCTCGACACCCTCTCGTCGCGAGAGCGCGCCGGCGAGCCGCAACCCGTTCCACGAACGCTCGGTGCCATAGGGCGGGTCGTTCAAGACGACGAGGACCTTCATCGCGGGCTTCCTTTCTCTTGGGACATCCGGTCTCTTGGGACTTCCGGGTAGGCCGACCGGTGCGGCGTCAGCGCAGAGCGAAAGTGGGGGCGGAGGGAATCGAACCCTCACTGTGGGCGTTTTAAGCGCCCTGCCTCTGCCGTTGGGCTACGCCCCCGCGAGCACGCTGTGAGCACACGCCTCAGGCGTGCGGCACCTCGTGATGGAAACCGCCGACGATCTCGATCCCTGCCTCGTCCCAAGCCAGGCGCTCCGGGCCACGCGGATCGTCCTCGACCCCTCGCCCAGGACCCAGCACCATCGTGGGGCGGCGCAGGAGATCGTAGGCCGGCCACTCGCCGAGGGCGTCGCAGGACGGGTCGCCGGTGCGGGCGAAGGCCAACCATGCCTGCTGCATCGCCTCGGAGAGCTCGAGGGCTCGGAGCCCCGAACCACTGAACCTGCCGATCACCTCGTTCTCCACGGTTCCGAACACGAAAGGTATCTCCAGGCCGTGCGACGAGCCCAAGATCCCGCCTAGGAAAGGCGACTCCCAGGTGAAGAGGTACGCGAACGTCATGGGCTGGTACTTGTAGGACGCCGCGGCAAGCGTGAGCGAAGGAAGCCTGAACACGTAGTCGGTGGTGACGGCGCTCAGAAGGGCGCGCGGGGTCGTGGGCTCGCCGCGCGCCTCGCGAGCGTCGCGGTACGCCTCGACCAATGACTGCGCTGAGTCCTCCGCGGCGATCTTCCGGACGCCACGAACCACGTCGTTCATGTCGAGGGTCTGCGCGGCACGGTTGAGCTCCATGAAAAGAGCAGCTTCGTCACGCGTGGTACCTACCAGGAACGGAACGCTCGCGGCGGCACCCTCGGATATCGCCTCGGCGGGCGGCCGGGTGATCAGCTCGCCGTCCAGCACCGGCAAGAGAGGCAGCGGGAGCCCGGCGTCGCCCGAAACCTCGTCGGCTAGACCCTGGGCGGCGCGAACCAACGCCTGCGGTTCGAGCCGTTCGAGCGACTCCCGGTCGAACCCGCGTCCAGGTTCGACCCCGGCGAGCTCGGCAAGCCGTTCGGCACGTCGCTTCCCCCACTCGACGCTGGCCGTCGCCGGTGGCCCGCTCTGGACGACGGCACGGTGAAAGAGCCTGCCGCAAGCCGAAGAAGACATGAGCAGCGTGATGCTCATCGCTCCGGCCGACTCGCCGAACACGGTCACGTTCCGTGGGTCCCCGCCGAAGGCTGCTATGTGCTCGTGCACCCACTCGAGCGCGGCGATCTGGTCGTACAGGCCCCAGTTCCCGCATCCCGTGCCGTTCTCGTCGCCGAGCGCCGGATGAGCGAGAAATCCCAGCGCCCCGAGACGGTAATTGAGCGTGACGACGACGACGCCACCCCTGCGCGCCAACCGATCACCCCTGTAGACGGCGCTGGATCCCGACCCTGTCGTGAACCCTCCCCCGTGGACCCACACGAGGACGGGCCGTCTGCGGTCGTCGAGGCCCGGTGTCCAGATATTGAGGCTGAGGCAGTCCTCGTCCGAGGCGGTCGGGTCGTTGGGAATGCTCAGCCCCGAGGTCGGCGGCGGCTGGGGGGCGATGGGGCCCCACGACTGCGCGTCGCGTACCCCGGTCCACGAGGCCGGTGGGCGCGTCCGTCGCCAGCGGCCGGCGCCTGCTGGTGAGTTCGCGTACGGGACGCCGCGAAACACCCACAGGCCGCCCTCCGAGACGCCCCTCAGCAGCCCCGCCCCGACCGCCACCACATCTTCGTTCCGGCTCATCCGGCGCCTCCCACGGAGGCAGGTATCGCTCACCAGTGCTAGGCGCGGCACGAGTGGAAGCCGACCCCCCGAGAATCTCGTGCTCGGGGCCTCAAGCAGGCCCGGTACCAAGCCGACACCGATCAATACAAGCTCCGGCGCACGGTAGAGGCCTCTCGTTGGGTCGTCAAGCATCCGTTTCGTGCCGGCGTCGTCTTCCCGGAGAGGACCATGTCAACTACTGTTGCAAAAGTGGCAATCGGGGCTGCTGTGACCTCAAGAGTCGGGATCGTGCTGGTTGCGGCGACCCTCTCGGCTGCGGTCCTCGCCGGCACGGCCGAGGCCGCACCGGGCTCCTCACCCCGGTCGCCGGCGGGTGCCTCCTCGGCCCTGGGCGCCGCCCAGACACAGGTGTCCGCTCTGGAAGCCCAGATCGCCTCCCAGGAGCAACAGGTGAGCGCGCTCTCGGAGCGATACGACCAAGCGACCGTGTACCTCGCGCAGGTGCAGGCGAAGATCGTCGAGAGCGACGCCGCGCTCACGGCAAGCCGGCGACGTCTCGCGGCGGCGCGTCATCAGCTGCAGGTCGACGCCGTCAACGACTACATCTACGACGCGCCGGCAAACGGCCTGAGCTCGCTCTTCCATTCCACCTCTGACCGCTCGGCGCTCCATGACGAGTACCAGGCCGCCGCCGTCGGCGACGTCGACCAGGACATCGCGACGCTCGACGCCACCCAGCGACGCCTGTCGGCCACCGAAGTCGCCCTGCACGCCCAGGAGCAACAGGCGGCCTCACAGGCAGCGGAGGTGCAGCGTTCCGAGCAGCAGGCGGAGTCGGCGAGCGCCACGGCCCAGGCCACGCTCACGAGCGTGAAGGGACATCTCGCCCAGTTGGTGGTCGAGCAGGCCGCGCAGGTGGCAGCCACTCAGGCCGCCAACGCGGCGAGCGCCACGAGCCCGCAACAGAAGCAGCAGGCGGCGGCCCAGGCGGCCCAGGCGGCCCAGGTGGCCCAGACACTCGGAGGAGGTAGCTCCGCGGTGGCAGCCACCAACGCGGCGAACCAGGCAGCGGGCGGAACCCGGGGCGCGGGCGCGGTCGGGACCGGCACGACGCAGTCCCCCGCCGGTTCCGGTGCCGTCGCGCTGCACGCGGCCGAGCAGTACCTGGGCGTCCCGTACCAGTGGGGCGGAGCAAGCAGAAACGGCGTGGACTGCTCGGGCCTGACGATGCTCGCCTGGCGGGCAGCCGGTGTGACGCTGCTGCACTCGGCTGCCATCCAGTACGGCGAGACCACCCATATCCCTCTCTCCCAGGTGGAACCCGGAGATCTCCTCTTCTATTACGGCCTCGACGGCGACAACGCCATCGACCATGTCGTGATGTACGTGGGATCAGGCCCCTACGGAGCGAACACGATCATCCAGGCGGCGCACACGGGGACCGTCGTGTCCTTCGACCCCCTCTCCACCGGAGGCCTCGTGGGCGCCGGCCGTCCCTGAGCGCCGAGCAACGCCCTTCGGGGCACCAGGGACCCGCCCAGTACCATGATCGCGTGTCTGCGAACAGGCAGGTGGCGCAACGAGTCGAACACGCCGGGCGCTCCGCGCTCGTCGCGCTCCCCCGACGCGAAGGGGCGGCGACCCAGACGCCGAGGCCTTCTGACGCAGGAAGGCTCTCCGACGTGGACGAGTGGGGCCGCTCCGAGCGGATGCGCTCGATCGCCCGCCGGGTCTATGCACCTGTGTACAACCACTGGTTCCGCGCCGAGTGGGAGTGCCTGGAGAAGATCCCGAAGACCGGCGGTGCACTGCTCGTGGCCAACCACGCGGGCGCCATCCCCCCGGACGCGCCGACGATCATGCACGGGATCGAGGTGGAGATCGGACGGCCCGTCTACGGGATGGCCGACTACGCGTTTCGCCGGGCGCCGTGGGTGGGCACGATGTGGGCGCGCGTCGGCGGACTTCCCGCGCACCCGGACAACGCCCTGCGACTCCTGCGAGACCAGGGCCAGCTCGCCTTGGTCTTCCCCGAGGGCACGAAGGGCCCCTCGAAGACCTACGCCGACCGCTATCGCCTGAGGCGGTTCGGGCGCGGCGGCTTCGTCGAGATCGCAATGCGCGCAGGCGTACCGGTCATACCCATCGCGGTGGTGGGAGCCGAGGAGTCCATGCCCGTCATCTTCCGACTGCCGACGCTCGCTCGTGTCCTGGGTCTACCTTACGTGCCGGTCACGGCGAACCTGCTGGTCTTCGGACCCGTGGGACTGCTGCTTCACTTCCCGGTCAAGCTCAAGCTGCGGGTCCTGGACCCGGTCACCTTCGACGTTCCTCGAGGTCAGGAGCGCTACTCGAAGAGCCGGGTCATGGAGGAAGCCGAGAGCATCCGGCTCCGTCTGCAGGAGTGCCTCTACGAGATGTTGCGCGAGCGGCGCAGCGTCTTCTTCGGCTGAGCGAGCCGCACAGTGGCCCGTCGCGTCCTCATCACCGGGCTCGACTCGTTCTGGGGCGGGCGCATGGCGCAGGCCCTCGAGTCCGACCCCGACGTAGAGATGATCCTGGGAATGGGAACGCGCGAGCCATCGGTCGCCCTCGAGCGTGCCGAGTTCGTGCGTGCCGACGAGACGTACTCGATCCTCTCACGCATCGTGCGCGCCACCCAGGTGGACACCATCGTCCACACCTTCTTGGTCGTGGACTCCACCCGGGTCTCGGGACGCGAGATGCACGAGATCAACGTGATAGGCACGATGAACCTGCTCGCCGCGGCAGGTCAGCCGGGCTCGCCGGTCCGCCAGGTGGTCGTCAAGTCCTCCACCCTCGTATACGGCTCTGCCCCCACCGACCCGATGTGGTTCCGCGAGGAGACGTCGCGCACCTCGCCCGCGCGCACGAGGGTCGAGCGCTCCTTGATCGAGGTCGAGGGCTACGTCCGTGACTTCGCAGAGGACAATCCGTCCACGGTGGTCACCCTCCTGCGCTTTGCGAACGTCCTGGGCACGAACATCGTCACTCCCATCAGCTCGAACCTTTCGCGGCCGTGGTGCCCCTCGGTGGACGGATACGACCCTTTGCTCCAGTTCGTGGAGGAGGGCGACGTCGTTCGCTGCCTGGAGCACGTTACGCACAACCGCATCGGCGGCCTCTACAACGTCGCAGGAGAGGTCAAGCTGCCCTGGAGCGAGGTCACGGCGATCTGCGGAACCCGCCGCCTGCACCTGCCTCCGGTTGCGACACGTGCCGTGGCCGCGCCGCTCGTTCGCCTGGGGCTGATCGAGCTCCCTCCCGAACTCGAGAGTCTGCTGCGTTTCGGCCGTGGCGTGGACACCTCGCGCATCTCCGAGAGCGGCTTCAGCTGCCGCCGCTCGACCGCCGAGACGGTGGACAGCTTCGTCCGCTCCCTCCGTCTTCGCCGAAGCGTGCGCAAGGCACCGCCCTCGTACGCCTACGAGAGTGACGTCGAGCAATTCTTCCGCCACTCCCCTGCAGCGACGCGTCCTAGCGCGTGACAGCCGGTAACAGGCGTGGTCGCCTCAGCACCGTTTTAACCACGCGATGCTCAGTTCTTCGCGACGCGTCGCCCATTCCTCGGCGGTGATCGCGTAACGAACGTGGTCCTCCCACCGGCCGTCGATCTCCAAGTAGCGCAGGGCCACGCCCTCCTCGCGCAGGCCTAGCTTCTCTACGACTCGCCTGCTCGGTCGGTTTCGCGGGACGATGGCGATCTCCACCCGATGAAGAACAAGCTCCTCGAAGGCAAAACGCAGCAGTAGCAACACCGACTCGGGCGCGAGCGAGTTCCCGGCGAGGGCGCGATCGACCCAGTACCCGATGAAGGCGTTCTGGAAGGGTCCTCGCTGGATCGACGAGAGCGTGACCTCACCCGCGAGGCGTCCCTCGACGAATATCCCGAACCCGTAACCGCTGCCGATCTGTCGTTCGCGCTCTCTGGCAGCACATCGCGCCGAGAAGCTGGAACGATCCTCCGGCGTGGCAGGTGCCCCCGCAGGGCGCGGCTCCCACGGCACGAGCCAGTCACGGCACCGAGCGCGCACCTCGTGCCAAGCCTCGTAGTCGCCCTCGGACAGCGTCCGGAGGGTCACCCTCCAGCCCCGAAGCTCGAGAGGTGCCACCCGGGCGGCACGTGTCATCGCCAGAGCACCTCTTCGATCCGCGTCAGGAGCTCCATGAAGACGGCCTGCGAGGGCCCAGCGCCCGCAAGATCCAGCGCGGCGTACGGCATGCCGGATGCTAGGCACGCCCCCGGGTGTCACCGCCAAACGGTCCGGGTTCGAGCCGGCGCCACCCTGCGGGCTCCCGGACCCCAGAGGAAGGGGAAGGCACCCGGGTCCCCAACGGTGCAAGCACCACCGGACGACGACCGAGCATCTACCTCGGGTACGACTCCGAGCTCGGCACGCGAGACTCGTCACGACCCGAGAGTTCGTCGACCACCCGCTCCCACAACCCGGCCTCGCTCGGCTGACGAACCGAGCACCACACGTCGAAGATGCTCAGATTTGGGTTGTAGTACGGGTCATCGCGGAGCCGGGCCCGTCCCCACTTGCCCAGGAACGTTCGGGCGTCGCGTGTCCACCCGGTGAGTCCTCGGCTCACCGACTCGTGATGGACCATCTCCGCATGCGGAGTGAACAAGACGGTATAGCCAGCGTCCCTCAGGCGCATGCAGTAGTCGATGTCGTTGAACGCCACCTCGAGCTCCTCGTCGAATCCGCAGACTTCCTCGAAAGCCGAACGGCGGCTCATCATGCAGGCGCCGGTCACCGCCGAGTACGGCCTCACCACCTGGTCCCACAGGAAGTAACCGACCTGCTCGGCAGGCAGTCCGCCGAGCAGATGATTGGCGATGCCACCATGTCCTAGTACTGCTCCTGCGTGCTGGAGCCGGCCGTCGGGATGAACCAGGCGCGCGCCCACCGCACCGACGTCAGGGCGCTGGGCCAGCTCTATCAACGCATACAACCAGCCCTCCTTCTTGGCCTCGATATCGTTGTTGGCGAACAACAGGAGATCCGAGGCGCAGGTGACCGCGGCGGCGTTGTTGATGGCGGACCAGTTGAACGAGCCGGAGTAGTCCATGATCCGCACTCCGGGACGAGACGCCAGCCGGCGGCGCAACGCCCGCGTCTCGGGCTCGGTACTTCCGTTGTCCATGAGCACCACCTCGAAATTGTCATAGCCCGGCGCGGTCATCATCGAGTCCAGGCAGAGATTCGTCATCGCCGCGTGGTCTCGGAACGGCATGACGATGCTCACGGAGGGCTCACCGTGCACCCGTCGGCGCACGTGGTAGAAGCCGGGGAACGGGCCGTCTTCCACCCTGCCGGCGATACCCCTTCGACGAACGGCGTCCTCGAGCGCCCGTCGGCTGGCCACGTGAGCCCACGGCTTCGCGTTCGCATCACCGGCGGCGGATCCGGCCACTGCTCGCCAGTGATAGAGGACGCGAGGGATGTGCACGACGGACGCCCCGAGTTGCTCGGCACGCTCGGTCGTCCGCAACATGAGGTCGTAGTCTTGGCTGCCGTCGAACTGCGGCCGAAGTCCGCCGACCTCACGCACCATGTCGTGGCGAACCACGAGCAAGTGGCCGAGATATGGGTACGACAAGAGCAGATCGGGGCTCCAGTCGGGCTTGAAATGAGGCTCGAAGCGCCGATCACTCTCGTCGATCTTGTCGTCGTCGCTGTAGATCACCCCGACGTCGGGATGGTCGCGCACCACCGCCGCCACCTCGGCCAGTGCCTCAGGATGGAGAAGGTCGTCGTGGTCGAGCAAGGCGATCCACTCGCCGCGCGCAGAGGCCAACGCAGTATTGGTCGCCCGTGAGATGCCCCCGTTCTGCTCGTGGACGACGACCCTGATCCGTGCGTCACCAGCGGCCAGATTCGTCAGATAGGACGAGAGTTCCGGATCGCCCGAAGCGTCATCGCACAGACAAAGCTCCCAGTTCGGATAGATCTGGGTCTGCACCGATTCGACGCATCGCCGGAGGAACCACAGCTCCGGGCGGTACACGGGAACCACCACGCTGATGATCGGTCCCACGACGAGGAGCTCTCGAACCTCCCTCGTCCTTTCCCCCCCTTGTTCGGTCTCGTCCAGCCAATGGCGGTAAGCCACGATGTCGGCCATGGCGTCGGCCCCCCAAGGGAGCTCGGGCCCCCGGGCCATCGACGGCATCGGCACCACGTCGAGGAGCCGATCGATCGACCAACGCAGCGCTTGGAACAACGCGATTTGCGCGGCCGCGTCGACATCGGTCCCCTCACCTCCCTCTCTTGTCGGGATCTCTCTTGTCGGGAGGACCGTCGCCTTGCGCGGCGAGAGGTCGGCGTAGCGCGCCCAGTACTCCTCGAGGCCCACGGGCGTGAACGGTTCGTCTTGAACGACGCCTTCTCGTGCCCGTCCCGACAGAGACGGTCGGCGATGATCCGGGTGAGCGTGATCGGCCTCGCGCGAAGCGACATGTTGCAGGATCTCCAAGTACCGACGACCTTGCACCGCGGGGGCCAGTTCCAGCAACGCACCCCTTCTGGCTCGGCCGCCCAGTCGAGCTCTTGGTGCTGGGTCCTCGATCAGCGCAGACAGCTTCGCGACCCACTCGTCTTCGTCGGCGGCGAGCAGCCCGTTCGTCCCGTCCTCGATCCACCGGGCGAACGGCTCGGTGGGACTTGCAACCGTGGGCGTGGCCACCAACGCGGCCTCGAGCCATTTCACCGCGCTCTTCGCCTCGTTGAACCGGCCGGCCGGCTCCAAAGGGGCCAGGTTGACATCGAGACCTCTGAGCAACGAGGGAAGGTACTTCCAGCGTCTGAAGCCGATGCGACGGATCCGCTCGCCGAACCGCTCGAGCCGCGGCGAAGGCTCCACCTCGCCGACCAACCACAGCTCGACGTCTGGGTGGGTGTCGAGCACCCGATCGACCGCCGGTTCCACATACGCCCAGTCGTTGGCGTGGGTGATGCTGCCGCTCAAGTAGCCGAGCCGCACGGGGCCCGGACGACGTTGCACGGACAGCGCCCGGTCGGACAGCCGGGCCATGACGAGCCCGACGCCGTTCTCCCACAGGTAGGCAGGCAGACCGGTCGTCTCGTGCGCGTGGCGACAGAGCATGGGGGTGCCACCAACGAAGGCGTCACACCGCTCCATGGTCGTGCGATAGCGGTGTACCCCCTCGAGCCACAGAGCGGCCTCTTGCGGGGGAAGGATGGAGACCGCGGGGATCTCGTCTCGAATGTCGGGATCGAAGATCAGATCGTCCACGTCGAAGAGGACGGGGGTGCCTCGTGCCCGGACCCGATCGATCAGCTCTACCATCTGCACGGTGGCAGGCACCCGGTAGACGACGACGGCGTCTGCCGTCTCGCTGAGATCGAGCACGTCCGGATGCCGGTAATGGCGGACCTCTCCGCTGACCCCGAGCTCGCCCAGTGCCTCGGCCGCCAACCAACAGCGATAACGAAGGGGGGCACCATCCATGCCGGCGACGAAGAGCACTCGTTCCATCCGACGACCTGGTCGACGAACCCCCGCAGCCCCTGCCGAGGCGACACCCCGATCACCCGATCTCCGCCCCGCAACGATGCTCTCGTATTGGGTCTCCAACGAGTCCAGCTGCTCGTTCAGCGAGCGCAGCTGCAGCGAGTCGCATCCCTGACGAAGCTTCGAAAGCAGCTCGCCGTCGGTGACAAACCGTCTCATCGCGTGGGCCAGCGCATCGGCGTCGGCAGCTGGTACTACAAGGCCGTTTGCCTCATGGTTCACCACCTCTTCGGGCCCGAGGCAGTCGGTGGTCACCACGGGCACACCCCGGGTGAGCGCCTCCCGGGTGACCAGCGAATAGCTCTCCCGCATCACCGAGGGGACGACCAGCACGTCGGCCCGGCCGTAGACGGCGTCGAGGTCGTCGGGAGCGTAGGCCGGTGGGGCCTCCACGGTAGGGGGCATGAGATCCGACGCATGGTCCGTGAGCCACTCGCGGCAGCCGTACCAGTCGGACGCCCAGCCGGTCAGGTCCCCGAGGTGCCGGACTGCGTCGGCCAGTACGTGGATCCCTTTCATCTCCTGGGGACCTCCTACGTACGCGAATCGCACGACCCCGTCTTGGTCGTTCCCGTCTTCGTCGTCCATGCGACGCGCTGCGCCGTTCGCACCACCCACCTCGCCGTCGACGTCCGGCTCGCCGTTCTCGTCAACCACGAGGCGCCTGGGATCCACCCCGTTGGCCACCGCGACCTTGGCCATGCTCTCGGAGACCGCCAGCACCCGATCGACTCGGCCGAGGACACTTCGCAAATAGCCGTCACGGTGGTCGAGCCAGGGTCGGTCGACCTCACAAGAACACACCCCTGCCTCCACCACGAGCGAGCAGGGACGCCAATTCCGCGTCACGAGGAACTGCCGGGCGCACCACCACCAGAAGTCATGGAGGGTGACCACCGTCGGGACCGAACGGTCAGCTGCCGCTTCGACCAGTCCGGCACCCAGGCCCTGAAGTGAGTGGAAGTGGACGACGTCCGGTTCGAACCGTCCGATCCAGGCTCCGAACAGCTCGGTGACCTTGGGATTGCAGTAGTTGCGTCGGTCCGACCACCTCGTCCATGGGGTGGTCGTGACCCATCGAACGTCGAGGCCGACGTCATCGGTTTCCTGCCAGGTGACGAGCGCGGGCCGTGTCGGGTCGAAATGCCCGGCGAAGACGGCGACCTCATGTCCCCGCTCGAGCAACCCTCGGGCGAGCCGCTGAGGTACGAGGGTTCCCCCACTGGTGAAGTTGGGCGGATAGTGAGCCGATACGACAGCGATCCTCACGACGGGGCGATACTACCGACGTGATTTCAGAGCTTTACGAGCTGGCGTCGGCGGTCGCCACCCGAATCGATGCAGGGCATGAGGGTCCACCGGTCCCGATCGTCTCTTTGGGCCTCGGCTCTCGGGAGATCGACGCCCCCGCAGAGGACCTCGAACGGCTTGCGTCGCTGGCGGGCCGTCACCCGCTGGTCCTGGTAGACACCGTCGACCGTATGGGGCGGTGGGCCGACCTCCGACCGGGACCTACGACCGTCGCCCATGATCCCGCTTCGGGCATACCGCCGGAGGTCATGGCCCTCGCCACCGGTGCCGTGGTGGTGGTTGCCGACGCTTTGGATCGCCGTCGGTGGCCGGCACGGCTACGTCGGGACTTGGCCGCCCTGTGCGACAAGGCCGCGTTGGTGGCCGTCGCGACCCGGCGGTCCCGGCTGCTCGCCGGCCGGAGATGGCAGCCGTACCTCAGGGGCCGTCTCGCCCCCGGCGACCCACACACCCTCGTCGTGGGCGGCACGCTCGCCCGCAGGCCTGCCGGTCCGCCTGCATCGCTGCTTGCCGTGGTCACCTGCTTCAACGAGGCCGACATCATCGAAGCGACCATCCACCACCTGATCGATCAAGGTGCAGTGGTCCATGTGATCGACAATTGGTCATACGACGGCTCGTGGGAGCTGCTCACACAACTGGCCCGAACCGAGTCGAAGATCGTCCTCGAGCGGTGGCCGGAGTCGGGCCCGCTCCCCACGTTCGAACTTCGTCGCCTTCTCGAGCGGATCGAAGAGGTGGCGGCGGACGCGACATGCGATTGGGTGCTCCACAACGATGCCGATGAGCTACGGGAGACTCCCTGGCCAGGGGTGACCGTGGCCGAAGCACTAGCGGCTGTCGACGCGGCCGGCTACAGCGCGGTCGACTTCTCCCTTCTCGACTTTCGGCCCACGCAAGACGGCTTCGCCCGTGGAGTAGACCCGCGTACCTTCTTCCGTTCGTGCGAACTGGCCAACCAGCAGGGCTACACCCACCAGGTGCGAGCATGGCGCCAGCAGGCCGGGCAGCGTACTCTGCTCGCCCCTTCTGCCGGTCATGAGCCGCTATTCGAAGGACGCCGGGTCTTCCCACTCAACTTCATCACCCGTCACTATTCCTTCCGGTCCCCCGCTCATGCGGTAACCAAGCTGCAACGCGACCGCCTCCCCCGGCTCTCTCTCGAGGAGACGAAGATCGGCTGGCACGCCCACCTCCGGGAGTTCGACCTCGACTCCCCGTTCCTGTGGTCGCCCGACGAGCTGCTCACCTATGACGACGATTTCGTGGGAGATCATCTACTCGCCCTGCTCGCCCGAGTCGGTACACCGACACCCCCGTGACGTCCCTCCCGCGAGATGACCGGACGGCTCGTCTGTCACTCCGCCCTGCCTCTAAGCTGGCTCGCCGATGACCCGAGGAGAGCTGGACCCCGAGCAGTTCCTCGACCAGCTCCGAAGCGAGAATCGCGCCCTTCGCTGGGAACCGGTCTCGCCCGCGCCTACTCTCGATCGCTGGCGGCGAGAACCCGTCCAGGAAGAGAGCTCGCTCCATTACCTCCATCGTCACTGGGTGCTGCCGACCAATCTCGACCCGAGCGAGCCCGGCGGCGGTATCCGGGGAATTGCTCTACGGCTCTTCGCAAGGCTCACGTTTCGGGTGCTCGGGCGCCGTCAGGCAAAGGAGCAGGACCTGATCGCCAACATGGTGCAGACAATGCAGGCCCTGGCCCGGCGCTGCGACGAGCTGACCGACGCCATGGCAACTCGGCAAGTTGAAGAGGCTGCCAACCAGGCCCGCCTGGCCGCCTGGCTCCATGCCGAACCCCCCGCAGGTCCCCGGCCTACCGCCCGCTGATCGCTCACGTGGCCGCGCCTTCCTCTGAGCAGGTCGCTGACAGGGGGGCCGACCACTCGAAGAGCAAGTCGTCGCCGGTCGTCGTCGTGCTCGCCGCTTCATGGGCGAGAAGAGGCGAGGACCACTGGGCGGTTCGGCAGGTGGCCGGGGCCCTGGCCTGTACGGCGGACGTCCACGTCATCACCCTTGAGGGAAGTCGGCCGGGACAACGCACCGACGGTGTCTTCACCGTGCACGAGCTGGCCAGCGCGCTCGACCCGAGGACAGAGCTTTGCCGAAACCTTCTGATAACCGCGCTTATCTCCGTCGCGGGCGATCTTCTCCCTGCCATCGATTCCGACCAATGGCAGTCCGACCACAAAGAGCTCGGGACGCTGCACGGCCTGCTCGCCGGTGGCTTGGTGGACGCGTGGGAGCCCGCGCCCGATGTCTTCCACGCGCTCGATCCAGATCTCGTGGTGCTGACCGATCATCGCGACATCGGCGCACTGTCGGCCTTCGACAATGCGCGCCTCGAAGTCCCAGTAGTGCTCGTTCCGAGGGTGACCGATCCGCAAAGCGCCGCCTTCCCGTTGTTCGAGCCGGTCTTCGAGAGGGCTGACCGAGTGCTCGCCTTCACTGAGACCGAAAAGCGAGCCGTCGCCACCGAGAACGAAGGGGGCGGGCAGATACACGGTCGGTCCGGCCACGACTGGGTCCAGGTGGTCGGCCTACCGATGAGCACCACTCCGAGCGTCTTGCGAGAACCGCCGGCGCATCTCTGCGACGATTGCCGAGACGCCGGCGGCGGCTTCGTGCTCGTCACCACCGGTTGGCCGACTGACAGCGAGAACGCCGAAACCCAGTTGGCTCGCCTCGTCCGGCTCTGCTTCCCGACAGTCACCGTGGCCGTGCTGGCAGACGATGGGCTCGAGATCTCGCGCCGGGGTCGTCGTGAACACCATCTTCCCGTCGAGCGCGGCAGCGACCTGGTCCGCCTCATCGCGTGGGCCAAGACGGTGGTGGACCTGCGTCCCGGTTCCCTCTACGCCCGGCGTTCGATCGAAGCGCTGCTATACGGAGTCCCCGTTGTGGTTCCTGCGGGGTCCCGGGCCCAGGAGCACGCCGAGCACGGCGGGCTGTGGTTCGAGTCGCCGGGCGAGATCGTCTGGTGCGTCGAATCCATGCTCGATTCGGGTGTGCGAGCCAGCTTCGGCGAGCAAGGCCGTCGCTACGCCGAGTCCCGGTACGGATCGACCGACGACTTCATCGACCGCGTTCTCAGCGCCACCGGACTGAGCGGCAAGTAGTCGATCAGGCCGCGTACCAGCCACCGGTCAATCGGCATCGGTCACATGGACGGGGGGATTCACGAGCGTTGCGTGACTCTCATGCTGGCGGCGAGGCCGTCGAGGATGTCGTCCTCCGACGCCAGACAGAAGCTCCTGTCGAAGCCTTCCATCACCGCGACGAGGATCAACACGCCGCCGACGATGACGTCCTCGCGACCCTTCACCATTCCCGGACGCGCCAGGCGCGCCCTGCGGTCCTCTGACGAGAGCCGGCTCAACCAACCTTCGACCCGGGAGCGCGTGAGCACGGCGTGATGCACGGCCTCCCGGTCGTAGTGATCCAGGCGCCTTTCGAGAGCCACCAGAGTGGAGACCGTCCCGGCCAGGCCGACGACCCCACCCGGGGGCAGGGGCACGAGAACCCCCCGTGCCCTTGTCACAGCGTCGTCGACGAAGTCGCGCGCGTCCACGAGCTCGTCGCGAAGAGGCGGGTCGTGCGCCAGGAACCGCTCGCTCACCCGCACGCACCCGATGTCGAGGGAGACCGCAGCCACGCCGTCCCCCGCGGCACCGACCTCTCCCGCCGCCAGCTCCGTGGAGCCGCCTCCGATGTCCACCACGAGCAGCGGCCCGCCGGCGCGGCACTCCGACGGAAGACAAGAGGTGGCGCCGAGGAACGACAACCGGCCCTCCTCCTCCCCGCTCAACAGCTCCGGGGACTGCCCGACGACACGCCGGACGGCGGAGAAGAAGCCCTCGGCGTTGACGGCGTCGCGCGTCGCAGAGGTGGCCACGAGCCGGGCGCGCACCACGTGATGGCGGTCCATCAGCCGGCGGTAGCCGCCGAGCACGCCGAGCGTCCTGGTGATGGCCCCCGGCAAGAGCTCGTGGGTGGCGTCGACCCCTTCCCCGAGCCTCGTGATGCGCATCTGGCGCTCGAGGACCGTGCCGTCGGCACCGACTATCAGCAGGCGGGTGGAGTTCGTGCCGCAATCGATCGCTGCGACCGGACCCGACAGCTCAGGGAGCATCGCCCTGCTCTAGCACATAGGCCCCGCGATCGATCCCGAGCTGGCTCGCGGCCCAACGGCCGACCGGGTCGTCTCCTCCGGCCAAGAACCATGCGACGTGCGCGTGCAGGCACTTGACACCCCTGCGCGTCCCGCCCACGCCACCGGTCGGCCGCGGTCCCTCGTGGTCCGCGGGCACCTCGGCGTCGCGCTCGGCCGCATAACGTTCGTGCGCGGCGGAAAGCTCCGCGGGGTCTGTCTCCGCCTCGGCCCTCCTTACCCCTCCCGAAGCCTCCAGCCGGCTCAACGCCTCGCGCACCTTGGGGTCGACGAGCCAGTAACGAGTGGGCATCGGCCTGCCGTCGTCGAGGAACGGCGCGTTCACGATGACGGCGATCGCGCCGTCCCCGCGTCGCACTCTCACCGAGAAGCGTCCTGAGGGCACGCGCCCGAGCAGACGCGCGACCTCTTCACGGTCCGATGATGTTGGCCCTATCGCCAGAACTCTAAGGTGCTCGCCACGCGGCTCCAGAACCCCCCGCTCGCCAGGCCGCTGCGGGCCGAACGACCCGTAGCGCTCAGACGGCCGGAGTTCGCCGAGCCACCGGACCTCGCCGAAGCAGAGGAGGACTTCGCCGCCCACACCTGGCCCCCGCTCGCCCCGGTGCCTTGTCCGTTCCCGGCGCTCAGCAGCTCCTGTGAGCGCGCGGAGCCCGGTACCACGGGTGGTCCCTCGAGGGGGACGTGGCCCGAGCCCTGGGCCGAGAGCGTCGACGCTCCAGAAGGGGGAAGAATCTCGTAGACCTGGCTCCCCGGAGCCACGAGCCCGTAGTCGCGCCGGGCGATACCGGCCACGGTCGAGGGGTTCGACAACTGTCGAGCCTCTTGCTCGAGCGTCTTGTTCTGTGCCTGGAGCCTGCCGACCTGCTGTGCAGTCGAAGACAGCTGGTCGCGTTGAGAGAGCAACGCTGAGACAGGCATCGAAGTTGCCAACACGATGATCGCGAACACGCCGGAACCGAACAGCAGAGCGCGCGCCCTTCGGCGCTGCAGCGAGGGACGGCTCTTCGAGTCGCGTTCGTCGGACGCGCCGTGCGCACGCCGCGCCGAACGTCTCGCGCCGTTCCGCCGTGCGCGCGCCCCTCTTCGCAGGATCATCGCAGGCTCCGATGGTGCGAGCGCGACAGTCGCAAAGCGTCACGCCCGAGGAAGGCGGCAGACTCCCCAAGCTCCTCTTCTATCCGAAGCAGCTGGTTGTACTTGGCCACGCGCTCGGAGCGTGCAGGTGCCCCGGTCTTGAGCTGGGCGCAATTGGTGGCGACCGCCAGGTCCGATATGAAGGTGTCTTCTGTCTCACCCGAGCGGTGCGAGACCACACACCCGTACGCAGCTCGCCTGGCCAGGTCCATGGTGTCGAGCGTCTCGGTGAGGGTCCCGACCTGGTTGAGCTTGATCAGGATCGAGTTTGCAGCGCCCGTCTCGATGCCCTGCTCGAGCCGAGCCTGGTTCGTGACGAACAAGTCGTCGCCCACGATCTGCACCGTGTCGGCGAGCGCCTCGGTCAAAGACGTCCACCCGTCCCAGTCGTCCTCGGCCATGCCGTCTTCGAGCGACACGATCGGGTAGCGCGAGCAGAGGTCCACGTAGTACTCGACCAGCTCCGCAGAGGAGAGCCTGCGGCCCTCACCTGCGAGGTGGTACGTGCCGTCGGAGAAGAGCTCGCTCGCGGCAGGGTCGAGGGCGATGGCGACCTCCTCACCGGGCACCAGGCCCGCCGCTTCGATCGCCTCCACCAAGAGCGCCACGGCCGCCTCGTTCGTCGCCAGGTCAGGAGCGAAGCCGCCCTCGTCGCCCACGCCCGTGGAGAGCTGTCGCTCCTTCAACACGCGGGCGAGCGCGTGATAGGTCTCTGCGGCCCAGCGAAGCGCCTCGGAGAACGACACCGCGCCGACGGGCATGGCCATGAACTCCTGGAGGTCGACGTTGTTCGAGGCGTGGACCCCGCCGTTCAATACGTTCAGCATCGGAACCGGCAGAACGTGGGCGTTGGCACCCCCGATGTAGCGGTAGAGCGGCAGTCCCGCATCTGCGGCCGCCGCTCGCGCCACGGCCATGGACACCCCCAGCACGGCGTTTGCGCCGAGGCGGCCCTTCGTCGGGGTGCCGTCGGCGTCGACGAGCGCCATGTCCACTCCTCGCTGGTCGTAGGGATCGAAGCCGACGAGGATCTCGGCCATCTCACCGTTCACGTGTTCCACGGCACCGAGCACGCCCTTGCCGCCGTAGCGCTCGCCGCCGTCACGCCATTCGGTCGCCTCGTGGGTCCCCGTGGAAGCACCCGAGGGGACCATCGCCCGCCCGGCGGCGTCCGAGGACAGGAGCACCTCGACCTCCACGGTGGGATTGCCGCGCGAGTCGAGGACTTCGCGCGCGTGTACCTCTTCGATCTCGCTCATGACCGATCGTTCATGGCCTGTGATGCCCCTGTGGTTGGTGTTGTAGAAGTTACTAGCTAGGGGGACGTGCGGCGTGACAAACCAAGGGTCGTCAGGGCTTCAGACGCGCAACGACCCCCGCGGCGGAACGGGGGCCATCGCTTTGGGTGGAGGGGATTACACCTTTCTCTCCCCTTTATCGGCACGTCGGGTACCGACCTTTAGCCCGAGAGGCCATCTATTCGACGGGCCACGAACCCTCGAAATCCCCCAGCACTCTCGTTGAGGGACGCTTGAAGACCGCCGTCGGCCCCGCCCCGGTGTCGACTATCGCGACCAATTCCCAGCCCAGTCCGCCTAGGTCGTTGAGCATGGCGTTCAACGCGTCCGGCCCTCGGATGTTGCCGCCCTCAACCAGGGTGTAGCCCTTCTCCCAGGAGGAGATCGTGCGGTACTCCCACTTGTCGGCCATCCAGGCCGCCCCCTACTCCGTAGACAAGTCCTCTTAGGTTTCGTCCTCCGGGGGCGCCCCGGTCTCCATGGCCGCCTTGATCGCCTTGTCCGGAGGTAAGTCGAGCTTCAGCCGTTCGTCGCGCGCCTCTGGGGTGGGGTGGCGCTGGTTGCGAAGCATACGTTCACCGTACCTGTGTGGACCTCATCGGCGACGTGGACGCTCCGTGCGGTCCGCACTGTCGTGGGCAAGCTGGCATCGAGCCTCATTGGCGTTCGTCAGCCACGGGCCTGTTGGGGTTCCTCGCACACGATCCGCGTCGGGTCTCTGTCCGGAGGGATGTCCCATGCCGCGAAACCGCCGAGCAGATCGTCGTCGGAGATGACGAGGTGCATGAGGTCGAAGAAGTGTCTGGTGACAGTTCCCTTGGCCGGAGGGAACCTCCTCGCGTACTCCCACGCGAAGTCAGCCTTCAGGTGTGAACGACCCATGAACCATGGGTCGTTCTGAGGGACATCGGCCCGCCAACTGAGCTCACCGCGAGAGCCGACGTGGAGGATTCCTGGTTCCCCATCCACGAACCCCGCGATCAGACACTCCGTCAGGTTCCGCAGATCACGTTCGCCCGCCCGATCCAGATTGAGGCGTCGCAGCTCGTATGAAACCCCGCTCTTCAGAGTGGTCCAGCCAGAGCAATCCGCTTCGTCGTCGAGCCACGCCTGCAACCGCTCACCGACGAGTCGCGAGCCGGACCATCCCCACATGAGCCTCGGGGCACGGCTGACCGTCGTCCATTTGTCGACATAGAGCGCGTGAGGTGTGCCGGTCTGGTCATCCGAGGGAGGCACCAGGCGGTCGGCGGCAACCAAGAAGCGCCGGGTCACGGGCTGCAATATCGCGGCCAAGAGCGTCATGGGGCAACCCTCCTCCTCCGAGAAAGCCTCAGCCTGTTTCGAGAGAGTGACGAATCCTGCGTGCTTCGCCTCTCAGCGCGGTCTCCGGATCCACTCCGATCCTGCGCGCCAGGTCGACGACGGCCAGCAGCAGCTCGCCCACCATCCTCGCCTCCTCCGAGGAGCCGACCTCGACTCCTTTCGACGGCGGGGCCCCGGGGTCATCGGGATCCGCCTCCTCGCCGGAGCTTCGCTGGTCGCCGAGGCGCTCTAGACGGTCCAGGTTCGCAAGGACCGTGGCGCGCCGCTCGGCGGCCGTGGGGCGCGTCATGTCGAGCGACTCGGCCCTGCGAAGAAGCTTGGCGGCAAGCGCCAGGGCCGGCATCGCGTCGGGGATCCCACCCGTCACTCCCCGGTTTGCTCTCTCGGATCTCTTGAGCACCTCCCAGCGCGCTGCCACGTCCTCGGCGGTCTCGGCGCGCGCGTCGCCGAAGACATGAGGATGGCGACGCACGAGCTTGTCGTGCACCGCCCTGCTCACGTCGCTCAGCGTGAAGCGACCCTCTTCCTCCGCCAGCACGGAATGGAAGAACACCTGGAAGAGCACGTCTCCTAGCTCCTCCTCGAGATGGGCCACGACCTCGGAGGGCACGACGGGCTCCGCCGAGCCGAGATCCTCTATGGCCTCGAGCGCCTCGTAGGCCTCCTCCATCAGGTGGGGCGCGAGCGAGACGTGAGTCTGGCGCCGGTCCCAAGGGCAACGGACCCGAAGGGTCCTCACCAGCTCTTCGAGCCGGGCGAGCTCGGCGGCGGCGGAGTCAGCCACCGAGGGACAACGAGGAACCCACCGGCTGGTCGGCCCCCGGGGAGAGCAGGTACTTGGCGGCAGGCGCAACCGGCGGCGTCACTCCGCGAAGACGGCTCCAGCTGCCGTATCGCGGGTCCACGGTGACGCGCGCCCGGGAGGTGAGCAGGTCGATCTCCCGAGTGAGCTCGGCACTGTGCTCCGAGAGCAGGGTCAGGCGGATCTGGGACCTCACCTGGGCGAGGGGTAACTCGGGCCTGGCGTTCACTTGGAGCAGGAGCCACACCGTGCCACCCGAGGACGTGGTCGCCTGCACCGGTTGGCTGACCTGGCCCGGAGCGAGCGAGGCGATGGCAGAGAGGATCGTGGGGCTCTGCACGTCCGAGCTCAAGACACACGGGATCGCACCGCCGTTCTGTGCGGTCTGGGTGTCGGTCGAATTCCGCCGTGCCTCGTCCGCGAACGTCGCGGCGCCCGAGGAGACGGCCCCGAGTACGGACTGGGCCTGGGCCTGGGAGGGCAGCGCTATGTCGCTCAGGCACACCTCTGCGAACTGAGAGGAGTTGGTCGAGTAGTAGCGCTCGAGCGCGGCGGCGCTCAGGTCCACGTGCGCCACCGCCACCGCCAGCTGCTCCTCGTCGGCGAGGTAGCGGACCTGCTCGGACGAGAACCCCTTGGGCAGGAGCGCGAGCAATTGCCTGCCCGTCACCTGGGCCGGACAGGGCGAGCCGCTCGAGGAGGTCGAGGACTCGAACTGGGCCACGAGGTCTTCAGTTGCCGCGGACACCTCGGACGCGCCGACCGAGTGGTGGCGGCGGGCGAGATCAGCGGCTACGAGCTCGTCGAGGACCAAGGTGGAAAGCTCGTAGGAGGCGAGCGCGGAGGGTACCGTCGAGTCCCCCGCGCCGGTGACCGAGCTCGGAAGGCTCGCCCCTTGGAGCTCTATGGCGCAACGCGCGTACTGGTTCTGCGCCACGTCCGACAGCTGCGCGTCGAGCTTGCTCTGTGTGATCGTCGCGCCGTCCACCGTCGCCGCAGGGGGCGAGACGTCACAGCCCGTCGCGGCGACGCCGAGAACGAACAGTCCGAGGATGCCGACGAGAACACCCAGGGGCAGCGCTTTGTTGTCCGAGGTCGCCCCGGCCAGACGTTTCACGAGTCCCGGCATGCTACCGGCGTGCCCCTGCTGCCGACGACTCGGGTCCGGGCATCTCCTCGTCCACCGTCGTCTCGGCGTCCGGGCCTCTTGCGCCACGACCGCGGCGTCCGGCCTTCGACCCGGGACCAGAGGCGGGCACGAGCTGGCGCAACAGCTCGGTGACGGCCTCCACGGGCTCCTCGCCCCGGCCCAGCGGGACCACCAGCTGGCGCGCCCGGGTCTTCACCACGGCCTCGGGTCGCAGGCGGCGCAGCCTGACCTGAGCGCTGGCCGGGAGCTCGAGGGGGGACAGGCGAGCGACGAAGCCTCGGCGTGCTGTCCCCGGGACGGTGTTGGCGGCAGGTGCCTGTCCTGGTCTCAGAGGGGTCACAGAGACTTCGCGAACGCCACTGCGAAGGCACTCGACGCGCAGCCGGGCGACGGCGAGAAGCCCCTCGGCCGGCGCGGGCAGCGCGCCGAAGCGGTCGAGCCACTCCGCGCGGACATCGGAGACCTCCGCCTCCTCCGAGACCGACGCCAGGCGCCGGTAGGCCTCGAGGCGCAGGTCCTCACGGGCCACGTACTCCGCCGGCAGGTGCGCGTCGGAGGGAACGTCGATGGTCACCTGGGCGGGCGGGCGGCGCGGCTCCCCTTTCATCTGGGCCACCGCCTCGGCGACCATCTGCACGTAGAGGTCGTAGCCGACCGCCGCGATGTGCCCCGACTGGTCGCGCCCGAGCAGGTTGCCTGCGCCTCGGATCTCGAGGTCACGCATGGCGATCTTGAAGCCGCTCCCCAGCTCGGTCTGCTCACCGATCGTCCTCAGGCGCTCGTAGGCCGCCTCGGTGAGAACACGGTCACGCGGGTGCAACAGATAGGCGTAGGCGCGCTGGCCCGCTCTTCCCACGCGGCCACGCAGCTGGTGCAGCTGGCCCAGGCCGAGACGGTCGGCACGATCGACCACGAGGGTGTTGACGGTGGGCATGTCGATGCCTGACTCGATGATGGTGGTGCACACGAGCACGTCGTAGCGCTTGTCCCAGAAGTCGAGCACGACTTGCTCGAGGGAGCCTTCGTCCATCTGCCCGTGGGCCACCGCCACGCGGGCCTCGGGTACCAGCACGCGCAGGCGCGCCGCGACGGCTTCGATGTTCTGCACCCAGTTGTGCACGAAGAACACCTGGCCCTCGCGCAACAGCTCACGCCGTATCGCCTCGACCACCGCCGGCTCCTCGAACTCGCCCACGTAGGTGAGGATGGGCTGGCGCGCCGCGGGAGGCGTGTTCATGAGAGACAGGTCGCGGATCCCCGTTAGCGCCATCTCCAGGGTTCGCGGGATCGGGTTGGCCGTGAGCGTGAGCACGTCGATCCCGTCGGAGATCGCCTTGATCGCCTCCTTGTGACTCACGCCGAAACGCTGCTCCTCGTCGACCACGAGAAGTCCCAGGTTCTTGAACCTCACGTCAGCAGCGAGCATGCGGTGGGTCCCGACGACCACGTCGACCGAGCCGACGGCGAGCCCAGCGACCACCGAGCGCGCCTCGCCAGACGTGAGAAAGCGCGAGAGCATCTCGACCTTCACAGGGAACCCCGAATAGCGGTCCATGAAGGTCTGAGCGTGCTGCTGGGCCAGCAACGTGGTGGGGACCAGGATCGCCGCCTGCTTGCCGTTCTGGACGGCCTTGAACGCGGCGCGCACAGCGACCTCGGTCTTTCCGAAACCGACGTCTCCGCACACCAGGCGGTCCATCGGGGCGTCCGTCTCCATGTCGGCCTTCACGTCCTCGATCGCACGAAGCTGGTCGGTGGTCTCGACGAACCCGAAGCCGTCTTCGAGCTCGCGCTGCCAAGGGGTGTCGGGCGAGAAGCTGTACCCGCGTACCTGGAGGCGGCGCCGGTACAGCTCTACGAGCTCGACGGCCACCTCGTGCACCGCGGCGCGCGCCTTCGCCCGCGTGCGCTGCCACTCCGAGCCACCCAGGCGGTTCAGCGACGGGGCCTCGCCGCCGCTGTAAGGCGTGAGCGCCTCGATCTGGTCCGAGGGGAGATACAGCCGGTCATCCCCGCGGTAGCAGAGCAACAGGTAGTCGCGCGAAGCCCCGTTGACCGTGCGCGTGACCATGCCCGCATAGCGCGCCACGCCGTGCTGGCGATGCACGACGTAGTCGCCGGGAGCCAGGTCGTCGAAGAAACCTTCCGTCGGGCGGGCGCGCGCTCGCGCCGGGCGATGTGCGCGTCTTCGTCCCGTGATGTCCGGCTCGGCGAGAACCCCCACCTTCGCGCAGGGAAGGAGGAACCCGCGTTCCAAGGCCGCCGCGACGACCCGGATGCCTCTCGCCGCCAGGTCCGGCGGAGGTACGCCGTCTGCTTCGAGCACGGGGACCGACAGCCCTTCCTCCGCGAGCACCGAGGACAGCCGAGTCGCCGAGGCGCCGCTGTCCGCGCACACCGTCACGGACCAACCCTCTGAGACCAAAGCGCCCAACTTGCGCGCCCAGGCGGAGCGGTCGGAAAGGAACGGTTCCCATGCCGTTGCGCCCACCGTGAGGGTCTGCGGGCCCTCGGCCACCGGCGACACGCTCAGCACGGGGGCACGACAACGCGCCAGCAGCCGGTCGTACGCGACGTGCAGGCGGGGGAACCGGGCGTGCTCGCCGTCGTGGGCACCTCCTACGACGCCCCACGTGACGGCGAGGGCATCGGCGAGGGCTTCCTCGTCGTCGTTGAGCTCGCGCGCGCGGTCTCGCATGCGCCTGGGATCGACCAGCACGACCCTGCCCGCCGGTCCTACCAGATCGGGGAGCACCTGCTCGGTGCCGACGAGCCAAGCCGTCCAGGACTCCATGCCGTCGAAGAGCTGGCCATCGGAGATCCGCTCCCACTGCGATCGGCCCCACGGCTCGGTCGCGACGAGCTCGCGGGCACGGTCGCGCACCTCGTCCGACGGAAGAAGCTCGCGACATCCGTGAAGATCCACCTCGCCTATGTCCGACACCGAGCGCTGGTCGCCCGGGTCGAAGAGGGTCAGGCGCTCCACCTCGTCTCCGAGGAAGTCGATGCGCACCGGCACGTCCGAGGTCGACGCGAAGACGTCGACGATGCCGCCGCGGACCGCGAGCTCGCCTCTGTGCTCCACCTGGTACTCGCGGCGGTAGCCGAGCGACACCAGCCTGGCGACGAGCTGGCTCTGGTCGAGGTGGCCCCCCGAAGTGACGCGCACGGGGGCGGTCGCCTCCTCCAGCGGTCCGAGCCGCTGGAGCAACGCCCGCACCGGAGCCACGATCACCGAGGGTGGATCCGGCGCGAGGACCTCGGGCGCGCCGGAGGCGGTGGCACCGAGCCGCCACAACAACCGCAGCCGCTGGCCCATAGTTGCGATCTCGGGGCTCACTCGCTCGAAGGGAAGCGTGTCCCAAGGGGGAAAGAGCTCCACCGCCCCGTCTCCGACGAACGTCGCCAAGTCGTGGGTGATGCGCTCTGCGTCCGACAGTGTGGGGGTCACCACGAGCATCGGACGACGCCGCGAGAGGGTGCAGAGCCCGGCGAGCACGAACGCGGTGGCGGCTTCGGGCACCGCCAGGGCCCCCGTCGCGGCGCGAAGCGCGTCGAGCACTACGGGGTCGCGTCGCAAGAGGGACGGCAGCGAGCGCAGGCTCACCGTTTCACGCTACGGGTTCGGAGTTGAACAGCTGCATCGCAACCGAGACCCCCGAGACGCCGATCGCCTCGACCGCGTCCGCGGCCACCTCCTCGGCGGCGTCAAGCTCCTCGCGCTCTGCCCGGCCGGGCCGGTGCAGCACGTAGTCGGCTCCCGCCTGACGCCCGGGAGGCTTGCCGATCCCGATGCGGACGCGCACGTAGGAGTCGTCGTGCAGGTGGGCGTGAACCGACTCCAGCCCGTTGTGGCCTGCGGTGCCGCCGCCCGACTTGATCTTGACCCTCCCGGTCGGCAGGTCGAGCTCGTCGTGGACGATCACGATGCGTGACGTCTCGTCGATCCCGAACCGGCGAGCGAGAGAGCGGACAGCAAGACCCGACTCGTTCATGTACGTGTCGGGGACCGCCAGTACGACCACCTTCTCCCCCATCCGCGTCCTGGCGACTGCGCTGTGGGTACCCTTCTCGGTCCGCAGGCGCTCGTCGTGACGGCCCGCGAGCAGCGCGACCACCTCTGCCCCCAGGTTGTGGCGGCTCCGCCCGAACTCGCTCCCCGGGTTGCCCAACCCCACCACGAGCAGGTCGGAACGAGCCCCGGGGCGGGGAGTGCAAAAGACACGTCGCAGCGTCTAGGCCTCTTCGGTGCCACCGGTGCCGCCGGCGCCGCCTGCGCCGCCTGCGCCACCTGCCTGAACAGCCTCGCTCTCTCGGACCCCACCCTCTGCGGGGGCAGCCTCCCCCTCGGCGGCCTCTGCTTCGGCGGCCTCCGCTTCGGCGGCCTCCTCCTGCACCCTCGGGGGCTGGCCGGCCACGATGATGGACTCGGGGTCGAGGTCGCTGGTCACACCTTCGGGGAGGGCGATCTCCGAGACGCGGATCACCGATCCGATCACCACCCACGAGACGTCCACCTCCAGGTGGGCGGGAATGTCGGCCGGTCGGGCCCGCACCGGCAAGCCGAACAGCTGCTGGTCGAGCACCCCCTCGGCACGATGAAGCTCGACCGTCTCGCCCACGAGGGAGATCGGGACCTCCGCCGAGATCTCGCGTTCGGGGTCGACGACCTGGAAGTCGACGTGGATCACAGTTCCGCGCACGGGGTTGCGCTGGAGCTCGCGAGCCATCGTGAGGTAGCGCTTGCCGTCGACACGAAGCGACAGGACCGCGTTCAGCCCTGCGTCGGTGCTCAGAGCGGCACGCAGGTCACGCGCCTGCACCGTGACGGGAACCGGGTCCACTCCCTCGCCGTAGACGACGGCGGGAATTCGGCCCTCTGCCCGCAGACGCCTGGCGGAACGGCTGCCGATGGGACGACCGGGCTCGGCTGACAGTATGAACTCGGCCACGAACGTGCTCCTCGCAGGGATTACGTGCCAGATCGCGCCGAACGGACGGACTTGGCGCACACCCAGCATATCCTCCCTGATCAGCTCACCCGGTGAGGAGCGTGGGCCCGTCACGCGGCCACGTCAGACCAGGTTGTCGCCTCCGAAGATCTCCGATACCGACGTGTGCTCGAACACGGCGTCGATGGCGTCGGCTATGAGCTTGGCCACCGAGACCACCTCGAGCTTCGCGATCCTGCGCTCCTCGGGCACCGGCAGCGTGTTGGTCACCACCACACGCGACAGCCGTGACTTCTCGAGACGCTCCAGGGCCGGGTCGGACAGCACCCCGTGGGTCGCCATCGCCCAAACCTCGGAGGCGCCACGGTCGGCCAGCAGCTCGGCGGCGGCGCAGATGGTGCTCGCGGTATCGATCATGTCGTCGACTATGACGCAACGACGCCCCTCCACCTCGCCCACCACGTCCAGGGCCTCCACGAGGCCGCTCGCGTGACGTGGGCGACGCTTGTGGACGAAGGCGAGGTCGGCACCCAGGTGCTGGCTGAAGCGCTCGGCCACCCTCACCCGCCCGGCGTCGGGAGACACCACCACGAGGTCCGCCGTGCCGTGCCGCCTGAGCTCGTCGACGAGGACGGGCATGGCCGTCAAGTGATCGAAGGGGACGTCGAAGAAGCCCTGGATCTGTCCCGAGTGCAGGTCGACGCTGACCACGCGATCGGCCCCGGCCACGCTGAGCATGTCCGCCACCAACTTCGCGGTGATGGGCTCGCGCCCGGTGACCTTGCGGTCCTGGCGCGAGTACCCGTAGTAGGGGCACACCGCCGTGATCCGTTTGGCCGACGCGCGCTTGGCGGCGTCGATCATGATCAGCTGCTCCATAAGCGTCTCGCTCACCGGACCGCAGTGTGTCTGGACGATGAACACGTCGCTGCCGCGCAACGACGCGTCGTAGCGGCGGTGCACCTCGCCGTTGGCGAATTCGCGTAGGTTGGCCTCTCCGAGCTCGACCCCCAGGTGGGTGGCGATCTCATGGGCCAGGTCGGGGTGCGACCGCCCCGAGACGAGCTCGAGACGTCGGTGCGGTGCGAGCTGCATCGAAATGACGCTATCAGGCACCTCACACCGGTCCGGGTGGAGCCTCAGTCGGGCGCCTCCTCGACGTCGTGCCATGGTGACCCTATGTGGGTGAACGGGCCGACCACCTCGGCGGGTCTGACACGCGCTCCCGGGCCCAGCGAGGCGAAGGGACCGACGCGCGCGTACGCCCCGATCACCGCGTGTTGTGCGCTGCTGGTCGTCACGACGGCGCCCTCGCCGACCTCTGTGTCGACCAGCCGGCTGGCAGGTCCGATCGCGGCGCCCGCGCCGACCGTGCAGCGCCCCTGCAGGACGACATCGGGAAGCAGGACGACGTCGGGGGCAAGATTCACCGAGACGTCCACGTAGGCGCGTTCTGGATCCCACATCGTGACCCCGCGGCGCATCCACCTCTCGTTGATCCGGTCGCGCAGCTCCGCCTCGGCAACGGCGAGCTGCGCCCGGTCGTTCACGCCAGCGGCCTCCATCGGGTCCGTCAGCACGAGCGATTCGATCCTGTGACCCGCGTCGTGGAGCACCGCGTAGACACCGGTGAGCGACTGTTCGACAGCGGGCGCGATCGAACGCAGGCGCCTCAAGGCCGGCGCCAGCATCGAATACCTGAAGCAGTGGATCGTCGTGGCCACCTCGTCGACGTAACGCTCTTCCTCGGTGAGGTCGGTGTCCTCTGCGACCCCTAGCACCGCCTGGTCCTTGCCGCGTAGGACACGGTCGTAGCCGGTCGCGTCACTCAGGACCGCGGTGAGCAGCGTTGCCGCCGCGTCTGCCGACCGGTGGCGACGGACGAGCGCCGCGAGCGTCCTAGGCCTCATGAGAGGAGTGTCGCCGGGCACCACGACGACGTCACCGTCCTGATCGGCCAAGGTCTCGGGCAGCGCGGTGAGCCCCACCGCCAACGCGTCCGCGGTTCCGAGATGCTCGGGTTGCTCCACGAGCTCGATCGAGAGCGAAGACGGTGCATGGTCGACGAGCGATTTCCTGACCCACTCGGCGCGCTGCCCGACGACCACCACTGCGTCGCTCATCGCGAGCTTGGAGAGAGCGTCGAGCACGTGCAGGATCATCGGACGGCCGCAGAGCCGGTGGAGAACCTTCGGCTGCTCCGAGTGCATCCTCGTGCCCTCGCCGGCCGCGAGTACCACGGCGGAGAGCGGACGCGTCTCCATGGGCCGTAGTCTGGCACCCTCTGATTCGCCAGTGGCGGACGTCGCGGACGCCTTGACGTCGCGTGACAGGTGCAGGAACGCTCGTCGTGTCCTCGGTCGCTTCCGTATCAGAAGTGCTTCGGAGCAGGGGCCCGACCTAACGACGACCGAAGCGCCGCGCGTCCTCTGCCGCGTACTTGGCGACCACGTTGTCGGTCGTCGCCGTGCGCTCTACGGCCGCCACCACCTCGGCCAGCCGGGAACCGGGAAAGGCGAAGGTCATCTCCTCGGCGCGCATGCCTGTACGCGCGCGGCTGAGCGCGCAGCCCACACTGGCAACCGCCTCCCCGTGCTCCTTCGCGAGAGCCACGATGTGACACTGAGGCTTTCCCTCTATGCGCAAGCCCGGCAACGCGTCGGACAGCACCATGAGCTGGCGACCGTTCACACGCAGGAGCACCACGTCGGGCTCGCGGCTCGCGTCAACGAGGGGCCCGTACGTGATGACGTTCGCACGCTGGGACACCGCCGGGACACTTCCGAGCGCCGCCGGGTCCGCCCAGCCCGACTCGACGAGGGCTGTCACGTCGGCGTTGGCTCCCACTTCGTCGAAGGTGGCCAGCCCGTGGGTGTAACGACCTACCGAACAGTTCCCGTGGTCCTCGGGCACGGTGGTGAAGCTCCGCTGCACGGCATGGACCCAGAAGACACAACCGGCAGACACCCGCCCGGTCCGCCCGTCGGCGGTGGGATCGAACATGGGCTCGTCGAACGCCGGGACCCCGGGAGGTGCCACGTCGTCGAAGGAGATGGCGATCGGGGTGGTCGCGAGATGCAATGCGCCCAACAGGGCGTCGACGAGGTCCCTCCACTCCGAAGGATTATCGGGCGTCGGGGAACGGGGTGTCATCGCGCCATCCTCGACGGCGAGCCGCGCGAGCACAAGGGGTTCACGATCAACTCGTGACCGAAGCTCAGCCGGCCACGAAGCTCAGCCGGACGCGCCTGTGGACGTGGTCGGTGTTCAGGTCGACGAGCACGATGCGTTGCCACATCCCGAGGACGACTCGGCCGTCGATCACGGGAAGCACGACGGAGGGTGACACCAGGACGGGAAGAAGGTGGTCCGCTCCGTGACCCCTCGCACCATGCCGGTGGAGATAGTGCTCGTCACGGGGCAAGAGCCGTCCGAGCGCGGCCACCAAGTCCTCCTCGGACCCCGACCCCGTCTCCATCAGCGCGACGCCCGCGGTGGCGTGCGGCGCGAACACCGAGCAGAGACCGTCGCGTCGCCCGGCGCAGAACTGCTCCACCTCACCGGTCAGGTCGACCACGTTCCGCCGAGACGTATCGAGTTGGATCTCCGTCGTTTCCATGCGCCTCACCCCCGCCCGCCTATGCACCAAGGCAACCACTCCGCCTGCCGGCCGGGCAACCGCGGTGTCCTGCCAGGACGGCGGGAAGGTGGACGACCCCCGTATCGCCATCGCCATTAGCGTGGCCGGCGTGGACCAGGTCTCCGTAGAACGTCAGCCCGACGGCAGTTTCAGTGTCGCCGTGGGAAGTGGTCCAGGCGCGACCAGGTATTCCGTGACCGTGCCCGTGGAGCTTCCCGCTGCGCTCGGCTGCGGGCATGTGGCGCTCGACGATCTCGTGCGGGCGTCGTTCGGATTCCTGTTGGAGCGCGAGCCTGCCACCTCGATCCTGCAGCGCTTCAGCCTGAACCAAATCTCCGACTACTTCCCCGAGTACGAGAGCGAGATCCGTCGTCGGCTCGGCGAGAAGCCCACGGAAGAGGTCGACAGAGGCGCCTGACGACGCTGGTCCGAGAGCGTGCCGGCACCGGCGGGTGGGCACCGATCCCGTGAACGGCGCGCACCTCTCGCCCGTATCCTCGTAAACGACCGCCGCCCCGGCCGCCGACTGCGGCCTGAGACGAGACCCCACCGAAGGAGCGAACACGATGGAACTCGGACGATCCGGCCCACTGCTCGGCATCGCCGTCCTAGCGGCGCTGGCTCTGGGCGCCGCCGCCTGCAGCTCCTCGCCCAGCAAGGCAACGACGAACAACCATCCGGGCACCTCGGGCTCCGCGAGTCCGGCATCGGCCGCAGCGGGCACTGTGAAGGTGGCGAGCACCCCTGGTTTCGGGAACGTTCTCGTCGACAGCGCCGGCATGGCCCTCTACACCTACGGCCCCGACAAGGGCCGCAACGGCGTTAGCAATTGCTCCGGCAGCTGCGCGCAGGCATGGCCGCCACTGACGGTCCCCGCCGGGACCACTCCCACCCGGGGCACCGGGGTGACCGGAACGTTGTCCGCGGTGAAGCAAGTGAACGGGGCGTACCAGGTCACCTACGACGGATTGCCTCTGTACACCTTCGTCCAGGACAGCGCTCCCGACCAGGTGACGGGGAACAACGTGACGGGGTTCTCGGTGGCAAAGCCGGCGAGCTACGGATCGTCTTCTGCGGCATCGTCCACCCCGACAACGTCGGCCGGCTCGGGCGGCAACGGGTATTGAGCACTACGCCGGCCAGGTCGACGCGCGACCATCCCCGAGCAGCGGAAGTGGGCGGACTCGATCGCAGTGCCAAGACGCGTGCATCGCGTGTCGCGCGCACCCGAGCCGGCACTTCCTCGATGTCTGCGAGCGAGCACCGCCTGGAGACAGCCGACGAGGGCGGACTGCGAGACGCCTTCATCGCTCATGGGAGCGAGCTGTTCGGATTCGCCCGGAAGGCTCTAGACGACTCCGGAGCCGCCGAGGAGGTGGTACAGGAGACCTTCGTCCGAGCTTGGCGCGCACGACATCGCTTCGACTCGAGCCTCGGCAGCCTGCGAACGTGGCTCTTCGCGATAGAGCGAAACGTCGTGGTCGACCACGTCCGTGCCCGGGCGATCCGCATGACCGAGCCCCTGACCGCAGAGATCGCATCGAGCGGAGACGAAGTGGAACGGGCGATGGTCGGGTGGCAGGTCGAAGAGGCAGTACGGCGCCTGCGTACCGAGCACCGCCAGGTCCTCTTGGAGACCTACTACCGCGGACGCTCGAGCCGCGACGTCGCCGTCGAGCTCGGGATCCCGGAGGGGACGGTACGCAGTCGGTTGTTCTACGCCCTGCGTTCGCTACGCGTGACGCTCGAGGAGATGGGGTGGGAACCGTGACCTCGCTGGGTTGCGACCACTTCAAGGGACTGTTGGCCCTCGACGCCATAGGCCGCCTGCCCGGACCCGAGCACCTCGGGCTCGTCGCGCACCTCGACGGTTGCCGCGCCTGTCGCGCGGACGAGCACGAGCTCGAGGAGCTGTCCGCATCTCTCGCTTCCGCCGACTTCTCCAACCTCTACGAGGAGCAGATGCCCGGCTCTTTGTTCGGCGCGGTGCTTGGTCGCCTTCGCGCAGAGGCTCGTAGGGAGCGACGCACACGGAACCTGCGCTACGTGCTCGGAGGAACGGCAGCTGCGGCCGCCGTGGCGCTCGGACTGGCGCTCTCGCTCGGCGGCACGGTCCCCGCCGGCCGTACCGTGGCACTGACCGGCGGGCGGGGGGTGCACGCATCACTGCGCTTGACCTCCGAGGCATGGGGGACCTCCCTGCACATCGAGGAGTCCGGAGAGCGCGGCGGACAGGTTTTTTGGGTGTCGATGCGGACGACATCTGGCACCTGGTGGAATGCGGGCTCCTACCGGACGGTGTCCGGCCGCGCCGTGCAAGTCGACCTCGCATGTGCCCTAGGTCTCGCGAACATCCGGTCGCTATGGGTGCGGGACTCGACGGGACACGTCGTGCTGCACGCGTACCTGGATTGACGCGCAGGTGCAGGGCGCTCACTCACGAGACGACACAGATCTCATGAGGCCAGACAGAGCACGTCCCCGAAACCCGCCTCCAGGCAAGCAACCAGCTTCGAACCGTCCGGCACCGCCGCGCTGTCGATGTTCAAGCCCACGAACTCGAAGTTCACATCCACGCTCTCACGCCTGGTGGGTGTGAGGAGCGACACGTTCATCGCAGCCCCCGAAGGCGGGGCGAAGGCGTAGAGACCCTCGACTCGTGCACCGGCGAGATAGGTCTCCGAGGGAGGACCGGGTACGCGCGTGACACAGAAATCGTCTCCCTTGAGGATCGCCCCCCACACGGCGGTGGCAAGCGGAGGCGGCAACAGGTCCAGTCCGGTTGCGACGGCATCACTCAGCGCCAGAGCACGGTCGTGCTCGTACCTGCTCGTGATCTTGCGCACCTCCTCCACGCAAGCCGCGGCGTCGCCGGGCACTGGCAGCACGTAGCGAACAAGTGCGAAATGGGCGGGCGCGAGGGGGTGCCCCTCGCGACGCACGCTCACAGGCATGAGCACGCGCAGGCGGTCCACCTTGGCACCGTGCAACTCGTGGTACCTCCGAAGCCCCGTCACGATCCCTGCCACGAAGACGTCGTTGAGAGCTCCCCCGACCGCACCTGCCGCTCGGTGCAGTGCCCCGGGCGGCAGGTCGATGACCTCGAACTGCCGGCCGATGCTCCGGCCCGACATGAGCGCAGACTGAGGTCGCCTAGCAGGAGCAAGCAGCTTCGCAATAGAGCTCGCGCCGACAAGCGCACCTGCCACTCGCTCAGAGGGATACCTCGCCGATCGTGCGACGGCTTCGATGGCGGACTCGAGGAAACCGGGAGGCCGCGCGCTCATCTCCGGCGTCCGGTCCCTCGACAAGAGCTCGTGCGCCCTCCACGTGGGCCCAGGCGAACGCAGATCGTCCGGGCGCGAGTCGGGTGGGAGGTTCGCCGGCACCCTCGTAGCACGCCGTACGTCGCGCACCGGTGCCCGCCCCTGGTGACGAGGAGTGCGCTCCCCTTCGAGCAGGTGCACCAACACCGCGATCCCGCCCACCTCGTCCGCCAGGGCGCGGTGGAACTTCAAGACCACCGCGGCTCTGCCGTCCTCGAGCTCCTCGACCACGACCGCCTCCCAAAGCGGAAGCTGCGGGTCGAACCCGGTGGTGGCCATGGCCTGCGCCATGTCGAGAACCGTGCGAAGGCGCGCCGGCGGTGCCGCACGCACCCGTCGGAGGTGGAGGTCCAGGTCGAAGCGCCCGTCCTCCTCCCACCTGGGCCTCCACCAGCCGAACGTGCGGGGGATTGCACGCGAGCGCAGGCGAGGGAGCATCCTCGTGAGATCATCAACCCGGGTCCGCAACCTCTTCCATCGCGGAGCGCGGTCAAGCACCGCGACTGCCACGACCGTCATTCGCAGCACCGGGTCCCGCCCGATGGTCCAAAGCAACGAGTCGGCGTCGCTCATGGCGCCAGTCGCCACGGGGGTCATGGCGCTTGCGCCCGGCAGTCCGCTGACATGTGCACCGCTCCTCTCCGCTGCTTCGATCCTGCGCCACGCCGGTGGCGCCCCATAGTGCCGGAAGTCCCGAACACCCATGAGGCCCCTCGGCCGAACCCGGGCCACCTCGGGTGAAGCGGAGGGATCCTCTCCACGCAACTCTGAGGGGCTGTCTCGACGCGAGGACTCCGGCGTGCTCTGATTTCGGCGGATACCGACGAGAAAGGCTCTACGACGATGAGCGTGATGAAGCGGTTGGGGGGGATCGTCCAGGCGAAAGCCAACAAGGCGTTGGACAAAGCAGAGAACCCCGCGGACATGCTCGACCTCTCCTACGAGAAGCAGATGGAGAACTTGACCAAGGTCCGCCGGGCGCTGGCGGACGTGGCCACGGCAAAGAAGCGCCTCGAGCTGCAGGCGACCGAGCTGCAGGGACAGGCGCAGAAGCTCCAGGACCAGGCCAAGCAGGCTCTGAGCCAGGGAAACGAGGACCTGGCGCGAGAGGCGCTCTCCAGGCGCGCGGCGCTCGCCGACCAGCTCCAGAACCTCGGGACCCAACATCAGCAGGTGGAGACGCAGCAACAGCAGCTCGAGACCACATCCAAACGCCTCCAGACACAGGTCGAGGCTTTCAGGACCAAGAAGGAGACGCTGAAGGCCAGCTACACGGCGTCGAAGGCCGAGGCCGGGATCGGCGAGGCGGTGTCGGGCATCTCCGAGTCGATGGCGAGCGCCGGCATGACGCTCGACCGGGCCCAGGACAAGATCGCCCAGATGCAGGCGCGTTCAGGAGCGATCGACGAGCTGCTCGACACCGGCGCGCTCCCGGATGCTCTCGGCGGCGGCGACGACATCCAGCGCGAGCTCGAGGCGACGTCCCAGCAGAACCAGGTGGACACCGAGCTCGCCGCCCTCAAGGCTCAGCTCGGAGCCGGCGCGGCCGGCACCGGCGAGCTCACCGAAGGTAACGGCACCCCTGACGGCGGCGAGACGCCGGGCGCGCCACCGGGCCAGTCCCCCGCCCCGGACGGGCCGGCCGGCTCCGCGACGGACGGCCCCTCATGATCGTCCGCATCCTCGGTGAGGGGCGTTACGAGGTCCCCGACGCGGATCTCCCCGGCATCGAGCAGCTCGACGCCCGGCTGGTCGACGCCCTGGAACACGGCGACGAGGCGACGTTCTCGGTGACCCTTGCCGGCCTGATCGACGCGGTCCACCGCACCGGAACCCTGCTCTCGCCCGAAGACCTGCGGACCTCGGATCTAGCCGTGCCCCACGAAGGGTCGAGCTTGGCGGAGGTGCGCGCGCTGCTAACCCAGGGGACCTGAGACGTGCGACCGTGAGCAAGCCACTCGCCTTGCCCCCGAGCCGAAGCCTGGCCATCTCCTCGGTCGACGAGGTGCTGGCGCTGGTTCGCGCCCGCGGGGGGCGGGCGACGGCGTCACGTCGGATACTGCTCGAGGTCCTGTTCGATGCCGACGGTCATCTGAGCGCAGAGGAGCTCGCGGAGGCAGTGTGCGCGCGAGCCCCGGACGTGCACATCTCCACGATCTACCGCAACCTCGAGGAGCTTCAGCGCTTGGGCGTGGTCGTCCACTCCCACCTGGGGCATGGCCCCGCCACTTACCAGCTAGCCGCGCTCGCCCACGCACATCTCATCTGCGAGGAATGTGGAGCGACGATCGAAGCACCCGACGAGCTGTTTCGCCCGCTCGCCCGAGCGGCGCGCAACAAGTTGGGCTTCACGATCGATCCGCACCATTTCGCAATCCTCGGGCACTGCGAGTCTTGCGGGCGATGAAGCACGGAAAGGGGTGGCGGATAGTGGTGGGCGTGGACGGCTCCGCTTCGTCCAAGGAGGCGCTCAAGTGGGCGGCGCGCCAAGCCGAGCTCACCGGTGCCTGGCTCGTGGTCGTCACCACATGGCGCTATCACACCTCACTCGGCTGGGTTGCACCGTACCCGGCCGATTTCGACCCCGAGGCCGATGCCCGCCACGCCCTCGACGCGAACATCGAAGAGGTGCTGGGCCCATCCCCCTCCGTGGAGGTGCGCACAGAGGTCGTAGAAGGACATCCGGCGCTGGTGCTCGTAGAGACGTCGAAAGGAGCGGACCTGCTCGTGGTGGGAAGCCGCGGTTACGGGGGTTTCACGGGGATGCTCCTCGGTTCCGTGAGCGAGCACTGCGTCACGCACGCGCACTGCCCCGTCCTCGTGATGCGGAGCAGACCCGACACGTGAAACACGCAGGAGAGCGATGGCGTGTCGATCCCGGAGGGCGGATCTCGCTCGGCGAGATCGACCCCGCCTCGACCCCCGGAGCCTCGGGCAACCGCGCGGCCACCCAAGCCGCCATCCCGGAGCTGAACGAACGCCTCTTCGTCCTACAGGACCGCCTGTGGGCCGAGGCGCGCCGCTCTCTGCTCGTGGTGCTCCAGGGTATGGACGCCGCCGGCAAGGACGGCACCATCAAGCACGTGTTCAAAGGCGTGAACCCCCAAGGTACCCGTGTGGCCATCTTCAAGGAGCCCACGCCGGAAGAGCTCTCGCACGACTTTCTCTGGCGCGTGCACCAACGCGCCCCGCGAGCCGGCGAGATCGGGATCTTCAACCGCTCGCACTACGAAGACGTTCTCATCGCACGCGTCGACCGTCTCGTCGAGAAGCACGTATGGAGCGAACGCTACGAGCTCATCAACGCCTTCGAGCGTGTGCTGGCTCACGGCGGGACCACCACCATCAAGCTCTTTCTGCACATCTCGCACGAGGAGCAGGGGCGGCGTCTCACCGAGCGCCTCGAGCGCCCCGACAAGCGTTGGAAGTCCAGCAGGTCGGACTTCACCGAACGGGCGCGCTAGGACGACTATCGCGCCGCGTACACCGAGGCGCTCGAGCGCACCTCCACCGATGTCGCCCCCTGGTACGTGGTACCCGCCGACCACAAGTGGTACCGGAACTGGGCGGTGAGCCGTGTCCTCATAGAGACGCTCGAAGCGATGGACCCGCGCTACCCCGAGCCACCCCCACTCGACGTACCGCTGGATAGCAACCACTGATCTCGAGCCCGGTGAGGACGCTCTCGGGACCCATCTACCTCGTCAGTCGGCTCGAGCATCACGGGGAGACGCCCGGCGACTCCTCCTGCCTTGGTCCTCCTCCTGCATTCGTTCAGGTCGCGAGAAGCACGACGACGAACGCCAGGTAGCCTGCGATCACGATCGAGCCGGACACGCGGCTGAGCCCCCGTCCGGCGTAGGCCAAGGCGAGCGTGCACGCGGTGAGCCCGACATACCATGCCGCCACCAGTGTCCCCTGAGCCTGGGGCCGTCCGAGTCCGAGTGTCACCGCAGGCACGAGAAGCCCTGCCACCACGTTGAACGTGTTGCTGTTCAGAGCGGTGCTGAGAGCCGCAGCTCCCCTGCCCCTCGACGCCAGATAGACAGCGGCGACGGCGTTCGGAAGACTCGTGACGACCGCCAGGAGGATCCCGCCCACCACGATGTCGGGCACCAAGTAGTGACGCCCCACCGCGGAGCCCGCTCTCTCCATCACCACGCTCGCCCCTACGACGAGACATAGCGCCCCCACAGCGAAGGCTGCGTCGCGCGGCTGTCCTCTTCGAGGGTGGATGGCCGGGTAGAGCTCCTGTTCCTCCTCGACGACGGCTGCACGCGCCCACAGCGACCAGCGCCGCGGCAAACCGGGCCACCTCGGCAACCGCCCCTGGGTGCCGAGGAGGACGATGTACGGCACCAGGACCACAGCGACGATGACGAGCCCGAGAACGCCGGACACCGCACCTGTGATGGTCGCGAGGGTGAGCACCGCTATGAACATGGCGACGGACCCTGCGAGGACGACGACCCTTCGGTGCAGGACCACCCACCCCGCCACGACCGCGCCGAGACCGAGCAGGGCGGCGAGGTTGAACACGTTCGAGCCGAGCACGACGCCTGCGCCCACCGCACGCTGCCGGTGCACGAGGGCGGTGACCGCGGAGGAGATCTCCGGTGCGTCAGCAGCCAGCGCCGCTACGACACCCAAGAGCGCCTCTGAGAGCCCGAAGCGCTCGCCGAGACGCTCGAGACGCGAGATGAGGAGGAAGCTCGCGGACAAGCTCACTATCGCGCCGAGCACGAGCTCGGCGAGATCGACACCCATCGCGCGTCAGATTCCCGGCCCGGCGGGGCTCAGCCCGAAGACGACGACGCACAAGCTCGGTTGCCGAGGCTGATCGAGACAGAACGCTGTGCCCAAGTCGGCTCCTTCGCGAACGAACGACACGCCGACCAGGCTTCCCGGCACTCCGCCCCAGACCATAGCCTTCGAGGGTCATTGGTCATCGCCCGCGCCCAGCGACCGGGGCGCCGGGCAGTGGTCAGCCGGGGAGGTCTCCGCCCTCGGAAGCCTCGAGCGCCCTGATGTCCTGGACCTGGGTGGTGAACCACTCAGCCAGGCCGTTGCTGCGGATGACCCGTACGCACGCGTCGTGGCGACGGCGGCGCTCGCCTACGGGCATGAAGAGCGCCTCGTAGAGCGCGTCGGCCTGCTGCTCGATGTCCAGGGGGTGGACGCTCAGCGCGTAGGCCCCGATCTCGTCGTGAACGCCGGCGTGCTCGGAGAGCACGAGCACTCCACCGCGCTCGTTGAGGAGCATCCCTTCCTTCGCCACCAGGTTCAGCCCGTCGTTCACGGGGTTCACCATCAGCACGTCGAAGAGGCGGAAGGCCGCGACGGCTTGGGCGAGGTTCTCCTCCATGCGCAGGTCGATCGGTTGCCACTCGACGTTGCCGTGCTTCAGGTTGATGTCGGCGACCAGCCGTAAGATCCTCTCGGTGTACTCGGCGTACTCCGCGACGTCTTGGCGGCTCGGCTGGAGGATCGCCAGGAAGGTCACCCTCCCTGCGAGGTCCGGGTGCTTCTCGAGCATTCTGCCGTAGGCGAGGAACCCGCGCAGGATGTTCTTCGAGAGGTCGGTGCGATCGACGCGCACGATGAGATGCTCACGCTTGACGTTCTCGAGGGCCTGCTCGTACTGCGACACGGCCTCGGACCTCGCAAAGGACTCCAGCTGCGCGGCGTCGATGGAGATCGGGTACCAACGAACCGCCACAGTCCTCCCGTTCACCCACACGGAGCTCTCCGTGTAGTCAACAGGTAATTGGAGAAGCTCTTCGCAGGTGAGCAGGAAGTTGTGGGCATGGCGCTCGGTCTGGAACGCGACGAGGTCGTTGCCGACCAGGCCCAGCATGAGCTCCTGTCTCATCCACCCGGGTAGCACTCGCCATGCGTCGGGCTGAGGCCACGGGATGTGGACGAAGTGCAAGAGGGTCGCGTCGGGACGAGCCCGACGCACCATGCCGCCCACCAGGTACAGGTGGTAGTCATGGATCATCACGGTGCTCGGGCCCGCATGGTCGTGCATCGCCTCGACGATGGAGTTGGCGAACGCCTGGTTCACGGCCCTGTACCCATGCTCGAACGCGGTTCGCTCCGCGACGGTGATGTTCGGCGCATTGGAGAGGTCCCATAGGTTGTGCTGCACGAACCAGATGATCGGGTTCGAGATCACCGAGTAGTACTGGTCGAAGCTGTCCGGATCCAGCACCAGCAGCTTCACTCGTTGCTTGCCGGCGTCGGCCGAGCCGCCTTCGGTGAGAAACCCCCCGGGGGCCTCGATGGCGACCGCCCTGTCCTCTTTGGTGCGCGGAGCACAGATCCAGATGCTGTCGGAGAGATGAGGGGAGAGAGCGCTCAGCGCGGTGACGAGGCCACCCGATCCACGTTGCTGGGCGCGTTCACCGTCTGGCCCGATTGTGAACTCGACCGGACCCCGGTTGGCGGCGATGATCCACCGCCCTCCGGCACCGTCCACACCCACAACCACGAACCGATTCTGCCCGATCTGCCCGGCACCCGGCCCGTCGCCCCGACAAATGATTCCCGACCTGGGTGTCCGCGCCGCTTTCTCTTTCTTCTCGGGTCTTCGTCGGGCTCTGAGTTCGGTCGTCGGCTGACCGGGCCGCGCGTACGCCGGCCGAGACGTCCCGCTAGGAGGGCTCGACATTGGCGAGCGAGGGTCTTCACGAAGCAGGGAGCTCCCCGACGAGGTGGGCGTCGGCCTTCACCGTGCGCTGGTCTCGTTTCAAGAGGAGCTCGAGCCAATCGATCCGCGACGAGGAACGCGCGGCGAGGATCCTCGAGTGGCTGGGACGGAAAGACCCGGTCCTCGAACGGAACCTGCCGGTCCTTGTGCGACGCATCGGTGGTGGGTCTCCGAACGGCTCGTCAACCCGGGCTCTTGCCGGTCGTCTTTCGAGCGGCCGGAGAGCCGACCTCACCGAAGCTCCGCGGGTCAGCCGAGGTCCGCGAGCGCCGCCTCGACGGCTCGGTGGAAGGTCGGGTAGGCATGGATCATCGTCCTCAGCACCCCCGTCGGTACCTGCGCGTGCACGGCGAGGGTGAGAAGACCTAGGACCTCTCCGCCGACCGGCCCGGCGGACAGAGCACCCACCAAGACGCCACGGTCGCCGTCCTCGACGAGCTTGATCAGCCCGGCATTGCCGGCCTTGTGGATCCAGCCCCGGGTAGAGCTGGGGATCTGGGTCGTGCCGACCCGGACGGAGATCCCGCGCGAACGAGCGGCCTCCTCGCTCAGTCCGACCGAGCCGATCTCCGGATCGGTGAAGGTGACCCGGGGAACCGCCCGGTAGTCGGCAGCCGGAGCCTCCTGCCCGAGGATGTCGGCTGCGGCGATCGCCGCCTGGTACACGGCGACGTGGGTGAACGCCCCGACCCCGGTCACGTCGCCCACCGCCCAGATCCCGGGCGCCACGCGCAAATGGTCGTCGGTCGGCGCGAAGCGCGCCCCGGGGTCGAGACCAACCGTGTCCACACCGAGGGAGGACAGATCTGGGCGTCTTCCTGCGGCCACCAACAGTCGATCGGCCCGCCGCGTGCCACCGTCGGCGAGGTCGACCTCGAACGATCCGCCGTCATGGGAGACGCGCTCCACCTTGGCTCGGGTGACGACCGAGATGCCCTCCGAACGGAAGATGCCCTCGATCAGGCTGCTCGCCTCGGGCTCCTCGACCGGCAGGAGACGGTCGGCGACCTCGACGATCGTCACCTCTACCCCGAAACGGGAGAAGACCTGGCCCAGCTCCACCGCGATCGCGCCACCACCGATGACGACGAGCGAACGAGGGAGCTCGGTCACCTCGATCGCGTCCCGGTTGGTCCAGTACGGGACGTCGGCCAAGCCCGGGATGGGCGGCGTCCAACTCCGGGACCCGGTGGCCAGCACCACACCCCGCCGAGCAGTAAAGCGACGATCTCCGACCGCGACCTCACCGGGACCGACGAGGCGGCCGACCCCCCGCACGAACCGCCCTCCCTTCTTCTCGAAACGGTCCACCGCGACCTGGTCGTTCCAGTCGTCGGTCGCCTCGTCTCGGATCCGTCGGGCGACGGGGCCCCAATCCGGCACGACGGTGGCCGATCCCGACATGCCCGGGACCCGTCGCGCCTCGGCCAGGAGGTTCGACGCCCGGATCATCATCTTCGAGGGGACACAGCCCCAGTACGGGCACTCACCGCCCAACAGGGTGGACTCGATCCCGACCACGTCCAGTCCCTCCTCGGCCAGACGCCCGGCCACGTCCTCGCCGCCGGGCCCCATCCCCACGACGACGACATCGGCGAGATCGGTCATCGGCCTCCTCTCCGTAAGTGCAACACAGGAACCCCGGGAGGCCAGACCTGATTCCGGACAGGGCCTTCCGTCCCGACAGCGATCGGACGTACGGCACTACCCGAGAAGGTACCGAAGGACCACCGTGAAAGGGACATGATCGACCGCACACGTCTTACCATCGCGACCGCGTTGGTCACGCTCGTTGCCGGGGGGGTCGGAGCCGCACTGGCCGTCGCTGCCACGGGCTCGTCGGGCAAGACCCCGAACTTGAGCACGACAGCCGGGTCGAGCGCGAGCTACGCGTACTACCGGTCGATGATGGGGAGCCTCGCCGGCGGGTCGATGATGGACGGGTCCTACGGCGCGATGACGGGTCCCGCGGGCTATCGCTGGATGCTGGGCGGCGCGAGCGCCCCAGGCTGGATGAGTGACGGTGAGCTGCCCGGATCGGTGATGGGGGACGGCACCGACCCGGGCAGGGCAATGGGCGCTCTTTTCGCCGAGGCCCCGGGTCCGCGCGTGAGCCCGGCCGAAGCGACCAGGCTCGGCGACGAGACTCCTTCGGGAGCGACGGTCGTCGCGTCGGCGAACCGCATCACCTTCACGGATACGAGCGTCCGTCTCGTCGTGCTCGCCAGCCCCTCCATGCCGGCGGAGAACTTCCGCATTGCCGGGATGGTGAACCCGACCATCGTCGTCCCGTCCGGCGCCAAGGTCACCGCCGAGCTCGTCAACGCCGACTCGGACATGGCCCACGGGCTCGTCGTCACCGCCGACGGCGCGGCATCGTCACCCATGCCGATGATGACCGCCGCGCCGGCCTTCTCCGGCTCAACGCTCTGGTTCCTCGGCGAGACGACCTCCGCGGGCATGCACGCGGGTACCTTCAACTTCACCGCCTCCGTGCCGGGCACCTATCAGTACCTGTGCCCGGTCCCGGGCCACGCGCAAGATGGCATGGCCGGGAGCTTCGTGGTAGCCGGCTGAGGAGAGCTCGACCCCCTACAGCCGGCCCCAGAGGAGAATCCTCTTGAACGGGTAAAAAAACGGTGAGCGCTCACCGAGGCGTTCGAGGACCCGGGCCTTGTACCGAAGGACGTACTCCTCGAACAGCTCCGGCTTAAGCGCTGCGGCGAAGCGAGTCAGGCTCGTGCCCCGCATCCACTCGACGACCTGACGGCTGGGACACGTCGCCCAGGCTATGACACCCGGCCTCTTGCGCCGGCATAAGCCGCGTCCGAATATGGGTTGCGACTGTGACGCTCGAGAGGAGGAGGCATGGCGCTTAGCAGATGGGACCCCTTCGGCCTGGTTTGGCCGCGGCACTGGCCCGAGCACTGGAGGAGATGGTTCGACCTCGAAGCCGAGAGGGAGAAGTGGCTTCGCGTGGAGGAGCTCGAAGAGGACAACACCCTCGTCGTCAGGGTGGAGATCCCGGACATCGACCCCGACAAGGACGTCGAGGTGCAGGTGACCGACGGGATGCTTCACATCTCGGCCAAGCGTGAGGAGCGCACCGAGCACAAGGGGAAGAGCTCGTACCGTTCGGAGTTCAGCTACGGCGAGTTCTCGCGGAACATCCCGCTGCCATCCGGGATCGACAAAGAAGAAGTAAGGGCCCAGTACAAAGACGGCATATTGGAGGTCAGGATCCCGTGGCCGAAGGTGGAGATCGAGAAGCCCTCGACGACCAAGGTGCCGATCAGCCGAGGTTGACCCGGGCGGCTGCCGGCCTACTCGGGGACGAGCGTCGGGGTGGAGCGGTTCAGGGTCTCGCCCTTGAAGAACGCCGGACCGGCAAAGCGCCACAGCACCATGACCACGACACCGATGACGGCAGAGACCACAGCGATCAGGAAGACCCCACCGACTTCTGAGTGGGGCGGGAACGGCAACTTCCACGACGTGTAGCTCTGCGCGAATGCGTTGTTGTAGTTCCAGTCCGCCCAGAGGCTCCATCCCATCGCGAAGTAGAGCATCGCCCCCCCGAGCACCGGCAGGATGCCCTTCATCCACAGGTCACGTGCGCTTCGCGTGAGCACCTTCCGGTAGTACCAGCCGCACGTGAAGCCCGTCAGGCCGTAGTAGAAGGCGATCCACACCCCGATGGCCGTCACGGCGTCGGGGATGAGGTTGCCCCCGGCGAGGTGATTGAACGCCACGTACAACACGGCCGACACGGCGCCCATTGCGACCGTCGAGACCGTCGGTGTGAGGTAGCGCTTGTGCATCTTGCCGAACGCGTCGGGCAGCGCCTTGTAGACGGCCATCGAGAGCGTCGTGCGCGCCGTCGGGAGGATGGTCGTCTGGGTGGAGGCGGCAGCCGACGTGAGCACCATCAGGATCAGCAGGTGTGACCCGACCGACCCCACCCATGAGTGGCCGAACACGACCGTTCCCAACCTCGAGAAGATGTCGCTCTGATTGGCGGGGTTCGCCAAACAGATGCCCTTCGAACAGACGCCGGCAACGGACTGCGCCGCCAGGGTCACGATGAAGTAGGTGACGAGCAGCAAGACGGTGGAGACTATGGCTGCGAGACCGGGGTTGCGGGTTCGGTCGGCGGTCTCCTCGTTGATCGACACCGAGGTGTCCCAGCCCCAGTAGATGAACAGCATGAGTACCAGGCCGGTGACGACCTTCGTGAGCGAGGGAGCATGGAGGGGGTTGAACCAGCTCCAGCTCGGTACTAGGTGGCTCGCGGGTGCGCTTCCGACGCCCACGCGTACGAGGGCGACGACCGCGAAGACGAGGAGCATGAGTACCTCGACGGAGAGAAGGAGGCGCTGGATACGTGCCGACAGCTCGATGCCGCGATAGCAGACGTAGGTCAGCACGACGATGAAGATCACGCCTACGAGCAGCACCCAGTCGCTGGTCGGGTTGTGCCCGATGCCTTTGGCGTTGAAGAACAAGAACCCGTACTGGCCGGTCACCTGGGCCAAGCTCGCCATGACGAGCACGTCCGAGGCGATGATGCCCCAGCCGCCCATCCAGCCGACCCAAGACTTGAAGGTCCGGGTGCCCCAGGTGAAGGTGGTCCCGCAATCGGGGTCCGCCTTGTTGAGCTCGCTGTAGCCGATGGAGACGAAGAGCATGGGCACGAACGCGAGCACGACGATCGTGGGCGACAGGACGCCCACCGCGACGGCGATCAACCCGAGGGTGGCCGCGAGGCTGTAGGCAGGTGCCACGGACGCGACACCGATCACGATGTTCGAGACCAGGCTCAGCGCGTCCGGCTTGAGCCCTTTCTCGACCGGCGCCTCGGCCCCAGCCTCCACGCTCGTCATGTCAGATCGGGCTCTCGTCCAGCATGGCGTCCGCGACCTTCACGAAGCCGGCGATGTTGGCGCCGACCAAGTAGTTGCCCGGGTGGCCGAAGTCCTCGGCCGTCTGGCGCGTGGTGTCGTGGATGCGTTTCATGATCGTCTGCAGACGAGCGTCGACCTCCTCGGAGGTCCACTGGGAGAGCTGCATGTCCTGCGCCATCTCGAGTCCGGACACCGCCACCCCGCCGGCGTTGGCCGCCTTGCTCGGGCCGTAGAGGACTCCCGCTGCGATGAAACGGTCCACGCCCTCCGGCACGGTCGGCATGTTGGCTCCCTCGACGACGAGGCTCACATCGTTTTCTACCAGGTTCGCCGCGTCTTTGGCGGTGATCTCGTTCTGGGTGGCGCTCGGGAACGCGCAATCGGCCGGGATCTTCCAGAGGGCGCTCTCGTCCCTGCCCGATGCAGCCTTGTACGTCGCCCGGGGGAACCGGTCGGCGTACTCGCTGATCCGGCCGCGGCGATCGTTCTTGAGGCGCTTCACCCATTCGAGCTTGTCGAGGTCGATCCCATCGGGGTCGTGGACGAAGCCATCTGAGTCCGAGAGCGTGACGGCGTGCGCGCCGAGGTGGAGGAGCTTCTCGACCGTGTACTGCGCGACGTTCCCGCTCCCCGACACGAGACACGTCTTACCGACGAGGTCATCGCCCCGTGTGGCCAGCATCTCCCGGGCGAAGTACACCGCTCCGTACCCGGTGGCCTCTTGCCTGATACGCGAGCCGCCCCAGTTGATCCCCTTGCCGGTGATCGCTCCGGCGAAACGCTTGGCGATGCGCTTGTACTGGCCGAAGAGATAGCCGATCTCTCTCTCGCCCACACCGATGTCACCGGCCGGTACGTCGGTGAACTCCCCAATGTAGGGGAAGAGCTCGGTCATGAAGGACTGGCAGAACCGCCGGATCTCCGACTCGCTGCGCCCCTTCGGATCGAAGTCAGAACCGCCCTTTGCACCCCCCATCGGCAGGGTCGTCAACGAGTTCTTGAGCGTCTGCTCCAACGCGAGGAATTTGCACAGGCTCGGGTTGACCGAGGGGTGGAAACGCAGCCCGCCCTTGTACGGCCCGATGGAGCTGCTCATCTGGACCCTAAGGCCCCGGTTCACGTGGATCTCCCCGCGGTCGTCGACCCAGTTCACACCGAAGCTGATCACCCGGTCGGGCTCCACGAGCCGCTCGAGGATCTTGTTGTCGACGTACTTGGGGTCCTGGACGAGCACCGGCCGAAGCGATCCGACGATCTCACTCACGGCCTGGTGGAATTCGGGCTCGCCCGGGTTCTTCGCCTCGACCTTCGCCAGCAACGTGCGCAGGTGCTCTTGGACCCGGCGTTCGGCACCTCGCCGGCTTGCGGTCGGTTGCCCGGGTGGTGCCTTCCCCGACGCCATGCCCACATCTTGGCGCACGACGCGGAGCATGGCAGGGTTCAACGGCCCGATTGACACACGTGAGCGAAGGGGTACGGTCGGTGCCGCAAGGGTCGGCCGACCAGCTGCTCCCAGCCGTGGTGGCCGACCCGGAGTCGGCTGCCATGCGAGGACAACGGAGGTCACGATGCGAGTAATGGTCATCGGAGCGGGCGGAGTCGGCACGGCGGTCGCCAAGACCGCGGCGCGGTGGGGACTCTTCGAGCGCGTCGTGGTGGTGGACCACGACGTGGATCGGGCAAGGAGGGCGGTCGCAGGCGCCGGTGATCGATTCGGCGCCTTTCGGTTGGACGCCGGCGACGAGCAGTCGATCGTCGACCTCATGCGAAGCGAGCGGATCGACGCGGTCTTGAACGCCGTCGACCCGCGTTTCGTGATGCCGATCTTCCGGGCTGCGCTCACCGCAGATGTGACGTACCTAGACATGGCGATGTCACTGTCGCATCCTCACTCCGAAGATCCATACCGGCAGCCCGGCGTCAAGCTGGGAGACGAGCAATTCGCCATGGAGGAGCAGTGGAAGGAGCGAGGTCTTCTCGCGCTCTGCGGTATCGGCGTGGAGCCGGGGCTCTCCGACGTCTTTGCCCGCTACGCAGCCGACCACCTGTTCTCGTCCATCGACGAGATAGGAGTCCGCGACGGCGCGAACCTGGTCGTAGAGGGATACGAGTTCGCGCCGACGTTCTCCATCTGGACCACCATCGAGGAGTGCTTGAACCCGCCCATCGTGTGGGAGCGCGACGCGCGCTGGTACACGACCGAGCCCTTCAGCGAGCCCGAGACCTTCACGTTCCCCGCCGGGATCGGACCGGTCGAGTGCGTCAATGTCGAGCACGAGGAGGTCCTGCTCATCCCCCGCTGGATCGACGCCGGGCGGGTCACCTTCAAGTACGGACTTGGTGACGAGTTCATCGGCGTGCTCAAGAACCTGCACATGCTCGGGCTCGACTCGACCACACCGGTGAGGGTCGGCGACGCCGAGGTCTCGCCCCGCGACCTCGTCGCAGCGTGCCTCCCGGACCCCGCCACGCTCGGAGAGGCGATGTCCGGGGTTACGTGTGCGGGTACGTGGGTCAAAGGAGCGGGGACCGACAGCTCCCCCCGGGAGGTCTACCTCCATCATGTCGTCGACAACGACTGGTCCATGGCCGAGTTCGGTTCGCAGGCGGTAGTTTGGCAGACCGCAGTCAACCCGATCGTGGCCCTCGAGCTGCTCGACTCGGGCGCCTGGTCCGGTGCCGGCGTGCTCGGTCCCGAGGCCTTGCCGGCGGATCCCTTTCTCGAGCTGCTCAACAGTCACGGCGCACCGTGGGTCTGCGAAGAGCGAACGCCCGGCGGGAACTGAGGACCTCACCTACGCCTACCTCACGCCTGCAGAACCGTCACACGTTTCCCGAGAATCCGAAACAGGAGGATCCCTCGTGGCCTTCAACGAACGTGAATTACAGAATTTCGTCGGCGGGGAGCCCGTCGACGCGAAAGACGGGCGCACCTATGACCTGGTCGACCCGGTGACTGGTGAGACGTACGCCACAGCGCCCCGTTCTCAACCCGATGACGTGGCGCAAGCCTTGCAAGCCGCTCAGAACGCGTTCGAGACCTGGTCCATCACCACGCCGTCCCAGCGCAGCCTGGCCCTGCTCCGTTTCGCAGACGCGCTCGAGGAACGAGCCGACGAGCTGGTCGACATCGAATGTCACAACACCGGCAAGCCGCGAGGCCTCACAACGTCCGAGGAGATCCCACCGACGCTCGACCAGATCCGTTTCTTCGCCGGTGCGTGCCGGCTCCTCGAGGGCCGGTCCGCCGGGGAGTACATGGAGGGTTTCACCTCGTTCGTACGCCGCGAGCCTGTGGGCGTGTGTGCCCAGATCACGCCGTGGAACTACCCCATGATGATGGCCGTCTGGAAGTTCGCGCCCGCGATAGCTGCCGGCAACACCGTCGTGCTGAAGCCTGCGCACACCACACCGGCGAGCACCGTGTACATGGCGCAGGTCGCCGCCGACTTCCTCCCGCCCGGCGTGCTGAACGTCGTGTGCGGGAACAACCGCGAGATGGGTCGAGCGCTGCTCGAGAACCCGATCCCGCGCATGGTCTCGATCACCGGGAGCGTCCGAGCCGGGCGCGAGATCGCGATGGCAGCGGCCTCCGACCTCAAGCGAGTGCATCTCGAGCTGGGTGGCAAGGCACCGGTCGTCGTCTTCGACGACGCCGACGTGCAAGCCACGGCAGAAGGCATCGCGATGGCCGGCTACTTCAACGCTGGCCAGGACTGCACGGCCGCGACGCGAGTCCTCGCAGGCCCTCGTATCCACGACGACCTGGTCGGAGCGCTGACCGAGGCCGCTCGCCGCCGAAAGCTCGGCGGGCCGCACGACGCCGACGCCGACGTCGGCCCGCTCAACAGCGCCGTCCAGCTCGAACGCGTGAACGGCTACCTCGAGCGTCTGCCGGACCACGCCGAGGTCCACACAGGTGGACGACGCAGCGGCGACAGCGGATTCTTCTACGAGCCCACGGTCGTCACCGGCCTCGAACAGCACGACGAGATCGTCCAGGAGGAGGTCTTCGGACCTGTCATCACGATGCAGCGCTTCAGCGACGAGGACGAAGCCGTGTCCTGGGCCAACGGAGTCGAGTACGGGCTAGCGTCGTCGGTGTGGACGCGCGACCACGCCCGAGCCATGCGGGTGTCAGCGCGTCTCGATTTCGGGTGCGTGTGGATCAACACCCACATCCCACTCGTGGCCGAGATGCCGCACGGTGGCTTCAAGCACTCCGGCTACGGGAAGGACTTGTCGATCTACGGCCTTGAGGACTACACGCGAGTCAAGCATGTCATGAGCGCGATCACCCCGTAGTGAAAGACCACGATCAATCCCGAGGACCGACCATGCCGAACCGTGATAGGCCGGACGACAGTTCCCAGACCGGCACAGCGAGTCGCCACCTCGCAACCGAGATCCCGGGGCCGACCTCGAAGGTGCTCGCTAACCGACGCGCCGCCGCTGTCCCACGAGGGGTGGGAACCACCCTGGGTGTCTTCGTGACGCGGGCCGCGGCAGGCATCGTCGAGGACGTGGACGGCAACCGGCTGATCGACTTCGGGTCGGGGATCTCCGTCACGAATGTCGGGAACAGCGCGCCCGCAGTAGTCGCCGCGGTCACCGAGCAGGTGAAGCGGTTCACCCACACCTGCTTCCAGGTCACCCCGTACGAGAGCTACGTCGCGGTCTGCGAACGGTTGAACGCTCATACGCCAGGCGATCACGACAAGCGTTCCTTCCTCGTCAACTCCGGCGCGGAGGCAGTGGAGAACGCGGTGAAGGTGGCACGCTACGCGACGGGCCGCAGTGCCGTCGTCTCCTTCGACCACGGGTTCCACGGGCGCACGCTGCTGACCATGAGCCTCACCGGCAAGGTCATGCCGTACAAGCACGGCTTTGGGCCGTTCGCGCCCGAGATCTACCGAGCGCCCTACTCGTACCCGTTCCGCGCAACGGGACGGCTCGACGAGACCGTGAAGAACCTCGAGACGACGGTCGGCGCCGACGCGATCGCCTGCGTGGTCGTCGAACCGATCGCCGGTGAAGGGGGATTCGTGGTCCCAGAGCCCTGTTGGCTGCCCGGGCTGGCCACGTGGTGCGCCGAGCACGGGATCCTCCTCGTCGCCGACGAGATCCAGTCCGGCATGGGGCGGACCGGCGCCTGGTTCGCCTGCGAGCACGAAGGCGTGGTACCCGATCTCCTGACGACGGCCAAGAGCCTGGGAGGTGGCCTGCCTCTGGGCGGGGTGACCGGCCGGGCGGAGCTCATGGACTCGGTCCACCCCGGTGGCCTGGGTGGGACCTTCGGCGGGAACCCTCTGGCGTGCGCCGCGGCCCTGGCGGTCTTCGAGATGATCGAGTCCGAAGGGCTGCTCGAGAGGGCGCGCCACATAGGCGACGTGGCCATGGCGAGGCTCAAGAAGCTCGTGCGCAGCGGAGGAGCGGTCGGGGACGTACGTGGACGCGGCGCCATGGTCGCGCTCGAGCTCGTGGGTCCCGACGGCCGGACGCCTGACCCCGAGTCGACCGCGCGTGTGGCCAAGGCATGCCACGAGCAGGGGCTGCTCGTGCTGAGCGCGGGGACCTACGGCAACGTGCTGCGCCTGCTTCCTCCGTTGACCATCTCCGACGAGCTGCTCGAGGAGGGACTCGGCATCCTCGTGTCCGCGCTGGAGCGATAATAGAAGTCGCTTGTGTTTGAAGCGCTGCTGCACCGGGCTCAGCCGTCTCCCTAATCGTCGGTTCCTTGGGAACCTGTTCGTTCAGCCAGAGACCTGCTCCGCTGGCTGGAAACCTCCTGCGGTGCCGATGGACCTGCTCCCACAACCAAAGTCGGTCGAGCACACACGGCAAAATGACCGCGAACTGTGTCGACAATTAACGCGGTTGGTGAGATCTGGCTCGGAATCCAAGAAATGTTCGGCGTTGGTCTTCAGCTGCGGGTTTCTTCGTCCGAAGGAGGTAGAGGCCGGAATCCGGCACACCGATTGATGATCCGCCCGCTGAGGAAGCTGAAGGGCTACCGAGGCTCTGGCGGACATGAAAGAGGAGTCCTTCAATGAGTGATACGTACAGCGGCAGTCGGCTGGAGTCGGCGGTCGGTGTTCCACGGCACAGTCGCCCACGACACGGGAAGTGGCGTCGGCCCTCTGCGTGGTCACGCCGCGCGCGCGTTGTCTCGGCCGTCCTCGGTGTCGCCCTGGTCGGGGGTGCCGTCTACGGGGCAACGAACTGGATCGTCGGGCTCAACAGCGGATCGTCGGGTGAGGGTCAGTCCGCCACGGTCTCGAACCTGACCATCAGTGCCGTCGCCACCCCCGCGGCCACCAACCTGCTCTACCCAGGTGGGAACGGTGATGTCGTAGTGACGATCACTAACCCGAACCCGTTCCCCGTCACTCTCACTGGCGTAGACCTACCCACGAACACGACGTATGCCGCGGGTTTCACCACCTCCGCACTCACCACCGCCCAGACGGGGTGCTCGTCTACTACCAGTGACGTGATCTGGAACTTCTCCACAGCGACGAGCGGAAGTGCTCACACTTTCACCACCCCCCTCACCGTGGGAGCTAACTCAACTTTGACCGCCACCATGACCAACGACGCCAGCATGACGTTGAGCGCCCCCGCTGCGTGTGAGAACACCTACTTCTCACTGCCGGCCTTTACCGGCGTGGCGGCCACCGGCGGAGCAGCTACCCCTACCACCAGTCCGACGACCGACGCCTGGACTAGCTAGTACTACGAGCCTCGCTGAAAGGGGCCATCCTCGTACGAAGGTGTGACCGGTGATCAGAACCGCCGCCGTGGTGACATTCTTCTTATCCCTCGTTGTCTTACCGACGACGGCGGCGGCAGCAGCGACGGCGTGGACGACGAATATGAGTGCGTCCACTCATCAGGGCGAAGCCCACAGCACGACCAAACCCCCCGCCACATCATCCCTGACCGCCGCGTGCCAGAATTCGACCAGCGAGGTAGCGGTTGTCTCCTGGAGCGCCGTCACCAACGCGACGTCGTACAAGGTGGAACAGGCCACGACCAGTAGCGGAACGTACTCCGCTGCCGGAACTCAGCCGAGCGGCACCGCGCTCACCGACAGCATTACGTACACGACCAACGTGACGTACTACTACAAACTCTACGCCTACATCGGTACGAACTGGCAGGGTACCCTCTCCGCCAACGCCAAGGTCGGATCCACTACTCCCGGCTTCCTGGTGTTCCAGACCTCCGGCACGATGTGCACTGCAAACTGAACGAAAACCGGCCGCGTACGCCGTAACCGTGACCGACGCCCGAAGTCCGCAAAGTGGATGCTGTCTGGAAAGAGATCCTGTAGAGGCGCGCCATGATGCGGACACCGCCGCGTGCTCACGGACGGAGGAGCCCAACCGTCGGCGTTGTCTACCTCGCGTCGACGTCTGCTCGAGCTCCTCATCCTGATGGGACGTTCGGAGAGCGCCACGGAAGCCGAGCTGCTCGCACTGCGCCACGAGCTGGCCGTCCGCAACCAGATCGAACGTCCTTCGTATAAGCCAGCCGATCAGGTGTTGCTGAACTGCCGTAAGCCGTGGCGGATCAGCTCGTCCAACTGTCGGTGGCCGCGCTCGTGGTGGCCGTGGCGGCCCCACCCGTGGCGGTCAGTCCGGTCAGCGACGGCATCGAGAAGTATGTATTGACGCAGGCTGCGGGGGCGGCTGCCGTCATGCTGGCGTCGTTCGTGAAGGTGACGGTCAAGGGGTTGTTGGCCTGCCCGCTCGCGTTGACGGTAAGGGCGCTCTTGAGGGTGTGGGAGCTTTCGCTCGTGGACGTCGAGTAGTTCCAGATCACGTCACTCGTAGCAGACGAGCATCCCGTCTGGGCGGTCGTGAGTGCGGGGGTGGTGAAACCCGCGGCGTACGTCGTGTTCGTGGGCAGGTCTACGGCAGTGAGGGTGACGGGGAACGGGTTCGGGTTGCTGATCGTGAATACCACGTCGCCGTTCCCACCTGGGTACAACCGGTTGGTGGCCGCGGGGGTGGCGACGGCACTGATGGTCAGGTTCGAGACCGTCCCAGCCTGACCTTCCGCGCTTGAGCCGGTGTCCAGTTGGATCATCCAGTTCGTTGTCGCGAAGACCCCCCCACAAACAAGCAAAGCGCCCACCACGGCGGCCAGGAAGCCCACAACCCTCCCGTAGCGCTCCCGCTCGAATCGACGCGTCGGCTCACCGCCCACCGGGCTGATTCCAGCGCCTCTCCGAAGGCCCCCCACATGAAGAGGTATCGGTCATTTTGTCGGCCACGCTTAGTGATCTTACCCAAACCACGCAGCGTCACACGAGGGCCAAACGATCCTCCTGTTACGGCAAGTCACAATAAGCGGCCATCGCGTCAGTAAGACTGCGGATTTTCGCAGGTGGTGGGGTCTAGCTGACCACAGTTGGTCTGAGTCACCATCTCATAGAGCAAACAACAGCGCAGTCCCAACGATGGGGAGGCCATCCCCGTCCGTGCTCGTCCGCGAGGAACTCGACCGCGAGCTGCACGGGTGGCGCCGATGAAGACATCATCACTGCGCTGGTCGTCCAGAGAGCTGCTCGAGGGTGATCAGGCCGACTACCCCGGCCACTGGAGCCGCTACGGGCGTAGGGGAGCCGGCGTCCTCATCGTTCTCTGCCAGCTCTACCGACTACCGCGGGGTGGCGGATCAGCTCGTCCAACTGTCGGTGGCCGGGCTCGTGGTGGCCGTGGCGGCCCCACCCGTGGCGGTCACTCCGGTCAGCGACGGCATCGAGAAGTACGTGTTGACACAGGCTGCGGGGGCGGCTGCCGTCATGCTGGCGTCGTTCGTGAAGGTGACGGTCAACGGGTTGTTGGCCTGCCCGCTGGCGTTGACTGTAAGGGCGCTCGTGAGGGTGTGGGAACTTCCGCTCGTGGCCGTCGAGAAGTCCCAGATCACGTCACTCGGCGTCGAGGCGATGCAGCCCGTTTGGGTCACGCTAAGGGCGCTCGTCGTGTAGCCGGTTGCATAGGTCGTGTTGGTTGGCAGCTGCAAGGCGGTCACCGTGACGGGGAACGGGTTGGGGTTGCTGATGGTCACTACGACGTCGCCGTTCCCACCTGGGTAGAGCAGATTGCTTGCCGCAGGCGACGCGACGGCGGTGATCGTCAGGTTGGAGATCGTCCCGGACTGACCTTCACCCGATGATCCACCATTGAGCCCGACAATCCAGTTCGTTGCCGCGAAGATCCCACCGCCAGCAAGCAAAGCACCGACGATGGCTGAGACAACGCGGGCCCGGCGTGACCAGGAAGAGGGCCGCAGCGGATTACCGTGCCGTGAGACACCGACCGCTGGATCCCCCCCACTGTCGATGTGTGTAGCACTCATTGAAGGACTCCTCTTTCATATCCGCCAGAGCCTCGGTGGCCTGAGCAGCTTCCTCAGCGGGCGGATCATCAATCGATCTGCCGGATCCCGGCTCCTATCTGGTTCGGACGAACAAACCCGCAGCTGAAGACCAACGCCGAACATTTCTTGGATTTCGAGCCAGATCTCACCAACCGCGTCAATTGTTGACACGGTCCGCGGTCAGTTCCACCCGCAAGTACCTTCACTCGCGGTGATCCACGAGTACGAGCTCGCTGCTTGAGGGCGTGTCGGGTATTCGGTCCTTACGGGCTCACGCCGCCCTGGAGTTTGGCGCTCGCGGTCCCGGAGCTGCACGCTGCTATGCCGGACTAGTTCTCCCAGGCGATCCGGCAGGTCACCGAGCTCATCGCCGAACGAGCCGGGCGCGACGCTCATGACCTCGCCGTGCGAACGTTGACCGGTGCCGTCTTCGGGGTGATGATCTCAGCCGAGCTGCATTAGGCAGAGCATCCGGAGTGCAACTTTGCGGCTCTCATCGACGACGCGCTGGCGTATCTGGAATCAGGGCTTCCGCTATGAGCAGGAAAGAGGACCCCGTCCGGAACCAAGAGCATGGCCGGTGCTGTCAGTGTCGCGCCCGGGACACGCCACGTCAGCCCGGGGGACCGCCGCTCACCGTGCTCACGCTGAAGTTGTTGTAGAAGGCGTCGCCGTTCGAGCTGTCGGCCGACTGGTTTGCCGCCACCTGCACCGTGAACTGCGTGTTCAGGAACTGGGGGTACTGAGTGAGGTCGATGGTGACCGAGCCGCCGTTGGCTGGGAACCACACGCCTTCTGCCATCGCGCACTGGGTGTCCTGGAGCCGCCGGGTGACCTGCGATGCGGGGACGAACACCAGGCAGGCGAAAGACGTGGCCGGCACGGTTCCGGAGGACGCGCTCTGAGTCTGCGCCACCAGGGACGTGCCGTCGGCGCTTATCGTCACCTGGCCCAGCTCCTGCACGTTGCTCGTGGCGTTCCCGGGATACAGGCCACACCATCCGGAGCTCCCGCCCACGATCACCGACGTGCACCCACTGTGAGACACATCAGCGTTGGCCGCGGCCGATGTGAGCGCCACCGTGGCGACGACTAGGGAGGTTCCAATCAGGGCCATCGCCATCCGGGCCGCTGCCCGCATGGGCCATCTTCGCGAAAGGAAAGTGTGCAGTTCGTCGGTCAACGGGGCCTCCTCAGGCTCGATAACAGCTACGGTGAGTAGTATTGGTGACTACTTTCTGTACTTGAGCGGAATTGATCTGGCGCGCAGCCCAACGGGGACGTCAAGCCCGAAGGGACTGCCTACGACAACCCGACCACCCCGCCGGCAGGGTCGTGACGACCCCTCGGATCTCCTTCGGTTGGCCCGACCCGCTGGCGCGGCATCGGCAGGATCATCCGCCGTCCACAGCTTTCGCGACCGCGGACACCCGTGCCCACTTCGAAGTCCCCGTCAGCGTGGTCTCGCGGTGCTACCTGTAGATAAGCCCGGCGGAGTACCACGACGAAACACGGAAGTCCACGACAGTCAGCCCCACAAGTTGTGGCAGTACGTCAAGTAGCCCTGTTGGTGCGCGGCCGCCTCGAGCGGACAGAGGGTGCGGTAAGCGTGGTGACAGAGAAGGTGCCCCCCTATCTCGGCGCCCCGCGACCTTCGCTGAAGCGTGCGCGACGCAGCGAGGGTTACAGAACCAGCCGGGCCGACCTCGTCCCTATCTCCTCACTGCGCTTCTGCCTCTACCACAGCCGGGAAGACCGGTACGAGCGGCTGTGGTGTCGGGCAGCTCGCGCGGACAGGCGAGCCCACCGCGTTCCCTCCGCTCGTCACGGGTTGCAGTGTGAAGGCCTCGTCACCCAGCCATTCGTCGCCAATACCCGGAGAACCCGCGGTGAGGTAGAAGGGCTTCAGGACAGTGCCCGCCTGCGGGTAGCTGAGCCGCAACGACTTTCCTTTCTGCAGACGCCCGGTCGTGCCGACCACAGGAGACGAGACGAGGCTCGCCTTGGCCGGGAGGAAGTCAGTCGACGTGACGTGCACATGGTCCATCGTGAGGCGTACCAGGTCCGATTGCCCGCCGACAGCATGGAGCAGACGGTTGGCCAGCTTGGGACTGAGCAGGATCTGCCCCTGCGTATCCTGGAAATAGATCCGTTGCCCAGCGGTGAACACCAGGCCTCGGGGCCCGAAGTCCCCGAACTGGGTCCCCGAGCCGTCGACCGCGAACGTGCCGATCCCGGCGAAGTGACACATGTACCTGAAGCCTGTGCTGCCCACGAGACTGTCCGCTGGTACATAGCGAGCCGGGTAGGTCCCAGGGATCGACACCTGTCCGGTGCCCGGCTTGCCGGCGACTCTCACCGTGGCGAGCAGTTGCGGAGGGTTAGGCGTAGGGCAGTCGGTCAGGGTCGTAAACAACGGCGTTCCTTGCGCGTTCTCGACGGTGGCCTGGGTCTCGGTCTCGCCTATGGCAAGATGCGCGACTCCCGGGCCCTGCGTCTGAAGCGGACCGAGCTTCATCGGGGTCTTGTCTCCCAGCGAGGTGACTATCGGCTGGCCGGGGACGAGTGTGATGGTCGGGATGGATATGTGGTTGGCATCTACGAGGTCGGCGGTCGAGTTGGCACCGCCGGTCAGCATCTCCTGGGACTTGAGCAGCTTCACCTGCACCTTGCGAGCCCCAAGCGCGTACAGCTGATTCGTGACGGAGACGGGCAGCGTGTTGCGAGCTCGGATGCTCGTCACCCACAGCGCCTGGCCCGGCCGCACGATCGTCGGCAGGATGCCGCCGGAGAGCGAATCCACAGCGGCAGTGCCCGCAGGGACCCCGCCGATGCTGACCGAGCAGTTGATCGTAAGGTCACCCGTACCGATCTGGGCGTTGGAAGGTATCGGCAGGTCGCTACCGAAGTCAGGTGAGCCCGCCGCCACAGCCGCCGACGTCGAGCTCCCCGAAGGCGAAGCCACCAGCCCGGCAAAGCCGACCAACGCCACGACGAGCACCGCCCGCACGCTGATCCGGCCCCATCTCGTCACTTGTGGTCTCTGCATACTCTCCCCCACGGATACCACTCCCAAAACCTGTGCCCAGATCGCGCGCAAGTCGCACCATGAGTGCTCACCCCTCATCGCACCCTCCTCGAAAACTCCGCCGTCCCGCCGACTTTGTAGTCAGAAGAACGTTTTGCGTACTCTAGGGACTTCCCCAACGTTGTGCGTGTCGAGAATCCGATCCACCCTACGCCACCAGCCTGTACTCGTGAATCTTCTTCCGCGTCTGTCTGTGCGCCGTAGCTGTAGCCGTCACAACAACCCCGCCGCTGATGTGCGCTGTCAGCACGCAACCAAGGACCGGGACCGAGCACTGGCTGAAGCGCTCACGCAGCTGTCCCCGAAGGCCGAGGTCATCCCGCTCGCGCGGGATACACGCGGGATGAAATCGAGAGGAAACAAAAAGGTTAAGTGAACAAGGCCCGCTGACCAGGTACTCCACTTTGACCTTGACCCCGTTTTCCGGACCAGGCTTGCAAGAGTCAGGTCTGGGTCTGTGCTGAGTGTAGGACCTCAAACTCGATCGGTGGGAGGTAGCCGAGCGAGCTGTGCAGCCTCTCCGGGTTG
>Ga0187848_10000064_pt1 | contig 93909 bp, 74 predicted proteins | sample June2016WEW_4_40_FD_132424 | JGI IMG/M metagenome (GOLD analysis project Ga0187848, IMG submission 132424) | Peatland microbial communities from SPRUCE experiment site at the Marcell Experimental Forest, Minnesota, USA - June2016WEW_4_40 | ecosystem: Environmental > Terrestrial > Soil >... | reverse complement strand
GGTTCTTCGCCTCCGAGAGTCGCCACTGCTCCAGGATCTGGCCAACGGCATCCTGCGCAAGGTTAACCGACTGAAGCCGATTTAGGTTTGAAATCGCATTCTTCACGCCGGATTCAGGTATGAGAAAATCCTATGGGTTCCGAACCTTCCGAGTCACCGAACTGGCGCTCTATCATTCACTTGGCAAACTGCCCGAGCCGGAACTCACCCACAGATTCTTCTGACGAATCGTTTTGTCCTTGCGTATGGGGCCGCCGAACGCCCCGCCAAACTGGTTGCGATGCACCGGCGATGACGTCAGAGACAGCCAGTTGTAAGCGTTCAGGTCGGTATTGCGCAGGAATTCGAACAGCGAACCGTGATACTGGTTGGTACCGGATTTGGTAATGATGTTGACCACTCCCCCGGCCGAGCGCCCGTATTCGGCGCCGTAGCTGTTGGTCACCACGCGGAACTCTTCAATCGCGTCGGGATTGGGGGCGATGTTGCCAGTGTTCCGCAGCCCCGTCATGTTGTTGCCGCCATCGAGATAGTAATTCACGGAGCCGGCGCCTCCGTCGACGCCGCCGTTGACCATGGTCACCTGCTGCGGATAACCCAGCACGATGCTGTTGACATTGGACGACACGCCGGGCGTCAACTCCAGCAGCGTGTATACGTTGCGGCCTACGATGGGCAGCGTGACGATTTCCGTGTTTTCCACCGTGCGGCCGATCTGCGCATTGGCCGTGTCCACCAGCGGCGCCGCGGCGGCTACATCGACCTGTTCAGTAAGGGTGCCGACGTCCAGAGTGGCATCCGCGCGGGCCGTCACATTGACTTCCAAAACGATGCCCTTATGAATGCTCTTCTTGAATCCCTGCGCGGCCACTTCCACGCTGTAATCGCCAATTGGCAGAAACTCGATTCGGTACTCGCCCGACGCGTTGGTCTGGGCGGTGCGCGAGAAGTTCGTGCCGCTATTGGTGGCCGTGACCGTGGCCGAAGGGACGACGCCTCCGGATCTATCGGTTACCGTCCCGAAGAGGGTGGTAGTGGTCTGCGCGTGCAAGAACGCGGCAGTGAATAGCAGTAGAACTAACGTAGTTCGCATGTAATCTCCCTGAGGCGCCTTGCGCCCGCCCAAAGCATGATGGAAGCACGTGTGCCCGCTACAACTCAAGGCGGGATGCCCGGTTTCCGCCTGAAAGCCCTGGAAGCACCGTCAAGCGTAGGTCGTCCCATGAGGCCAACACAAGTTCGCAACCGTTCGGAACTGTTACCGGACCGGGTTCCCGCACGTCGCGCTGCGTTGTTATCCTATAGGCCGTGAACGACTACGTGCCGGCGAATGAGGAGCAGGCGCGCCGCGCAGTGGAAGAAGTACTCGCCAGCGCTACGCTGGCGCGCTCAGATCAATTGCGGAGCTTCCTGCGGTACGTCTGTGAGCGGACGCTGGCGGGAAATGGCAAAGAAATCAACGAGTACAGTGTAGCGGTGGAAGCTCTGGGGAAGGCAGCGGACTTTTCCCCGGCGGAGGACTCCGCGGTGCGGCGGACGGCGTACGAGTTGCGGCAGAAGCTGCACAGGTACTACGAGACAGAGCAGCCGCGGGCGCGAATGCGGATCGAGTTGCCGAAGGGCTCGTACGCGCCGAGGTTTGTAGCGGTGGAGGCGGCTGGGCCTGAGGAGCCCGTGCCGGCCGGTGGGACAGCACTGCCGGCCAACCGGAAGCCGGTATGGGCGCTGGCGGCTGGGCTCGCGCTATCGATCCTGATCTCGATTGTACTGGGGGTGATTGCCTGGCGCGGCAGCGCCCGAATCAATCCGACCGTTCGCGAGGCTTGGAGGCCGGTGATTGCCACTGGGGACCGGGTGGTGATTTCAGTGGGGACAGTACTTCACCTGGTGGTGCGACCCTATATGACCGTGGTGGCGGAGGGGTTGCCCAAATACCCTGCGCCGCCGGAACTTTACCCCCTGTTCCGGCAACACCGGCCGCTGGAAGAGGGGGTGGAACTCTGGATGCACCCGGTGGACAACTCGGTGCAATTCGGACACGCCGAGGCGGCGACGGTGGCGGCGACCACATTGACACTGATGGGCGTGCCCTACCAGATTCTGCCGGAGCGCAGTGCTCCGGCGCCGGCGTTGCGAGGTCGGAACGTGGTTTTGATTGCGGACCCACAGAACAGCAACGAAGCGGCCGAACGGCTGGACAAGACACCGGTTACGCTGGTCTTTGACCCGAACTACCAGGACGTGGTGGTGCGGGAGCGCACCGGGTCGCACACCGTGTGGGCGGGTAAGCGCGGCCAGGATAAGCGGTACACGGAAGTCTACGGCCTGATCACGGTACTCCCGGCCGAAGGCGAGGCGGCGGGGCCGCATCATGTGTTGATTTTCTCGGGGCTGACTTCGGTGGGCACTCAGGGGGCCGCGGAATTTTTTTCGCGCCCCGAGTCGCTGCGAGTGTTGCAGGAGAAACTGGCGGCGGAGGGATATGCCGGATTTCCAACGGCATACCAGGTGGTGGTGCGATGCGCCAGCAATGACACACTGCTGCTTTCGACGGAGTATGCTGCGCATCGGGTAATCGCGCGCTAAGTACACGGCTTCATACAATACGGTCTCGGAGTGCCGGTTCTTGCGAAGAGTATGCGGGATTAGGCAGGACGGCCTACGCCGCGATCAGGCGCCACCGGCGCCCATACCGCATTCGGCATGCACGGCTTGGACGGCCTTTTCCAGACCGTCGCGGTTCACTACCACGGCGATGGTCAGCTCGTTGGAGCCCTGGGCGATGGCGATGACGTTCACCCGCTCGCGCGAGATGGCGGTGAAGATGCGGCTGGCAAGTCCGGGTTTGCCGTGCATGCCCTCGCCGACGGCGGCCAGCATGCCGACGTTGCGATCCACCTTGACGGGATTGAGATAGCCGTGGGCCAACTCGAGGGCCAGGGCCCGTTCCAGGGACTGGAGGGTCGGTTCCAATTCGGCGATGCGCACCAGAAAGCAGAAACTGCCCTGGTAGCTGGAGCTCGAAACCAGCAAGACCTCGACATTGGCGCGGGCGATGGCATCGAGGGCGCGGGCCATCACGGCGACTCCGTTGAGCTCAATACTGGCGGGCTCGAGGGTGACCAGGGCCACGTCGGTCATGGAAGCGACGGCGCGGGCTCCGGTGGCCTCGCGGAGCGAAGGCACGATTTTGGTGCCGGGCTTATCAGGGGCGAAACTGTTCTTGCTCCAGACCGGAATTTGGCGGTTGGCGAGGGGAGCGAGGGTTTTGGGATGGAGCACTTTGGCGCCGTGGTAAGCCAGCTCGGCGGCCTCGGCGTAAGTGACTTCGGCCAGCACAACGCCGTCGCGCACCAGGCGCGGATCGGCGCTCATGATGCCATCCACGTCGGTCCAGATCCAAAGCTCGGAAGCGTCCAGCGCGGCGGCGACGATGGAGGCGGAAAAATCGGACCCGCCGCGGCCAAGGGTGGTGGGGCGGCCATCGGCAGTGGCGCCATTGAAGCCGGTGATGACGGGCAGCACGCCGCGATCGAGCAAGGGCTGGACGCGCTGGAGCGCTTTGGCGCGGGTGGCTTCCATGAGCGGAGAAGCATTGCCGAAGACGGCGTCGGTAACCACGACCTCCCAGGCATTGACGGCTTCGGCGGGTGTTCCTTGGGAAGCAAGCAATTCGGCCACCAGCAGGGCGGAGAGGCGCTCGCCGGCGGCCACAGCCTCGTCGACCGAGCGCGGCGGGCGCTCGTTCAGCATGGCCATGCCATTGGCAAGCCGCTCGAATTCGGCGGCCAGCGTTTCGATTTCCGCCAGTACCGGCTCGACGCGCGCGGCGGGCAGGAGCTCGCGGCAAACATCCTGGTGGCGGCGGCGGAGGATGGCGAGGTCGGCGTCCATGCCGGCTCGATCGCCGGCTTCGGCGTGGCGCATGGTGTCGAGTAGCAGGTCGGTGATTTTGGCCATGGCGGATACGACGATCGCCACGGGGCGTGTGGCCGCGGCTTCCGCGGCGATGCGGGCGCTGGCGCGCATGCGTTCGGGGCTTCCCACGCTGGTGCCGCCGAACTTCATGATCAGTAGATCGTTCAAAGCGAAGTACTCCGTTTCGCAATTTCGTTCGACGCGACGATACGCATCAGCCGGGCGGAACTCAAGCCGGCGTCTGACAGTGGCTCGCGCGCTTCCGGCCAAGCCGCTGGTGGGCTTGCGCGGAGCGGGTGGCTATGCCGCCTGCGCACGCGTTTTGACCTGCCGCGCTATCAGTTTGCCCGCTTTCTGTTGCGCCATGCGGAGATCGTATTCCAGTTGCAGGCCCAGCCAGAATTCGGGCGACGTGCCGAAATAGCGAGCCAGGCGCAAGGCGGTGTCGGCAGTGATGCCGCGCTCGCCGCGAACGATTTCGTTGAGGCGGGCGGTTCCGATGGCAAGTTGTTTGGCGAGCGCGTTGACGCTCATGCCGAGCGGCAGGAGGTAGTCCTCCTTGATGGTCTCCCCGGGGTGAGGTGGCTGGATCATAATATTACTCTTGAAGTTGGATGTACATTTTACGTCTTCAGTGGTAATCCTCAATTTCGACTTCACTCGCTTCGTTGTCGTTCCAGACGAAGCACAGCCGGTACCTTTCGTTGATGCGAATCGCGTACTGTCCGGCCCGCTCCTTCGAGAGAGCTTCAAGGGCGTTTCCGGGGGAGCGAAGATCCTGCAGGCCTCTTGCCTGGTTCAACTGGATGAGCTTTCGGAGCCCCGTCTTTTCGATCGATTGTAATTTCCGGCTGTGTTGCCCTTGAAAGATTCTTTCCGTTTCCGCGCAGCGGAATGAGCGAATCACGAGCTTATTGTATATCGATATACAGTAAATGTCAAGGAGAAAAGCGCACGCCCCGAAGATGCTTGCACGGATCGGGCCTTGTTCGCCGCTCCTTTTGGCCGCGCATCCATCCACTGCCCCACTCACTTCCACATCTCTTCCAGCTTCGCCAGCGCTTCTTCCAGCCTTTGCGGTTTATGGAGCACACCGGCGAACAGGTCGCCTTTTTCCGCGAAGCGCTGGCGTGCGTTGCGCAGATGGAATTGGGATGGATGAAGGCCGCGTTTGACCTCTTTCCATTCGAGCGGCGTTGCCACGGGAGCGGCGGGATAGGCTCGCAGTACATAGGGCGCGGCAATCGTCTTGGAGCTGGCGTTCTGGAGGTAGTCGAAGTAGACGCGGTCCTTTTGGCGCTTCGAGACGGTGCGCGGGGCGGTAAACAGGTTCGGCTCCTGGCGCGCCGCCAGGCGGGAGATCAGGTCGGCGAAATTGCGCGTTTCCTCGAAACTGTACACCGGCTCGACGGGCACATAGACGTGCATGCCGTCGCCGCCGGTGGTCTTGGGATATCCGGTGAGGCCGATCCGATCCAGAATCTTCTTGACCGCCAGGGCAGCCTCGACGATTTTGTCGAAGCTGCACTCCTGCGGGTCCAGATCGATGAGCATGAAATCGGGCCGGTCGAGATGGGGGGAGCGGCTCAACCAGGGGTTGTGATCGATGCAGCCCAGGTTCACCAGGTAGAGCAGGCTGGCGCGGTCTTCCGCAAACACGTACGAAATCGAGGCGGAGTTGTGCTCGGAGTGGATGCTTTCGGTGCGCAGCCACGGAGCGAAATGTTCTCCGGCGCGCTTCTGGAAAAAATACTCGCCGCGAATGCCATTGGGGTAGCGCTTGAGCGACAGCGGGCGGTCCTTGAGGTGGGGAAGGATGAGCGCGGCGACATCGCTGTAGTAACCGAGCACATCGCCCTTGGTGTAGCCTTCATCGGGATAATAAACCTTGTGAAGATTGGTGAGCTTCAGGGTACGGCCATCGACGGTGACGGTGGCCTCCTTGGCGTCATCCTTTACCAGAGCGCCATCGTTCACGGTCTCGCGCACCGCCGCGCCGGCCGGCTTGTCTTGCCGCAGGCCGAGATAAACCGGCGCGCGGAGACGGCGGTCGGGGGTCCAGTTGGAGAATTTCACCTGACAGACCAGCTCGGGCTTGACCCACGTCATTCCTTTAGCCGGTGAAGGCGGCGGTGAGAATGGGCAAGTGGAGGTTTCGAGAGGCTTCAGGCGGGCAGCCAGATGGTCGAGCGTCTTTTGGTCGAAACCGGTGCCGACGTTGCCCACCCATTGGAGAGCCCCTTTTTCCTGCACTCCGAGCACGAGCGCGCCGAAATGAGAACGCGCGCCTTGCGGCGAAGTAAACCCTCCGATGACGAATTCCTGCTCGCTGACGAGCTTGATCTTTCGCCAATCGCTGGAACGGCGCGATTCGTAGCGGCTGGCGGCGCGCTTGGCCATGATGCCTTCGAGGCCGTTTTCGCGGGCGGCATCGAGCAGGGCTTCGCCGGCTTCGGCCGGAAACGCTTCCGAAATTCGCAGCACTCCGTCGGGCGTCACGATCTTTTGGAGCAGGGCGCGGCGATCGGCCAGCGCGGCGCCGCGCAGATCGTAGCCATCCAGATAAAGCAGGTCGAAAAGGAAATACACCACCGGCGCGGTATGCGCCATGCGCGCGATGGCGCTCTCATCGGCATTCGTGATGCGCGGCTGGATCAGGTGGAAGCGAGCCACGCCCTTCTGGTCGAGGGCGGCGATTTCGCCATCGAGCACCGCCTGGCGCGCCGCGATATGGTGCGGCACGACCGCCAGTTCGGGGTATTGGCGTTCGGAGCGAATGCCGGTGCGCGATACCAGCCGCAGTTCCTCGACATCGACAAACGCAATCGCGCGAACTCCGTCCCACTTCACCTCCAGCAGCCAGTCGTCGCCATGAGGCAGGTCGTCGGCCAGCACTGCCGTCATGGGTTCGATTGTCTCGGGCATGGAGGCTGCCCGGGCGCCCGCAATGGCGCTTAGGTTGAGTTTCTTGGCCGCGCCGGGTTTACTTTTTTTTTGGGCCGCCGGCTTCGGGGCCGCGGCGCGCGCCGGCAGGTTCTGGGCGATTTCCTCTTGCGTGCGTCCGGAGAGGACGCTGTACGCCTGCGCTTCGAGATCCCAACCCGGTTGGGCAAACTCGTCGCGCTTCTTGAGCAGCAGCCATTCGTTGCCTTTGCCGCGTCCTTTCATGAGCACCAGTGCGAAACTGCCTTTCAGCTTCTCCCCGTGCAGGTAGAATTTGAAATCGCCGCGGGCCAACTGTTCGTCGGCGGAGGCATCGCCCAGAAGGTCGAACGTTCCGCGATCCCAAAGCATCACGCTGCCCGCGCCATAGTTGCCGGCGGGAATGGTGCCCTCGAAATCGCCGTAGTCGATGGGGTGGTCTTCCACGTGCGCCGCCAGGTGCTTCACGTCGGGATCGAGGGTTGGACCTTTGGGAACGGCCCACGACTTGAGCACGCCGCCGACCTCCAGCCGAAAATCGTAGTGCAGGCGGGTGGCGTCGTGCCGCTGGACACAGAAGTAGTGCGGCGGGAAGCGCGAGTCCCGCTCTTTGGCAGGCCCGGGTTCCGGCGTTTTTTCGAAGCGGCGTTTGGCGGCGTACTCTTCGAGCGGCATAAATCCCTTTACATCCTATCATTTACAATGCCAAGGCCAATGTTGTATCTTGGAAACGGTCGTTATGGCTGCAAGCGTCTGGAAAGGTCAACTGACTTTCGGGCTGGTATCGTTTCCTATTCGGCTGTTCAGCGCCGGCCGCAGCGAAACCATCAGCTTCAATCAACTCCACAAAGCCGACAACTCGCGCATCCGCCAGGTGACGTACTGCCAGGCGGAAGACAAACCGGTGCCGCGCACGGAACTCGTAAAGGGATACGAATACGAGAAAGACCGGTACGTGGTGATCGACGACGAGGACATCAAGAAGGTCGCGCCGAAAACCGCCAAGGTGATGGAGATCCTCGAGTTCGTGAAAGCCGAACAGGTGGACCCCGTCTACCTGGAAAGTTCCTATTACGTGGCGCCCGACGAAGGCGGCGAGAAACCCTACGCGCTGCTGTTCCAAGCCCTGCGGGAATCGAAGTACTATGGGCTGGCCAAAGTAGCCATGCACAACCGCGAGCACATCATTGTGCTTCGCCCGGGGGCCAAGGGCATCCTTTCCCACACCATGTTCTATCAGGACGAAATCCGCCAGGTGGAGGAATTTCGTACGGATACGACGCTGGTGAAGGAAAAGGAATTGGAGATGGCGAAGATGCTCATCTCTTCGCTCGAGGCCGAGTTCGAACCGCAAAAATACCGCGACGAGTACCGCGAGAACCTGCGGCAGATGATCGAAGCCAAAATCGCCGGCCGCAGCGTGGTGGAAACGCCCGCCGCGCAGGTCGCTCCCGTGATCGATATCATGGAGGCGCTCAAGAAGAGCTTGGCGGAGAAGCGCAAGCCGGCGCAAGTTGCCACCGAAAGCGTGCCCGCCGAAGCTGAGGCGGAAGCCGCGGAGCCCAAGAGACGCACGCGCAAGAGCTCGGCGGGTTAGGTTGCCGGTTTCGCACTCACGATCGAGTGTCGGCAACGAACTCCTGAAGTCGCCGGCCACCTTCCGGGTCGGCGCGGGAGAACAGGTGGGACAGACGATCGTTGTTTGTCGTCTGTCAGGCTGTTCTGGCGTGGCGAACGCCTGACAGACCACAAAAAACGATGGTCTGTCCCACTCTGAAGTGCGTGCGCCACATTTATCCGTCAGGGAACGCGCTCGGGGATTTGGCCTGCCACGGCGGCCGACATCGCGGCGCAGGACTCGCGCAGTTTCGGCGCGAGCGAGAGAGCGCGCTTGCGGTCCATGCGAAACACCGGGCCGGAAATGCTGATCGCGGCGATTGCCTGGCTGTGCCGCCCATACACCGGCGCCCCGATGCACCGGCCGTCCAGTTCGTTCTCCTGGTCGTCGAGCGCGTAGCCCTGGAGCCGCACCTGTTCGATTTCGGCCGCCAGCTCCGACTCGGTTACCAGGGTTTGCGGGGTGAAGCGCGGCAGGCCTTTCATGCGCACCAGCCGGGTCCATTCCTTGTCCGGCAACGCCGCCAGCAGCGCCTTGCCGAGCGCGGTGGAATGCAGCGCCCGGCGATTGCCCACTTTGGAGGCCATGCGGACGGCCTGCGGGCTTTCCACGGTCTCGATCACCACCACCTCGCCCGCGTCCAGGGTCCCCATGTTCACGGTCTCGCGGGTCTCTTCGGCCATGCGCTCCATGACCGGCCGCCCCAAGCGATGCAAAATGACTTCCAGGGTTTCTTCGCGCTGCAGATCGAATAGTTTCTTCGCCAGCCGGTAACTGCCGTCCACTCCCCGGTCCAAATAGCCTCGGCTTTCGAGGGTATTCAGAATCCGGTAGACCGTCGCTTTGGGCAGTTCCACCCGCCGCGATAACTCTGCCAGGCGGCAACCGGAATCATGGACCTTCACCGCTTCGAGGATGTCCAGGGTCTTGTGCAAGACGCGGACGCCGCCCACGTCCGCCGCCACACTCGCTCTCATCTTGTTTCACATTGTAGTACACTGAGGTCCGGGAATCGTCTCCACAGCCCTTTCAATCATGTCCGATCGAACAACCGGTTTTCAGGGATTAACGGCGCTCGTCACGGGTGCGTCGAGCGGTATCGGCGCGGCCACCGCGATCGCTTTTGGGTCGAAAGGCGCGCATGTGCTGGTTCACTATAACCGGCAGGAAGAACAGGCCAACCAAGTGCTGGCAGCCGTTCGGCGAGCCGGTGCGGAGGGCGAACTTGTGCAAGCCGATCTAAGCCACATGGCAGGCGTGCATGCTCTGATAAGCGCGCTGGCCGGCAGGCGCATCGATATCCTGGTCAACAACTCCGGCTCCCTGATCCGCCGCACCCCGTTGCTGGAATTCACCGAGGATCTCTGGGACCAGGTACTCACTTTGAACCTCACCAGCGTTTTCTTTCTCAGCCAGGCGGTCGTCGCCGGTATGGCGGAACGAAAGTCCGGCGTCATTGTGAATGTGTCTTCCATCGCCGCGCTCAACGGGGGGGCAAGGGCGCGGTCGCCTATGCCACCGCCAAGGGCGCTCTGAACACCATGACCAAGAGCTTCGCCAAAGAATTTGCGCCGCTGGGCATCCGCGTCAACGGCGTTTCGCCCGGCACCATCGATACCAATTTTCACCGCACGTTTTCCAACCAGGAGATGCTCGACGCCGTCCGCGCGGCAACCCCCATGGGACGCCTCGGCACCAGCGAAGAAATCGCCGACGCGATCATGTTCCTTGCGAGCGACGAAGCCCGTTTCATCCAGGGACAAATGCTGGAAGTAAACGGCGGCTTTCTGATGGCGTAGGAGACTTTGCTTTGAAGCCAGCGAGGAGGTCGCGGGCGTCCGCCTTACAAGGCTGTGGGGTCGCCCGCAGGGGCCTGTTCCCCGTCGAGCGACTCCAGGAAACTCACGAGCTCCGGCTCCCGGCGGATTCGGTCGAAGTCCCTGTCGGCGGCAATTTTCGCTCGCGTGGGGCGGGCGTCCGAGGGAAGGGATTCCAGCCAATGAACCGCCTCCTTCGCCTTTCCCTCCCTTGCCTCGACACAAGCCAGATTATAGGCCCCGCTTCCGGGTCGTACTCGTTCGGCGTCAAGCGACTTCTGGCGCGCTCGCTGCAGCAAGCGCCCAGTCTCTTCTCCCGTCTTGACCGCCGCGCGCTCTAGGAGCGTTGTCCCCCAGTTGTTCAGCGCCCCGGAATAGTCCGGCTTCAAGCGGAGTGCCTCCGCATACTTGCCCTCCGCTTCATCAAACAGCCGGTCAGCTTCCTCCCCGTTCTTGGTCTTGGCTTGATCGGAGAGCGCAGCGCCCCAGTTGTTCAGCGCCCCTGGAAAGTCTGACCCGAGGCGAAGGGCCTCGGCGTACTTGTCGCTTGCCGCCGCGAACAGGCGGTCGGCTTCTCCCCCGTCCTTGGTCTTGGCCTGGTCGGAGAGCGCGTTGCCCCAGTTGCTCAACGCGCTTGGATAGTCCGGCTTTATGCGAAGGGCCTCGGTGTACTTTGTGCCCGCGCCTGCGAACAAGCTGTCGGCTTCTTCCCCCTCCTTGGTCTTGGCCTGGTCGGAGAGCGCCATGCCCCAGTTGTTCAGCGCCTCTGGAAAGTGTGGCTTGAGACGAAGGGCTTCGGCGTACTTGTCGCTCGCCGCCGCCAATAGTCTGTCGGCTTCTTCCCCCGCCTTCGTCCTGGCCCGATCGAGGAGCGCAGCGCCCCAGTTATTCAGTGCTTCGGGAAAGTCTGGCTTGAGACGGAGGGCCTCGGCGTACTTGTCGCGCGCCGCCGCGAACAGGCGGTCGGCCTCTGCCCCGTTCTTGGTCTTGGCCTGGCCAGAGAGCGCGTTGCCCCAGTTGTTCAGCGCCTCAGGAAAGTCCGGCTTGAGACGAAGGGCCTCGGCGTGCTTTGTGCACGCCTCCGCAAACAAGCTGTCAGCTTCTTCCCCCTTCCAGGTCTTGGCCTGGTCGGAGAGCGCAGCTCCCCAGTTGTCCAGCGCCTCGGGAAAGCCCGGCTTGAGACGAAGAGCCTCGGCGTACTTCGTGCACGCCTCCGCAAACAAGCTGTCAGCTTCTTCCCCCTTCCTGGTCTTGGCCTGGTCGGAGAGCGTGGCGCCCCAGTTGTTCAGCGCGTTGGGATAATCCGGCCTTAGGCGAAGGGCCTCGGCGTACTTGTCGCGCGCCGCCGCGAACAGGCGGTCGGCCTCTCCTCCCTTCTTGGTCTTGGCCTGGTCGGAGAGCGCGATGCCCCAGTTGTACAGCACTTGGGGATCGTCAGGCTTCTGGCGGAAGGCTTCGGCGTACTTCGCGCCCGCCGCCGCGAACAGGCGGTCGGCTTCTTCCCCCTCCTTGGCCTTGGCCCAGTCGGAGAGCGCGATGCCCCAGTTGTTCAGCGCAGCCAGCCTCGTGTCCGGGTGTTGGGAGAGCGCAGCGTGCAGTTGCCTCAGCTCGGTCGCAGCGGCACCCCCCAATCGGGAAGAACCAGCTTGCTGAAGCGCCCCGACCAGCCCAAGAGTCAGCTCCGGCTCGTGAGGAGCAAGCCGCAACAGAGGCTGAATCGCGCTGCGCAAGTCCCCGCTATCCATTAACGCTGAGGTTACCTGTGCCGCTAGGCGCTGTGGATCGTCGGCTATCTGCACCATCACCCTCGTCGCGAGCCCTCGATACTCGCCGGACAGATACTCCTCCGGGTAATCGCGTACGAATACGCTTTCCATCAGAGCCATCTGCGGATGATAGGAAAGGAAGAACGGGCGAACGCCTATGCGCTTCTCTAGTTCGCCCTGGCGCTTCCGCTTATATTCAATCTCGCCGGCCGGCACTGGCGTGCCGACGACGATGGTCGGCTTGGGCCCGAGGCTGGGGTCGCCCTCGCCCCCCGCTCGAACCGCGTCGGCGTCATCCCACGGTTCACCATCCTTGGAACGCGGCGCGGGCTGGATTCCGGCTTCTTTCAGGAACGCGAGAGTGCCTTCCACGTTCTGGTCGTTCAGGCCGGTAAGGACCACAAGGCGGTCCGCAAGCGGCCCTACGCACAGGCCGCCGATCTCGGTCGAGCCAGTGCGGCTATCCACAAGAACGTAGTCGTAATGGGTGTCGAGCGGGGCCTCGAAGTCCTCGATCCCAAGCGGCCGGTGCGGGAAGACCTGGTCCTTAAAATAGTGATGGAGCAGGCTGCTGAGGCCGATCAACTCCTCCTGCGAGAGGTCCGGCAAGCCCAACTCCGCCAGGCGTGTCCAATAGTCGCGAACCAGATCCGTCCAAAGGACATCCAGGCGGCCCAACTGTCCGAGGGACGGCCGCAACGGCCCTAGTTTCGCGCCGGATACCGCGCGGATGTAGTTGGATACCGGGGGCAACTGTTTCGCCCTCTCCTGGCGCGACCCGCCGGTGCGCACGGCGCCGATCGCCTCAGAAAGCAAAGTCAGAATGTCCTTCGGGTGAGCCGCCAGCGGCTCGGCAAGCTCGCCGCTCCGGGTCAGGAAGCCGCTGAGCCCGGGAGCCTCCAGATCCATATCGACCACGAGCACGTGGCGGCCACGGCCGGCGAGCGTGTAGGCCACATTCATCACCGCCAGGCTCCGCCCTACACCGCCCTTGAAGCTGTAGAAAGTGAAAATGTACGGAAAGGGCATCGGAGGCTCTACGCGGCCGCGTGGCAGAGAGCGACGCCTTTTATACGCGGAGGCCGACGCCTGCATTCGAGCGCCGTTGGCGGCGATTGCCACCGCGATGCGCAGTAGTCGGCGACCAACACTTCGAATTTGTCTTTGAGGGCCGGCGCCCCCAGCTCCGCCATCAGCCGCTCTCCCGCCGGGTTTCCCTGGAGCCGGCGAATCGCGGCCTTGATCGCCAACGGCTCAACCCTTCGGTCGTCCGCCGAGATGGCTACTCCGCTGAGGTGCTCGGCCGCTTCGAAATCGCCGCCGGCGAAGGCCTCTTCAGCGTCCTTGATCGCCCTGTCGGCGATGTCGCGCAGCTTGCGCTCGGCCTCGCCGCGCTGCTCATAGTGCCACTGGAACGACTGGTCGACCCAAAGCTCATAATCGGCTCGCGCGGGAAACGCCGCGTCGAACAAAGTAATCTCTTCGGCGTCCCGTAGCTCCTCCAGCTCGGCGTGGGTCACTTCCGTAGCGTTGCATAGAAACCCCGCGTTGAGGGAGTAAGGTGGAACGAACGCTCGATCAGCGTCGGCTTTCAGTCGGAAGACGGGCGGGGCCACCGAAGGCAACATCTTACTGCCGAAGACGTTGGCGTAGCCCACAACCTCAAGCTGGTCCAGATGCACCGGAGTTCCCATGGGAAATCCTAGTATAACGTCCGGCGAATGTAGTCGAGGCACATTCGCCACAACGCTTCAAAGTCGTCCCGCCGAGGGGTGTCGAAGACAACCCAGTCCACCCTCTCGGAGGCGCACCACTGAAAGAGGCGTTCGATCTTGGGTTCGGCGGCTACTCGGGCCCTCGGCGCGAAAACGGCCTGCAGGTGGCTGCCTCGCAGGGCGACCTGTTCGGGGATACGCACTTCATGCGTCCAGCGGCGTTGATCCCCGCCCGTCAGGCCGATCGGCCCCGGCAGGCTCGGATCCGTACCCTCTACATAATCTTCCGGCCTACCGAAAAGAACATCCATGCACATATTGAGATAGCGGCGGTGTTGCGGAATCGGCAACTCATGGCGCAACAGGAATTCCAGCACCGGCTCGGCGGGGTTGGGCCAGGTGAGGTGTTTCAGCAAGCCACCAGAATCGAAAGGCGCCGCCACGCCGTCGTCGGTGTGCGCGGATTCCAGGCTGGCGGCAAAAAGCAGCCCGCAACCGGTGTGGGGAAACCGGAAGGGCGCGGCAAAGAAGAACACGAAATCCGCCGTGCCCAGGAGCACGCCGGCGCATCGGGTCGACAACGGCTTCTTTCGTTCCGCGGCGATGCGTTGCGATGAGAACAAGCGCCCGTTGCCACACACGTCCGCGAATTTCGCATCCGCGGTTGAGTGCGCCAGATAGAGGGACTTGCTCAAACGAGCAGCAGTAGCGGATGGCGGGCCGGTAGTGCCAAAGCGATTCGCAGTCGCGTAGCCATCCAAGCCACGGCAAAGGACGTCGAGATTTGCTTCCCAGCGAGGACGGCTCATATCATGAGGCGCAGCGCCTCAAACACGGCCGTATTTTAACACTTGATGTTCCTCAAAGGCTTACCAAATGTTCCTCAAAGGCTTACCAAGTTCAGTTTCCTTAGTTACGATCCATCCGATACGAAGACCGTTCGGCACGAACTGTTGAATATTGAACTGGTGGACTGGAATACGCATTACAGCAAGGCGTATCGAGGGCGGGGCGCGGCGTGAGGGAGTTTTCAGTTTTCAGTTATCAGTGATCAGTTGTCAGTTGTCAGTTACACTCCGGGCGGCTTTTTCTGGTGCCAATCGGTGCGGGCCTGAAACTCGTTGCCGATGACCAGCAGGGTGTTTTCCGAGAACGGCGCGCCGACCACTTGCAAGGCTACGGGAAGATTATTGGCGAAGCCGCAGGGCAGCACCAGGGCGGGGAGGCCGGCCAGATTGCCGGCTGGAACGATGCCGCTCATGCCTGGCGGGGGCGCGGCGGAGACGGCAGCGGTGCGGCCGGAGAGCGGCTGATCGATCTTGGTGGCGGGTCCGGAGCGTCCGGGCGCGATGAGGGCATCCATGCGGACGAACAGGCGGGCGATTTGGGTTTGGATCAGGCGGCGCACCCGCATGGCGTTCAAGTAATCTTTGGCGGATGTGTCGAGGCTGGCTTTGAGGCCGGCAATTTGAGCCTGATCGGCCAATTGGTCTACCTGGCCGCTCGATATGAGGGGCTCGAAGATGGCGCCCTGTTCGGCGGAAAGGATGGTGGAAAGAGTGGGGGCGTAAGGGAACTCGGGAAGGGAAGCCTCTTCGAGTTGCGCGCCGGCGTCTTTCAAGATCTGAATGGCGGCGGCGAAGGCGGCGCGGGCGGCGGGGTCGGCACGGTCGGTGAAATCGGCAGGGGAGTAACCGATGTGAAGTTCGGAGAGCTTCCTGGCGTACTGAGGCGTGTAGTAGAACGATTTGCCGGCGGAGCCTGGGTCCTTGCCGTCCTTACCGGAAATGGCTTCCAGAATCAAGCCGCAATCTTCGGCGCTGCGGGCGAAGGGGCCGAGCTTATCGAGGGTCCAGGAAAGGGCCATGGCGCCGTAGCGGCTCACCAGGCCGTAGGTGGGCCGGAGGGCGGTCACACCGCAGAAAGAAGCGGGAGTGACGATGGAGCCGGAGGTTTCCGAGCCGAGGGCGAAAGGCACCAACCCCGCGGCCACGGCTGCCGCGGAGCCGCTGGAAGAGCCGCCCGACCAGCGCGTGCGGTCCCAGGGATTGAGGCCGGGGCCGAACAGAGAAGCGGAGGGATAGCGGTATCCGCCGCCGCCGGCCAGCTCCACCATGGAAAGCTTGCCGGTGAGAATGGCGCCCACGCCGGAGAGCTTGTCGATGACCGTGGCATTGAAATCGAAGACCTGGCCGGCGTAAGGTTTGGCGCCCCAGGTGGTGGGTTGTCCGGCGAAGCTCAGCAGGTCCTTGACGGCGTAGGGTATGCCCTGCAATGGGCCGCGCAGGCGTCCGCGCTTGAGATCGCGATCGACGCTTTTGGCCTGGCGAATCGCCTCCTGGACGAGGGGCAGCGCCACAGCGTTGTAGCGCGGCCCGAGTTGTTCCAGGCGCAAGGCAAAGGCGCGGGCGAGCTCTTCGGCGGAAAATTCGCGATCCAGCAGGCTCTTGTTGAGCTGCTTCAGGGTGAAGAAGAAAACGTTGCTATCGAGCGCCGCCATAGCGCGTCAAGCCTTGAATTGGAAGGCCGGCTCCGTGGCCATGGGGAGCTTGACTTTGGCCAGAGCGTCGGCGTTGTTGTGGATGCGTTCGCGAGCGAGGCGCAATTCTTCGGCGGGACTGGCCGAGGAATCGGCGGACGACGCGGGATTTTGGGGCGGCAGGGGGGATGCCAAGGCTGCCGGAGCCAAAGCCGCGGGAGCCAAGACAGCCGCTAATTTCCGGCGGGTGAATTTGGCGCCGGGCGAAGAAGCGTTCATTTGTGTTCCAGGGCCTCCATGGCGGCTTTGAGCATGGCCGGACGGGGAGCCGTTTCGCCGGTCCACAACTCAAACTGGCGCACCGCCTGCTCGACGAACATCTCCAGGCCATGGATCACGGTTTTACCCTGCTCGCGCGCGCGTTGCACCAGAAGCGTCTCCATAGGATTGTAGACCATATCGAAGACCACTTCGCCGGGGATGGCGCCGTCAAAGAAGCATTCGTTGACGTGCGGGTACATGCCGAGCGGCGTGGCGTGGACCACCACGTCGAACTTGCGGCCGTTCAACTGGTCGCGCAGCAGCGGTTCGGCGGCACAGATTTTGGCCAGGGCGCGCACCCGGTCGGGGTTGCGGCCGGTGATGGCGAGTTTGGCGCCGGCATCGGAGAGGGCGAAGGCCGCGCCACGCGCTGCGCCGCCGTTTCCCACCACCAGCACCGAAGATTTGGCCAGGCGCAGCAGGCGCCCGAGGGGAAGGGTGATGCCGGCCACGTCGGTATTGGTGCCGCGCCACTTGCCGGCCTTGCGCCATACCGTATTCACGGCGCCGATGCGTTTGGCCAGCGGCTCGACTACGTCCAGGTAGCGGACGATCTTCTGCTTGTGCGGAATGGTGACGCTGAAGCCGGCTAAAGGAAGTTTGGATGCCAGCGAAAAGAAATCGCGCAGATAGGTGGGGGTGACCAAAAACGGCAGGTAGACGGCATCGATTCGCCGCGCCTGAAACGCCCGGTTCAGAACCGCGGGAGAAATGGAATGGCGGATGGGGTCGGCGATGACGCCGTAGATCTTGGCGGTTTTGGGGAGTTTCTCGACCTGGTAGAGCACCCGCAACACGCGCGCGGTGGCTTGGCCGGAGGCGGTGCCCTCCGTGGCCATGGGCGACGCATAGGTGAAACAGCCGCCAAAAACGGGCGATAGCACGCGGGTGGGAAATCCCAGGTCGCCCATGGCCAGCACCACCAGTTTTTGCCGCGGGAGTCCGCGGGCGGCCGCCAGAACCCGAACGTTGTCGGAGGGTTTGCGCGCCGTGGTGACCAGCTTATACACGTCGGCGCGGACGCGAAGCACGCGCCCCACCACGGTATCCATGGGCGGGGTGGCCTCGAAGTTGTGATACGAGACCACCACCAGCGCGCGGCCGCGGAACTGGGCCACGCGTTCCTCGCAAGCCTCGGCGGTTTCGATTTCCACGTCGATGGCCTGGGCGCCCGAAGTGATCGCCAGCTCCAGAATGGCGAGCTGTTCTTCAATGCTGCCGTTGAATCTGCCATGGTTCTGGTGGCGGCGGCAAGTGGCGAGGATAAAAGTATCGGGGAAATCGCGGAGAAAATCGGCGATGGCGGCCGCGCCGTTGGCGGGTGAGTCGAGGAAGTCCAGACGGAACTCGAGGAAAGTTTCGCCCGCCTCAGCTTCGCGCCGGGCGCTGGCCAACAAGGTTGGAACATCGGGCAGACCCATCGCAATGCAAATGCGCGGGAGCGTCCTGTTTACCGGCATCGTTCGTAAGGATCTCCAGAATATCATACAGGCCGCGGGCCGGCCCGGAATCGGCGCGAATTTGCGAATCCGCGGCCGAGGTACAGGGAGATCCCGGATGCCTGTTGACGGCGCGATTTTTATCAGGCAAACTATGCATAGATTGCCTATGCTTTACCAGAGTGAGAAGGGCAGAGCGGAGATTCCGCCGGGAACTTTGGAGATGTTGATTCTCAAGACGCTGAAGCGGTTCGGCCCGACCCACGGCTACGGTATCGCGAAATCGATCCAGCAGGCATCCGAGGAGGTGTTGCGGGTGGAGGAGGGCTCGCTGTACCCGGCATTGCAGCGAATCCTCATCAAAGGCTGGGTGACGGCGGAGTGGGTGCAGGCCGGTCCCAAGCGCCGGAACCGGGTATATTACCTGACGCCGGATGGGCGGAAGCAACTTTCCACCGAGATTTCCGAATACCGGCGGGTGTCGCAGGCGATCGAGCGGGTGATTGAGCCGGCGTAGTGGTTATCGAGAGGAGTGGCGATGGTTTGGTTCGGCCAGATTCGCCGCAGGCTCGCGGTCCTTCTTCATCGCGACCGTTTCGATCGCGACCTCGAAGAGGAAATCGAATCGCACCTGGAGTTGCAGGCCCAGGACAATCGGGAAGATGGAATGGCCGCGCGCGAGGCGCGCTACGCGGCGCGGCGGCAATTCGGGAACGCCACGCGGCTGAAGGAGGCCAGCCGGGAGGCTTGGGGCTGGGGACCGCTGGAACGGTTCGCGCAAGACCTCGCACACGCCATTCGGTTGCTGCGCAAAAATCCGGGCTTTGCCGCGACCGCGGTGGTTGTCCTGGCCTTGGGCAGCGGCGCCAATACGGCCATCTTCATGGTCGTCAATGCGACACTGTTACGCCCGCTTCCGTTCCACGATCCCAATCGATTGGTCTTTCTCACCGAAATCAACAGGCACACGGGTATCGAAGGGGGCTGGGTCGCTCCAGGCGATTACCTCCAATGGCGCGAGCGGTCGCACCTGATGCAAGATATCGGCGCGTTTGTTTCGACCCGGCCGATTCTGACGGGCGCGGGGGACCCGGTCCGGCTCAATGGCGTAGAGGCTACGGCGAGTTTGCTGACGACGCTCGGCGTCAAACCCGTGCTAGGCCGCTTGTTCTCACAAGAAGAGGACAGGCCGGGTAGAAACTCGGTCGTTCTGCTCAGTGAAAACCTCTGGCGCGGCCGCTTCGGCGCACGAGACGACATTCCGGGCCAGACGGTCATGATTGGTGGAAAACCGTATACCGTGCTGGGTGTGGTCCCTTCCAATGCGAGGTTAGATGGCGATCCGTGGGACTTGTGGGTTCCGCTCGGCTTGCCCCCCGCCGCCCGCGATTCCCACGGCGGATTCTATCTTTTCGCAATTGGCCGCATGAGGGCCGGGGTGCGCGTGGGCGAAGCACGGAAGGAGATGAGCGCGATCGGGGAAGGGATCGATCGTGAGAACCGGCAAACCAGAGGAAGCGGCTGGACGGTGATCACCGAAGAACTGAGCGATCGGCTGGCCAGCGGGAGCCGGCCCCAGCTCATGCTGCTTTCGGTCGCTGTCGGGCTGTTGCTGGTGGTGGCTTGTGTAAACGTCGCGAATCTACTGTTGACGCGCTCGGTACAAAGAGGCCGTGAGATTGCGGTTCGCGCGGCACTGGGCGCCGGGCGATGGCGGATCGTCCGGCAATTGTTGACCGAAAGCCTGGTGCTGGCATTCTTGGCCGCGGGTGCGGGCCTGTTGCTGGCGCAATGGGTCGACGGGCTGCTGTACCGCTGGATGCCCGCATCCATGCAGGCAGAAGCGCGGCCGGCTGTCGATCTTCCAGTGCTCGGCTTCGCGTTGGCTGTATCCATCGGGACCGGTATGCTCTTTGGCCTGGCGCCGGCGTTCCGGGCGTCGCGGCTCGACCTCGTGGAGGCGCTCAAGGAATCCGGGCGCAGCGTCAGTTTGGGCCGGGGCCGGCTAAGCGGCGCGCTGGTAGTTTCGGAAGCGGCCATGGCGGTGGTACTGCTGATCGGAGCGGGTTTGCTGATCCACAGCTTCGCGCGGCTTCTTTCGGTGGACCCCGGGTTCCGGCCGGAACGGCTTCTCACGTTTCAGGCGCCGCTCTCTTCGGCGAAGTACAAGGACAGGGACCGGGTGGCGTTCTATGAAGAATTATTGCAACGTGTGAGGGCGCTTACCGGGGTACGATCCGCCGCTGGGGCGGAATTTTTGCCGATTGAAGGCGCCGGCCCGAATGTCGAATTCGCGGCGGAAGGCCATCCGTGGGTTGGGTCCGACGCCTACGTCGGTACGCGGATTGTCACCCCAGGCTACTTCGAAACCATGGGCATTTCGCTGGTCAGGGGGCGAACGCTCGATTTTCATGACGATTCGACCAAGCCCGAGGTCGCGGTGATCAACGAAACGATGGCGGCCATCTGTTGGCCCGGGCAGGATCCGGTCGGCAAACGTTTTTCGCTGAATCCCCGCGGCGGTTTCGAATGGATCCGCGTGGTGGGGGTGGTCCATGACGTGAAGCACTTTGGCCTGGCCGGTAAAAGGTGGCCCGAGGCTTTCTTTCCCGAACGCCAGCGGGGCTGGCCGAGCATGCGGCTGGTGGTGCGGACGACAGCCGATCCGTTGGCAATCATGCCAGCCATTCGGGCGGCGATTCGCGGCATGGATCCTAATGTCCCCGCGGCTGAAGTGCGGACCATGGAGAAGATCGTGGCCGATTCGATCGCTCCGCGCCAATTGTCGATGATCCTGGTGGCCAGCTTCGCGGGCTTGGCTTTGGCCGTGGCATCGATTGGGCTTTACGGCGTGATCTCTTACTCGATTGCGCAGCGGCGGCACGAATTCGGCATCCGCATGGCGTTGGGCGCGGAACGGCGAGATCTGTTGAGTCTCGTCCTCGGTCAGGGCATGTTGCTCACACTGGCCGGATTGGCCGCGGGAATTGCCGCATCGCTCGGAATTACGCGCCTCATTTCCGGCATGCTGTTCGGCATCACCTTTCTCGATCCCCTCACCTACGCGGGGGTAGCCGTGGTGGTGTTGGCAGCCGCGGCCGTCGCTATCTACATCCCCGCCTGGCGCGCCACGAGGATCGATCCGATCGAGGCACTCCGCTATGAATGAGCTTTGGAACCGGGCTGGGCGAGAATGGAAGTGGCATGGCATTCGATGCGGCGAAGTACGGCGAGACGGTGGCAGCGCTTTTGGATCTGGATGGCGGCGGAAACCGGCTGATGCCGCTGGCCGGCGGGTCATGCTCTTCCCAAGAGGCTCGGCGAAAGTTACAGAAGTGGAAGGCCGGCGAGGTGTTCGCCGGGGCACGGGCTCCCGAGGCGGCTCTGGCCGGGCTCTACTTATATTTCTCGTGTTGGGAAGAAGCCCACCGGGTCGCCCAGGACATTCCCGGCGCGGAGGGCAGCTACTGGCACGCCTTCGTGCACCGCCAGGAACCGGACGCCGGCAATTCCGGCTACTGGTTCCGGCAGGTTGGCCGGCACCCGATTTTTCCGGCCTTGCGCGCCGCGGCGGCCGAGATTGGGGTGGAGCTCGGCCCGCAGTCGGACCCGATCACCTTCATCGACTTCTGCGAAAAGGCGCGGAAGCAGGCCGGCTCAGAGATGGAGAGGCAAGCGCTCGAAGTGCAGCGCGCCGAGTGGCAACTGCTGTTCGATTACTGCGCTTCCACGCCCAGGTGATGGGCCAGGAAGGGCAGTCCCTGGTGGCCAGAGAAACTGTGCGGGCCATCGAAAACCTCGAGCCCCACGCGGTCTTCGGCGCCGAACAGGGCGTAGACTTTCTGAATGCGGGCGAAACTCTCGCGCGCGGCCGCGGTGGGGAAAATCGGATCGCGCAAGCCGGATTCGGCAAACAACGGACGCGGGGCGATTAAGCCGCCGACATCGTACATTTCCGCCCAATTCAGGATGCCCGGAACATAGTTATCGATGCAGTGCGACACGCGCATGATGCACTCGCGGAAGGTATTCAGGTAGCTCGAGACCAGGGCGGCGCGAATGCGCGAATCGAGAGCGGCGGAAAACAGGGTGCAGGTGCCTCCGCCGGAACAGCCCATACAGCCGACGCGGTCGCTCTCGAGCTCCGGCCGGGTGGCGATCCAATCGATGGCGCGCATGGTGTCATAGACGCGCCAGCCGATCATGGTCTGGCCCAGCAGCAGCGCCGAGCCGGCCGCCGGCTGGCAGGCGGTGGCGTTGAGCCCCTTGGCTTTGGTGACGGGGTCGCGGCGGCAACCGAAAGCCATCGGCTCGATGGCCACGGCGGCCATTCCGTGCTCGGCGATCTGCAAGGCGTAATCGTAAGCGTAACCGACCCGCACGGTCCGGTCGCGGCCATGTTCGTCGATCCCCACAATGTCGTCCACACCGCGGCCGTGACCTGGAATGGCGACGACCGCGGGATAGGGAGCGCGGCCGGTTTTGGGCGTAATCAGGTAACCCAACACCTCCACTCCGGGGCGGCTTTGAAAGATGAACTTCTCGCGCCGGTAGCCGGGATACTCCTTCACTTCCAGAGTCTGTGGCTGAAGCGGCGTACGCTCCGAAGGGAAACCGCCTATCAGCTCGGTGATTTTCTGGCGCAATTCCTTCTGCCAGGCTTCGGCCTGGACCTGCGAATTGGCGCGGAAGGTCATCCGCAAGGGCGCGGCGTCGTGCAGGTTTTGGGTGTAGAGCACCGGATCGAAGCGGGAAGGATCGACCTTATTCTCGAAGCCGTCGAGAGCGCCGGTGTAGGTGGAAGTATCGGCTGCCGCCGCAGTTTCCAGCGCCACCGCTCCGGCCACGGCAAGCTTACCAAGATCGCGTCGGGTCATGAGGTGATGATAGCGCCGAAAGTGGGACCGACGACCGATTCTTGTCGCCCGTCGCGCCTCCACCGAGCACACCCGCTCGACAGACGACAGAAGGCGATCGTCTGTCCCACCCGGTCGCGGCTCGGAAACGCGCGAAACCGAGCCGCGACCGTTAGGGAGCGGTTGCTGAAGGTGGAAAGGCCGCGGTCACACTACACCCCCAGCAGAAACAAAATTAGAGGAATCGCCCCTCTGCCGTGCCGTTCCAGACCCGTCAGACTCTCGAGACGTTTTCGGCCTGCAGGCCCTTGGGCCCTTGCTTTACCTCGAATTCCACTTCCGAACCCTCATCCAGGCTGCGGTAGCCGGACGATTGAATCGCGGAAAAGTGGACGAACACATCGTCTCCGCTGGCGCGTTGAATAAATCCGTAGCCCTTGGCGGCGTTGAACCACTTGACGGTACCTTTTTCCCTCACTACAACTCTCCTCAATCCTGTTTGTCGTGCTCTGGGGAATCCTTCAGACTAGGAAAGCGGACTTTCGAGGCTTGCCAGAATCTTTTGAAGCGCGGCCAAACATCCTAAGTTACATTTGCCTAGGGTATTCTCTCAGAAGATACACTCATGGTCAAGCATGGTTCGGCGTCGGCGGAAAGGCGGACCGGGAGCGAGACGGATTGGCTAAAGGCAATCCGGCGGCGGGTGAAGCTGCCGCGCGGCGGCGAAACGATTGTCGGCATCGGCGACGATTGCGCCGTCTTCCGTCCGCGCGGCGGCGCCGAAGACTTGCTGTTCACCACCGACCTGTTTATAGAAGACGTACACTTTCGCCGCTCCACACACACGGCTCGGCAGGTGGGCTGGAAGGCGTTGGCGCGCGGCTTGAGCGATATCGCCGCGATGGGCGGCACACCGCGGTTCGTGCTGCTGTCGCTCGCCGTGGCGCCCTGGTGCGACACGCGCTGGTTGCGCGGCTTTTACGATGGTTTGCTGGCGCTGGCACGAAGAGAGGGGGCGGTTCTGGCAGGCGGCGACCTGGGCCATGCCGCCAAATTGGCATGCGACGTGGTGGTCTGCGGCGCGGTGGCGCGCGGCCGGGCGCTGCTCCGTTCCGGGGCGCGTGCCGGCGACGAACTGTACGTTTCCGGACGCCTGGGAGGTTCGGCGCTGGGTTTGGCCAGCGATAGTCGCGCCGGCCGGAAGCGGCACCTGCGGCCGGAGCCGAGAATTGCGCTTGGCCAGTTCTTGCTCCGCCTGGGAGCAACCGCGGCGATGGATCTGAGCGACGGCCTCTCGCTCGACCTGCACCGTCTGTGCCTGGAATCGAAGCTGGCTGCGCGAATTACCGCTCCGCCGGTTTTCCCGGGAGCCACGCTCGCGCAGGCTCTTCACGGCGGCGAAGATTACGAGCTGCTGTTCGCCGTGCCCCCATCGACGCGAGTGCCGCCGCGCTACCAGGGCGTACACCTGACCCGAATTGGTATCCTGCGCAAAGGGCGCGCGGGCACGGTGCTGCTCGGTGACGCGCCGCTGGAACCGCTAGGTTACGACCATTTCCGATCCCGATGAACAGGAGAAATACCATGAGCCGCGCCCTACCCCACACTTCTGTGGCGCACGCACTCCTGCGTGCCGCGTCGAGACTCGTCTCGGCACGTTTTTGCAGTCGTGGTACTACGTCGGACTGGAGCCCCGCGGCGCAGAAGCGTCGAGTAGAGACTCGACGCGGCACGCAAGAGTGCGTACGCCACGGCAGCTTTCTGCCGTTGCTTCTCGCCGTGGTCTCGCTTTCATTGTGGGCGCAGCCGCCCGGCCAGCTCGAAAAGAAACTCGACGAGAAGATTTCCGCGGCGCTCCAGAAAGCCGGCGCCCCGAGCGTTTCCGTGGCCGTAGTGAAGGACGGGAAACTCTTCTACGCGAAAGCTTTCGGCAGCGCCGATCTCGCGGCCAAAAGGCCCGCCGACGTCAACACCCGTTACGCGGTAGGTTCGATCTCGAAACAATTCACCGCGGCGGCGCTGCTGCTTCTCGAAGAGCAGGGCAAATTGTCGCTCGACGACCGCGTGGCCAAGTATTTTCCCGATTTGACCCGCGCCGGCGAAATCACCATCCGAGAAATTCTCTCGCATACTTCGGGCTATGAAGATTACGCTCCGCAGGATTACATCATTCCGGATTGGACGCGGCCCACCACCCCCCAGGCCGTGCTCGACCGTTGGGCCCGCAAGCCGCTCAACTTCGACCCCGGCGCCAAATGGCAGTACAGCAATACCAACTTCGTCCTGGCCGGCAAAATCTTGGAGAGAGTATCCGGCCAACCGCTGGTGGCGTTCCTGCGCGAGAAGATTTTCGAGCCGCTGGGAATGCAATCGGCGTCCGATTGGCCGCCGGCGCAGCCGGCCGATGCGCAGGCCTATACGCGTTATGCGCTCGGTCCGCCGCGGCCGGTCAAGCGCGAGGCCGAGGGTTGGTATTTTGCCGCCGGCGAATTGGCCATGACACCATCGGACCTGGCCAAATGGGACATCGCCATTCTGGAGAAGAAGATTCTCTCGGAGCGGTCCTACCAGGAATTCACCCGCGAAGTGAAGCTTTCAAACGGCGACTCCACGCACTACGCGCTGGGCTTGAGCCTGGGCGAAATCGCCGGCATGCCCACGCTGCAGCATAGCGGAGAAGTGTCCGGCTTCATTTCTTCCAATACGGTGCTGCCGTCGCGCAACGGCGCCGTGATCGTGCTCTCGAACCAGGACGTGGTGAACATGGTCGGTCCGCTGGCCCGGCAGATTTCGACGCTGGTATTTGTGCCCGAACAGCAGACGCCGTCCGCGGCGGATACGCACCGGGTACAAGCCATCCTGGAGGGCCTCGAAAAAGGCCGAATCGACCGCGCGCTGTTCAGCGACAACGCCAACACCTATTTCAGCGATGTGGCCTTGCGCGATTGCAAAGCGTCCTTGACTCCCTTGGGAAAGCTGAAGTCGGTGACGGCGGTCTCCGAAAACCTGCGCGGCGGCATGACCCATCGAACTTATCGCGCGCAATTCGCCCGCAAAACGGTGACCTTGAATATCTATCTGTTGGCCGATGGCAAATACGAGCAGTTCCTGATCGAGGACCAGTTGTGAGCGATCTGCCCGATGCCACTCCGGTTATCGATTTGATCGAAGCGTTCCGGCGATCGAAGACCATGTTCACGGCGCACGCCCTGGGCATATTCGATTTGCTTGCCGCCGAGCCCGCCGGCGCCGCCGAAATGGCTGCGCGCCTGAATTCGAATGCCAATGCTACCGAGCGCTTACTCGATGGCTGCGCCGCTCTGGGGCTGGTCGAAAAACACGAGGGCATTTACCGCAATGCGCCGGTAGCGGAAACGTACCTGCGCTCCCAAAGCCCGCATTGTCTGGGCGGTTACATCGCCTATTCGAACCAGGCGCTGTACCCGATGTGGGCAAATCTGGAAGACGCCGTACGCGAGGGTTCGACGCGCTGGAAGCAAACCTTCGGCATAGCCGGCGGAATTTTCGATGGTTTCTTCCGCACACCCGAAGCAGCGCGGGATTTTCTGATGGGCATGCATGGGTTCGGCATGTTGACCTCGCCGCGGGTGGTGGAGGCCTTCGACCTGAGCTGTTTTTCGTGCCTGGCCGACCTGGGCGGCGCCACCGGGCACCTGGCGATTGCCGCCTGCGAACGGTATCCGCACCTGGAGAGCGTGGTCTTCGACCTGGCGCAAGTCACTGAGCTGGCGCACGAGCAGGCCAGCCGATCCGCGGCGCGCGACCGCATCCACGTCGTCACTGGAGATTTTTTCGTTGACCCATTGCCACAGGCAGATCTCTACGCTTTGGGCCGGATCCTGCACGACTGGTCGGACGAAAAGATCGCCACGCTGCTCGGCAATATTTTGGACCGGCTTCCTCCTGGTGGCGGCCTGCTGATTGCCGAGAAACTGCTGGCCGAAGACGGCGTTGGGCCTGTCTCAGCCAATATGCAATCGCTCAACATGCTGGTGATCGCGGAGGGCAAGGAGCGCAGCGCAAGCCAATACCAGCGCCTGCTTGAGAGCGCCGGATTCACCGCCGTCGAGGCGCGGCGCACCGGGGTTCCCCTGGACGCCATTCTGGCGCGCAAGCCTGCGCTACCATAAAATTTGGCTCAATCACTGCCCCGTCTCCGGCGCGACCTGGATTTTTTCCCGTCACCGTCGCCCGAACACCCGGGTCTGTTCTTGCGCGACCCGTTTCGCTATTCCGACGCCATGATGGTGGTGCCACCGCTGCTGGTCGAGTGTTTGCGGTGTTTCGATGGAATCCAGACGGACCTGGATTTGCGCGCCGCCCTGGTGCGGCTGACCGGCGATCTGGATACGGGGCAGGTAGCGGATTACCTGCGCCAGACCCTGAGCCAGGCTGGCTTTCTGGAAGATGAAACTTTTGCGAACATGCGCGACGAAAAGCGCCAGGCATTCGCCGCGCGGACGGTGCGCGAGCCGGCCCACGCCGGCAGCGCCTACCCGGCCGATCCGGCGGCGCTGCGAGAAACTCTGGCAGGTTGGACCGAAAATGGCGCCAGCAGTCTTGCCGCCGGTTCGTCCTGGAATGGCAGTCTGGCTGGCATCGCCGCGCCTCATGTCAGCCCGGCGGGCGGGTGGCAAAGCTACCGCGCCGCCTATGGTGTGCTCGGTCCGGAACATCGCCAGCGAACTTTCGTAATCCTGGCCACCTCTCACTACGGCGCGCCGGAAACGTTTGGTCTCACGCGCAAGAATTTTTGCACTCCATTGGGTGAAGCCGTCACCGACACCGCGTTAGTCGACCGGCTGGCCAAGCGCGCCGCGAACTCGGTCGAGATGGAAGACTTTTGCCACTCGTTCGAACACACCGTCGAGTTGCAGCTTGTGTTTCTGCAGCACGCGCTGGGAGCGGACGTCCGCATCGTCCCCGTGCTCTGCGGCGCGTTCGCGCAAAGCATTCTCGAAGGCGGGAAACCGGAAGACGACGACAAGGTGAAGGCTTTTTGCGACGCCCTGGGCGAAATCGCGGACCGCGAAGGCGATCGTCTCTTTTGGGTGCTGGGAGTCGACATGGCGCACATGGGTGCGCGTTACACCGACCGGTTTGCGGCCCGCGCCGGCGAAGGCCGGATGGAGGAGGTCCGCCAGCGCGACCAGGAGCGCATCGGCAGAATCAACGCCGCCGATGCCGCCGGTTTCTGGGACCTGGTGCAGCAAAACAAAGACGATCTGAAATGGTGCGGCGCGTCTCCCTTCTACACTTTCTTGAAATCCGTTCCGGGATTGCGCGGCGAAACGCTGCGGTACGAGCAGTGGAACATCGACGAGCAGAGCGTAGTGAGTTTTGCGGGGATGGTGTTCGGACGGTAGCGGTCACGAGCGCACGCCGATCAGGCCCTCGATCAGCAACTCCACCAGGGCTTCCGCGTATTTCGGCGAGGGAAGCTCGTTCTTGACCAGGAAACGGTAGTACAGCGGGCCGTAGAGGGAATCGAGCACCAGGTCGAGGTCGGCATTTTTTCGTAACTGTCCGCTGGCTTGCTTTTGCCGCAGCATTTCTTTGGCTTCCGCCCGGCGGGGGTTCATCCAGATGGAGCGGAAGGCCGCCGCCACATCCGGATCGCTCCGCGCCGCTATCACGAACGATCGCAGCATGCGGCCGCCCCGGCCCGACAGTACGCGCGCGAAATTGCGGAGCTGGGTGGTCAAATCCTCGCGCAGCAATCCGGTGTCCCGCAGCGGCAGCTCGGGCGCGATGGCTTCGCGGAAAGCTTCGATTGCGACGGCTGCTTTATTCGGATTCTCAACGACATCACCTCCATCAGCCGCGGCAGCGGTCTGGCCTCGGTGAACCATTACGACATCCAGCGTGCCATCGACATTTTCGGCGCGGTGGATGGACGGGATCTGGCCAGCGTGGGCGCCGAAGTGGAACGGATCGTCAATGCCAATCGATCCAAGCTGGTGCGCGGTTCGGAGCTGGTGGTGCGCGGGCAGGTGGAGACCATGCGCGAATCGTTCTCGGGGCTGGTGGCGGGCCTGTTCTTCGCGATTCTTTTGGTGTACCGCTGATCGTGGTGAATTTTCAGTCGTGGCTCGATCCGTTCACTATCATTACGGCTCTGCCCGCCGCGCTGGCGGGCATCGTGCTCACGCTCTTCACCACGCACACCACGCTGAGCGTTCCGGCCATGATGGGCGCCATCATGTGCATGGGTGTGGCTACGGCCAACAGCATCCTGGTAATCAGCTTCGCCAAGGAGACGCTGGAGTATTCTCACGACCCCGTGAACGCCGCCATGGCGGCCGGCTTCACCCGCTTCCGCCCGGTTATTATGACCGCGCTGGCGACGATCATCGGCATGGTTCCGATGGCGCTGGGGATGGGGGAAGGCGGCGAGCAGAATGCGCCGCTGGGACGCGCGGTGATCGGCGGCCTGCTTTTCGCGACGGTAGCAACTTTGACTTTCGTTCCCGCGGTCTTCGCCATGCTGCATGGCGGCCGCCAGCCAGGCCGGCCGGAGATTCCAGCATATGAGTAGCCAGGAAACCGTCACTCCCGGCGGCCAGAAGACGCCGCGGCTCTCCATGCCGGTCCTGATCGGCATCGCGGTTCTGATGTGCGCGGCAGCGGGCGCGATTGCGTACGACGTTTCGAAAGGCATCGCGTCGCGGGTCCACGCAGCGGTCGCTCTAAACCAGGAGACCCTGGAGATGGCGATCCCGACGGTGAGCGTGGTCCATCCCAGGCGGGGCGCGGCAGCCGAAGAGGTGGTGCTTCCCGGCAACGCCCAAGCTTACGTCGCCACGCCGGTTTTTGCCCGCACCAACGGGTATCTCAAGACCTGGAATTTCGATATCGGCGCGCACGTGAAGGCAGGCCAGCTCCTGGCCGAGCTCGAGACTCCCGAAGTGGACCGCCAACTCGACCAGGCGCGGGCCGATCTGGCCACGGCCCAGGCCAATTACGACCTCTCACGGATCACGGCGGTGCGCTACCAAACGCTGCTGAAGAGCGATTCGGTGGCCAAGCAGGACGTGGACGACAGAGTGGGAGATCTCGAAGCCAAGAAAGCCATGGCGGATTCGGCTGCTTCTAACGTGAGGCGCTTGGAGGAGCTGCAGCGCTTTCAGAAGGTCTACGCCCCGTTCGACGGCGTGATTACGGCGCGCTACATCGATATCGGCGCGTTGATCAACGCCGGAGCGAACGCGCCCGGCAGGCAACTGTTCGATCTTGCCGCCACCGGCAAGCTGCGCGTCTACGTCAACGTGCCGCAGCAATACTCGCTTCAAGTGAGACCCGGCGGGCCGGCCGACCTCACCTTGGCGGAATTGCCAGGCCGGCGATTTCCGGCACGGATTGTGCGTACATCGGACGCGATCGATCCGGTATCGCGCACGCTGCTTACGGAAGTGGACGTCGACAACCCGGCCGGCGAGTTGCTGCCCGGCGCGTTTCTATCCGTCCATTTGAAGCTGGCTGCCAAGGGCAGTTCGGTTGTGATCCCGGTCAATACCCTGATTTTTCGCGCCCAAGGCATGCAGGTCGCGGTGGTGCGCGGGAAAGAGGCGGAGTTAGTGCCGATTATGATCGGGCGCGATTACGGTACCGAAGTGGAAGTGGTTTCCGGCGTGACCACCGAGGACCGAGTGATCGAGAACCCGTCGGATTCACTGACTTCGGGAACCGAGGTACGGATAAGAGAGGCGCCACGGCAATGATCCGGCGTTTCGCAAAACCGGTGGGACAGGTTGCTAACCCACTTAGTTTTCAAAAGGCAGTCGCGGCTCAACCTTGTGGGGCGGGACCCCTTCGTCCCGCTCTTCTCCCCGGTCACGTATCCGGCAACCGCTCCTTGACAGTCGCGGCTCTGACCCGAGCATTCGATCCCGATGCCAATATGCTCGAGTTTGCGAAAGGGCCGCGGGTCAGAGCCGCGACTGTCAAGGAGCGGTTGCCCTGGAATACGTTACTGAAATTCCGAAACTGGGTACTAAGTGAGCTGAATAGCCTGCCTCACAATCTCATCGGCGGCAGGATATCATCCCGCTCCACAAGCGCCGCTACAGTCACTGCCGTCGCCTTGCTTCTGGCGGGTTGCATGGTCGGCCCGAAATACTCGAAGCCGGTGACGCCCGCCGCTCCCGCATACAGCGAGCAGCCCCCGCAATCGTTCACGGCATCGAAGGGATGGAAGCAGGCCCAACCCGCCGACACCACCCTGCGCATGGACTGGTGGCAGCTTTTCGGCAGCTCGGAGCTCAACGGCCTGGAAGCACAGGTCGATCCCGCAAATCAGGATCTGAAAGCCGCCGAGGCCCGCTTTCGCCAGGCGCGCGCGCTGATCCAGCTCAACCGGTCCAGTCTCTACCCGACCATCTCGACCGCGCCGTCAGTTACCGGCAATCGGCTCTCGCGGAATGACCCCACTGGTACTGTTCCCGGTAATTTCGGCGAGTACACCCTGCCGATAGACGTCAATTACGAGTGGGACGCCTGGGGCCGGATCCGGCGCTCGGTAGCCGCGGCCCGCGAAGAGGCCCAGGCCAGCGCGGGCGATCTGGAAACCATTCGCCTGAGTCTGCACGCCGAGCTGGCCATCGATTATTTCGAGCTGCGCAGCGCGGATGCCGAGAAAGAGCTTCTGGACGAAACCATGGTGGCTTACCAGAAGGCTCTCGAGCTGACGGTGAATCGCTACGAGGGCGGTCTGAGTCCCAAGGCCGAAGTGGCGGAAGCCAAAACGCAACTCGAAACCACGCGCGCGCTGGACATCGGCGTGGGAGTGGTTCGGGCTACCTATGAACATGCGAGCGCGATCCTCACCGGCCGCACCCCGGAGAGCCTGAGGCTGGAAGCAACGCCCTTGCACACCACGCCGCCCGTGATTCCGGTGGGCGTTCCGTCGCAACTGCTGGAGCGGCGCCCGGACATCGCCGCCGCGGAGCGCCGCGCGGCCGAAGCCAACCAACAGGTCGGCATCGCGAAGGCGGCATTTTTTCCGAGCTTGCTGCTCACGGCGACGGGCGGTTTCGAAAGCGGCTCGCTAGTGAATTGGCTAAGCTGGCCGAGCCGCATGTGGGCGGTGGGACCCTCGGTGGCGGAAACCATATTCGATGCGGGGCGCCGCCGCGCCGCTTCCGATTCTGCCGTCGCGTCATACGACGAAGCCGTGGCTAATTATCGTCAAACGGTGCTGACGGCCTTTCAGGAAGTGGAAGACAATCTCTCCACCTTGCGCCTGCTGGAAGAGCAATCGAAAGCCCAGCGGATTGCGGTGGAAGCCGCCGGGCAATCGCTCGAACTGTCTCTCAACCTTTATAAGGGCGGCCTGGTGACTTACCTCCAGGTAATCAGCGCGCAAAGCATCGCTCTGCAGAACGAGTACACCGAAGTGGACATTCTGCGGCGCCAGATGGATGCCAGCGTGTTGCTGATCAAAGCGCTGGGCGGCGGCTGGGATATTTCGAAGCTGCCGGGAACGTGAAAGTGCGGCGGGCTAAGGCGGCTCGATTATCTGGCTCCCATTAGATCGAGTAGGTAGTTTTGAGCCTCATCCGATATTATCTTTTTGAGTCTTGGTGGCTATTAGGATAAAAAGACCACGAATTGCCTATTCTAGAACGGGACGCGGGAGGGGCGGGGATCTGTTCGGCGTCAAAGAACGTACAAGCGCAGGAGCCACCACACCAGGAAGAGAGCGATCACGGCGATCACCACGTATCGAATCCACTGGCCGGGAGTTCTTGGCGCAGTTCGGTTCTGCACGGAAGGAGTTTAGCAGGTTTGCGGGATCGGTGCCCGCGCGATTCGTAGGGCGGACCCCCTGGAAGCTGTGAAATAATCGATTTCCGGCCAGTTTTGCACAGCCCAAGTCGCTCAAAACATTGGATGGCAAAAATGGTTTGGCCGATTATTTCACACCTTCCCTGGTCCGCGCGGGACGCCCTCGTCCCGCTCTTTCCCCAAGAATCAGGCCCACGCTACTGGCGAAGAGCCTGCCAGGGGGCCAGCCGCGGACGAGCGCGTCCGCCCTACAGCCTGCGCGACGATGCTGGTCAGGAGCCCGGCTCTTCCCCCTCCTGCTTCCTTTCTCTCTTCTCCCGGATCTCCGCCAATCGCGCGGCGATGCGCTGCTCTACGCCGCGGTCGGTGGGGAAGTAATATTGGCGGCCTTTGAGCGATGGCGGGAGGCAATCCATATCCACGACGGCGTCTTCGAACTGGTGCGCGTGCTGGTAACCTTGGCCGTAGCCCCACTCTTTCATCGAGCGGGTAACGGCGTTGCGCAGGTTCATGGGAACCGGCTCGGCTACCGTTCGGGCCACGTCTTCGGCCACGGCGTTCAGGGCGCGGTAGCTCGCATCCGATTTGGGCGCGGCGGATAGGTAGATGGCCAATTGGGCCAGCGCCAAATCGCCTTCCGGTGTGCCTAGGAAATGCACGGTCTGCATGGCGGCGATGGCTTGCTCCATGGCGCGCGGGTCGGCCAGGCCGATATCCTCAATCGACATGCGGACCATGCGGCGCGCGATGTAGAGCCGATCTTCGCCGCCTTCGAACATGCGCGCCAGCCAGTAGAGCGCGGCATCGGCGTCGCTTGATCGGACCGATTTGTGCAGCGCCGAAATCAGGTTGAAATGCTCTTCGCCGCTCTTGTCGTAGAGCAGGACCTTGCGCGCGATGGCGTCTTCCACGGCCTGCGGGGCGAGTTGGCCGCCTTCGGATGCGGCGGCCGCGGCTTCGAGCGTGTTGTAGGCCTGGCGCGCATCGCCGTTGGCGTAGATGGCGATCTGTTCCAGCAGGTCGTCGGGCGCAGTCAGGTTCACCACTGGGAGGGCGCGCTTCAGCAGCGCGACCACCTCGGAGGCGGTGAGGGCGCGCAGGAAATAGACGCGGGAGCGCGAGAGCAGCGCCGAATTCACCTCAAAGGATGGGTTTTCCGTGGTGGCGCCGATCAGGATGATATCGCCGCGTTCGACGTAGGGCAGAAAGGCATCCTGCTGGGCTTTATTGAAGCGGTGAATCTCGTCGATAAATAGAATGGTGCGGCGGCCGGCACGGCGCAACCGTTCGGCATCGGCCATGACGGCTTTGATTTCCTTGATGCCGGCGAGCACGGCGCTGAAGGGCATGAATTCGGCGCGCGTGAGCCGGGCAATCAGGCGCGCCAGCGAGGTTTTGCCCACACCGGGCGGTCCCCAGAGAATGATCGAGCTGAGCTCGTCGCGCTCGATCTCGCGTCGCAGGGGCTTGCCGGGGCCGAGGATTTGCTCCTGGCCGACGTAATCTTCGAAGCGTTCGGGGCGCATACGGTCGGCCAGCGGGCGCTTGGCGTTTCCGGCTTCGAGCGGCGCCATGTCGAATAGGCTCATGATCGCAATGCCCGTTGCCGGCGCGCTTCGTAGAGCAGAATGCCGGCCGCCACCGATGCGTTCAACGATTCCACGGCGACGGTGGGAATCGTAATGTCTTTCGCCGCCTCACGCAGTTCGGCGCCCACGCCGCGCGCTTCGTTACCGATGATGAAGCCCACCGGCCCCGAGAGATCCACCTCCGCCAGCGAGCGTGCCTCCGCGCCGGGGTGGGCCGGAACCGCGGCGAAGGCCTTCACCCGATTTTGCTCGATGACCGCGCGCGCCAGGGCCGCATCCACGCCATATAAGAAAGGCACTCGAAACAGCGAACCGGCCGAAGCGCGGATGGTCTTAGGGTTGAATGGGCTGACGGTGCCTTTGACGAAAACCGCTCCGGTGGCCCCGAACGCTTCGGCCGCGCGCATGATGGCGCCGGCGTTGCCGGGGTCCTGCAAGCCGTCCAGTACCACCACCAACGGGCAGCCCCGAAACAGGTGCGGCAGTTTCCACTCCGGCGGCTGGACCAGCGCCATTACGCCCTGCGCCGCCTCGGTGCCGCTCATCGCAGCGAACAGTTCGTCCGGTAAGACGACAACCTTGACCCCGCTGAGCCGGCGCACGTGCGCTTCCGCCGCCGCTTCCACCGAAGCCGCCGCCAGCACCACCTTCACTTCGCAATCGCTGCGCAGCGCCTCTTCCAGCAGATGGAAGGTTTCCGCCACGCACCAGCCCTGGCTGGTGAGGCCGCCTCGCCCGATGGCCCGCCGCACGTCCTTGATCAGGGGATTGCCGGCGCTGGTTATCGTTTCCGCTCGGGGCATCTTACAATAGGAGTTCGCACGATCAGCATAGCGCATGAAACGAGCGGTTTGGATGGCTATCGTGGCGGGGTTGGCCGCCTTGGCCGCGTACGTCGCGCTCACCGCCGTAAGAATTGAGCGCCAGTCGGCGGTGGATGAAGCGCAGCCGGCGGACGTCATCATGGTTCTGGGCGCCGCCGAATACCACGGCCGCCCTTCGCCGGTGCTGCGGGCGCGCCTCGACCATGCGCTGGAACTCTACCGCAGAAAGCTGGCCCCGCTCATCCTCACCTCGGGCGGGGCGGGCGGCGACCGGTTGTTTACCGAAGGCGGCGTGGGCCGCACGTATCTGATCGGCCACGGCGTGCCGGCCGACTCGGTGATTGTCGAAAACGAGGGCGACTCCACCATGACCTCGGTCGCCCGTTCCGGCGAAATTCTCAGCCGCATGGGCTTGCACTCGGTCATCGTGGCCAGCGACGGCTATCATATTTATCGCGTCAAGAAGATTCTTCAGTCCCGCGGTTTTGCGGTTTACGGCTCGCCGCGAAAGGAAGCCGGACGAACGGTTTTCCGCGACCAATGGAACTGCTTCAAACAGGCTATCGGGTACGTGCTGTGGCGGGCGGGGGTAGCGGTGTGAGGGGAGTGCTCCGCCAGTTCCAAAATGCGCCAGGGGCGTCGCGCGCCGGCCAGGGCGACAGCGGCTAAGGCGTTAACCTAACAGGGAATTCGTTGCTGGGGCGTCAGTCTTATCCGACTGGATCGATGGCCATGTGCGCAGTCCCGCATCCGACCTGTCAGGGACTTGCGGTTCCTTCGAGCGGGCAGTCCACGGGTGGGGCATTACGCGCCCATGTGACCCCACAATCGATTCGTACGGAGATTCTTGAAATGCTGACCGTGCAAGCCGGGCCTACATGACACGTTGCGCACCCCGAACTTTCATTGGATGCGCGGGAATATAGGGCAGGATAGACAGCATGAACAGAGATGAAGTCATCAGCAAGCTGCGGGCACATGAGGCCGAGTTGAAGGCTGCCGGAATCGTGCGTCTCGCAGTGTTTGGATCGGTGGCAAGAGGGGACAATTCGCCAGAATCAGATGTCGATCTACTGGCTGATTTCGACAAGACGAAGCACTATACCTTGCTGACTATGGGAAGGATCGAGAATCGTCTTGCCGATTTGCTCGGAACAAGGGTCGATCTGTCCTCGCCTGAATGGCTGAAAGAATCGGTCAAGAATCAGGTCCTGCGGGAGGCTGTTCTTGCCTTTTAGGGATCCCGAAAGACATCTTCGTGACATTCTGGAGAGTATTGACCAGATCAATGAATTCATCCGGGATATGGACTTCCCTGCATACCAGCGGGACGAGAAGACACGGGCAGCCGTCGAGCGCAAAATGCAAATCCTCACTGAGGCTGTCATAAGGTTAGAAATGGAAGGTCCGGAGGCGTATCCGGAGATTGACTGGCCTCACGACGGGTTCAGCAAATGGGAAGCCGCATGCGACCCGTTATCGCTGGGTAGTAGCTCACTCGATGCGCGTTCGGGATTGGGAAAACCCGGTGATCGAGGGCGCGCCGGCATCCGTTTGGGAACCCGGACTGTGACGCGATGTGTTTGGCTATCGGCAGTGAGGCGAATGCGCGGGTCATCCAGCAGGCGCCCGTCTAGTTCCACTTCCGGCCTGGTTAGATTGGAGTCGGTGCGTACGGTGATCTCATAAGTGGCCGATTGGTAGCGGTAAGTCATCTCAAAGCCGGGCCAGTCGGGCGGGAGTGCGGGACTTAGTGTCAGGGTCGCTCCGGAAATGCGGAAGCCCAGCACCTCCTCGATCCAGATGCGGTACATCCATGCGGCAGAGCCGGTGTACCAGGTCCAGCCGGCCCGCCCGGTCATTCGGGGCGCCGATGAGACATCCGCCACCACCACATATGGCTCGCCTCGATACCGGGCGACATCCTCGGGGCTGCGGTTGAGCTCCACCGGGTTCATCAGCGTGAGCAGGTGCACGGCGCGCGCGCCATCGCCCAGGCGTGCCCAGGCGAGCGCCAGCCACAGCGACCCATGGGTGTACTGGCCGCCGTTCTCGCGGAGACCCGGAGGGTAGCCCATCACATAGCCGGGGTTTGGCTGGGAATGGTCGAACGGCGGAGTAAAGAGCCGAATCAGGCGGTTCGTTTCGTCCACCAGGCGCTGGTCGGCGGATTCCATGGCGCGCCTGGCTCTGGCTGGGTCCGCGGCTTCCGAAATCACGGCCCAGCTTTGTGGCAAAGAATCGATCTTGGCCTCGTCGTTCGCATGAGAGCCAAGCGGCTCGCCATTGTCGAAGAAACCGCGCAGATACCATTCGCCATCCCAGGCCGATTCTTCGAGAGACTGCGCGATCTTGGCCGCCCAAGCCCGCCATTTCCCGCCTAACACATGTTCGGGCTCGCGCGCGTCTATAATTCGGGCGAAGCTCTCAAGCACGCTACAGAGGAACCAGCCGAGCCAGACGCTTTCCCCGCGGCCCTCGGAACCTACCCGGTTCATGCCATCGTTCCAGTCGCCCGAACCGAACAAAGGGATGCCGTGAGCTCCAACCCGCAGGGAGTGTTCGATGGCGCGCTGGCAGTGAACCCACAATGGCTCGGTATGTGCCGACACGGCCGGGATGAACAAGCGCTCCTGCTCGCCATCGGCGAGCGCCGGGCCGTCGAGGAACGGCGTCTCCTCGTCCAAAATCGCGTTATCGCCAGTTACTTCGATATAGCGTGCCGTGACATAGGGCAGCCAAAGCATGTCGTCGGAACAGCGGGTACGCACGCCGACACCGGTTTCCGTGTGCCACCAATGTTGCACGTCGCCCTCGTGGAACTGGCGCGCGGAAGAGGCAAGAAGATGCTCGCGCGCGATGCGAGGGGCGGCGTACAACAGGGCCATCGAGTCCTGCAATTGATCGCGAAACCCGAAGGCGCCACTCGATTGATACAGCGCCGAGCGCCCCCAATAGCGGCAACTCAACGACTGGTAGAGGAGCCAGCGGTTCAAGAGCAGATCCGTGGAGAGAAGCGGCGTATGCACCTGCAGCGTTCCTAACACGGAATCCCACCATTTCCGGGTGCGGTCGAGCGCTTGCTCCACTTGTCCGGAGGTCTGATGCCTCTGCACGATGACGCGCGCGGCCGCAACATCTTCGGCTTGGCCGAGCAGAAAAATAACCTCCACCTGATTTCCCCTACCGATGGTTACGGGAACTTGCAGGGCCGCGGCCGGATCGAGGCCCGCTCCGGTGCGGTTGTCGAGACACACGCGGCCGAGCGCGGCCGGCCTGGACGGGGAACCGTTACGTCCCAGAAACTGGGTGCGGTCTCCGGAGTACGAAGCGGCACGCGGGCTGGCAGCGGCGAAGGCCACGCGGCCGGTGTAATCGCCGCTCCACGACTGAGTGGCGAATACGGCGCCGGATTCCCGGTCATAGGATGTGGAGACATGCAACGTTTGGTCCTCGCGGTTTGTGCCCAAAAGCCACTCGGCGAAGTAAGTCACAGTGAGACGGCGGAGATGCGAAGAGTCGTTGCGCAAACGCAGCCGCATGACTTTGACCGGGTCGCCCGATCCGTCTTCCGAAATAGGAACAAATACCGTCAGTTCCTGACCGATGGCATGGCTGTTGTGCTCAAAGACGGTGTAACCCTGACCATGGCGGGCGCGGTAGGCATCGCTCTCGCGAATAGGCGAAGCGGTTGGCGTCCAGGTTGCGCCGGTCTGCTCATCGCGCAGGTAGATGGCTTCCGGCTGGGGGTCGGAGATCGGGTCATTGTGCCAGGGAGTTAGCCGATTGGATTGACTGTTGCCGGACCAGGTGCATCCCAATCCGCTTTCACTCACCATGGCGCCAAACTTAGCGTGAGCCATCACGTTCACCCAAGGAGCGGGCGTCCGGCCACCGGGCGGCAGGTAGATGGCGTACTCGCGTCCGTCCGGCGTGAATCCGCCAATGCCATTGAAGTAAGGCAATTCGAGAAACGGCAACGGTAGAGATGGCTCCTCCTCTCCGCCCGGCGGCGCAAAGGGAGGGGGAGGCGCACTCTCGCCGCTGGGCACGAGTTGCTGTTGCAGAGGACCGCGGCTGCCACTCAGCACGACGCTCGAGACGGCCAGTATCAGGTCCCGGTGGTCATTGGGAATGGCATACCAATTCCGGAGGAATACGCCGCCAGGCCGGTCGATAGCCTCCGCCGGCGAATGCGCTTGGATTTGGCGCAGAAGCTGCTGATGCAAGGGGCGGTCGTAGCTGGACGTTTCCTGGTTCAGAATGACGAGGTCGGCCCGGAAACCGCGCAGGCGCCAGTAAGTCTGCGCCAACAACAACTCGCGAACCAAGGGAGTGTTGCGGGATTCGGTCACCGTTGCGGTCAGAATCGGCAGGTCACCCGAGATCCCGTACTGCCAGAGAACCGATTGTCCCAGCCGGTTTCGCGACAGGCGATCGGGAGGCAGACGAAGGCGCGGATTGGGATAAATCAGATGACTGGCGAGATCCTGGAACCGGTGTGCCGCGGCCGGCCCGATGCCCAGATAGCGAAACTCGAGTTGAGCGCGCGTCCAGGCCAAGTCAAAAGCCCGGCCCACGGACTCGGGACGGCGGTACTTAGCGATTAGTGTAAGTAGCGCTTCACGGGAATCGGCGGCCATCGTCAGAAAGGCCACTTCGAGCCGTTCGCGCGGGTTCACGGCCAAACGGCAACGCAGGCTGAAGACCGGATCCACCACGGTTCCGACGGATCCGGTCAAATCGCGCCGCAATGCGTCGGGAGATTCCGGCGTCTTCGACCGGCCCAAGAACTGGGAGCGATCGGTTTCATATTGAATCTCGCCCACGGTGCCCACCAGGACATGGGCCGCCCAAACCGGCGCCTCTTCAGGAGACCGCGGACGCCGATGCGCGAGCAGCACACCTGCCGCCGGGCACTCCGTTTCGACGAACATCTTGGAGAAAGCGGGGTGAGCCCGGTCGGCGGCGTGAGGAGCCAGGGCCAACTCGGAGAAACTGGTAAGTTCGAGCTGCCGGCTTCGGAGAGACCGGTTGGCAATGGTGAAACGGCGCAGCTCCACGTCGTCTTCCGGCGCCACGGTCACTTCCAGAACAGTCTCTAGGCCCGAAAGGTTGCGGTGGAATTCGGCCCGGTCGGCGGAGAAGTGAGCCGAAGCGGAACCCCGTCCCTCGCCCAAAGGCTGCTGCGCGACCGACCATACCGTGTCCGAGCGCAGGTCGCGAATATAGAGAAAGCTGCCCCACGGATCGAGCGTGGTATCGGAGCGCCAGCGGGTGATGTCAAACTCTTTCCAACGGCTATAGCCGCCTCCGGCGTTGGTGACCATCAACGAGTAGCGGCCATTGCCCTGAAAGTGCACGCGGGGAACGGAAGTCGCTTCGTCCCAAATCCGCTCGGCGGGCTCTTCGGCGCCTGCCGCGCGGGCGGACGGAAACGTTTGCTCCTTTTCGGCGAGCGGGACCGTGGCCATGGGGATGCGTTCGAACAGAAGGGTTTCGATGGCGCGGATGCGAAGATCGTTGTGGAAGCGCCGCTGCATGATTCTGCCATGCAGCACATTATCGAGCGCCGCCAGGCTCATGCCCTGATGGTGGGCCATGTAGGTGTAAATCACCACGCCGAGCTCGCCGTCTCGCTTGTTTTGGCGAGTGTAATCGATGCCTTCGTAGAGACCCATCGGACCGGCCAGGCCGGACTCGTCCAATTCCCTGAGGTTGCCCGCCGCGGCGGCCGGGTCGACCGCCAGCGCGAGCGCCGAAGCGTATGGCGCAACCACCAGGCCATCGTCCTGTTCCTGCTTGAGCGCCAGCGCCGGCACCCCAAAAGCTCGATACTGGTAGATCTGGTTGGAGTCGAGCGCGCTGTAGGCGGATTCGGAAACGCCCCAGGGAACGCCTTTTTCACGGCCATATTCGATTTGAAACTTGACGGCCTGGCGGCAAGCCCAATCGAGCAACGAGTTGTCGAACGTGCGGGTAAACAGGAGCGGCATCAGGTATTCGAACATCGAGCCGCTCCAAGACAACAGTGCTTCCTGACCGCCGGAATGCATGTGCGGCCGCCCCAAGGCGGACCAATGACTGAGCGGCACATCGCCTTTAGCGATGGCGACCAGGCTTGCCAGACGGCACTCACTGGCGAGCAGATCGTAGTGGCTCGTGAACTCGAGCGGGTCGCCGACCGGATAACCGATGCCGAATAGCCGCCGGCGCCGGTCGTACAGGAATCCCATGTTGATACCGGACGAAAGCGCCCTGGCTTCCTGCGCCAATGCTTCAAATCCGCGGACCGTTTCGCCGGCGGCTGCCTTGGCGAGCTGGTATTCCGCGGCCAGTCGATCGAGCCAGGGACCTACCTCGGAGCCGGTCCCTGCCGCACCGCGCGCGGCGAGCAGCGCGTCCACGGGGGTTTGCGCACCGGCCAGTGCGACCAGCGATGGGGCGACACGGAGAGCCCGGCTGCGCAGTCGGATGGCGTCTTCTCCGAGAATTCGCAAGACGGAGTCCGGCGGTTGCGCCAAGATCTCCATCCATCGCAGATAGCGGTCCAGTATCTCGGTCCAGGAATTCACCTCACGAGTGAGCCGCGAAAGCCAGTAGGAGCGTTCTTCACCGGCCGTGTCGGGCCAACGCCCCCGATCGCGCAACTGCTCGATGGGACCGGCGGCCAGACGGAGGCGCCCGACTAATTCGTGGCCTTCCGCTTTACCGCGCAGCAGGCGCCGGAGAGCGCGCACCGGCGCCTCGGTGGATGGGTCGCCGTCCCACACGTCCACCAGAACGGAAATGGTGTCTAACAGACCCCTCGAACAGGCCTGACCGATCAAGGGCGCGCGCAGCGTCTCGCGGCAGCCTTGATCGAGCACCCAAAGGCTCGCCGTCAGGTTGCCGCTATCGACGGTGGAAACGTAGCGAGGCACAAGCGGTTCCAGGGTGGTGGTGTCGTACCAGTTGAGCAGATGCCCCTCATAGCGCTCCAAACGGTTCAAGGTAGCCATGGTTTCGGAGCACCGCGCCAGCAGATCGTCGGGAGTAAGATAGCCCAGGTCGCGGGCGGCGAGGGCCGAAGTGAGCCAGAGTCCGATATTGGTGGGCGAAGTGCGGCGGGCCAGCTCGACGTGGAGGCTCAACTGCGAGTTGTCAGGCGGCAGCCAATGAGTGCCGGGACCGACAAGGTCGTCAAAATACCGCCACGTCTTGCGCGCCAACCGGCGCAAGTTGAGCGAATCCTGGTGCGTGAGGGACTGGCGGGGATTGGTGGTGTCCATGCGCGCCAGCCAGCGCATGATGGCCGGCGAGAGGGCCCAGAGCGCCACAAAGACCGATGTGGACAGGGAGGCGGCGTGCCTTACGCGCAGCACAATCACCAGCAGCAAGGAAAGGCCGCAGATCACCCACATCTGCCGGCGCGTGGAATCGGCGTGCTTGTCGGAAGAGGTTCCGGCGCTTTCCGCCGTCTGCCACTCCAATAGGTTTCGGCGGCTGATAGAGCGGCGGTAGAACACCCGCGCGATGGCATCCGCCGCTAACCAGGCTTGGTGCGGCAGGAAAGCAATCATCACCACGCCCTGAACCAGTTGATCGGCAGCGCCGCGCCACCGATAAACGGCGCCTTGCAGGATCCGGGCCACGCGGTCGAGAAGCGGGGCGAGGGCTGGAATCGCGATCGCGAGTCCCACCACCAGGCTCCAAACGCCCGGCGCGTCCGAGATCAGCCAGCCGAACAGAAGCAATAGAAGCGACGCGACCGGCACCAGGCTTCTTCTCAGGTTGTCGAGAATGCGCCAGCGGCCGATGACGGAGATCGGGTTCGGCTCTTTACCGCCGCCAGCCGCCGGCGCGCGGCGGAAGATCCACGGCGCGATCTGCCAATCGCCGCGAATCCAGCGGTGCTGCCGCTGGCTATAACTGGCATAGTCCAACGGCAGGTTCTCGAACAGTTCGATTCCGGTTGCCAGACCTACGCCGGCGTAAGTTCCTTCGATCAGGTCGTGACTCAGCAGAGTTTCCGGCGGGAAACGGTTCCCTAAAATCGTTTGGAAGGCGTGAAGGTCGTAAATCGCCTTGCCTAGAAAAATTCCTTCGTTGAACAGATCCTGTTGGGCGTCGGAGACAGCCTGGCAATATGGATCGGTCCCGGAAGAATCGGCGAAAACGCGGGTGAAACGCGTGGCGGTTGCGCCGGGCAGGGCAATACTGACACGCGGCTGGATGATCGCATACCCTCGCCGCCGGACTCGTGTAGTTGGATCGATGACTACCCGGTTCAACGGATGGGCGATGGTTTCCACCATTCGCCGCGCCGCGCCGGGGGGCAATTGCGTATCGGAATCGAGAGTGATCACGAACCGGACCGGCAGCGGCAGGGAGCCTTCGTGTAAAATCTCCGGGGAACGCTCTCCGCTTAAGAACGCGTTCAAGTCGGCGATCTTGCCGCGTTTTCGCTCGCGGCCAATCCATTTCTGTTCGCTCCGGGACCACTCCCGGCCTCTATGGAAGAGCAAAAAGCGTCCGTTGGGATAGCGGAGGTTTAGCGCGGCGATACCGTCCCGCAAAGTCTGGAGCAGCAGGTCGTCGCCCGGCATGGACTGCTCCGGCGCATCGGTGAAATCGGAGAAGAGGCTGAAAAACAGGTTGGCGTCGCGGTTCGACAGAAATCGTACTTCCAGCTTCTCCACCTCGCGGCGCGCCACTTCCAGGCTCGTGAGCAACATCGGAACGACCGCTAGCGTGGCCTGCTGCGGGGGAATTCCGTCGGAGAAATCCATCTCTGGCAGTGGCTCAGGGGGCAGAAGCGAAATGACCAGCGCGTTGACGATTTGGACCGACAACTCGCTTAAGGGAAACAAGGCCAGCACTCCGAGTACGATGAGCATCGCCTCTTGCCGCACTCCGTCGTTCCAAGCCAAGCCCAGTGAGATCGCCGTGAAACACAAACTGAGCCCGACGATGCCGGTGAGGTACACCGGTGTTGCTCGCCGCCGGATGAGCCGCAACAAGCGCGTTCGCCGCGAAGTTCGGGCGCCGGTTTCCGCTTCCAGTTCGAGGACGCCCTGATCGATGAGGTAATAGGCGACATGTCCGTTTCGGCTGCCGGCGTCTCGCGCGGCGAGCGCGATGGCGCGCCTGGCTACGTCCAGTTCGGCGGCGCCACAGTGCCGCGAGATTCGCTCCACGGCGCGCCGGCAACGGTCGCGCGTGGCAAAGTCTGTGTGCGGATAGATGCCGCCGGGATCGGTGCGCAGTTCGGCTTCCACCAGGCTGACGGACTCGAACAGATCGGCGAACTCAATCTGCGACAAAGCCCGCAGGCTTCCGAATGCATTCGCGGTGGAGATCGATTCGGCCGCTTCTCTGGTATGCTCGATACGGACCACTTCAGTTAGCGGCTTGCCGAGTCTTTCCTCGATCCAATCTTGCAGGGGAGCGAGAGCTTCCTCTTCGTCCTGAAGTTGTTCCGCCAGACAGACCAGGAAATACGGCTCCAGGGCGATAGGCTCGGCCTCCATCCTCTGGAGCATGCGCCCAAATACCTGGGCGCTCCAGCGCGACCCGGCCGCCAAACGGTTGGCCCAGAAATAGGCGGCTTCGCGCATCTCCTGGGCACGGCTGATGCGCACCGCCAGCTTGGTGAGCGCCCGGATCAGCGCAACCCGCAGCAGCAGCGGAAAAGACCACAGTTCGGCGATCGTGAGCGGCGCGATTTCCTGATACCGGCGTAAGCACTGCTCGATATTCGCCTCATCCAACGTGTAGTTGGAATTCGCCGCAAGCCGTCGGGCCAGTTCGTAAATGTACGGATCGCCGGAGTCTCCAGCGGGAAGAATCTGGTGGTACCGGCGCGGCAGGTGCCGGCGGATTTCGGCGATCTGCGTTCGGATCAGGTATCCGTTATCGAGAAGCCACTCCGCCGAGGCGGTGGGGACGTGCTCCAAGCGGAATGCCTGCGCCAGTTCGGAACGAGATTCCTCGAGCATGCGTTCATCGCGCAGCAGTTGCGGCAGGATGTTCTGCTTCGACGGACCAGCCTGGCCCCGGCGCTTCGCCAGCACACGGGCAAAATCTTCGTCCAATTCCGTGACAGGAGACTCGAGATCCGGCGACAAGGCGGGAGCATCCGGCCCATCGGACAACACGAAGACAGCCGGTGACCCCGCCCCCTGAAACTTTTGGACAGCGGATTGGACGCCATCCGCCGCGGTCCGGACGATGATCACGCACTCGTCGTCTAACCGGACGGCCCGATATCTCGCCCAAGGCTCGTCCGATGGTATTTCCGCCGAACCGGCCGGACCGCACCGATAGACCCGGTTCCCTTTGCTGCTCGCCAGCGATTCGTAGGCTCTGCCGGAATCTGCTTCGTCGGGCCCATAAAAGGCGAGGACGGTCCGGAGGGCCTTGGACTTCATCGCAGGCTTCGTCCCTTCACCAAGCCCGCCCGCGCACCAACCGGGTCAACAGGCCGATGAGAAACAGAAGCGCGAACATGAGTCCAACCATGGTGGAAACGGCCGCGGGACTGGTCAGTGTCATCGCGGCCCCAAGTATAGCCATGAGTGCAAACACAATCATCCATCCGAGCACTTTTTGCCTCCAGGGTACCGCAGTCCGATGCCATAAGCTACCTAGCACGTGGAGGTCCGATTCTCTGTTCATGCGAATGCAGCGGGGGAACTGAGCGGTCTAGTGCAGAGGTGCAACTTTTGCACGGCCAACTGCGATTTACGAACTTCTTATCGGTGAGTTTTCGCACTTATGTGAGACTGGCACGCCGATTGCTCGAACTCGATCCCTCATAGGAAGCACCAGAGAATCCATCACATTCTCCTGGGAAGGATCTCCAGGTTTGCGTGAGATAGTACCCATTTAGGTTCCGGATTTTCGACGCTCTCGCGTTTGGCAACCAACCGGCATCTGTTAAGTGAAAGGAACCGCCGCTTGAACCTTAGCCTACTACTCACGAAGTTGAGAAGTCATATCGGGCGGATCCGGTTAGACGTTGGGGTGATCCGTTCGCGATTGGCGGCGTTCCTGCGGGAACGGACGGCGCGCTGGGTTGCGGCCGGAGCGCTCACCCTCGTCCTGCTATTCTGTGTCGCTCAGTATCTCAAGCTGGCCAGCAGGATCGACCGGCTCCTTGCCGACGGCCCATTTTCGGCATCCACCGATATCTTCTCCGCGCCTGAGCTGGTGTCTGCCGGTGAGCCACTGGCCGTGGAAGACCTGGCCGGTAAACTGGAGTCCGCGGGCTTATCTCAATCCCGCGGCAACCCGGCTGGCTGGTTTGAGGTGCAGCCGAGCGCGGTGACGATTGCGCCCGGCGACGGTTCCGGCGTCCGCATCGAGTTCGCAGAAGGCGAGGTCTCCCGCATCCGGTCGCTTGACGATAACGCCGTACACCAAGAGTATCGGCTCGCGCCTCAATTACTCACCAACCTGTCGCTGAGCCGCGAAAAGCGCCGCCTCGTGCACTTCTCCGGGATTCCTCCGTCGCTGGTCGACGCCGTAACTTCGGCCGAGGACAAACGCTTCTTTCACCACGGCGGATTCGACTATCGGCGAATCTTTAAAGCGGCCTACATCGACTTCAAGGACGACCGCAAGCAGCAGGGCGCCTCGACTCTCACCATGCAGCTCTCACGCGCCTTGTGGCTCGCCCCCCGAAAGAGCTGGCGCCGGAAAGTCGAGGAAATCCTGATCACCCGCCACCTCGAACGGAAGCTCACCAAGCAGCAGATCTTCGAGGACTATGCCAATGAGATTTATCTCGGGCGGCGCGGTACGTTCAGCATCAACGGCTTTGGAGAGGGCGCGCGCGCGTTCTTCGGCAAGGAGCTCGGACAGATCGATACCGGCGAAGCCGCCCTTCTGGCCGGTCTGGTCCGTGCCCCAAGCTATTACAACCCGTTCCGGTACCCCGAGCGGGCGCTCAACCGGCGCAACCTGGTTCTGGCCCTCATGCTGCGCAACGGCCAATTGACCGAAGCGGAGTATCGGGCGGCCGTGGCGTCGCCCCTGAATCTCGCGCAGCCTCTGGCCGGCGATTCCGGGAGCTCCTACTTCATCGCCATGCTCAACGATGAATTGCAGTCCCGGCTGGGCGACGACGCCAGGCACCGTCTTTCGGTTGTCAGCACGCTCGATCCGGACTTGCAGCGGGCAGCCGAAGCAGCCGTGCGGTCCGGTCTGGACGAAGTGGACCGGCAACTGCGCCAACGGGCGCCCCATGATCAACAGGCGCCCGCACTGCCTCAGGCCGGACTGATTGCCCTCGATCCGCGCACCGGCGAAATCAAAGCCCTGGTCGGCGGCCGCAACTACGGCGACAGCCAGGTCAACCACGTTTTGTCTATGCGGCAGCCGGGCTCGGTATTCAAGCCCTTCGTCTACGCGGCGGCCATCGCCACTGCGCTCGAAGGCGGCCCCACCACCTTCACGCCCGCCAGCCTGCTCAACGACGAGAGCACCACCTTTCTGTTCCACGGTGAGTCCTATCGACCGAAAGACTTCAGCGGAGACTACCAGGGTGAGGTCACGCTCCGGACCGCGCTGGCCGAGTCCCTGAATGTGCCGACCGTCGACCTGGCGCAGCAGATCGGATACCAGCGAGTAGTCGCCATGGCCCGCCGCGCCGGACTGAACGACAGCATCCAACCGACGCCCTCCGTCGCCCTCGGCGCCTATGAGACTACCCCCCGCGAGATCGCCGCGGCCTACACCGTGTTCGCCAACCATGGCATGTGGGTCAGACCAACCACCATCGCGCTGGTGCGATCGGCCGGCGGCGGCGTGTTGTACCGGCATGACCCCGAAACGCGGCCGGCGCTCGACCCGCGAGTGGCTTACATCATGGTGAACATGATGCAACAAGTGCTCAGCAGCGGAACCGGCGCCAGCGTGAGGTCGCGCGGCTTTCTGCTCCCGGCGGCGGGCAAAACCGGCACCTCCCGCGATGGCTGGTTCGCCGGGTTTACCAGTGAGCTCCTGTGTGTCGTGTGGGTAGGTTTCGACGACAACCGCGACCTCAACCTGGAAGGCGCTCGCTCCGCTCTGCCCATTTGGGCTAACTTCATGAAGCGAGCCGCGCAATTTCGGCCATACAGCGAGGCGCGCGCATTCCAACCGCCGCCGGGAGTGGTTTCCGCCGAAGTTTGCGATGCGTCCGGAGAACTGGCCGGAACGAACTGTCCCGATGTCCACATGGAAATGTTCATCGCGGGGACGGAACCCACGTCCGAGTGCGCGATGCACCGCCTGACCGCGGGAACCGATCCGCGCGATGGCCGGGACCGGTAGCTTAGTCTGATTCGGGGGTGGGACAGACCATCGTTTTTGGTGGTCTGTCAGGCCCTCGCCAGGCCAACCGCTCGACAGACGACAAAAAACGATCGTCTGTCCCGTCTGTCCCACCTGGCTTCCCCATCGTCATGGCGTGAAACGCGCTACTGTGCCGGGGCGTAATAGCCGCGGCGGTAGAACGTCCGCAGCCCGGCTTCGCTGTCGGGCGCCTCGACTTTCAGGCTGACGCGGTGAAATTTTCCGTCGGGCGTTGTGGCCGCCGGCGAGTAACCGAGAATATATTGATTCCGCAATTCGCGCGCGATCTGGACGCCCACATTCGGCAGATTGTCCAGGCTCGTCAGCGGAAAATCGCGGCCTCCGGTATCGAGCGCTACCTCGTCCAGCAGTTTCGGGCCATTCCGCTCCTCGGGCGTGTGTTTGAACCGGTAATCCTCGTCGTAGACGCCCATCGCGTACACCTGCACGTCCGATTCGATCAGCGTCTCGGTCAACTGCCGCATGTTCCGCCGGCTGAAGTTGTCGCCCCCGTCGGATAGAATGACCAGCGCCTTGCGCGCATTCCGCGCGTGCTTCATTTGCGCGACGCCGAGGTGGATCGCATCCAGCAGGGCCGTCAATCCGGATGCCTTCGCTTGCCGGATTTGCCCGCAGATCTCGGACCAGTCTTCGGTGAAGGGAACCTTCAACCTGGCGCGCTCGTTGAACTCCACCAGGAAGAACTCGTCCTCCGGATTGGCGAACTTGAAGAACTCTTCGGCCGCCTCGGACGCTTTGCCCATTTTGTTCTTCATGCTGCCGCTGATGTCCAGCAGCACGCCGGCGGACACCGGCGCATCGTCCTTGGCGAAGTGGGTGATCGTCTGCCGGACGCCATCTTCGGAAAGCACGAAGTCTTCCTTCTTCAGGTTGGTGACTGTGGCGCCGTTTGCCGTGGTCACGTGAACCGGAATCAGGACCAGAGATGCGTTCACGCGCAGGGTCGGCTGGGCGCCGGTGGCCGGCCTCATTGCCTCTGGCCGGGCGCGGGGAGCGAGCTCGAGCGGCCCGTCCGGCGAGATCTGGAATGCCAAGGCAACCGCACATATCTGGGTCCATAAGGCCATTCCAACCCCGTGGCCGAACCCGCACATCATGGGCAGATTGTACCTCGACTGAAAACGCTTTTAGTACTGTATCGCGCGAGGGCTCAGCCGCTGGTACTTTTGAGGCTGCCGGTCCCCGCGCCGGCCATCGCCGTCACCGGAATCGCCAGCGCGTGCCAGAGCAAGTGCGGGGATGTCTGTGGGGCAGACCATCGTTGTTTGTGGTCTGCCATGACCGATCTTTCGGTGCTCCCGCGATCGCGCACCGCTCCCAACCGAGATCATGACAGACCACGAAAACGATCGTCTGTCCCACCTACGCAGCCGAACGCAGGTCGGCCGCTTCGGCGTCTTCCGAGAGACCGGTGTTAAAAGCCATCCAAAGGGGAACTTCGCGAAGGTGGATGGGATCGAGCCCGGCGGCTTTGCGCCGATCGTCCCAGCCGTTCACCTTGGCAGGAAAAATCACCCAGCCGCTCGCCGGCGTATAGGCAAACCAATGTTGCGGGTGCGTCCCGCTGCGATACAGGTGCGCCATTTTCATCCCTCTCTCTGAATGTGAATCGTCCGCGGCTCCGGTTTCGGTTTCACGAAGCGGCAGAGCGCCACGCAACCCTTGTTTTTGCAGGTGAGACAGAATCGCTTCTGAGCCATGTTGCAACCATACCGGAATTGTGTGAGGGCTTACAAAACAAATCGTGAGGGGACCCCGAACCCCCAAATGAGGGGGTAGCCGAGTTTATTTCTGCTCGAAAAGCTCGGCGCGGCGAATGCGCTCGCCCTCGAATACCACCAGGGAAATGCGCTCGGTAGCGGAGATGTCTTCGAGCGGATTGCCGTCCACCAGCAGCAGGTTGGCATCGAGACCCACGTGAATCGAGCCAATCCGGCCGGAGGCGCGCAGCAGTTTGGCGGCGTTGACGGTGGCAGCCTGGAGCGCCACGGCCGGCGGAATACCGGCCTCGACCCACAGGCCGAGCTCGTGGTGCAAAGAAGGTCCGTGAAACACCAGCGGGTTGCCGGCGTCGGTTCCCATCGCCAGCGGCACACCCGCATGCCAGGCCCGCAACAGGTTGGCGCGCGCCACTTCCTGCGCATGGGTGAAAAGCTCGGCTTTGGCCGGGTCGGCGGATTTGCCCGAGGTCAGGAACTCGCGGGTGGCTCTCAGCATCCGCGCCGGCGCCACCTGTTCCACCAGCGATTCGGAAAGGGCGTCGGTGCGGCCGGCGAAATACTGGGCGTAGGCCTCAATCACCGTAAGCGTGGGATCGAAATACACCTGCTGGCTGGCCATGCGTTCCAGCAGCGAATCCGGCAGCTCATCCCGCCACGAGCCGTGCTCCACCGAGGCAGCGCCCACGTCAACCGCGTCGGTCACGTCGCGGGCGTCGCCGGTGTGAACGGCCAGGGGAAGGTTCTGCGCGCGCGCTTCGTCGGCAATGGCCCGCACCAGGTAGAGGTCCAGCCGGTCGAAGAGCATGCCCTCGCCCCAGCCGGCTTCGAGAATCGCCTTGATGCCGTCCACTCCCCGGCGTTTCAGCTCGCGCACCTCCGCCCGCGCCTCGTCGGCGGTCTTGGGAGTGCGCACCAGTTGCGCTTTCACCATGGCGCGCATGGCTTCGGGAACATATTGGGTGAATTCGGTGCCGTGTCCGTTTTCGGCGGTAAACATCGGCCCGCAGACGAACAGGCGCGCGCCCAGTTTGGCGGCTTGAGCGATCTGGCGCCGCAAAGCGATCGACCGGTCGAGCTGGTCGCCCACGCTGCGCGCCGTGGTTACGCCGCTATAAAGCAGCGCCGCGGCCGCGCGCGGCATGCTGTTCGCCGGCTCGTAATCGGCGCTGGAATTGGACAACCCGGCCGGACCTCCCAGATGTACATGAACGTCGATGAGCCCGGGCAGAAGCGTCTTGCCGGCGCCTTCCACCACGTCGGCATGGAGCGCGTCGGGATCGGGCGCGGCCGTCGCGGCATAAACCTCGGCGATCTTGCCGTCGCGCACGAGCACCGAGCCGTTCTCCACCACCGTCCCGTCGCCGATCCAGATCCGCGTATTGCGGATCAGAAACACGCCGGAGCGCTCCAACTGGCGGAACATCGCCTGGTTCTGCCCAATCTGTTCCCTGGTATAGGTCCGCCAGCAGCCCATGGCTACGAACGGAGCGAGCACGGCCAAAACCCAGATTTTGTTGCGCGCCGGAAGTTTTTCCTCTTTTTCCCAGCGGAAAAGCTGCACGGCCAGAAACATACCGACCACGGTGGTGACCGCCAGCGCCGCCGCGGCGTTGCGGTTGTCCCACAGATTCTGGTTGAGGAAGAAGATTCCTTGAAAGCCGTTCACCAGGTAAGACGCGGGCATGAATTCGGCAACCGTCTGCGCCCAGTTGGGCAGCAAGGCGGCCGGCACCGTGGCGCCGCTCAGAAAAAGCATGGGCAGGTAGAGCATCTGGATGGCGATGTTGGCTTCCTGCATGGTGTTGGTGACCGCGGCCAGAATCAGCCCGATGGCGCGGAAGGCGCAAACTCCCAAAGTGACCATCGCCAGCAGGGAAACCCAGTTGTGCGGCAGCTTCATGCCGTACAGGCCGTGCGCCACCGCCAGCAGCACCACCACCACCGGCAGATAAAGCAACCAGCCGGCCACCATGGCGGCCACCAGAATCGGCAGCGGCGAAATGGGCGTTACTTTGAAGCGGCGCAGAATGTTGGCTTCGCGATCCTGCACCGCGCGCATGCCGGCGCCCCACAAACCGTTGCCCAGGATTCCCATGGTCAGCACCGTGCCGACAAAATACGCGATGCCGCCGCCGCTGCCGGCGTGAAACAGCTCGGCGAAAGCGAAAAAGAAAATGAACGGAAACAGCCAGTTGAAGAACACGACCGAGCGGTTGCGCAGCGTCAGTTCCAGATTGCTCTTGAAAAACGCCAGATAGGGTTTCATTCGCGCAGGGTTTTCCCGGTCAATTCGATAAATGCGTCTTCGAGCGACGGCCGGTCGATGCGGATATCGGAGAGCTCGATGCCGCGCCGGTCGAGCCAGCGTACCGCGGCGGCCACCGTGCGCGCGGGATGCCGCGAGGCGAGCGTCAGGCGCGTGCGCCGCTCGTCGACCGATACCTTTTCGCAATCCGCGAATTGAGGAAGGTCCGATTCGGCCAGCGGCGCCGAACACTCCATCTCGACCGTCGAGCTGGCCAGCGCGCGGTCCTGAATCTGGCGCGGCGTGCCCAAGGCCACGATGCGGCCCTCGTCGACGATGGCCACGCGGTCGCAAAGTCTTTCCGCCTCTTCGATGTAGTGCGTGGTGAGCAGAATGGTGCGATGCTCGCGGCGAAGACCGGAGATCAGCGCGTGGATTTCCAGCCGGGCCTGCGGATCGAGCCCGGCCGAAGGTTCATCCAGAAAAAGCACTTGGGGATCGTTGAGCAGGGCCAACGCCAGGGCCAACCGCTGCTTCTGGCCTCCCGAGAGCCGGCTATACCACACCTTCCGCTTTTCCCAAAGCTGCAGCCGGCGCAGAAGCTGACCCGCGTTCACCGTGCGCGTATAGAGGCTGCCGAACAGATCGAGCGCCTCGCTCACCTCGATTTTATCGGGCAGATTGGTGGCTTGCAGACAAACCCCGATGCGATCTTTCACCTGATCGGTCTGCACCGCGGGGTCGTACCCCAGCACCGTAACCCGCCCGCCCGAGCGCTGCCGCAGCCCCTCCAGAATTTCGACCGTGGTGGTTTTCCCCGCGCCGTTCGGCCCGAGAAGCCCAAACACCTCGCCGGCCCGAACCTCAAAATCGATTCCCTTGACCGCCGCCAAGGCGCCATAATTCTTGGTCAGACCTTCGACCTGGATCGGTTGCTCCACGGTAGAACTTCAGTATAGAGGGTGGAGTTTTCGTGGCGCAGGGCCTTCTGGCCCAATGCCGCTTGGCTTTTGCAAAGCTGGGAGCGGCCGCACTCGGTGGGACGGCCCGCCCTCGTCCGCCCGTTGTCGTATCAGATCCGCAGATAGAGTGCCATGCGTCCAGTTGATGCGACCGGGACCTCACGAGACTTATCGCGGGAGGCCCAAAGCGAAGCCGTATCAGCGGAGCCAAGCGCGTTTGGCGGGAGTAATCCAGTGGGAATCGGCGGAGAGAGAGGGATTCGTACTGTGTTGGGCTATTACAAACACGTAACTTATTGATTTTACAGGTTGACAGAATTGCCAGAAATGCCATTTTGCCCATAATCGCCTGCGTCTGGACACAAACTGGACACAAATTCGAAACGGGAGGGAGAGAGAGGACCGGCCTGGAAAGGCGGCGGCAGGGTCAAATTTGTGTCCAGTTCGGGCGGGACGGCGGATTTGTGTCCAACTCGGGCGGAGAACGTCGGGACGGGAACGGCAGACCGGAAACGGCCCACGGCCCGCGTAGATGTCGAACGGACGGCATCGGCGCGGGACGGATCTTTTTTCAGGGTCCCTCTCTTGCAACGTCGGACGGGCGGCAGGGCGGCGGGAATCGACGGCGGAATGTTGGCGGACCAACTGGCGGGACGTTGCTCGCGGCGACACCTGCCACGAACAGCTAAGCTATCCTTGCTCAAGAATCGTCGCCCTGATCCGTTTGTACAGCCGTTCCCGCAGCTCCTTTGCCGACTCCCAGTCGATATGGTTCTTGTGGTTTGTATCGAAATGGAGGTTACCGATTTCGTCCTTCCGGCAACACCAAATCACCGGACGCCCTAAGCCCATGGCGAATCCGGCTTCATAGTAGACGCCCGCGCGCTGTCCGGTGAAGTCCGCCACCATGAATTGACAATTGCGAATTCCCGCCATGATCTCGTCGGTGATTTCGTTATTGTGCTCCTTGCGGTCGATCCGTAGCGGCTCAAAGCCCGCGTCGCGGATTGCCAGTTCGATGCCGCTTTCGTAGATAGAGCGAAGGTCCTCCGTGAACCACATGGCAACAAAGCATTGGCCCGGTATGCCTCCAGGTCGGGATAAGGGTTGAACCCGGCTCCATCCCTTTAGCGTGAGAGCGACGGTGGCCTTGACGTTGCCGGAAAAACTGGACTCAGCGAGGCGCTCGTCGGCTATAAATTGAAGGTAATGGTGGAACTCTGCGTTAGTGTAGCAATCGATCAAGGTAAAATCGGAGTTGAGATTGAAACTGGCCGTCCCGCCAGGCCTGCCCAAGCGCCTAGCAATCAGATGGAGTAACTTGTCGATGTTGTCGTCAACACGCGTTTTAGCATGGCCGCTGGCAATCTCCGCAGCTTTGGCCTCCCTAATCTGAAGAGGCTGCCCTGAATCGAACGCTTGCCGAGTCGCGCAGGACAAAGCTCTCTTCAATTCAGCGCTCAAACCCAGAATTTCACCGAAAGTCCTACCCCCGATTGCTTCGTATAGCCCACACTGCGGGCACTCGATCCGCAGGCCATCATAGACACCGCTGTTCTGCATCTTTACGCCGTCTGCCGGCGGCCGGTTGCAGACTAAACAACTTTCAGGACTGACAAATCCGGGAGAGAATCGGTCGATTTGCATAGTACAGACCGCAATCGTATGTTGCAGCCTTAACGAAAGCAAGCCCGCCCTGCCGATTATCCCGGTTTCCCACCAATGTACTGCTCTCGCAGCCTACACTTCAGCCCGTCAAGGGCTTCGTCTGGAGTTCCAAAAGATCGCCGCTGAAACTCCGGTTCGTGAGGCAAAACAATCTCCCACCGACGGTGGAAACTGCTTCGGCGGATGCTGGCGTCGAAGACCTTTCCGGAGAGCGTCACCACCGGATAACTATACGGTCTTTCCTCCGGCGAGGCCGCGATGTCCAACACCGGCTCACCGAGCTTCAAGCCCTCGATTTCGCTTTCCGTCATGCGAGGTCTCTTTCAGGGATTACCACCTGGACCCGGAGCGGTAAAAGCGCTGGTTTCTTCCCGTCTTCTACCACCAGTTTCATCATTCCCGCCTGTTCACATAGTTTGTGGTATGCGGCAAACGCATCGCGAAGCGGTAAGAGCGATCTGCCGCACTCCGGGCAGGTCGGCGCGTCCGCTCCGCCCTTGATCGTCTTTCCCTGGTCGATAATCAACTCCAGGCCGCATGGGCACGTGTACCTGAACACCAGTTCATCGACGGCAACATATTCCACTCGTTCGCTCATATTCCTTCTCCCTGCACACGGGAGCGTAGCAGCTCCCAGTTCACCGGGATAAGGGTAGAGCGCGATGATACCGAAGTCAAAGGTGGGCAAGGGCGGCGGAACGGGCGGGCAGCGGAAGGACGAGGCAAGGATTTTGCTAGCAAATCGGGCAACACGGTCTTAAACTAACCGTGGGAGGTACTTACGCCGTATGGCGGACGACTACGACGGATGGCAGAAGTTGGGCGTCCAGCTTGGCAAAGGAGGGCAGGGCACGGTCTATCTTGCCCGTTCGCCCGAGAGGGTGACGCAGGTCCGAATCGCCTCTCAGGAGCTAACGCGCTACTTCCGCCAAGGTCCAGTGGACCAGGAACAGCTTGCACAGTACGTCGCAGCGCTTGGCAGCCCTGATCCTCCTGACGGTATTGGCGCACTTAAGGTATTCGAGATTTCTCCCGATGCCGAAGGCGAAAAGGCCACTCGCAGGCTTGCAGAAGAGCTTCGCGCGCTGAGCACGCTACACCATCCGGCGATTCTAAAATATCTGATTGGCAACTCCAGGAAAGGATTCCTCATAACTGAATACCACCCGTCTGGAACTCTGGATAAGCACTTGGGCCGGTACAAGGGAAAGGTTCTGGAGGCACTAGAGGCATTCAGACCGTTGGTGGAAGGCGTTGCGGCTATCCACGGACTCGGTGCAATTCACAGGGATATTAAGCCGGAGAATATATTCATCGCGGCAGACGGCCGGCTGGTTCTTGGAGATTTCGGTATTGTCATTTTCAAGGATAGCGGACACCGACTCACGACCACATACGAGAAAGTTGGAACCACTTTTTGGATGGCACCTTGGGCGTACAAACAAGGGAGGCTGGATTTGGAAGAGGTGACAGTTTCCCTCGACATCTTTCCTTTGACTAAAGTGCTCTGGTCAATGATCTCTGGGCGCAACGGTTTCATCTTTTCGGAATACGACCGGGCCGAAAACAACCTGGAGAAGCTGTTCTCCAGTGATCCGGCGATGCGTTTCGTCAACCAGCTTCTCGGAAAGTGTGTCGTTCGAGACGAGAAGGACTGCAAGTTATCAGCGAAAGAGCTACTGGCGGCAGTCGATGGATTAATCCATCAAATCCGTTCTGCAGGTCGGAAGCCGGAGCAAGGCCCTTGGCCATGCAGCATGTGCGGGAAGGGCTATTATTCCGAAATCGGGTACATTTCGCCTAGTGTCTATAAGAACATGAGCGGAAACCGGGCGCAGTTTACCGTCTATGTGTGCGACCACTGCGGCCATGCTGAAACGTTTATGATAAAGCGCTAGCCGTTTGCCTCTCAGCACTCGGCTAACTTGCCGACCTGTGGCGGAGCCGCGCCGCGTCGTCCGCGCGAAGAAAACCAGTGACAAAGAAAACCAGTGACAAGAAAACCGGTGACAGGCTACGTGTTTCCGCTTTTCCGACCGGGCGGTCGATCGGAGCGGGAAACCTCCGCGGCCAAGCTCCGGCTCCGGGCACCCCGTTGGCATACACAGTTACTTACCCGCTCCCAGCCAAGCGCTTTGTTGTTAACCGGTTAGCAGGGCGAATGGGGGGCGAACGGGTCAGCCTGACGGAAGCTGTTGGCGAAAACGGCCAAACCGTCAGAGCGCTCCGACATGTTTACGACTTTCGCATTTCTGAGATTAAAACGTCCGGACAGTGCGCCGGTGTCACGGCTCGCTCGGCTGCAGGCTGTTCAAAACCCCAGCGGCGCCATCTCCGCTGGAAACGGCTCTCTAGCGATTCCACGAAGGCATCGTCGCCGAACGGCCGGCCTGCATATGTGCACCGCCGCAACAGGCGCAGGTCCGCCCCGTCCTCCGGCGCGGCCAGCAGCGTCCGCCAACCCTCCGCTCCTCCCTGCTGTCGCCAGCCTTCCCCGTCCGCCAGTTGCCAGCGGTCGCGCACCGCACCGAGGTGAATCGCGGCGCTCGACCATTCATATTGCTCGGCTTCCGCCACCAGCCCCGGGTCGCGTTCCACGTACGCCAACACGCGACGCAGGTGGTACAGCACTAAGACTTATCGGGACGTATCCGCCGAACGGCAAGTAAGACGTTGCGAATCAGCGCATTGGTACCGCTTAGCTGGCCTCGGCTTGGACCTGCCACCCTGCCAGATCCGATTCGGAACGGCGGTGATAGAATAGCGACCTAATGCCTAAGCTGACAGAGAACGTGCCCCAGCAGTCGCCTGCGAGTTCAGGCTCTTCTCCCGGCAAGACGCGCGAGGAGCGAGAGGAGGGGCTCACATCAAAGGGCTTGCAGCGGCTGCAGTCGAATATGCGGGCCACGTGCGGTGTCCTCTCCGTTATCTTGCTCGGCGGCATCGTAGTAGCCTGTGTTGAGTTCTCCGGGCATGCCGCGGCGGCCCTGTTATGGATAAGCGCATGTCTGGTCATCGGCGGCATAACCGGTTTCCTGTTCGCGATTCCTCGGGTGCGGGCTCCGGCCAAGAGGAGTGAGGGTACTGGTTCGAGCGCGAGTCGAGAGGCCCCGGAGCCCTCCGGAACCGAGCGTGGTCTTGGATTGGGAATCAACACGAACCTGGAGGAGATTTCGGATTGGCTAACCAAGATCCTGGTCGGCTTAGGACTCGTGGAGCTGGGGAGAGCACCCGAATACCTGCAGCGCGCCGGATACTACATCGGCCAAGGCTTGGGCGACAATCGGCAGTCCACTGCCGCAGGTATGGTCGTTTTCTTTCTGGGCCTGGGTTTTCTCTGCGGGTATCTTCTAACCCGAATGTTCGTCGGGCCGGCTTTCCGTCTGGCAGATCAGGCTACGGCCCTGGGAGTGGCCGAAGACGTTGCACAAGCGCTCGACCTGGCCGAAACCGCCAAGCGCGAAGGCGCTATCACGCGTCGTCTGTACGATGTTTTGGACGCAGCTTTTGGCGAACTGATGTCGGCCTCTATTCGCCAGGCGGCCTCGGCGGACCAGCGCGGGAAGGAAGCTTCCGGCCTCCCACGCGCGGTGGCCGTGCGCTACATCGAGGCATTGAAAACGTTTTTGAACGAGCTTGGGGATGATCCTCAGTGGTCTCTGCACCGCAGATCCCACCTGCTGCTCGCCGGCCTGTACAAAAGGATCGGTGATCTGGACTCGGCGATCGCGGTGGTGACAGCCTTCGTCAATCGTAAAAAGGCCCACAACGAGATAGACATGCACACTGCCGACGCACTCTACAACCGAGCATGCTATGAGGCGTTGAAATTTGAAGAGGCGACGGGAGCAAAGGCGACGGAATGGAAAAAGCGGTCGCTGGCTGACCTAAGAGAGTCGCTCTCGATCTCTCCCGAAAATGCAGCAGGATCCCAGACAGATGACGACTTTAAGAGCCTAAGGGACGACCCCGATTTCAAAGGCATAGTCGGCCCCGCCTGACACCCGGTTACCGTTATTGGATCTTGTCGCGCATTGCAATTTCATTTTACACCACACCCTCGTGGGAAAGCCAGGGAGATGGGAAACCTCCGCCGCCAAGCTCTGGCTCCGGGCGCCCGCTGGCGGACACAATTGTTGGCTCGCCCCCAGCCAAGCGCTTTGTTGTTAACCGGTTAGCAGGAATTGCCCTCTCTCCTCACCGCCCTCAAAAAGCCGGTCACGCCCCATTTAACCCCGTAACCAACTGAAAACAAACCGCCAGCCAAGGACAGCCTGTTCCCGCCGTTCTATCATGGTGGAGGGACGTACTCGCCACTCAGAGCGAACGAGGTGGCTCGGCCGCTCGTGCCGGTGGTTCCGGGGACCTATCCCGGCACCCTTGCCGCGCGACCAACAGAAAAGGGCGCAAAAATGCAAAAAATTGCACAAACCATTTCGGGGTGGGTTCGCTCTACCGTGACCTAATCGATAGATATGACTGGTCTTAAGATCCGCCGCAATTCGCACTCCCATGTCACGGGGCGGCCCGTCCTTGTGCATCCCTGGCCCGGATCGGTGTGGAGCGGGGACCCGTGGCGGCGGATCGCGACAGACCGGATTTCACCGTAAAATGCACAAAATCGCACAACAGCTCACCCTCCGCCAATCGGCCGATTCTGCTCCTAACCAACAGAAATGAAGATGTTTACCCATGCCCCAGTTTTGTTTTTTCAATCATGCCGAAGTGCGCCGAGTGAAGCCAACTGGGCAATGCGCCACCTAAAACACGTAATCGGGCGGCTTTATGCTTTTGAGGCGCAGATACACTTCCAACTGGCCGCGATGATGCGCGGTATGGGTGAAGTAAGCCCAGAGCCATTCGAAGCCCGTCATCTTGCGGTTCTCCGGTCCGGCCAGGGCGTCCAGCTTTTCGAGCGCTATGGCCGCGACGGCCTGGTTGCAGAAATCGAAGGAGTCGCTAAGGGACTTTTGTGTCGGACAAATCTGATAAAATGTCAGACGAGCCTATATGAAGGACCATCGCATTACCGTGCGAATTTCCCCTGAGACGCGCCGCCGGCTTAAGGCTGCTGCTCGCCGCGGCGGAAGGCGCGAGTCCGACCTGGTTCGCGACGCGGTGGAGCTGCAACTTGCGGCGGAAGAGGGCTCGCTTACCGCGTACGAACATGCCAAAAAGGCCGGACTGATCGGGGCGGCGAAGGGGACCGTTTGGGACCTCAGCACGAACCCGAAGTATTTTGACGGATTCGGTGGCTCTTGACCGGCCGCTTGCTCGTAGACACCGGCCCGATCGTGGCCATACTATTGGATTCCGACCAACACCACGAAGAGTGTGTCGAGCAGCTTCGTCACATCCGGGGTCCGCTGGCGACTTGTTGGCCGGTGATTACCGAGGCGGCATGGCTCTTGCGCGCATACCCCCAAGCAATCCGAAAACTTCTGTCATCTTTCCAGGGCCGCCCTTTTGAGCTCGTTCCCCTGGGAGAGACGGATCTGCCCGGTATTGCCGCGATTCTCGCCAAGTATGAAGGCCTAGGAATACAGCTTGCCGATGCAGCGCTGGTGCACCTGGCAAACCGTGAAGGGATTGAGTCGATCTTCACCCTGGACCGGCGTGACTTTGGCGTACTCCGCCTGGCCCATGGAAAAAAGCTGCGCCTGATTCCATGAAGGGCCGCACCGCGTTCACTTTCCGGGCAACCCGGCGGCTAGTAGAAACACCAGCGGCGCGTTCCAGTTGATGGCGATTTCGTTGGCGGCGTAGGCCGCCTGATCGTCCACATACATCTTCGCGGGAGACAGATCGGCGGGAAGAAGCTTGCGCATGGCATCGTCCTGCCGGCCGCGGTTCGGTCCGCCGGAGAGAAGGCCGGGCCACGGCTCGGCGTTATCGTCCGCGCCGCTCGGGCGGTGATGCGGATGCCGCACCGGGTTGGCGCCCAAGCGGGTGACGAACGACAGCGAGAATGTATTCCTGCCCAACAGGTAGTGAAGATTCTCTATCGCGGTCTCGAGATACCGGGGATTGGGCTCAAAGACGTTGGCAACCACCAGTTGCATCCCGTAATTGCCCACCACGCCGTTCGACCCCCAGATGTAGTTTTGCGGAGTCAAGCTGATACGGTAGCCATTGGCGGCGGAACGCGCCACGATCTCGCCGGCCGCGGCAATGGAATCCCGGCGAATCGCGGATACCGCCTCGGTGTTGCCGCCCTTGCCCAATACGTATGTCCAGAGCGCCAGGTTGGCGACGTTCGACCAGGATTGCGGATCGGATGCATCGATCGACTTCCGGTACGCGGCGTAATGCGCCAGGAACCAGGTTTCGTATGGCGCGGCCCCGGTGGTCCGGAACAATTCCGCGGACGCCCACAACCGTTCGTCGCCGCAGTCGCGGTCGCCATATTCGCCGGTTCCCACTCCCGGCGGATTGCGGAAAGTCACGTCGGGATGGCGGCCGATCCAGGTCCACGCCCGCTCGGCGGCGCGCAGGCAGCGGCCGGCGAAGACGGCATCGAACGGCGGATACACGCGCGCCGCGATGGCCATCACCGCGGCGAAATCCCCGGTGGCGCAAGAGCTCTTGTAGGGCTCCTGGCCGGTCCCGATCACGTAGCTCACCAGCTTATCGGCTTCCGGCATGATGAAGGGGCAGAACTGCGCGCTGGTTTGCTTGTGCCAAACGCCACCGTCCTCATCCTGCATGCTGAGCATCCAATCCACGTTCCAGCGAATCTCGTTCAGAATGTCGGGCGTCCCATTGCCGGATTCGGGCAGCCGTAGGCCGATCTTCGCCAGTCTGGGGCCGAAGAATTCCCACGTCCACAGAAGCGTGCCCGTGGAAATCCCGGAGTTCACCACGTAACGGCCGTAATCGCCGGCGTCGTGCCAGCCGCCTTTGGATTCCCGCGGGCCGGTTTTGCCGGAAGAGGGATGCCAGGCGCCTTCCAGGTGGCAGGCGGCGTGCTTGAATCCGGGGAATTCGGGCCCGAGATCCACCGCGATCCCGCAACGCTGACCGTAGTAGGAGCGCATGGCCAGGTACCAGGCGCGCGAATAAACGTCCGGACCGATGGCGAAATCCCAACTTCGGCCGACGCCGGGAACCTCGATGTAATAGGCGCCGGTCCTGGTCAGCTTGGTGAAGTCCGCCGCCTGGATGCGGTCGCCCGAATCGGCATCCTCGGCCGGCGCCGTCAGTTTTCCCCGGTATACAATCGAGCCGCCTTCGGCCTCCCGGATGGTGAACTCGGCCGCCGGCGCCTTCGAAGACACAAAGGCCACTTTGGGTAAGGCGGGAAGATAGCCGACCTGGTCGACCTTGATGTCGGTTGTGGGAGCAGCCGCCAAAGCCGGCCCCACCAGCACGCACGCGAAAAGGATGAATCTCATCTTAGGATGTTCCAATTTCCTCGCGATGACGCGAAATAAACCGCGGACAACCAGAGCTTAAAATACCATTTTGTCACTGGGGCGAACTTCCTGCATGATGCCGTAGCCGTGCTGCTCCTCGCCCGCGAGCGACAGCAGAATGTGGCGCTGGTTTGTGCGTGTATTCACCAGGCGGCCAACAGCAGCTCCCGCGATGGCGCATGTGCTACCGTAATCGGTGACTCAACCACAACTCTTCTGGAGAGAGGCTATGCTACGTTCGCTTCAGACTTTCTTCGCTTTCCTGCTAGTGGCGGCCGGGCTTCTGGCCCAGACCATGAAGGCGCCGGACATCACCAAAACTCCGACGCTCTACGTGGTGCCGTATGCGCACCTCGATACGCAATGGCGCTGGGAGTTTCCCCAGTCCATCAGCGAATATCTGCTGAAAACCATGCGGGTGAACTTCTATCTGATGGACAAGTATCCGCACTACGTTTTCAATTGGGCGGGGGCCAACCGCTACCGCCTCATGAAGGAGTACTTCCCCGCGGACTACGCCAAAATCAAGCGCTACGTGGATACGGGGCAGTGGTATCCGGCCGGATCGTCGATGGAAGAGGGCGACGTGAACCTGCCGAGCGCGGAAGCCATCATCCGCCAGGTTCTCTACGGCAACGATTACTTTCGCAAGGAATACGGCAAGGCCAGCGCGGAGTACATGCTGCCGGATTGTTTCGGTTTTCCGGCTTCGCTGCCCAGTATTCTGGCGCACACCGGCGTGAAGGGATTCTCCACGCAGAAGCTCTCGGCGGCATGGCAGCCGGCGCCGAAAGTGGGCGGTCCGAATTCGCCTGAAGACACGCCCGAAGGCATCCCATTCAACGTAGGGATTTGGGAAGGCCCGGACGGGAAGACCGTCATTGCGGCGCTGAATCCCGGCGCCTACTCGTCCGGAATTCGCGGCGACCTCAGCAAGGAGCCGACCACAGCCATGGCCGGCGGGCGCGGGGGCGAGCAGGACTGGGTGAAGCGGATCGCTTTAGACGGCAAGGTGACGGGCGTTTTCGCCGACTACCACTACATCGGAACCGGCGACATCGGCGGATCGGTGGATGAGCCGTCGGTGAGAATACTCGAGGCGATAGTCACCAAAGGCAAGGCGCCGTTGCCGCCGCCTTTCGCCGGGCGTGGAGGACGCGGGCCGGAAGAACCGGCGCCGGCGCCCGGCCCGGAGATCCAGATGGGCGATGGCCCGGTGCATGTGATCTCGTCGGCGGCCGACCAGATGTTTCTGGATATCGATCCGGAGATGACCTCACGCATGCCGCGCTACAAGGGCGATTTGGAATTGATCAACCATTCGGCGGGGTCGCTGACTTCGCAGGCTTACCACAAGCGCTGGAATCGCAAGAACGAGGTCCTCGCCGATGGAGCCGAGAAGGCGTCGCTGGCGGCCGAGTGGCTGGGCGGGCGTCCCTATCCGCGGGAGCGCCTGAACAACGCCTGGACGCTGGTGATGGGCGGGCACTTCCACGATACCGGCGCGGGCACGGCCACACCGCGATCGTACGAATTCGCGCAGAACGACGACGTGATCGCCATGAATCAATTTGCGGGCGTGCTGACCAGCGCGACCGAAGCCGTGGCGTCCGGCATGAATACCCAGACCAAGGGCATTCCGGTGGTGGTCTACAATTCGCTGAACGTGGCGCGCGAGGACGTGGTGGAAGCCGCTGTGTCGCTGCCGGCGGGCACGGCCGCGGTGCGGGTGACCGGCCCCGACGGCAAGGAAGTTCCGGCGCAATGGCAAGACGGGAAAGTAGTGTTCGTGGCCAAGGCGCCTTCGGTCGGGTATGCGGTTTACGACGTGGAACCCGCTTCCACGCCGTCTGCTTCCACGCTCAAAGCAACGGTTCCGCCAGGCGGCGGACGCGGAGCGTTCGGCGGATTCGGCGGGCGCGGTGGAGCTGAGGTGGGCGAACGGTCCATCGAAAACGCTCGTTATAAAGTGGCGCTGAACGGCGAAGGGGATGTTTCGAGCATCTATGACAAGTCGGTAGGCAAGGAGTTGCTCTCGGCGCCCATTCGCCTGGCCATCTCGAGTGACCATCCTTCGCGCTGGCCGGCCTGGAACATGGATTTCGACCAGGAACAGGCGCCGCCGCGCAATTACGTTTCGGGCGGGCTGGTACGCATCAAAGAGAATGGCCCGGCGCGCGTGACGCTGGAGGTGAACCGGTCGAGCGAAGGATCGAAATTCACACAAACCGTGAGCCTGGCGGCCGGCGATGCCGGCAACCGCGTGGAGTTCGGCGCGGCCATCGATTGGGCCACTTTGTACGCCAACTTGAAGGCGACCTTTCCGCTGAGCGCATCGAACCTCAACGCAACTTACAATTGGGGCGTGGGAACCATCGAGCGGCCGAACGCCAGCGAGCGGCAGTTCGAAGTGGCGTCGCACCAGTGGATCGACCTGACCGATAAAAGCGGCGCGTACGGCGCGACTATTCTTACCGATTGCAAGAACGGCTCGGACAAACCGAACGACAACACCATCCGTTTGACCCTGGTGCGCTCGCCCGGCACCGACGCGCAGTACACCGACCAGGCCAATCAGGACTGGGGCCATCATGACATCGTCTTCGGCATCGCCGGGCACAAGGGCGGCTGGCGCGAAGCCCAGACCGATTGGCAAGGTTACCGCCTGAACGCTCCGCTAACGGCTTTCGAAACCACCCGGCACTCGGGTACGCTGGGCCGCGAGTTTTCGTTGCTGAAAATCGACGACCCGCACATCCAAGCGATGGCGCTGAAGAAGGCCGAAGAGAGCGACGAAGTGATCCTGCGCATGGTGGAAATGGACGGCAAGCCCGCGCAGTCGGTGCGGGTGACCTTCGCCGGGCCCATTACCGCGGCTCGCGAAGTGAATGGCCAGGAGCTGCCAGCCGGACCGGCCACGGTGTCCAACGGCGCGCTGGTGACATCGTTTACCGGCTACCAGTTGCGCACATTCGCGCTGAAGCTGGGTGCGGCGCCGGCGAAAGTGCCGGCGGTGGAATCGCAACCGGTCACGCTCGCTTACGACCTGGCGGTGGCCAGCAACGACGACACTCCCTCCAGCACGGGTTTCGACGGCAAGGGCAATTCCATGCCGGCCGAAATGCTGCCGTCGGAGTTGACGTTTAACGATGTGAAGTTCAAGCTGGCGCCGGCCGGCGCCGGCCAGCAGAACGCCGTGGCGGCCAAGGGCCAGGCCATCGATTTGCCCGCCGGCAATTTCAACCGCGTGTACCTGCTGGCGGCTGCGTCGGATGGCGACGCCAAGGCATCCTTCCAGGTGGGCGACCGAACGGTCGAGCTCAACATTGAGGACTGGGGCGGGTTCATCGGCCAGTGGGACACGCGAGTCTGGAAGAACAACCCGTATACCGATAAGGACTGGGCCGTATCGGCGACCCACGCGGTTTGGGATCCGGATCCGGCCAAGCAGCGCACCCAGGGGCACCGGAACTGGTCGCCGCGGTATCCGGAAGACTACGTGGGCCTGAAGCCGGGCTTCATCAAACGCGCCGACCTGGCCTGGTATTGCTCGCACCACCATACGCCGGAGGGGTTGAATCAGCCCTATGAGTATTCGTACCTGTTCGCATACGCGATCGATTTGCCCGCCGCCGCGCGCACGCTGAAGCTTCCGAATAACGACCGCATCAAAGTGCTGGCCGTTTCGATGGCCCAGGAGGGCCCGGAAGTGAAACCGGCGCAGCCGTTGTACGACACGCTGGGCAGCGAGGAGGCGCGCACCATGCCGGCAGCGCGCTGACGCGGCCAGAGTTGCGTGTTTATGTGGCGCGGCCTCTCAGGCTGCCGTCTCCGCACTCATGCGGAGACGTTATTGCCGCTTGAGAGCCAGGCGTCCTGGAGAGTCGGGACGCGGCAGACTAAGAGTCCGCGCCACGCAGCTACATCAGGCGACGAATGGGCCGGCGACGTCAGCCAAGTCCTGGTCAGCGGCCTCGAAGAGCGCCTGGCCCTCTGGCCGGCTTTTCGCCCGGCACGTTCTGACCCATCGATGCCCGCGCGATAGAGTGGCGCCTGTTGGGCAGGTGCCACGCTGCCGCCGATTGTGAATCGGCGTTCCGCGGGCCGCTGAGAAACTGCCGAAGGCGGGTTACCAACCCGCTGCAGGTTGGCAACCTGCCCCATTCATTTGGCGCGGCTTGCCGATTCCGGCATTATCCTTCCTACTATTGCAATGGCCCAAAGTCCGGAAAGCCATGCGAGGGGTTGTCAACTTCAGTCACCATTCCGCGTTGTCAGCGGAATCGAGACGACCGAAACGGCGCCCTGTTCTCGTGCGGCTTTATGCGGGGCCGGGTAAGTGAGGGTACCATTGGCCCTTCTGATCGCGCTGAGCGAGCAGCCCCCGTTTACGCAGACGAATACGACACTCGGCCGGCTGGCCCTGTCATGGGAGTCGACGGGCCCACTCATCGCGAGCACGCTCCGATGCGACGCGGCATCCTCAAGAATCATCGCGGTCCTTACTACGCTGGAGCCGTAGAACACGTAGGTGCCGGGCGGTAAGGTTGCGTTCGCGGTATGGAACGCGAATGGAATTTCAACTTTCATCTGAGTCTGGCCATAAGCCATCGTTCCGAGCACGACTGCGCTGGCGGCGAACATCACAAGGCGATTTACGAGAGTCTTCATTTCAGGCCTCCTTTAAGGCGTGTTTGCCGGGACTTTCCGGGACCAGCTTCGTTTGTATTGGCTCGGGCTGTTTTTACCCCGGCACTCAGGACCTTCGGAAATGGAGGACAGAACGGCTAACGGATTCCGCGGAATTGTGAAAGAATGCTGCTAATGGACGCGGCTCAGTCCGTTTCACAGTTGCTGATCGCCTGGGGAAAGGGCGAGCCGGCGGCGCTCGAACAGCTCACGCCGCTGGTCTACCACGAGTTGCACAAGCTGGCGCGCGCCTACCTGCGCCGGGGACGTCCTAACCAGTCGCTGCAGCCCACCGCGCTGATCAACGAAGCCTACCTGCGGTTGCTCGATCAATCGCAGCCCATCGAGTGGGAGAACCGGGCGCACTTCTTCGGCATCGCGGCCAGGCTGATGCGCATGATCCTGGTCGACCGCGAACGCGCCCGGCACGCCGCCAAGCGAGGGGGCAACGTGGCCGCTGTCACGCTGGACGACTGCATGGCCGTTTCTCCCGGCCGCGCCCCGGGTGTGCTGGAGATCGACGAGGCTCTCGACCGGCTGGCGGCGGTGGATGAACGGAAGGCCAAGGTGATCGAACTGCGCCACTTCGGGGGCATGGACCGCGAAGAGGTGGCGGCCGCCCTCGGTTTGACCGTTTCCACCGTGAAGCGGGACCTGCGGCTTGGAGAAGCCTGGCTGCGGAGATTTCTGGCGGGAGAAAGCGTACAATGAGACACCCGGACAGACAACATGAGCGACAACCGCTGGCACCGGGTTGAGGACATCTTCCACCAAGCCGCCGAGCTTGCACCCGGGGCGCGATCCGCCTTTCTGGACCAGGTTTGCGCCGGAGACGAGTCGCTTCGCAAGGAAGTGGAGTCGCTATTGGCCCACGACGCTGAAGACGGCAGCACGTTTGTGGGCGCGGTGGGGGACGATACTTTAGCCGGTATGGGCCCCCAATGCATCGCGCACTACCGCATTACCGCCAAACTCGGCGAAGGGGGAATGGGATCCGTCTATCGGGCCACGGATACCAAACTGGGCCGCGAAGTCGCAATCAAGGTATTGCCCAACACTTTCCCCGGCGACCGAGACCGGATGGCCCGCTTCACCCGCGAAGCGAAGGTCCTGGCTTCACTGAATCACCCCAACATCGCCGCCATCCACGGCGTGGAAGATCGCGCGCTCATCATGGAACTTGTCGAAGGCCACGATCTCGCCGGACCCGTCCCCATCGACACCGCTATCGGCTACGCCGGCCAGATCGCGGCCGGCCTCGAAGCCGCGCACGAACGCGGCATTGTCCACCGCGATCTCAAACCCGCGAACATCAAGGTAACTCCCGGGGGTACCGTGAAGATCCTCGATTTCGGGCTTGCCAAGGCCACCGAAGCAGCCACATCAGCCGCGCCCGTCGCCAGCTCCGACACGTCGCCTATGCTCTCGCCAGCCATGACGGAGGCCGGTATGATCCTGGGCACGGCGGCCTATATGTCGCCCGAACAGGCGCGCGGCCAGCTCGTCGACAAGCGCGCCGACATCTGGGCCTTCGGCGTCGTGTTTTACGAACTCCTGACCGGCAAGATGCTGTTCGGCGGCGACGGCATGACCGTCTCCGATTCGCTCGCCGCCGTCCTCACTCACGAGCCCGATTTCAACGCGCTGCCCCAGGAGACTCCGCCGCGGGTGCGCCGCCTCCTTGAGCACTGCCTCCAGAAAGACCTGAAGCAGCGGCTGCGCGATATCGGCGACGCCCGCATTCTGCTGGATGAACCCGAGCCCGAAGCGCCCGTGCCGCTCGCGCCCGCCCGCCGCTGGCTTTCCTGGAGCGTTGCCGGAGTGCTCGGCCTCGCGCTGCTTGCCTCCGCCGGCGGATGGCTGCGACCGAAGACCAGCGAGCCAAGTCCGGGCGAGGCGCGTTTCCTCCTGCCGCTGCCTCCCGGCACCATCGCCGGCGCGCCCGTAATGTCCACCATGGCGGTCCCCTCACCGGACGGACGTCACTTGGCAATCATCGCCCTGGATAGTTCCTCGGGAAAGCAGAGTCTTTGGGTTCGCCCGCTGGGCTCCACCTCGGCACAGCGGCTGGATGAGACGGAAGAAGCGGGTTCCCCATTCTGGTCGCCGGATGCCCAGAACATCGGCTTCTTCGCGGAAGGAAAACTGAAGCGGGTCGCGGTGTCCGGGGGGAGCGTGCAGACCATCTGCGAGATATCAAAAGGTGCTTCCGAGCGCGCCATCGGCGATGGCGGGACCTGGAACCAGGAAGGCGTCATCGTGTTTGCAGCCTACGGCGCCATGGCAGCAGCGCCATTGATGCGGGTGCCCGCCACCGGCGGAGTCCCCACGGCGGTCACCGCGCTAGAGAAGGACGAGATGTGGCATAGTGGGCCGCAGTTCCTGCCCGATGGCCGCCACTTGCTCTATTTCGCGGTCAACAAGGAAGCGGAAAATGGCGCCATTTACGTCCAGGAGCTCGGTTCCGCCAAGCGGGTCTTGGTTCTGAAAAACACGACGCGAGGTGTGTGGGCCCCTCCTGGTTATCTGCTTTTCATCCGCGAAGGAACGCTATTCGCGCAGCGCATGGACGCGAAAACGTTCCAGTTGAAGGGTGAACCGCTCGCGCTGGCGCAGGACGTTGCCTTCAATCAGAGGAATGGTCGAAACGCGTTTGCCGTGTCGCAGAATGGCGTGCTGGCCTATCGGGGCGCGGCCAGCAGGATCCGGCAATTCACCTGGTACGACCGCGAGGGAAGACCCCTCGGCACCGTAGGCAGGCCCGGCGAATTCATGGACCCCTCCCTTTCCCCGGATGAAAAAAGTGTGGCGATGTCGGTGGGGACTCCGGGAAAACTCGATACCTGGGTCATGGATCTGACCAGCGGCGTGATGACCCGCATGACGCACGACTCCCAGGAATCGCTTCACTCGACGCCAGCATGGTCGCCGGACTCACAGCGGTTGGCAATCACTCAGATCACCACCGGAATCCAGGAGATTGCTTTGGCTTCCGGAAAGGTCACTCCGCTGGCGAAGGAGTTCCTCATCGCCCAGGATTGGTCGCCCGACGGAAGCTCGATCCTGTGCACAGCCGGGAGCCGGCTTTCTCTGCTGCCTCTGACGGGTGGGGCAAGGCTCCAGACCATCCTCGACACACCTTACAGCAAGGGCGGTTTCCGCCTCTCGCCCGATGGGCAGTATGTGGTCTACGTCTCCAATGAGTCGGGACAGGACGAGGTCTACGTGGCCTCATTTCCTACTTTTGCAGCCAAGCGCAAGATATCCTCCAGCAGCGGGGACTACCCGGTCTGGGCAAAGGGCGGCAAGGAAATCCTCTACCTTGCGGCGGACGGAGCGCTGATGAACGCGGAGATCCGGGCGGGATCCAACCTGGTCGCAGGCACGCCCAAGCTCCTTTTCAAATCCTCGGGATCTGACTTAGGGGGGTTTGCCGTCACCGCGGACGGCAGTCGCCTGCTGATCAACGAACCGGTTCAGAAAACCGAAGGCGAAAGCCCCGAGATCACGCTGGTCCTCAACTGGGCCGCCGGCATTAGGTAGTCGGCGCTCGCACATTCCCTTACGGAATCACTGATAAACAAGTGGGACAAGTGGGGTTTCGACGGCATCGTGGGCATCGTGGACGCCTCTCAGGCTGCCGTCTCGGCACTCATGCGGAGACGTTCTTGTGCTTGAGGACCAAGCGCCCCGATGAGTCGGGACGCGGCAGACTGAGAGTCCGCGCCACGCAGCTACGTCAGTCGACGAGCGGCTCGAGGATTTCGGCCAGCTCTTGATAGCTTGCGTCGTTTAGCGCCGAGGCGCGATCGAGGCTCCATTGCTCGATGTGCTCCACGGCGCTGCCGGGTTCGAGTGTTGTTAGGGGGCCGAGCGTTTCCACTTCCAGCATGGCGGCGTTGGTGAAGATCTCGACCGAGCAGCCGAAATCGGGGTACTCCAATCCGGCACAGGCGCGGGACCGTTTGAGGAAGAACTCGCCTTCGACGGCGTAACCGACCCAGGCGTTTTCAGCAAACAGGCCGGCCTTTTGCGGGATTGTGGCGGCTGGGTCCTGGCGAAGCAGCAGAAAGCGTGGGGTGAAGCGCCAGCGCGGGTCGGAGAAATCGGTGTAGCCCCACATGGTGAGCGGGTTGGTGGGAAGCAGACGCTCATCGTGGCGGAACCGAGGCGGGAAACCGGTCACCGCGACGCCGCCCGGGCGCATGACGGAAAGGCCCCACGGCGCTAAACGCACGGCGCCGGCATTGCGGTTGGTGATTCGGTGCAGGAGGGTAACGGCAGTGCCTGCGGGCGCCAGGCGGATCTCAATTTCTTTTTCAAGCCCGCTTTCGGGCTCGACTGGTTGGCGAATCGAAAGCCACAGATCCTCGCCGTGGACCTCGACCGGGCCGTTATCGAGCGCCTTGCTGGCTGGCGATTCGGGCGCGGCCCACAGCCGATGGCCGCCGCGATTTTGCCAAACCGGCTCACCCGAGCGGCCCAGCGCATGGGCGAAATTGTGAAACAGGTTGGGCCCGCCAATGCGGGCGTAGCGCATCACGCGCGGCCCGATCTGCGCGGGCACGACGAGTTCCACTTGGCCGTTGTTCAGCCACCAGGATTGCGGCCAGCCGGCATAATCCCGGCGTTCGAGACTCATCGGTTCGCTCCTTGACCAGGCTCTAACATATAATATATTATAAGTTCCGGACACGGGCTAAAGCCTGTGCCACCATGGAGCTCCTTTCGCCATGCCGAACCTCGACCGTAGATCGTTTCTGATGGGTGTGGCTGCCGTAGCCGCATCGCACGCCGCCGGTGCCCCGCTGCCCCGCCCCGGTTGTCAAGCCAACGCCTGGAACCTGGATCCCGCCCGCTTCGATCTGCTGCTCACCGCGTTGCGCGAAATGAAAGAGCTGGAATTTCAGGGCTTCGAGACCAATATCCATTTTGTGCAGCCGCAGCTCGACCGGGCCGCGGCCGCGCGCGCTCAAATAGATGCCTTCGGCCTGGAGTTCATTGCCGCGCACACGAATCTTCCCGAGTACCTAAAGGCCGGCCCCGAAAACGCCGCGGCCGAGGCGGGCAAACTGGCCGATCAGGCAAAGCAGTTCGGCGCGCATGCCCTGGTGGTAAGCCATCGGGGGCTGTCTCAGACCGGCGAGTTTTCCGACGCGGACCTGGAAGCAAAAGTGCGCGCGCTGAACCTGGTAGGGCAGCGAGTGGCCGATGCCGGCCTGGTGCTGGCCTATCACAACCACCAACCGGAGTTTCGCAACCATGCCGCCGAAGAATCGGCGCTGGTGCGGCTCACCGACCCGAAATTCGTTTGGCTGATGTTCGATATCGGCCACGCCTGGCTGGCTTATCCTGACGCCATCGCATTTTTCGAAGCGCACCACGAGCGCGTTTTCGGGTTGCACGTCAGGGACTTCCACAATCGCGTATCGGTGCCGCTCGGCGAGGGCGAGTTCCCGCTGCGCAAACTCGCGGATGCCATCCACAAGGCGGGCTGGCACGGCTGGTTGATCGACGAAGAGGAGCGCCCGAACGACCCCGATAAACCGGGCAAGCGCGCAACCGGCCCCTCGCGGCGTACCATGAAATTGATATTCGGAGTGTAACCGTGGGGCCGATCGATATCGCGTATGGCAAGGGGTGCTTGACGGTTGAGGCGGCCGGCGACGTGCTCACGCCGCCGAAGGCCACGCCTATTGCCGACGAAACCGGTGCGGTGTTCGACGCGCTGGAGAACCCCATTGGCGCGAGACCGCTTCGCGAGATCGTGCGACCGGGCGAGCGCGTTTGTATCGTCGTTAACGACATCACGCGCCTGGCCCGGACGAACCTGCTGCTCCCTCCCATCGTGGATACGCTGAACGCCGCCGGTGTGCCGGATGGCGACATCTTTATCGTGTTCGCGCTGGGCATTCACCGGCGGCAGACCGACGAAGAGCGGCGGCTGATCGTGGGCGAGCGCATTTTCGAGCGCATCCGGTCGTTCGACCACATTTCGACCGACGATGCGAGCCTGGTGGAGATTGGCACTACCAGTTTCGGCAACCGGGTGGAGATCAACCGCGAGGTGTGGGAAGCCGACCGCATCGTCCTGACGGGCGAGATCATCTACCACTTGATCGCGGGCTATTCGGGCGGGCGCAAGAGCCTGGCGCCGGGAGTGGCCGGATTTCGCACGACGACATTCAACCATCGCATGATCTTCGACCCGAATTGCCGCGCCGGCAAACTGGACGGCAACCCGGCACACGAAGATCTGCTGGAAGCCTGCCGGCTGGCGGAGCCGGACTTCATCGTCAACCTGGTGCTGAGCCCGGAGGGTGGGTTGATCCGCGTGGTGGCGGGGCATTACGACCTGGCACATCGGGTGGGCTGCCGCGAAGTGGACCGGATGCTGGCGGTGGAAATCGACCGGCCGTACGACCTGGTGGTGGCGTCGGCCGGCGGGTTTCCGCTGGATATCGATCTGCGGCAGGCGCACAAGGGGCTGGAAAATGCGTGCCAGGCGCTGCGGCCGGGCGGCGCCATCTTGTTTTATGCCGAGTGCCCGAACGGGGCCGGCATCCAGGCGTTCGAAGATTACGTGCGCCGCTACCGCGACGAATACGAAATGCGGGCGGCGCTCGAAAAAGAATTCGCGGTGGGCGGGCACAAGGCGTACTGGATTGCGCGCTTGGGCCGGTTGTACGACGTCCACCTGGTCTCCGCGCTCGATCCCGAATTTGTGCGGCGCTGCCATTTCCAACCGGTGGCGCCGGCGGACCGGACGGCGACGCTGGGGCGCCTGCTCGAAAAAGCGGGCCGGGGCGCGCGCGTAGCCGTTATCCCCTACGCGGGCTTCAGCCTGCCCGTGCAGAGAAAGATGACCGAGGTTCTATCGCTATGACTTCCGTGAAACTCGAACAAACCAGTCTGAACTATATTGGCGGCGAATGGGTGGACGCCGCGGCCCACGAGGTGGTGAAGCTGCCCTACGACGGCACACCGGTAGGCGAGGTGCCACAGGCGGACGCCGGCGCGGTGGATAAAGCGGTTGCGGCGGCGCGCAAAGCGCTTCCCCAGATGCGCGAAATGGGCAATTGCGACCGCGCCGATCTGTTATCGCGGATTGGCGAGCTGATGAAGCGCGACGTTGCCGAATATGCGCAGCTCATCTGCGCGGAAACCGGCAAACCCGCCAAAGAGGCGCGCGTGGAGGCGGAGCGGTGCCTGGCGACGGTGGCCGCCGCGGCGCACGAGGCGCGTCAGTTGCACGGCGAGGTTGTCCCCATGGACTTCGTTGCGATGGGCAAGGGCCGCATGGCCGTAACGGTGCGCGAACCGCTGGGCGTGATCGGTTGCATTACGCCGTTCAACGTGCCGCTGAACCTGGCGCTGCACAAAGTGGCGCCGGCTCTGGCGGCGGGCAACACGGTGGTGCACAAGCCGGCCACCAAGACGCCGCTCAGCGCGGCGCGCCTGGCGCACACCATGGAAGAGGCCGGCGTGCCGAAGGGCGCCTACAACCTGATCACCGGCAGCGGCGCACGGCTGGGGATGGCCATGGCGGAACATCCGGGCATCGCCATGCTGACGTTCACCGGCAGCCCCGAGGTGGGCCGCACCATCAAATCCCGCGCCGGATTCAAGAAGGTGACGCTCGAGCTCGGCAACAACTCGGCGGTGATCGTCGAACCGGAAGCGGACCTGGCAACCGCGGTGGCGCGCACCACCCAGGGCGCGTTCTCACACAGCGGCCAGGTGTGCATTTCCGTGCAACGGGTGTTCGTGCACCGCTCCATCGCGGGCGAATTCGTGGAACGGCTGAAGGCGTCTACAGAAGCTCTGAAGATCGGCCATCCCTACGAAGAAAGCACCGACATTTCATCGCTCATTGACGAGCAGGAAGCCATTCGCATCGAACAATGGCTGGCGGAAGCCAAGGCGGGCGGAGCGAAGGTGATCACCGGCGGGACGCGCAAGTTCGCCACCGTGGCGCCGGCGGTGCTGGTGGACGTTCCCGCCACCTGCCACATCTCTTGCCAGGAGGCGTTTGGGCCGGTGGTGGCGGTCTACCCGTACGACAACCTGGACGATGCCATCGAGCGCGCCAATGCCACGCCCTATGGCCTGCAGGCGGGCATTTTCACCAACGATATCCAACGCGCGTTCCGCGCGGCGCGGCGGCTGGAAGTGGGCGGCGTGATGATCAACGACATTCCCATGTACCGGGCCGACCACATGCCGTACGGCGGCGTGAAGGAAAGCGGGACCGGCAGGGAGGGTCCGCGCTACGCCATCGAAGAAATGACCGAGATGAAACTGATCTGCTGGAAAGTGTGAGCGAAGGATTCGAGCTATGGCAACTATCGTCAATACGACTCATCAAGAGACTGAGCCGGGGACCGCGGCGGCCAAGCCGGGGCTGGTGTTCCGGGCCAACGCGCCGGGGGTGACGTTCCGCGAGAGGTTTGTCCACGACCGCGCCAATCTTTTGTTTCTCGATTGCGGCGAATACGACATTCCGGCGGGAGGGTATTCCTCGTGGTTTGGCGCGCCCGGCCGCGAGAGCTTGCTGTTCATGTGGAAGGGCACGGCGCGGGTGGAGATGAAGGACGACTCCTTCGATCTGGCGCCATACGACACGCTCTACGTCCCGCTGGGGGCCGCTTTCCGCCTCCGCAACGAAACGGGCGCGCCGGCGCGCATTATTCAGACGTCGGCCCCGGCAACCAACGTCCACCCGGTGTTCCACTCGAAATTCGCCGAGTTCTCGCGCCGCGAAGACCGTATCCGGCACCTGAAGGGCAAGGAAGTCTACATGATGTTCGACGTGGGCGAGGCCGCCGACAAGCTAGTGGCCGGCTACACCTTCTACCAGGCGTACACGCGCGCGTGGCCGCCGCACAACCACACCGACCAGGAAGAGACCTATATCTTCATCAAAGGTCACGGCGCCATGGAAGTCTACGAAACGCCCGAGAATATGACGTTCGTGCATTCGCTCGACGAGGGCGATTTGGTGACCATTCCTTTCCTGAATTACCACCCGGTGTTCTCGCAAGAGGATCCGCTGGAGTTCATCTGGTGCATCGCCGGCGAGCGCTATTGGGTGGGCGACAAGAACAAAGATTTCATGAAGGGTAGCGGCCCGGCCATCACTACGTAGCAAAGGCGCGGAGATCGCGCAAGGATCTTAGAGCGCCTCCTGCGCGGGGCAATGGTGCGGCGTCAAGGCGGCCAGCGCGGCTACCGCGCCGGCAATATCGACTCGGTCGCTTTCGCGGTAATTGCGAATCAGATCGCGAAGCACATCGAAGCTCCGGAGCAGGACACTGATCACCTCGGGAGTGGGAGCAATCCTGCCAGAGCGTATCCAATCGAGAGTGTTCTCGGTCTGGTGAGCCAATTGCCGGATCGTGACCAAGCCCAGCACGCCAGCGCCGCCCTTAATGGAGTGGGCGGCGCGAAACACGCGGTTCACCAGTCGCTCGTCGACTGCCCCTCGGCTTGCCTCGATGGCCAGCAAGTCGGCCTCGATAGTAGCCAGGTGCTCCGTACACTCGGCCACGTAGTCTTCAATCAGGTCTAGGGGGTCGTCTTCGTTCATCGCTCCTCCGTCGGTCTCCGGACACGCTGAAGAGCTCCTGCATGCGCATGCTGCGGAGCAGCTCGGTAGCGGCGCATGGTCTCGGTTCTCTCGGCCATTCGCAGTATTTATCGGCTGGTGCGCGTTTTTCTTTAACGTTCCCGGGGGAAAAAACTGCAAAAAAAGCTATGTAGATACTGGCAATTTCGTCCGATTAGAGATTTAGAGATGGCGAGCCCGCGATGCGCGGCCGACCAGAGGCTTTTGTGAACAAGACAAACCAACGACCTTCGATTCTAGTAGTTGACGATTCGGTGTTTATGCGGAAGCGAATCCGCCAGTCGCTGGAACAGGAAGACTACACCCTGGTTGAGGCCGCCAACGGGGTGTCCGCTCTCGACGAAATCGGCAGGCGGAAATTCGATTGCATCCTGACGGACCTGTTGATGCCCGATATGGACGGCTTTGAACTGCTCGCCGAGCTTCGGCGGCGCCATCTATCGACGCCCGTCTTGGTGGTGACGGCCGATATCCAAAAGGCCACCCGGGAGCGCTGCGAAGAACTTGGCGCGAAGGACATCATACAAAAACCCGTGCCGCCGGATCGCCTGCGCTCGGTGGTTGCGGGCATGGTTGGCGGGCCGCACTGACATGTACCTCACCGATCTGCAACTGGACGCCTTAAAGGAGGCCATCAACGTCGGCGTGGGATACGCCGCCGGGTCGCTGAACGAATTGGTTGGCACGCCAATCTCGTTGCGGGTGCCCGAGGTCGACGTGCTGGCCCTGGACGAGGCTCTGGTGCGGGTGGGCGCCTTCGGATGGGCCCGGGTTGCGTCTGTGCAACTGGCGTTTTCGGGCCCACTGAACGGCAACGTGGCCCTGGTGTTCCCCTATGACAACGCGGTCCAGTTGGTCTCTCTGTTGACCGGCGACGAAGGGTCCAACACCGACGTGGATGGGATTCGCGCGGCCACCCTCGAAGAGACCGGCAACATCATCCTGAACGGCGTGGTAGGGTCCATCTCCAACCTTCTGCAGGGACAAATCTCCTTCTCGATTCCCTACTACAGCGAGCAAGGGGGATTGCCCACTCGCCTCGCGGCCGTGCAACCCGCTGCCGGCGCTCACGTGGTGCTAGCCAGGGCCCGCTTCTGCGTCGCGGAACATGAAATCGAGGGAGAAATCTTCCTTTTCCTGGAGGTAGGCGCTCTCGAGAGCCTGGTGGCGGCCTTGAACCGCTTCATCGAGTCGCCCGCATAGTCATGTTCGAGGCCGGCCAGCCCGCATCGCGCTTCGACGTGCTGGACAAGGTCCCAGTGGGGATCCTTGTGCTGGACCCGCAATACCGGATCCTATTCTGGAATGAATGCCTGGAAAACTGGACCGGCATACTGCGCGGCGAATTACTGGATCGCGACGCGCGTGGGCGCTTTCCCAATATCGCCAAATCCAGTTTTTCGCGGCGCATCGAGAGGGTCTTTAAGGACGGCGTCCCCACTGTCTTTTCGCCCCAACTGCACTCTCCGCTGATCCCGTGCGAGATTACAGCGGGGGTACGCCGGGTTCAATACATCACCGTGACTTCGATCCCTAGCCAGTCGGGCTCGGGATTTTTGGCGGTCTTCTCGATTCAAGACATCACAGACCTGACGCGGCGCCTCCACGAGAGCCGGACGACGGCCCGCGAACTGGCCGCGGAGCTTCGCCGGAGCACCGAATTGCAGAGCGATCTGTACAAGGCAAAAGAGGCCGCCGACGCGGCCAACCGGGCCAAAAGCGAATTCCTGGCCAACATGAGCCACGAGATCCGCACCCCCATGAACGGCATCCTGGGAATGATCGGGCTGCTCCTCGATAGCCACCTCGGCGTGCGCGAGCGCAAGCGCGCCGAGGCTGTCCGCAGCAGCGCCCAAGACCTGCTCACGATCCTCAACGACATTCTCGATCACGCCAAGATCGAAGCCCGCAAAATGGTGCTGGAGAACACCGATTTCGATTTGCGGCGCGTGGTCGAGGAAGTAGCCGACCTGGTGGCCGTGACCGCCCAGCAGAAAGGGTTGGAAGTTCTCTGTTATGTAGAGCCGGACCTGCCTGCCAAGCTTCGCGGCGACCCCAACCGGTTGCGCCAGGTACTTCTCAACCTGGCTGGCAACGCCGTCAAGTTCACCCACGATGGGTACGTCTCGATCCGCGTAAAGGCCGTCGCTGCCGCGCAATCGTCGGTTCGTTTCGAAGTGACCGACACCGGCGTCGGAGTACCGCCGGATAAGGCTCATCTGCTATTCCAGCCGTTTTCGCAAGCCGACGCGACCACCACACGGCGCTTTGGCGGCACCGGCCTGGGACTGTCGATCGTGGCCCGCCTGGCGGAACTGATGGGCGGACAAGTAGGCTTTGAAAGCCGGGAGGGGAAAGGCTCTTGTTTCTGGTTCACGGCACGCTTGGAGCAGCACGCCTGCGACTGGCCGGTGCCGCCTTCGTTTCCCGGCAAGCGGGTGCTGGTGGTGGATGGAAGCAGTGCCAGCCGGGGGATCCTTCTGGAGATGTTTCACTTCTGGCAGTGCGTCACCGAGCCGGCCGGCGACGTGGAAACCGCGCTCGATCTCTTACGCACCGCGAAACCCCCTTTCGATGTGGCGATTGCCGACGTGGAGACACCAGGAGGGGGAGGCGAGACCTTCGTCACGCGGGCCCGACAGGAGCTCGGCCTGGCGCACCTCCCCATCGTGCTGCTCACGCCCAGCTTCACGGCCGACGCCAACCGATGGCGCGGGCTGGACGTTGCCGAGCGGGTTGCGAAACCGGTCAAGCAGGGCGAGTTGGCAGCTAGTTTGGCGGTGACGTTCGGCAAGGGCGCGCCGCGGGCTCAACCCGGCCGGGTAGCCCCGGTAAACCGGCTCTCCGGCGGCCAATCGCGAGCCAGCTATCGCATCCTCCTGGTGGAAGACAACCCCACCAACCAGGAGGTTGCCCTGGGGATCCTCGAGACCCTTGGGTATCGGGCCGATCTGGCGGCCGACGGGCGCAGCGCCTTGCGCGCCCTGGCGCAGACGGACTACCACCTGGTGCTCATGGACTGCCAGTTGCCGGATCTGGATGGCTATGAGGCAACGCGGCTGGTCCGTTGGCCCGCAACGCAGGTTCGCAATCACCAAGTTCCGATCATTGCCATGACCGCCAACGCCATGCCCGGCGATCACGAGAAATGCCTCGCCGCGGGCATGAACGACTACGTATCCAAGCCGATCGACCGCGCGGTCCTGGAGCGAGCCATGGAACGCTGGCTTTCCAGCGGCAGCGAGGAGGCGAGCCTTTCCCCTCTTCCGCCGCCGCCCCCTGCCACGGTGGCGTTCGATGCGGGCGCCTTTGTCGATCGCGTCAGCGGTAACGAGAAGCTGGCACGGCGCGTGGCGGGCAGGTTCCTGGAGGACATGCCGGGACAGTTGGCGGCATTGGCCCAGGCGCTCGACGCTGCCGACGGCGAAACCGCGCGGCGGGCGGCGCACTCGGTCAAGGGTGCGGCGGCCAATGTGAGCGCCGAACAGGTTCGGAAGGTGGCTGCAAAGCTGGAGGAACTGAGCAGGGCTGGGGATTTCGAGAGTGCCAATCGCTTGCTCCGGGAACTCGATGCATCCTTCGAGCAGGCACGCCCGCTTATGGAAGCGTTCTGCGACATGCAAGCTGCCGAATAGTGCGGGGTGGCAGTTTCGCAATTGAAAACGCCTGCTCCACAAACCGCCCGAGTGCAGGGCAGACCACCAACAACGATGGTCTGCCTCACGGCCCCGCGGCGGTGGCGAATTCTTCGCAAATGGGAGAAAAACTGGCGCAACTGCATCTCAGCGTGCGCCGAAGCGGTACACCGTGGTGGAGCGGAACTGCGCTCCGGGGCGGAGCACGGTGGTGGGGAAGGCGGGGTGGTTGGGCGAATCGGGGAAATGGCCGGTTTCCATGCAGACGGCCGAGTGCGGGCCGTACGCATGCCCGTGTTTGCCTCGATCGGAGCCATCGAGCGAGTTGGCGGTGTAGAATTGCAGACCCGGCTCGGTGGTGAGCACCTCCATGGAGCGGCCGGATTCGGGGTCGGAAACGCGCGCCGCGAAACTCAGTTTGCCGGCGGCGTGATGGAGCACGTAGTTGTGATCGTATCCGCCGGCGAGGCGAAGCTGCTCGTCCGCCGCGCCGATGCGGGCGCCGATGGCGGTAGGTTTGCGGAAATCGAAGGGCGTGCCGGCCACGGGCCGCAGCTCGCCGGTCGGGATCATACCTGCAGCCACCGGGGTGAAGGAGTCGGCGTCGATGGTCGCCACGTATCGCAGCACGTCGCCCGAGCCCTCGCCCGACAAGTTGAAAAACGAATGGTTGGTCAGGTTGACGACCGTCGGTTTATCGGTGATGGCGGTGTAATCGATGCGCAATGCGTTGTCGTCCGTCAGGGTGTAGCGGACGGTTACGTTGAGGTTGCCCGGGAAGCCCTCTTCGCCATCGCGGCTGAGATAAGTGAACTCGACCGCGGGCTGCGGGCCGCCGATCGCGCGGCCTTTCCACACCGCCTTGGAAAACCCGTGTACACCGCCGTGAATGGAGTTTTGGCCGTTGTTGCGGGCGAGAGTGTAGCGGCGGCCGTCGAGCGTGAAGGCGGCGCCCGCGATGCGGTTGGCGTATCGTCCCACGGTCGCTCCGAAATACTTTTTGGTCTTGAAGTAGGCGTCGAAAGTGTCGAATCCGAGAACCATGTCCGCGAGCGCGCCGCGCGCGTCCGGCGTCTCGATAGATACCAGGATGGCTCCAAAGTTGGTGACGCGCGCCTCCATGCCTTTGGCGTTGACAAGGGTGTAAAGGTAGATGGGCTCGCCGCCAGGCGTTTCGCCCCAGCGAACCACCGCCGGCTGGTTCGCGGCGCAAGAGATTGCAAGGGACGCGACTGCGGTCGCGGCACAACGGAAGAAGGGGTTCATAGGAGAATGATAGCGGGGATGTGGGAGTGAGCTGACAGGGTTGCAGGGCAGACCACAAGAAACCATGGTCTGCCCCACGGGTTCAAGAATCTAGAAGAACAGCTTCAAAGCGAACTGCAAAACGCGCGGATCGTTGGCGGCGGTGATTCGGCCGAAGGTGCCGGAGGAAACCGACCCAACCGGGTTCGAGAAATTCGGACGGTTCTCGGTGTTGAAAGACTCGGCGCGGAACTGGAGACGCCAGCGTTCGGTAAAGATGAAGTCCTTGAACAAGGACATATCGATATCGAAGTACGCCGGCCCGCGGATGGTGCCGCGGCCGACGTTGCCAAACGTCCCAATGGTCGCGGCGGTGAATGCCGCGGTATTGAAATACTGTTGCGTCTGGCTGAATCCCGCCACGCGGGCAGGATTGCCGACGATGTTGGCATAGTCGTTGCCAATGCCGGATTCGGAACGGTCCGTGCCGCTGGTGACGGTGAAGGGAGTGCCGCTGTCGAGGGTCGTGATCACGTTGTATTTCCAGCCATTGAGCAGAGTGTTCGCCGCACCGTTCAGATGCATCTTGGGCAGCGCATACACCACCGAAAGGTTGTAGCGGAATTCCTGGTCGAAGTCCGCGGGTCCGCGCGCGCTGCGGAAATTGAAGGGATTGGGCGGACCGGCGTTGCCTTCGGTGGCGCTCGAGGTATTGTCGATGGTCTTGCTCCAGACAAAATTGGTCAGTACGGTGAGGCCGCCGGAGAAGCGCTTGGTGAGGTTAAGCTGCATGGAGTTGAACTCGTCGTAGACGTAGGAACTGGCGAGTTCGACGGCCGCCAGGCCGGGGTACAGGCGGCGGGTATTCTCGTTGGCCACGGTAGCGCCGGGGCCAAAAATCGCGGGATTGAACTGGCGCGATCCCATGATGTCCAAACCGTGATTGCCGACATACGCCGCCGATACGGCGATGTCGTTATGGAATTGATGTTCCAGGGTGAGGTTCCAGTTCTGCGTGTAGCCGACTTTGGAGGACGGATCGAGCACGCCGCCGGAAAGGGGAAGCAAGAACTGATAGGTGGAGAATTGGCTGGGCAGAATGTGCGCCCGCGGGAACGGGTCGCCTCCCGGGTATCCCTGATACGGATTATCGAAGCTCGGCGGATTGGGGATGCTTAAATATAGATCGACCGGCTGCATGGCATCGGTCCGTTGATAGAGCAAGCCCTCCGGGAAGCTATAGAAGATGCCGTAAGCCCCGCGCATAATCGTCTTGTTATCGCCGAACAGATCGTAAGCAAAGCCGATGCGCGGAGCGAAGTCCTTCCAGTCCTTCTTGAAGATCGAAGCCTGGATGCCCGCGTCTCCGACGAACTGCATCCCCAGCGGAGCGTTGGGCGCGACCTTGGATTGCACGCCGGGGACGAAGCCCACCAGGGTACCGTTCTTGTCTTCGGGAGGAAGCCAGGGCTCCCATCGCAGCCCCAGGTTCAAAGTCAGCCGGCGGGTGGCTTTCCAATCGTCCTGCAAGAAGCTATAGAACCGGTCCTCACGCAAAAAGAACGTGCGGCCGTTGTCCTGGAAGAACTGCGATTCGGCGCCGAGATAAAAATCGGCGACGGCATTGCCGCTATTCTGGCCGTTGAACGTGTTATCGCCGGGAGTATAGGAATAATCGTTGGCATCGATGCGGGTACGTTCGAATTCGGCGCCAAAGTTCAGCGTATGGGCTCCCAGAATCTTGGTGAAGACGCCGCGATAGACAAACGACGTGGAATCCTGGCGGAGGGCGCCGCCGGAGAAGATATCGACATAGCCGGAAATGTTGTCGCGGATACCGGGGAAGATCGGCACCTGGGTTCCGAGCGGAACCTGCTGTCCGAAACTTTGCAGCGTCTGCAGACCGGGGGCCTCCGGGATTTGTGTACGCGCAAACCGGCCGAAGCTGAAATAAAATGTGCCGGTTAACGTTGGGCTGAACATCTGGGTGTCGTTCAACGTGCCCGACTGGTTGCGGAAGAGATTTTCAGCATAGAAACCGGTGGGGGCGTTGAACGGCCTCTGGAAATTGTTCTGGTCGTAGAAGTAACGGCCGCTGAGGTGGTTGTTCTGGGTGATCATGTGGTCGATCTTGGTCAGATACTGAGTGTCGTCGAGATTCTGATTCTCGACGCCGACCCATTGCGTGCCGTTATTGGGCAAGGGCAGCAGTGCGTTGGCAATCTTGACCGCGACCGGATCTATCAGGCTCTGCGGGATGATGTTACCGGGAAACGCCACGCCGGTGGACGGATTCTTAATGGTCGTGGGGAGGAGCGCCGAAAAATCCCCGTTGCGCTGAGCCGCGGTCGGCGGAGTGAATGAAGCCGGGCTCGGCGCCGAGCGGCGCTGCGTGTCTTGGGCGGAGAAGAAGAAGAAGGTCCGGTTCTTCTTGATTGGACCGCCGACTGTGCCGCCAAACTGGTTCTGATGGTACGGAGGCAGCTTCAAGGCGAAGTAATTCCGGCCGTCGAGATCGGTGTTGCGCAGGAACTCGAACGCGGTGCCGTGCAGACTGTTCGTGCCCGAGCGCGTCGACAACTGCACCAGCGCGCCCGCGCCGCCATACTGCGCGCTGTAATCGGAGGATTGAATGGTGAATTCCTCCAGTGCGTCCGGGTCGGGCATGGTGGGGACGGAGTCGAAGAACCGATCGTTGTAGATGGTGCCATCGAGCAGAAAATTGTTCTGGGTGGCGCGCAATCCGTTTACCGTCAGCCCGCGGTTGTCCTGCTGGCCGGATTCGGTGCCGACGTCGGTAATGGCCGTTCCCGGAGTCAGCGTGGTCAGTTGCAGCGCATTGCGCCCGTTCAGGGGCAAATCCTGCATCTGGGTTTCCGTCACGGAAGATTGCACGCTGGAAGACGCGCTTTGCACCAATGGAGCTTCACCGGAAACGGTGACAGACTGACTGGCATCCCCAACCTGCAACTGGATCTTCATATCCATGGTCTGGCCGGTCACCAAGTTGAGGTTCTCGGCCTTCTGCGCCTGGAAGCCCTGCTTGGTGAAGCTCAACGCGTACGGCCCGATGGGAAGGTCGGGAAACTGGAAGATACCGGCCGAATTCGTCTGCACGACGCGGGTGATACCGGTCTCCATGTTCTTGCAGGAGACACCGGCGTCCGGCACGAGCGCTCCGCTCGAATCGATCACGGTGCCGCCAATGCTACCGGTTGCCTGGCCGAAAAGAGCGCTGGCAAAGAGCGAGAAGCAGAAAAGCACAAACAGGCTTGAAGCAACGCTGCGAAAGCGTCGATGACGTAACATCATGGATCTCCTTACCCCGTCCCCGGGGACGGGTTCTACATGGATGGGACCCGAAAGATTACTACGCGCCGTCCGTCAAGGCACAAGCAGGTAGCAAACTCCGATTTTTCGTCTGGCCCTAGTCCGCATGGCGGCCGAACCGCAGCGCACCACCGAAGCAAAGTTCTGATTGAAGTATGATATACCATGTATCTGCACACGTTGTCAAGCCGCTTGCCCGGATCGCTTTAGCCCATCCCAATTGTTTGCGAGGTCAGACCGTTTCGACGGCTAACCTCATGAGGGCAATTATGAAACGGAATTACCACAATGTCAATCGAAATAGTATAATTTGACGCGCGACCTAGGAACGGGAAGAATCTCCGACTCCTGACCGTGGAGTGTGGGCTGAGCCACGTTTGGGCGACCCAGAGGTGGGACAAACCATCGTTTTTCGTGGTCTGTCAGGCCTTCGCGATGCGGCAACGCTCGACAGACGACAAAAAACGATCGTCTGTCCGACCCGGTCAGGAGCTTGTCATGACGCATAATGCCGCGTCACAAAGGCGATGTTCTTCTCGGTCGCCTCGACACACTGCTGCGGGCTGGAATGCGACGTCTCGAACACGAACCAGCCGGTATAACCGATGTCGGCCAGTCCCTTGGCGGCATCGGCCCAGTTGACGCGGCCGGGTTGCTCCAGCAGCCGGTCTCCGTTCTTAAGATGGACCTGACGAATGCGGTTCTTTAGAACCTGCAGGCCGGGTATGGCGTCCCCAGGGTGGTATTGTTCCACATTGAACAAGTCGTAATAGACCCTGATACTGGGACGGTCCACCAACTCGATGAGTTTGAGATCGTCGGCGGGAGAGTTGGAGGTTTCCATGCCGATGGTGACGCCGGCGTCGCGGGCGGCGCCGGATACCTTTTGCAGAAGTGCCACTACCGGCCCGTAGGATTGCTCCTGATCCATTTTGGGGCAATTCTGTTCGAAGCACGCCGCCAGGATGGTGGTTGCGTGCAGGGACTCGGCCACGCCGATGGCCTTGCGCAGGTGTTCTTCCGCGGTGGGCTGGAGCAGGGACGCGCCCGGCGGCCAAACTCCGGCCACGGAGGGAACCGGCAGTCCGGTTCGATTTGCCGCCTTCTGGCAGGCGAGCAGGGTTTCCTTGTCCCAAAGGCTGGTGCCTTTGAAAAACACCTGCAACTCGACCCCGGAAAGGCCGTGAATCTGCTTGGCGAGGTCGAATACGGCGGGACCCGGTTCGGTGACCATGTTCGCCTGGCGATGGCCGAACTTCAGGGCGGCGGCAGCGGCGCCCCGTTTGGCAGCCGCGCCGGCGGCGGCCGCGGCAAACGCCGAAAACAAGAACTTTCTGCGATCCATGATTACGTCCCTATGCGGGCAGATCGTTCCAGTTCATGACGCGGTGCGCGCGCAAGGATTTTTCCGCGAGCAGCACCAGCTTGATGGCCGTCTTGCCGGCCTCGGGGCTGACCAACGGCGGAGCGCCGTGGCGCACGCACTGCTCAAAGCGGAGATATTGCTGATAGGTTTCCGGATCCTGCGCCGAACCGACCGCGCCGGCGGTAGCGGCCTTGGGCGTGTTGTCGACCACATCGACATAGCGCACCCCGCCGCCGGAGCGCTTGCGAATGGCGACCCGGTTCTTCTCGGGCTCGGGCTCCATCACGCCGTCGCGGCCGATCAGCACCATGCGGCGGCTTTGCGGGCCGGCTTCCGGCGCAAACAGGCAGAGCTCGAAGCTGAGCTTGACGCCGCTTTCAAATTCGACGATGGCGGCCACATGATCGACGGTCTCGCGTTGCTTGAACACGTTGTTGCCGCCGCTGGCCATGACGCGAACCACGGGGCTATCGATCATCCAGTTGAGCGTGTCGAGTTCGTGAATGCCATCTTCGAGAAGCGCGCTGCCTTCGGTGAAAGTGAGGTAACGCCAATTGGTCGCGATCCCTGTCTTGGGATCGGTATACTTCCAGCTTTGCGGATTCCAGTCGCCGCGGAAGAGATTGCCGCCGACCAGCTCGATGGGACCGATTTCCCCGGCGGCCGCCAATTCGTGCATCTTTTCGGTGGTGGGAACCAGGCGCTTTTGAAAACCGATGTACAGCAGCTTGCCCGACTTGCGCGAAGCTTCGATCATGCGGTTGGCGTCTTCCACCGTGGTGGCCATGGGTTTTTCGCACAGCACGGGAAGGCCGCGATCGAGAGCCGCGACGGTTACCTCGGCGTGGAGGAAACTCGGGGTGATGACGACGACGGCATCGATATCATTTCTTTCGGCGAGCAGCTTGCGATAGTCCGAGTAGGTTTTGGCGCCGGGAGCGAGGGTGGCCGCGCGGTCGAGATTGTCGGGAGTGGGATCGGCAAGCGCCACGACCTGATATTGGGGCAAGGTTTTCAGGATGGCCAGGTGGGCCCAAGCGCGGTGTCCGGTTCCAATGATGGCGATCCGGATCGGCTTTTCGGTTTGCGCCTCGAGCGCGGAGGCTCCGGCAGCGAGCGCGGAGGCTCCCGCTGTCATCAAGAACGAGCGTCGGTTGGTTTGGTTGTCCATTTCGGCTCCTAAGATATCAAATATCACGATTCGGTACTATCGTGCGCCGGCGTGGGCGTCGGCGAAAAGTTTCGCCGGCGGCACCTTTTTCCAATCGTTGAGGAACATGGCCAGGCCGGCGTCGGTCATGGAGTGCTGGTAGAGTGCTTGGAGCATGTCGAACGGCATGGTACACACGTCGGCGCCGGCCAGCAGACAGTCGAGCACCTCCTTCACGGTGCGGATGCTCGCGGCCAGGATTTTGGTTTTGTAGCCGTAGCGGTCGTAAATCTCGCGGATCTGGCGAACCAGCGCGATGCCCTCCTCGCCCGCCAGTTCCTTGCGGTGGAGGAACGGGCTGATGTAGGTGGCGCCGGCCTTGGCCGCCAGGAAAGCTTGCGTGGCGCTGAAACAGAGGGTTACGTTGGTGGGGATGCTTTCGGCGGCCAGCCGCTTGACGGCCTTCAGTCCCTCGATCATGACCGGCACCTTGACGACGGCGTTGGCATGGAAGCGCGCGATGGCGCGGCCCTCGGCTACGATCCCTTCGGCGTCCAGGCTTACGGTTTCCACGCTGATGGGACCGTCGACCAGGGAGAAGATCTCGCGCAGCACGTCCTCGAAGGGCCGGCCGGTGGCGGCGATGTGAGTCGGGTTGGTGGTGACTCCATCCAGAATGCCCCAGCCGGCGGCGGTCCGGATTTCGTCCACTTTTGCGGTGTCGATGAAGAGTTGCATACGGGCAAGATTATAACATCTGAAATTTGATATGTTACATTCGAAGAAGCAGTGACGTTCGGTCCTAGCAACGCGGCGCCGGTGAAAGGCGCGCTACCCGCCCTCTGGCGGCAATACCGCTGGCGTATTCTGGCGCTTCTGTTCTTGGTTACGGTCATCAATTTTGTCCACCGGCAGACCCTATCGGTGGTGGCGCCGGTGCTTCGCCAGCAATTGCATCTCACCAATACCGATTATGGGCGAATTGTCTCCGCGTTCATGTTCGGGATGATGGTGGGCGAGTTCCCGGTGGGATGGCTGATGGATCGCATCGGCGTGCGCAACGGTTTCTCTTTCTCGGTGGCGTGGTGGTCCCTGGCGGCGGCCCTGCACACTTTTGCGCGCAATGCGTTCCAGTTTTCCGCGGTTCGGTTCTGGATGGGGACCGGCGAATGCGGCAATTTTTCAGGCGGGATGAAGGTGGTTTCCGAGTGGTTTCCGGCGCGCGAGCGCGCGTTCGCCGTCGGCGTGTTCAATGCCGGCTCCATGATCGGCTCGCTGATTACTCCGCCGCTGATCGTCTATATCACTCTGCATTATGGCTGGCGCATGGCGTTTCTGGGCCCGAGCCTGCTCGGGTTCGCATGGCTGATCTTGTGGCGGCGCATGTACCGGCCGCTGGACGCTCACCCGGGCGTAAGCGATGCCGAACGCGAGTACATCCTCGCCGACTTGCCGCGGGTCGGGCCTCCGCCGCCCAACCGGGAGATTTTGCGCCACCGCCCGGCGTGGGGCATTCTTTTTTGCCGGCTGCTGGTGGGGCCGGTGATTCAGTTCTACTGGTTCTGGATGCCGGCCTATCTTTTCCAAGCTCGCGGCCTGAGCCTGGCCGCCATCGGAATGTTTTCGTGGATTCCCTACCTGTTTGGCGACGTGGGCAGCGTGGGCGGCGGATGGGTCGCCGGCTACCTGATGCGCCGCGGCGTGAGCCTTTCGGCCGCGCGTCTCGGGACCATGTGGGCCGGCGCGGCCTGTTGCGCGCTCAGCGTTGGCGTCACGCTGGCGCCATCGGCCGCCACCGCCATCGGGCTGATCTGCCTGGTCATGTTCGGCCACACGGCCCTTTCCGCGAATATGTTCGCGGCCATTTCCGATATCTTTCCCGACGGCGCGGTTGGCCGCGTCACCGGCCTTAGCGGCATTGCCGGAGGCATCAGCGGCCTGTTGTTTCCGTTGCTGACCGGCTACTTGGTGGACAAATTGTCGTTCGCTCCCGTGTTTGTGATCGCCGGACTGCTGCCCGCCTCCGGCGTGTTGTGCCTGGCGCTCGCGGGCGGCGGCTTCCGCCGTCTGGATATTTAGGACTTGAAAATTGTACTCTGGGAGAACGTTGTATGAAGAGGATTGACATCCCGAGCAATCTCACTACACTGGCCTACAACAGCATCCGGGAATACATCTTGCAGGGACGTCTGGACGAGACTTCCCGGTTGACGGAGGATTTTCTTTCGGGCCAGCTCGGCATCAGCAAATCCCCCGTCCGCGAGGCGCTCAACCGCCTGGAGGCTGAAGGGTTGATTCGCATTGAGCCGCGCAAAGGCGCCTACCTGAGACGGCTTACCGAGCTCGAAATCAACGAACTCTACGACACTCGCGAGGCGCTGGAAGCGCACGTGGTGCGCACCGCGAATCTCACGCCGGGGCTGCTCGCGGAGCTCCGCCAGTGCCTCAAACGGCAGCGCGCACTGCTCAAGGCCAACGACAAGCCGCACTATATTCAAGAGGACGTGCAGTTCCATGCCTTGCTGGCTCAGGCCACCGGGAATGGGTTTCTCTGCTCGGTGCTGGCGAACATTCAGAACCAGATCTGGCTGTCGCGGCGCAAGACCTACGACCTTTCGAGCAGCACCGCCCCCGACTACCACGCCGCCATCGTCAAAGCGCTCGAGGAGGGCTCTCTCGACGATGCCGAACGCGTCATGCGCGAGCATGTACAAACCGTGCGCCAGCGGCTGCTGCAGTTCATGGAAACCCAGGAAACGGCGGGCGTAGCCAACAGTTGATCGCCAAACGGGCTATTGACGGAGCGTACGCCTTAAGATATCATATACTATCTTGCAGCCAAGCGTCTGGCCGCGGTCGCGCCCCTCTGAGCGGCTGCTCGCCACCCACTTTTACGGAGACACGCATGGATATTCACTTTGTAGTGCACGATGAGAACGACTCGGTTGGAGTCGTCGTTGTGGAAGGTGTGAAAGCCGGGGACCGGCTCAACGGGTGGGTCATGGATCAGGACCGGATCATCACTCATGAGGCGGTCAGCGACATTCCGATCGGGCATAAGCTCGCCATTGTCCCCCTGCGGGAGAACGACACCGCCATCAAGTACGGCGTCGATATCGGCCGCGTGGTCGCGCCCATCCGCCCCGGGGAGCACGTGCACGTGCATAACCTGAAGACCAAGCGTTGGTAAAGCGAGGAGAGCAAACTTGGCTATCGATCTAAGCAACACCAGTTTTTGGGGTTACCGCCGGGAAAACGGCCGCGCCGGTGTGCGCAACCACGTCATCCTCCTGCCGGTGGACGACCTCTCCAACGCCGCTTGCGAGTCCGTCGCCAACAACATTAAGGGCACGCTTGCGCTGCCGCACCCTTATGGACGTCTGCAGTTCGGCGCGGATCTGGATCTGCACTTCCGTACCCTGATCGGCACCGGGTCGAATCCCAACGTTGCCGCGGTGGTGGTGATCGGAATCGAGGATGGCTGGGCCAAAAAGGTGGCGGATGGCATCGCCGCCACGGGTAAGCCGGTGGCTTCCTTCGGCATCGAGCTACACGGCGATATCGATACCGTGGCGCGCGCGTCCCGCGCCGCCAAGGCGTTCATGCAGGCGGCTTCGGCGTTGCGGCGCGAGGAATGTCCGCTCAAGGATCTCTGGGTATCGACCAAGTGCGGCGAATCGGACACGACTTCCGGTTGCGCCGGCAATCCCACCGTGGGCAATGCCTTCGACAAACTCTACGAACAGGGTGTGACCCTGCTGTTCGGCGAAACCACCGAAATCACCGGCGGCGAGTGTCTGGTGGCCAAGCGCTGCCGCACGCCCGAGATCGCCGCCCAATTCATGGCCATGTTCAACCGCTACCAGGACGTGATCAACCGCCACAAGACCAACGATCTTTCCGACTCCCAGCCCACCAAGGGCAACATTGCGGGCGGCCTCACCACCATCGAGGAGAAGGCCCTCGGCAACATCGAGAAAATCGGCAAGAAGTGCCTGGTGGACGGCGTGCTCGATAAGGCCGAGGTTCCCACCGGTCCGGGGCTCTGGTTCATGGATTCTTCGTCCGCGGCGGCCGAAATGGTGACTCTCTGCGCGGCGGCCGGCTTTGTGGTGCACTTTTTCCCGACCGGCCAGTGCAACGTGGTCGGCAATCCCATCCTGCCGGTGATCAAGCTCTGCGGCAACCCGCGCACCGTGCGCACCATGAAGGAACATATCGACCTGGACGTGACCGGCCTGCTGCGGCGGGAAATCAACATGGACCAGGCAGGCGACCGGCTCCTCGAATGCATGTTTGCCACCGCCAACGGCCGCCTCACCAATGCCGAAGTACTGGGACATCGCGAGTTCGTTCTGACTCGCCTGTATGAAAGCGCCTAAAACTCCTCGCGGAGGTGCCTATCTCGACCGTACCGATTGAAACGCTCGCCGACGAAATGTTTGCCCTGGTCGCGGAGTGCGCCGGCAAGCGAAACCTGAAGGCGGGCGACCTGACCAAGGCCATGATTGCCCGTCACGGCGCCGATGGCTGCGACAAGGACGATTGCCGCCAAGCCATCCGGATCCTGATCGATTCCGGCCGTTGCATCTACAGCTATTTGGGCGGCTCGTATATCCAGCTTCCGCAATAAGTTGTGGGGCGGACCTCCAGGTCTGCGCGGGATGCGCCCGTCCCGCTCTTCTCCCCGGGAACATCTGTCGGCATGCAGATCTTGCCAGCGTCTAACGCCTCTCGAGTGCAATCTTAATCTCGTAATTCTCGAACCTCCGCAACAGCCTCGAGTCACAGCCGCGACCGTGAGGGAGCGGTTGCCGCTGAATCCGAACCGCCAACTACCGCCGCTAACTCACTGTTTTTATCGGCGTTCATCGGCGTTCATCTGCGGCCATACCTCTTCACACCTGCTTAGGAGCCGGTCGCCCGATGCGTGACCGTACTCCCCGCCTCGTCATTGCCGGTCTTTCCGGCGATTCCGGAAAAACGCTGCTTTCGCTGGCCACGATTCTGCTGGCCCGCCGCGCGGGCATCCGCGTCCGCGCTTTTAAGAAAGGTCCCGATTACATCGACCCCGCCTGGCTCGGTTGGGCTTGTGGACACCCGGCGCGCAACCTGGACACTTTCCTGATGGGCTTCGATGGCGCCGCCAACTCTTTCGCGCGCCACGCCGAATCCGAAGGGTTGAATCTCATCGAGGGCAACCGCGGCCTTCACGACGGCGTGGACGCCCGCGGCACCCACAGTACCGCGGCTCTGGCCCGCACCCTGGCGGCGCCGGTCGTTCTGGTAATCGACGCGACCAAGGTCACGCGCACGGCTGCGGCGGCGGTGCTCGGGTGCCGCATGATGGACCCGGAGTTGCGCATCGCCGGCGTGATCCTCAATCGCGTGGCGGGGGAACGGCACCGGGCGATTCTGCGGGAGGCCATCGAAGAGGTCTGCAGCATTCCAGTGGTAGGCGCGCTGCCCAAGGCCGGGCCGGATTTGCTGCCAGGGCGACACCTGGGCCTGGTCACGCCGCTCGAGTGCCCTGGCATTGAGCAGCGCGGCCGCGAGATCGTGCGCTTCGGCGAAGGCGGCCTCGACTTGGAAGCCATCCTACGCATCGCTCGTGGGGCAGACCCCCTGGCCTGCGGACCCGCTCTCAGTCCGGCCGGCCGAGCGCTTGCCGCCGTCCGCATCGGGTACGTGAGCGATCGGGCCTTCAGCTTCTATTACCCGGAGAACTTGGAAGCGCTGGAAGCGGCGGGCGCGGAGTTGGTGCCGGTGTCGTCGCTCGTTCCGAATCCCCTGCCTGGCGGCCTCGACGCCCTTTACATCGGCGGCGGATTCCCCGAGACGCACGCAGCCGCGCTGTCCGCCAACACCGAATTTCTCGGCAGCCTTCGCGCCGCCGCGGCCGCCGGCATGCCGGTGTGGGCCGAATGCGGCGGATTAATGGCGCTCTCGCGCGCCATCCGATGGCGGGGCGGCCGCTGGGCCATGGCCGGCGTGTTGCCGTTCGAGGTGGAAGTGCTATCCAGGCCGCAAGGCCACGGCTACACCACCCTGCGCGTGGACCGCCCCAACCCCTTCTTGCCGCAGGGGACCGAGCTCCGCGGCCACGAGTTCCACTATTCGCGCATTGCCAAGGGTGACCGGCCCGAGACAGCCTGCGCAGTCGAGCGCGGTGCGGGATGCTACCAGGCCCGCGATGGGGTAATCGCCGGCAACGTGTGGGCCGGCTACACGCACCTGCACGCCACCGGGTCGCCGCAGTGGGCCCCCGCGCTCGTTCGCGCAGCCATGCTTTTCAAGACGCCAAGTTAAGTATTCAGTTTCCCTGGTGGGACAGACCCACACCTGTCCCGTTAAATTTTTCTCAGCTTCGAGAACCAGCTAGTTTTCATATACTTGCAAGGAAAGCAGCTCAAAACGATTTCATTCGTGATTACCTGAGAGGG
>Ga0187848_10000063_pt1 | contig 95190 bp, 63 predicted proteins | sample June2016WEW_4_40_FD_132424 | JGI IMG/M metagenome (GOLD analysis project Ga0187848, IMG submission 132424) | Peatland microbial communities from SPRUCE experiment site at the Marcell Experimental Forest, Minnesota, USA - June2016WEW_4_40 | ecosystem: Environmental > Terrestrial > Soil >... | reverse complement strand
CAATACCTGGGCAAACTCGACCAGTTATTTGGCGGTAACAATCACTTCAGCGCCCGATATTACTACGATGAAGACGATTTTCAGCGGCCGATGAGCGCCCCTTCGGGTTTTTTCGCCGAAAACTCCTATCTCAACCAGACCGCGACGGTGGAAGACACGCAGATATTCAGCCCCACCTTAACGGCGGCGTTTTACGCGAGCTTCAACCGCAACGCGCGCACGCAGGTGCCGGAAGCCCCGGGGATGCAATCTCTACAGGACTTCGGCCAACAGGTTCCGTTGGGCACCTCCGTCCCGATTTTCCCGGGCATCCGCTGCAACATTTACGGCGATGTCAACATCTTTTCCGGCGGAGCTCTCAGGCAGGATCCAACGTCGTTCTATTATAAGGCTTCGGTTGCGAAGATTTGGGGACAACACACAATTAGTGCCGGGGTCGAGTTCGAACGGTCGCGCATCGACGTGAACGATTATTCCTATACCCCCGGCGACAACACATTCGTGGGACAGTTTAGCGGAAACGTGATTTCGGATTTCTATCTCGGCGCCGAATATCAGTTTTACCAAGATAATGGGCGGCGGCTCAGTCTTCGGGAGGACCGGCCCGATCTGTTCGTGCAGGACGACTGGAAGGTGAGCCACCGGTTCACTCTCAACCTCGGCCTGCGCTGGGAACCTTGGTTGGCGCCCGACGATCTCAACAACGCACTGGTGGCCTATGTGCCGGGAGCCCAATCCAAGATTGCTCCCAACGCGCCTTTGGGGCTGCTCTTTCCCGGCGACTCTGGCGTCCAAAGTTCGGTTTTCAAGCACGACTGGAAGGACTTCGCGCCGCGCGTCGGCTTTGCCTACAACGTAGGCTCCGCAACCGTGATTCGCGGCGCCTATGGAATCTTCTATAGCTTCCCCGGCGGACTCCTGTACCAGCGCACGGATGCCACCCAACCTACGGATCTTTACCTGAGCATTCCGGGACCGCCCAGCTTCGACAATCCTTACCAGGGCTTTTCCGGCGGTGACCCGTTCCCCCGTCCGCACATGCTACCCAGCCAGTTCGCAAACTACCAATTCATTCTTCCGCTCTCCGGCGGCGTCCTCGATCCTTCGTCCAAGGTCGGGTACACGCAGAATTGGAACCTTACGCTAGAGCGTCAACTGCGGAAAGACCTGGCCATCTCGGTTGCCTATGTGGGCAATCACGGCGTGGATATCATGGCCTCACGGCAGATGAATCCGGCTTTGTACTATCCCGGCGCCACGGTTGCGGCGGAAACCAGTCACCGGCTGTATCCAGGGCTGGGAGCGGTCGAGGTAGCCAGTTCGTTCGTGTATGCCGAATACAACGCCCTTCAGGTCAACGTCACCAAACGGACTAACAAGGGACTCACGCTGCTGAGCAACTTTGTCTGGTCCAAGACCATCGACAATACTTCGACTTCCGACGCCGGAGATATCGGTCCGCCGGATCCGTTCAACTTCAGAAGCGCCCGAGGCCCGGCTGACTTCGATCAAGAGTACCGGTTCACCCTCTCGGCCGTCTATAACACTCCGCATATTGCGGTCGAGGGCGTCAAGAGTGTGCTGCTGAACAACTGGCAGATTAATACCATCGCAAGCCTCGACAGCGGTCTGCCTTTCACCATCCTCAGCGGACAAGATCGCTCCTTCTCCGGCATCGGCAACGACTACGCCGACGAAGTGGGCAATGCGGCCCGGCCCGCGGGAGTAAATCAATTGCAGGAATACTTCAACACCGCGGCTTATCAACTCAACGCCATTGGCACATTCGGGAACGGGGGACGGAACAACCTGCGCGGTCCCGTGTTTTTCGATGTCGATATGTCCATCTTCAAGAACTTTCCCTTGAAGGAAAAGCGGTACATACAGTTTCGCGCGGAATCGTTCAATACCGAGAACCGGCCGAATTTCCAAAACCCAACGGCGAACCTCTCATCAGGCACCTTTGGCAGGATCACCGCCGCCTACGATCCCCGCGTACTGCAGTTCGCATTGAAGTTGTTCTTCTGAGTACCGCAGTTCGGTCCGAGACCGATGTTCCGGGTTCGGTCTCGGGCCGGTTCATAACTAGTATGCAGGCAGTCCCCTTCTCAGAAGTGGACTGCCTGCAACCGGGCTAAAGAAAATGCTAAACGACGATCGAGATGTGCGGCAGTTTCTGGAAGACGGATATGTCTTCGTGCCGAACTTACTGAGCAAGGAAGAGGTTGCTGTAATCATGCAAGCCGCCAAGCAGGATGCGGCAATCGAGGAATTCGCCTTCGCCATCGACGACGCCGGTGGGAAGAAAACGAAGCTGGCCGTTTGGAATCATCCGGGCGACGATATATACGGAATGATTTCGCGTTCTCGCCGCATCGTGGACCGGATGGAGCGCTATCTGGGCGGTGAAGTGTACCATTACCACTCCAAGATGATGCTGAAGGAACCGCGCGTGGGCGGCGCCTGGGAATGGCATCAGGACTACGGGTATTGGTACAACAACGGCTGCCTCTTCCCTTACATGGCAAGTTGTTGGATTGCTTTGGACCGGGCGACAAAGGAAAATGGGTGCATGCAGGTGGTGAGAGGATCGCGCCATATGGGCCGTATCGAACACGGAAAATTCGGCGGACAGACTTGTGCGGATCCCGAACGCGTGGAAGCCGCCCTCAAACGGCTGGAACTGGTGTACTGCGAGATGGAACCCGGAACCGGGCTGTTTTTTCACTCGAACGTACTGCATTGCTCGGGCCCGAACACAAGCGCGAATCCGCGCTGGTCGCTGATCTGCTGTTACAACGCGGCCCGCAACGATCCATATAAAGAATCCCAGCACCCGTGCTACACGCCGCTATCGAAGGTTGCCGACGACGCGATTTTGCAGGCGGGCAGCCGGCTGCTTACCGGCAATACCAGCTTTTTAGACCGGCGCAGCCCATCGCAATAGAGCCGCGTTCGCCGAGCCCGGGGCACTTATCTCATGGCAGCCGCGACACAAATGGACAAAGCGGATTCCATCGGCATGCCGCCACCCTGGCGCCAGGTCAGATGGTGGGTGCTGGCCCTGCTCCTTCTGGCGACCATCATTAATTTTGTCGACCGGCAGAGCCTGTCGGTAGTCGCCCCGGTTCTTCGTGAGTCGTTTCATCTCAGCAACACGCAATACGGCACCATGGTGGCGTTCTTTCAGTTCGGCCTGATGAGCGGTGAGTTTCCGGTGGGTTGGCTGATGGACCGGATGGGAGTTCGGTTCGGTCTGTCTCTCTCGGTTATCTGGTGGTCGCTAGCAGAGACGCTACACACCTTCGCCCGTACCTTCGGTCAGTTTTGTGGATTGCGGTTCTGCCTGGGGTCCGGCGAATGCGGCAACTTCTCCGGGGGCGTCAAGGTGGTGTCGCAATGGTTCCCGGTCCGCGAGCGCGCCCTGGCCGTCGGTGTTTTCAACGGCGGCTCCATGCTGGGCTCGATCCTCGCCCCGCCGCTGCTGGTTTTCATTACGCTCAAGTTCGGCTGGCACGCGGCCTTTCTTTTGCCCGGCGCCATGGGTTTTGCGTGGGTGCTTGCTTGGCGCGCCGGCTACTACCCCCCGGAGAAACACCCGCGGCTGACGGCGGCTGAGAAAGCCTACATCGAGTCCGACCACGAACAGAATTCGGGGCCGCGGCCGTCGAATCGGAAGCTGCTCAGGCTGAAGGCGACCTGGGCCCTGATGCTGTGCCGCGCCATCGCTGGACCCGTGGTAGCGTTCTATATATTCTGGTTGCCTGAGTATCTGTACCGGGTACGCGGCCTGAGTCTGGCCTCGATCGGTATGTTCGCCTGGTTGCCCTTCCTGTTTGGCGCCATCGGCAGCGTGGGCGGTGGATGGTGGAGTAAGCGGCTTCTGCGCGGTCGCGTCAGTGTGACCAAGACACGGGCCATTACCATGGGCGCCGGAGCCGTCTGCTGCCTTTGCAGCGTGGCCGCATCCGCCGCCGGCCACTGGGCTGTCGCAATGGCGTGGATCTGCGTGGTCCTCATGGGCCACACATGTTTTGCGGCAAATATGTTTGCCGTCATATCCGATCTGTATCCGGAAAACGCCGTGGGCCGGGTCACTGCCTTGACCGGCATCGCCAACGGTCTCACCGGAATGCTATTTCCGTTGCTTACCGGATACCTGGTCGACAAGATCTCCTATGCGCCGGTGTTCTTGCTCGCCAGCTTTATGCCCTTGGCGGCGTGCGGCGTATTGTGGATCATGGTTCCACGGTTGTACAAACTCGCGTTGGATTGATGCGTAACGGTTGTAAGTGAGGTGTGAAGATGATTGAGAATTCGCGAAGAGCTTTTCTGCTAGCTGGAGGTGCGTCGCTCATGCTCGCCCAATCTCGTCCTAAGTTGAAGGTAGCCGTTATCGGAACCGGACATCGCGCTTGGATTCTGCTCTACGTCATGCGGCAGATTCCGGATATCGAGGTGGTCGCGCTGGCCGACCCCACCCCCAAGTTTCTCGCGCAGGGCCTCAGAATGGCCGGTGGCGAGGTTCGGACGTACCCCGATCACGAGAAACTGTTCGCCGCGGAAAAGGATCTGGACGCCGCCGTCGTCATCACTCCCGGCCTGCTGCATGCGCCCGTGGTTATCGCCGCATTCGGGCGCGGCCTCAACGTATTTTGCGAGAAGCCGATGGCCACTACCGTGGACGACGCCAACCGCATGATCGCCGCCGGCAAAAAGGCCGGCAAACTTCTGCAGGTCGATCTGCAGATGCGCTACGATCCCGTCTACGGACGGCTGCACCAACTTGTGAAAGAGGGGCGCATCGGAACGCTGCAATATGCCAGCGGCTTTTTGTATCGCAACGATTGGAATCCGGAGAGTTGGAAAACGCCGGACAGGAACGGCACGCCGACGGTCTGGCGCATGCTGCGCAACTGGACCGGCTCCAGCATTATCGAAGACGGCATCCACGAGCTCGATGTGCTCAACTGGACCATCGACAGCCGGGCCGATCGCGTCTACGCCACCGGCGGCAACAACGTGTATAAGAACCGGGAGACCATCGACCACGCCGCCATCGCCATCGACTACGCCAATGGCGTGAAGCTGGAGTTCGGCTATTCGCTGTTCGGCTTGGGCCGCGACGAGGAGATGTACCTGATCGGCACCGAAGGGGTCCTGAAAACCGACAAGGGCGCTATCGTCCTCCAGAGGAAAGGGGCTGCGCCGGAGAAGATCGAAATCCACGATTTCGAACAGCGCACCGGGGGCAACCCGGCGGGCGCGCCCGAAAATCCCTCGAACCTGCGCAGCCTGGCGTCGTTCGTTGAGGCGTTGCAGAAGCAGCAGACTCCGATGAACACCGGAGAAGTCGGCAAGGAAGCGATCAAAATCGGACTGCTGGCGCAGAAGAGCATCGACGAAGGCCGTCCGGTAACCTTGAAAGATCTGCCGTCCTAGAAATTCTCGCGGAATAATTCGCCCGGCAGATCGAAACTCGCCGCAGTTCGGTTCCACGCCACCTGCACTCGACCGATGTGGGATGCGGCATCTTCGCCTGGAGTAGCAATTGACAAGCCAAGAGCGCGTATATACGACCCTGAACCACAAAGAGCCCGACCGCGTGCCGATCGATTTCGGCGGCACCAACGTGACCGGCATGCATGTGAGCTGCGTCGCCGCGCTGCGCGAGCACTATGGGCTCGAACGCCACCCGGTGACAGTGCATGAGCCGCACCAGATGCTGGGGTGGATTGAAAACGATCTGAAAGACGCGCTTGGCATCGACGTGCAGGCGATGTTTCCGCGCGCGACGTTGTTCGGGTTCGCCAACGAGAACTGGAAGCCGTGGCGCATGCCGGACGGTCTGGAAGTGTTGGTTCCCGGCAATTTCCAAACCTCGATTGGCGAGGACGGCGCCATTCTGGTTTACCCGGATGGCGATACCAGCGTCCCGCCGAGCGGGCGCATGCCCAGCAACGGATATTTTTTCGATGCGATTGTCCGGCAGCCGCCGCTCGACGAAGATCATCTCAATCCGGAAGACAATCTGGAAGAGTTTCAGCCTGTGTCGAACGGCGATGTGAGTCACTTCGCGAAGGCGACCGCGGACGCGGCCGCCACTGGCCGCGCCGTGACCGCCGGGGTTCGCGGCACAGCGTTCGGTGATGTCGCCCTGGTACCCGCGCCATGGCTCAAGCATCCCAAAGGCATTCGGGATATCACCGAGTGGTATGTCTCGACCCGCAGCCGCCGGAGTTATATCCACGCGATTTTCGACAAACAGTGCGATATCGCCATCGAGAACCTCGGCCGCATCGCACCCGTGGTGGACGGAAACCTGGACGTTTTGTTCACATGCGGCGCCGATTTCGGCACGCAGACATCGAGCTTCTGCTCCGTGCCTACGTTCCGCGAATTGTGGTTCCCATATTACAAGCGCCTGAACGATTGGATCCATCGCCATACCGGCTGGAAGGTTCTCAAGCATTCCTGCGGGTCTGTGGCGCGCTTCTATGACTCGTTTAGCGAGGCGGGCATCGATGCCATTAATCCCGTGCAATGCTCCGCCGCCGGAATGGATCCAAAGGAGTTGAAAACCAAATACGGCGATCGCCTGGTGTTTTGGGGCGGAGGTGTGGATACGCAAAACACGCTGCCGTTCGCCACCCCGGCCCAAGTGCGCGAAGAGGTGCTGCAGCGATGCGAGATTTTCGCGCCCGGCGGCGGCTTCGTGTTCAATACTATTCACAATGTCCAGGCAGGGACGCCGGTGGAGAATATCGTCGCCATGCTGGACGCGGTGCATGAATTCAACGGACGGAAGTAACTTTATGACAGACCTGCACAAATTATATGACGCGGTTTTGGCCGGTGACGCAAAAACTTCGCTCGCCGTCACCGAACAGGCGCTGGCCGAGGGATTCGCACCCATGGACCTGATCACAAAGTATATGGTGCCTGCCATGGACGAGGTCGGGCGGCTGTTCGAATCGGAGGAGTATTTCGTTCCCGAACTGCTGTTGGCCGCGCGCGCGATGAAAGCGTCGCTGAATATCTTGCGGCCTCTGCTGGTAGGCAGTGGGGTGGAGCTCGCCGGGCGCGTCGTGATCGGCACGGTCAAGGGCGATCTGCACGATATCGGCAAGAATTTAGTGGCGTCCATGCTGGAGGGCGGCGGCTTTAAGGTGATCGATCTCGGCACCGACGTGCCGGCGGAGAAGTTCGTGGAAGCCGTGCGATCGAGCGGCGCGCGGATCGTCTGTCTGTCGGCCCTGCTCACCGTGACCATGCCGGCGATGAAGACAACGGTCGAGGCATTTCGCGAGGCAGGGGTGCGCCAGAACGTGCGCATCTTCGTGGGCGGCGCCCCGGTGACGCGTCACTTTGCTGAAGAGATCGGCGCCGACGGGTATGGCGAAAGCGCCAGCGCCGCTGTGTCGCTTGCGCGCTCCGTGCCGATGGCGAGGCTTTGACTATGGCGCCCGGAACGTATTCCTCGCTGAGCGTGACGTGCGCCGATGCGTTGCTGTACGGCGTCGCGCCCCGGCCCGTGGCCTGCGGATTCGACCTCGTGATCGGCGGTGGCGCCGTTTTCCCGGAAGTGAATTTTACGCTTCCTGCCATTACGATATCCCAGGCAAACTGGCCGGAGATCCTGAAGCACTACGAAGAGATGGCGACGGCAATCCTGAAGCGCGCCGTGTCGCTCCAGGTTCCCGGCATCGTGCTGGAATTTGAGCTGCTGCCGGCCATGACCGATCGGCCGGAGTGGGGCGCGGAGATCACGGCGCTGCTGCGCCGCCACCTGGAGAAGGCCCACGCTCGCCACGGCTTGAAATCGGCATTGCGGGTTACACCCACGGACATACGCGACCAGGCGAAGCCGCCGGAGCTCCGCGGCGGCCCGGCTTGGGACAGGCTGCGGCGGTCCTGCGACTTGTGCATCGCCGCCGGCGCCGACATTCTGTCGATTGAATCCGTCGGCGGCAAGGAGGTTCACGATCAGGCTCTGATGTACGGGGATGTGCGGGGATGCATCTTCGCTCTGGGCGTTCTGGCTCCTCCCGACACAGGATGGCTGTGGGATCAAATGGCAGCGTCGTGCCAAGGCACGCGCTGTGTCCCCGGCGGCGACAGCGCTTGCGGGTTCGCCAATACGGCCATGCAGCTCGCCCATCAGAAAATGTTGCCGGAAGTGCTCGCCGCCGTGATCCGCGCCGCCAGTGCGGTACGTAGTCTCGCCGCTTTCGAGCACGGCGCGGTGGGTCCATCCAAGGATTGCGCCTACGAAGGCCCGGTGATCAAGGCGATTACCGGCTGCCCCATCTCCATGGAAGGCAAATCGGCCGCTTGTGCGCACTTCAGCCCGATAGGAAACATTGCCGCCGCGGTCTGCGATCTGTGGAGCAATGAGTCTGTGCAAAACGTCCGCCTGTTGTCCGGCAACGCGCCGGAAGCTTTCGCCGAACTGCTGGCTTATGACTGCCGGCTGATGAATACCGCGGCCGCCCGCGGCGGGGCGAAGTCGATGCGAGACTGGCTGTCGGCTTCGGATGCAGACCTGAGCCCGCAGGCCGCGGTGCTCACGCCTTCCGCTACGATTCAAATCGCCAAGGCGATTGTCGAGACCTCCGGGACGCTCCGGCGGACCGTAGCCGCGGCGCAGACAGCGACGCAAATCATCCGCGGCGCCAACAAGCAAGATGGTCTCCGGCTGTCGGCAAAGGAATCCACTTGGCTCGACCGGATCGAAAGGGAACTGGCAGAGATTCCGGATGATGAAGAAGCTTTACTGGATTGGGCGCAAACCGCGTACCCTGGAGTGTTCAGACCGGAGAGCTACGGGTTAGTGAGTGTACTCGCCTAGAAGTAACCGGCCGCAGTCTTAATTGCGACACGGAGTACTAATCTAAACGATGACGTATTCAGCAACCGCTCCTTGACGGTCGCGGCTCTGACTCGCGGCTCTTTCGCAAACTCGAGCAGGTTGGCATCAGGATCGAATGTTCCAGTCAGAGCCGCGACCGTCAGGGAGCGGTTGCCCTAAGCCGCCGGCAGTCCGGCCCCAGCCGCATCCCCAGGCTGTAGATGCTGAATCGCCTGGTAGAGTGGCTTCAGACGCCGGTACATTTTCCGATAGACATTCTTGTATAACTCGTTGTAGAGCGCGTGCGTCCGCCGATCTGGGTCGAACGTTCCGCCCAGGCGGGTCATTTCGCTTACCGCGGTCGCAAAGTCGGGGTGCAGCCCGAGCCCCACGGCCGTGTCGATCGCGGCGCCCAGTCCGGACGCTTCGTACAGGTGCGGCCGTGAAGCCGGTAGGCCGAAGACATCCGCGGTCAACTGCATCGCCGCGTCGCTCTGGCTGCCGCCGCCCGCCACACGCAGCTCCGCGATCGGCATGCCGCCGCGCCGCGCGATCCGTTCCGACCCTTCCCGCAAGGCATAGGCTATTCCTTCCAGTATCGACCGATACACGTGGGCGCGCGTGTGTACATCGCTGAACCCGATGATGGCGCCCCTCGCCTCGGGCCCCGGCACCCTGACTCCCGGCGTCCAGTAAGGCTGGAGGAACAATCCGTCGCAACCCGGTTTTACAGAGCGCACCAGTTCGTCGAACAACTGCTCGGGCGTGACACCGCGCTCGGCGGCGAGTTGTTGTTCGCGCAACCCGAACTCTTGTTTGAACCAGCTCACCATCCAGTAACCTCTGGATACCCTGACCTCCAGGTTATAGGCATCGGGCACCGCCGATGGGTAAGGCGGAATCAATGGGATCACCTCGAGATACCGGCGGTGGGTGACATTGATCGTGGCCGTAGTCCCGTAGCTTAAACATCCGATTTCGGGACCGAGCGCTCCGGCCCCAATCGCCTCGCAAGCCTTATCAGCGGCGGCGGCAATGACGGGCAAACCAGCGGGGATGCCGGTAGCCTCGGCCGCCACGCGCGTGATTTCGCCGAGGGGTTGGGCCGGAGGGACGAGATCGGGAAGCCGGGACCGGTTCAAAGACAGCGCCTGCCATTTCCAATCGCGGTCCTCCGCCCATCGCTTCCGTTTGTAGTCGAACGGCAGATAGCCGACCTGGCAGCCGGTCGAGTCGGAATAAGTGCCGGTCAGCCGGTAAGTCAGATAGCCGGAAAGCAACAGGTACTTATAAGTTCGCTTCCAAATGTCCGGCTGGTAAGTGCGAATCCAGTTGCTCTCGGCTTCCGCGCGCAAGTAGGCCACGGTCGATGTCACGCCAGTCAACCGGAACAAGAACCCCCATCGCCCGCCCACACGCGGCAATCCTTCCGTTTGCCGCTGATCCAGCCACAGGATGGCGGGTCGCAGCGGTTTTCCGCCCGCATCGAGGTTGATCATCGTACCTCTCTGCGTGGTGAGACCGACGCCCGCAATCGCATCTCGCGAGACGCCAGGCAGGGACCACAATTGCCGGCACGCCGTGCACACCGCTTGCCAGTACACTTCCGGATCTTGCTCGGCCAGGCCCGGCGCGACCGAAAAGTACGGCTGCATAGGCGCCCGGCCCTTGGCGATCAGGTTCCCTTTCGGATCGAAGATGAGCGCGCGGACGCTCTGGGTGCCGTTGTCGATCGCCAGCAGATGGTCGCGAGACATCACCGGCCACCGAGACAGTAACACTGTTGCCGCAAGCGCCAGTAAATATCCCATTCCGCCTGCCAGCGTGCGTCATCCCAGCCGAGCTCCGGTTGAACGACGGCCCGGATCTGATTCGCCAAGGGCAGTCCGCCCTGCGGAGCCAGAATGCCCAATCGTACGCGCCGCAGTAATAAATCGTCCAGATGCACGACGCCTTCGGCCCGGGCTGCCCAACGTAACTCCGCCCACAGCGCGGGCGTCGCTCCGATCGTTGTCAATTCGCCGTCGCGCGCTGCCGCGACTAACTCGCCCGCTTCCACTCCGTAGCGTCCGGCGAGGCGTGTCCGAGTGACCGGATCGAGACCGCCCAAAATCTCCGCGGCGGCGGAATCCAGCACGCGTTCGCCCCGGCGGAACTTGGTTCCGCCGGGGAGCCTCCTCCGTACCGAACGCAAGGCTTCGACCGCCATGACACGGAACGTCGTTAGCTTGCCTCCCGTGACGGTGAGCAAACCGGATTCATCCCACAATACAAACTCACGCGACTCTTTCGACGGGTCCGCCTGTCCTGAGTCGACCACTGGACGGACCCCCGACATCGTCGACTGGACGTCGCTCTCGGTCAGGTCCAGCGGCTTGAATGCATAGGTTGCCGCCTGCATCAGGTAAGCCACTTCGCGCGAGCTGAGTTGCGGGTCTCTCGGAACGTCGGGTCCCTGATCGACGTCGGTCGTGCCCAGAAGCGTGACGCCTTCCCAGGGGTATGCGAACACGGGGCGGGCGTCGGCGGGGTGCAAGAAACTAATCCACTGGGTCAGCGGGAGTCTCTCCCGCGGAAAGAAGAGATGGCTGCCGCGCAGCGGACGCAGCCGCGGCTTCGCGTCCAGGTGTGCCCGCAGCGTGTCGGCCCAAGCACCGGTGGCGCTGATTACCACGGGCGCCAAAACCTCAGTTTCCCGGCCACGGATTTTGTCGCGGAGCTGAACGCCGCAGACTCGGCCGGCGCGGTCGCGAACCAGACCCTCGACGGGGGCGTAGCTCAGCGCCGTGCCGCCCGCGCGGACCGCCTCCCGAATCACCCGCAACACCAAGCGCGCGTCGTCCGTCCACGCATCGAAGAAGCCGTAGCCGCCAACCATCCCGTCGGCGTTGATCGAGGGACAGAGATCTTTGACGCGGGCCGGCGGGTAATGCCGGTGACGCCATCGCAACGCCAGCAGGTCGTACACCGTCAAAGCCGCGCTCACGACCCAGGCCGGCATCCGGTCGCCCGCATAGCTGGCAATGATGCTCTCGAGCGGCTCGATCAGTCCGCCACCCTCGGCGAGGAGGCATTCGCGCTCGCGTACCGACTCCATCGTGAGTTTGATATTCAAACTACTGAGGTAGCGCAACCCGCCGTGGACCATCTTGCTCGAACGGCTGGAAGTGCCCGAGGCGAAGTCATCGGCTTCGACCAGCAGCGCCCGAAGCCCTGCCCTGGCCGATTCCCGGAGGATGCCCGCGCCAGTGATACCACCGCCCACGACGATCAGGTCCCATGGCCCTCTTATGCCGCTCCAGACGCTTTCCCGCCAGCCGGTGGTCCACATCTCAGTCGATCAACTTTCCGGGATTCATCATGCGATCGGGATCGAGCGCCGCGCGGACGGCTTCGATCATCCGCACCCCGATCACGCCTTTCTCGGCCTTCAGGTATGGCGCGTGGTCCATGCCGACACCATGCTGATGGCTGATCGTTCCGCCTTGCGCCACCACCACATTGCTCGCCGCGCTCTTCACCGCGCGCCATTCCTCCAGAGTCTGCTGGGGGTCGGGTGAGAGCGGCCAAAGATAAGTGACATAGATGCTCGCTCCGTCGGTGTAAACGTGAGACAGGTGGGCAAAGACCAGCACTCGTCGGTTCAACGCCTCGAATGCCTGGCGAATGGCGCCCTTGATTGCAAGTGCAGTCGGCGCCACCTTCGACCACCGCACCGCAGTCTCCAGAGTGTCGATGGCGTAGCCCGCATCCCATAGCGTGTTGCGCAGATACGGGGCGCGAAAGCGATTCTTTTGCCAGGTCTTTCCGATCGTAGGGATGGCCACCGTTCCGCCGTGCCGGCGCGCAATCGCCGTGGCGGCGCGATAGGCGAACTTCGCGCCCGCCCGATCGCCGGTGACACCAAGAATGAGCAGGCTCCGATCACCGCGGTACCCTAATGCGTTGAGACCGCGATTCGCCCAACCGATCAGGCGGTCTTTACCCGACAGATGCAGCGTCGTCTCCGTTTCCTGGGCATCGCTCAGACGCAGCATGGAAACGGGTATCCCGGCCTGCGCAATTTCGCGAACGGCATCCGCGCCGGATAACCAGTCGTGGAAGAAAATCCCGTGGAATGTCTCCACTTCAGGCAGCTCCCGCACGCGCACGGTCGCGCTGGTCAAGATGCCAAAGCGGCCTTCCGATCCTAGAATCATCTGACGCAGGTCGGGGCCCGCCGCACTCGCCGGTAGCGCGGGCAAGTCAAGCGGGCCGGCCGGCGTTTCGATGTGCCCACCCGCGAATAAGTCCTCAATGCGGCCGTAGTGGTACGATTGCTGGCCGCTCGAACGAGTCACTACCCAGCCCCCAAGAGTCGATAACTCCCACGACTGGGGATAGTGACCCAAGGTGTACCCGTGCCGCACTAACTGGCTTTCCAGAGCAGGCCCATTGACACCCGCTCCGAACGTGGCAAGCCGGCTGGTCTCATCTAGTGTGACCAGTTGGTTCAATCGGCTGAGACAGGCGGTCAACACCGGTGCGTCTTCCGTGCGCGGGCTGATGTGTCCCACCACGCTGGTGCCGCCACCGAATGGGATTATTCGAGCTCCCGAGTTACGAGCGTAGGTAAACAGTGTTTGCACGTCCTCGGCGGACGACGGATAGGCCACCCCATCGGGAAATGAGTCGATGCACCCCGACCGCATCGCCACCCAGTCCGGCAGACTCTGGCCACGCGCGTGGCACAGCCGTTCGGCCGCATCGGTAGAAACGGTGTCGGCCGGAGCGAGCCGCGAATTGCCGATCGCGGCAACTACCCGGTCGAACGGCGCATCCGCGGCCGGATGGCCTGGGCCGATTACACTCTCGAGGTATCGGACGATCGATGGCGGAAGGGCGAAGCTGACCGCTTCGTCCCCCCATCCGTTCCAGCGTCGCATCTAATGGCCTTCCCGTGGGGGAGTCACCGCGAGTCGCATTACGGTGGACAGTATATCATATATTACGTTGGTTTTATCCGTAAGAATTGGCCCCTATGGATTGGTCCCCTTCCCTCCTCCTCCGCGAAAACCGTGCACATGGTAGGGAACGTAATACCGCGGGTCGCCGGCGCGTCTCACGATGTCGAAACCGGCGTCTTTCAAGAATCGGCAAACCAACTCGAGCGTCCGGAACTGTTCCCCCTCGCCGCGATCCGCGCGGAAATCGTGCGCCGCAATGCAGACGAACCGTGTCCGCGCGAGCGTGGCCCGGCAGCCCGGCAGAGCCAGCCGCTCGGCTCCCTCGATGTTCATTTTGAGAAAGTCGATCCGCTCCACCTGGCCGGCTAGCACTTCGTCGCACGGCAGACCCTGGACCGGGTAACTGGTGGGGCTAGGCTCGCCGCCGCGCACATAGTTCGACTCCCAGACTGGCAGCGTCTCGATCTGCAACTGACCCGGTTCGTCCGTGCAGGCGTAATTCAAGGGCGTCACATGCGCCAGCCGGTTCAGGGAACAAAACTTTTCCAGCACGCGGAAGGAGACCGGATGCGGTTCGATGGCGAAGACCCGGCCCTCGGCGCCCACCGCTTTGGCGAACGCGAACACGTCCTCACCCCGGCCCGCGCCGATGTCCACAATCGCGTCGCCCGGCCGGGGCTTATAGAGATGAAACCAATAATCCTCGGCATCGCGAAGGTATTTTTCCGCCAATCCCGCCCAGCGTTGCCAGTTCGGCGCCGCCGCGCGGAACAGGTCGGGATCGGGGAACCAGACTTCGCCCACGCGGCGGATCCACATACCGTCCCACAGAATTTCGATGTCGGCGCCCGGCAACGCCTCGCGCGCCAATCGAGTGGCGCGGCGGGAAAGTTCAGCCCTTCCGTCGGGCGAATCCAGTTCCCGGACCTGCGCTTCGGTCAGCCACATAACCTATCGCACTAATCCCACCAGCCCGGCCGCGAACAGCCGGTCGTCTACCCGGGCCAGGCGGCCCACCGCGCGCGGCTCGACCAGCGCCGTATGCGGGATGGTCGTCAGGTATTCCGGTATCGCCCACACGTCTTCCTCGGTCGTCATCCAGGGAATGGAATCGAACCGGCGCAGGTTCACCGGGCGGGAATATCGGCGCAGCGTCTTTTCCCGGCGCGGATTGTAATAGTGCTCGAAATACGACATCGCCAGCTCGCGCAACCCCCGATAAACCGGCTCCCGGTACCGCAGCCCGGAATAATTCGACTTGGCGATGGCGCCCCAGCAGCCGTCGCGGCGAAAAACGGCCAGCACATGATCGTCGTCCCGCACGGCTTCCAGATCGAGCAGCAGCGGCGGATAGCCGAGCATGCGCAGCGCCGCCGCCCCAAATAGTGCGCCTTCCATGCAGTGCGCCTGCCGCTCGCGCAACACCCGCCGCGGCGAGCCGCAGGTGGGCCCGCGCGTTTCTTTGTTGTAGTTCACCTCGTGATCCAGGAAGTGCTGGATTTTTTCCGGCGTGTTGAGTCGGCGGAAGACGGCGCGCTCAGCGGCAAGAAACCGATCGCGGGGCATTGCGGTTAGGGTAACGTGATTCCGCCGCGCGCGGAGGGAAATCCCCCACTCTGAATGCCGCCGGCGGGCTGATATCCTGAAACCGACCATGGTATTCGAAAACACCAAACGGCTGTTGCGATTGTGGTGGCGGCCGGTGGCGGCGATGAGCGGAATTCTGGACCGGGGCAGCCTGCTTTTCGCAAGCCTGGCCGTGCTGGCGGTCTCGCTGGTGTTCGAAAGCACGGTGCCGCCGCCGGTTCCCCAACCCCCCGCGGCGGTTACCCAGTTGGGGCCGGAGCAGGGCGAAGCTGTACCCATCGTACAGGCGCGTTGGTCGTTCAGCTTCTACTCGCCGCTGCTGGTTCTGGCGGCGATTTACGTTCCCGCCACGCTGGCGGTGGCCTGTTTGATCGGCCGGCTGGGAGGGCTGGGCATGGTCTTTCAGCGCGACTACTCGCCGCTGCTCACCTGTACGGCGATGGCATGGACGGCGGCGCAGATCCCGGTGGTGCTGGCGGGCTGGGTAGCGCCGTTCCCCGTGCTGGGAGCGGTTGCCGGCTTGGCGTATCTCTACTTCGCGGTGCTGATGTTCTTCGCCATCCGAACCGTGTTCGGGGTGGAAAACGGTGTCGCGGCCGCCGCGGTTTCGCTCTCGTGGGTTCCGGTGGCCGCGGCTTTCTTGTTTTGGGGACCGATTCGATTCCTCTTCGGCTGGCTGGCGTCCCCATTCTTCCTCTTCTTCGCGTTTTATTACCTGCGCGGCGAATTCGCCAACGTGGGCGCGGGTCTGCGCAGCCGGCAGAACTTTCGCCGCATGCTGGAAGCGGCGGCCATCAATCCGCACGATGCCGAAGCCCAGTACCAGCTCGGCTTGATCTACCGCGAACGGCGCCAAACCACCGAAGCCATCGAGCGATTCCGGAACGCCGTGGCCATCGACCCATCCGAAACCGACGCCCATTTTCAATTGGGCCGCATCGCCCGAGAGCAGGGGCGGCTCAAGGATGCGCTCACCCACTTCCAGACGGTTGTGGATCAGGATGAAAACCACAGCCAGGGCGAGATCCTGCGCGAGCTGGGCGCGGTCTATCTGGCCAACCGGCAATACCGCGAGGCGCGCCATGAGCTCGCCGTGTACGTGGAGCGGCATGCCTACGATACGGAGGGACTTTTCTACTACGGGCAGGCGCTCGAAGGACTTGGAGAAACCAGCGCGGCGCGCGAAATGTATGCGCGAGCCGTGGAATCCGCCCGCATGGCGCCGCGGTATCGGCGGCGGTTCATCGCCAGATGGAGCCGGCTGGCGCAGAAGCAGTTGCGCAAGCTAGGGTAGGTTCTAAGGTAGGTCAGATAAATCTGGCCACTTGGAGCGCTTTGCCGCACGAAATCTATGCATTTCTCCGATTTTTCGAAAGATATCACGGAAATAGCGACCAAAGACACCCATAGTAGGGCGGACCCCCTGGTCCGCAGCCGGCCCCCTGGCCGGCTCTTCGCCGACATATGAATACTGTATTTTTGGGAAGAACTGGGCGTCCCGCTCGGACCAGTGGGTCCGCTCCCACCAGTTGCGCCGCGCCCGCTTTTGCCCACGCACAATCCCGCGCAACTCGATATTTATCCCTATTATTTCCCTTGACAAACGAGAATTGTTGATATAAGACTTGTCTTATATAATACCTAATTAATATGAGGCAGAGGAGTAGTCGCCGCCTTACGGACATGGAGCGAAGGAATGCGTCGCCCGTGTCTTCCGCCGCCGGCGTTGACCTGAAGTTATCACCTGCTCTCGTTCTTGAAAGAACGCCGCGATGAACAAGCCAGAAGTCGAAATGGACGTTGTGGACGTCCTCGTGGTCAGTCCGCTCGAAGACGACCATGAAACGCTGAAGTGGATCTTCGAATGTCCCGCCTGGGACATCTACTCGGACTGCCGATGGCGTCTGCAACGGAGTGAAACGATCGATTCCGCGTTAGCCACACTCCAGCGGAGCCGAATTCCCATCCTGATCTCGGAGCACCGTTTGCCGTCGGGAACATGGATCGATATGCTCGATCGGCTGGACCTGTTGCCCGAGCCTCCGTGCATGATCGTTTGCTCCCGGTCGGCGGACGCCCCGCTGTGGGCCGAAGTTCTGAATCGGGGGGCGTTCGACCTGGTGGCCAAGCCCTTTGACGCCATGGAAGTGGTCCGCGCCGTGACTTGGGCCTGGCTGCATTGGCAGGACCGGCACGCGAAGTTCGCCGCGCCCGGCATGGCGATGAGCGTGCCGGCTGAAAGCAAGGTCGCTTAGCTGTGGCGCGCGGCGGCTGTCGTCGATCCGCGTGAGGCGCACGAGGCCGATGGCGTGCCCCATCGTTCCAACGCACCGGTGGCGTTGGCGCGCTCGTAATTTCGTACGTACGCGGCCATCATGCGGTCGGTGACGGTGGTATGGTCCTGCAGCCATCCTTCCAGGAATTCCAAAAGCAGCTCCGCGGCCTCCGCTTCGCCGCTTGCTACCAGAGGCGCGAGCAGCTTTAACCGCTTTCGGGCGGTATTGTGCTGCTGCCTGTGCCAAGCGTAGGAGGGATACTTGACCGACTGCATCAGCCACTCTTCATGCGAGAAGTGATCCTCCGCGTGAGCGGCCAGAGCGTCCAGACGCCCCTTTACTTCGGCCGCGGCCTGCGCGGCGATGGCCTGTTGCATTTCATCGGCAATCCGAAACAGGTCGCGATGCTCCGCATCCACCTGCGGCAGGAAAACCTCGTTGTTCTCGCTCCACCTGAAATTCCGCATATTTGCACTTTAGCGTATTTTCGGACTTTTAGAGCCGATTTTCGTGGCGCGGGCCGTCAGGTCTGCTGAGCCGAGTCCCCTCTCGGCTTTTTTTGCGTGTATCCTGATCCTCAGGAGAATTCTCGAAATGTGCCAGCACGCTGTCTCGCGACGCGGCTTCTTTGCGCGCATGGCCCTCGGTTCGGTGGCGGGAGCTTCGATTCTGGAACTGGCCCGCCGCCGCGCCGCCTGGGCGCAGGCCATGGCCCCTGGCGCCGCCACGGGCCTGTTTGACATTCAGAACGTCGCCGAGGGCGTCTACTTCGCCTTCGCCCGGCCGCAGGCGGTGACCAATTGCAATGCCGCTATCTTTGTGAACTCGGCCGACGTGTTGGTGGTGGACGCCCATTCGAAGCCCTCGGCGGCAGCGGCCCTGATCGCGCAGATCAAGCAACAGATCACGGCCAAGCCCGTGCGCTATCTGGTGGACACGCATTTCCACTGGGATCACACCCAAGGAAATGCCGGCTATCGCGACGCATTCGGCAAAGGTCTCAAGATCATTGCGAGCGACGCCACCGAGAAGCTGCAGGCGGAGTACTCCGCGGCCCGCTTGCGGGAATCGCTCGATCCGCACGGCCATCCGTTTTCCGGCCAGCCGCATGTCCCGGTGCTGCTCGAAGCGGCGCGCCAGCAGTTGAGCGCGGCCAGCTCGCCGGAGCAGAAAGCCGCCATCGCGGAGCGCATCCGGCAACTGGAGGCCTTCGCGCGCGAGATGCAGAATTTCACCCCCGTGCTGCCCACCGTCACTTTCGGCAAGACGTACGTGATTCGGGACAAGGCGCACGACCTGCACGTGGAGTTTCACGGGCGCGCCCATACGGCCGGCGACGTCGTAGTGTTTTGCCCGCAGAAGCGCGTGGTGGCAACCGGCGACATGATCCTGGGTTCGCTGCCGTTTCTAGGCGACAGCTTCCCCAAGGAATGGCCGAACACCATCGATTCGGTGGCCAAGCTCGCTTTCGACCACGTGGCCGGCGGACATGGCGCGCTGCAGCACGGGCGCCAACTCATGACGGGCCAGCGCAACTACATCGAGGAGCTGGCAATGAGGGTCGAGGCCGGCAAGCAGGCCGGGCAGTCGCTGCGCGAGATCCAACAGAGCATGCCGGTAGCTTCCATCCAAGCGCTTGCCGCCGATCGTTACGGCACCACGATGCGCTCCGGCCGCGACGACGACGCTATGCAGGCAGCCGTAAACACCAATATCGAGCACGTGTTCAACCGCCTGGGACAAAGCTGATTGCCTATGCGGTGCGCCCGCCTCCTTTTTCTTATCTCCATCTGCGCCGTGTTGCCTGCCCAGGACTACGATCTCGGCGCGCTGAAATGGCGAAACATCGGACCGAATCGCGGCGGGCGGTCGCAGGCCATTGCCGGCAGCGCCGCGCGGCCGCTCGAGTATTATTTCGGCGCGACCGGCGGCGGATTGTGGAAGACCGCCAACGGCGGTGTGGCGTGGGCTCCGGTCACCGACGGCCAGATCGCCAGCTCGTCGGTGGGCGCGGTCGCGGTGTCCGAATCGAATCCGGACATCGTCTATCTCGGAATGGGAGAGACCGAGCTGCGCGGCAGCATCATGCAAGGCGACGGCGTCTACAAATCCGTGGATGCGGGCAAGACGTGGACGCATATCGGCCTCGACGATTCCCAAGCCATCGCGCGCATTCGCATCGATCCCGCCAATCCGAATCTGGTGTACGTGGCCGCCCTGGGGCACCCATACGGCGCGAACCCGGAGCGCGGCGTGTTTCGATCCAGCGACGGCGGCGCCTCCTGGAAGCGCGTCTTGTTCCGCGACAACCACGCCGGCGCGGGGGATTTATCCATGGACCCCAACCATCCGCGCGTGCTGTTTGCCTCGCTCTGGGAAGCTTACCGAACGCCGTGGATGCTATCGAGCGGCGGCCCGTCCAGCGGACTGTTCAAATCGATCGATGGCGGCGACACCTGGACCGAGATCACCCGCAATCCCGGCATGCCGAGGGGCATCGTCGGAAAAATCACCGTCGCCGTTTCGCCAGCCGATTCGAATCGCGTTTACGCCATCGTGGAAGCCGACGACGGCGGCCTCTTTCAATCGAGCGATGCCGGCGCAACCTGGACGCTGGTGAACGACGACCGCAGCATCCGCCAACGGGCATTCTATTTCTCGCGCATCGCCGCCGACCCCAAGCGCCGCGACACGGTCTACGCCATGAATGTCGAGATCTATCGCTCCGATGACGGCGGCAAGACCCTGCACCTGATGCACACGCCGCACGCCGACCATCACGATTTGTGGATCGCGCCCAACGATCCGCGGCGCATCGCCTCGAGCGACGACGGCGGGGGATCGGTTTCCACCGATGGCGGACAAACCTGGACGCTCGAAAGCTATCCAACCGCGCAGTTGTACCACGTCGCCACCACCGCCGAATTTCCGTACCACGTTTGCGGCGCGCAGCAGGATAGCGGCTCGGTCTGCGTGCCCAGCGACCGCGCGCTTAATCTGCGCGATCCCGAAGCGCCCGCCGGCAATTGGATGTACCAGGCAGCGGGCGGCGAGGCGGGCTACGTGGCCCCCGACCCGAAAGACCCCAACATCTTTTATGGCGGCGACCAGGCCGGTATCGTTGCGCGCTACGACCGCCGCACCGGCGCGACGCGATCGATCACCGTCTATCCGCTGTTTTTTTCGGGCATGTCCGCTGGCGTGCTGAAAGAACGTTGGCAGTGGACCTTCCCCATCGTGTTCTCTCCCGTCGATCCCAACATTCTATATACCTCGTCGCAGCATCTCTTCAAAACCACTTCGCAGGGCCAGCGCTGGGAGACCATCAGCCCCGACCTCACCCGCAACGATCCTAAAACCCTGGGCGATTCCGGCGGGCCCATCACCAAAGACCAGAACGGCCCGGAAATCTACGGCACCATCTTTTCCATCGCTCCCTCGCGCCACGAAGCCGGCACCATCTGGACCGGCTCCGACGACGGGCTCGTCTATCTGACCCGCGACGGCGGAAAACACTGGACCGACGTCACCCCGCCGGGGATGGGCGAGTTCAACCGGGTCAGCATGATCGAGGCATCGCCTACCGATCCCGCCGCGGCCTACGTCGCCGCCAAGCGCTATCAGATGGACGATCGCACGCCCTACATCTTCAAAACTCACGACTATGGCAAGACATGGACCAAAATCGTCGCGGGCATTCGCGCCGGCGATTTCGCCCAAGCCGTGCGCGAAGATCCGCACCGCGCGGGGCTCTTGTACGCCGGAACGGAACATGGCATTTATGTTTCGTTCGACGACGGGGCGCACTGGCGCTCGCTTTCGTTGAACTTGCCGGATACCCAGGTCTCGGATCTGGTGGTGGAAGAAGACGACCTGGTGATCGCGACCCACGGGCGCTCCTTCTGGATTCTCGACGATATCGCGCCGTTGCGGCAGTTCTCGCCTGAAATCACCGAGCGCCCGGCGCATTTATTCGAGCCGCGGCCGGCAGTGCGGTCCGTTACCACTGCGATCGTCGACTACTACCTGGCGCGCCCGGCGGAGAACGTGACGCTTGCGATTCTCGACGCCAACGGCCAATTGGTTCGCGAGTTCCATAACCAGAAGAGCCGCGCCGGCTTGAATCGATTCGTCTGGGATCTGCGCTATCCCGGCGCAGTCACGTTTCCGGGAATCGTGCTGCGTGGCGCGCGCCCCGGCCAGGGGCCGGCCGCGCCCCCCGGCAAATACTCGGTTCGGCTCGCGGCCAATGGCGTCACCGAAACCAAGCCGCTCCCGATTCGCCGCGATCCCCGCGTCGCCGATGTTACCGATGCCGATTTAGAGGCGCAGTTCCGCCTGGCTATCGCGATTCGTGACGAAACTTCGCGCGCGCACGGCGCCATCATTCAGATTCGATCGATCGAACCACAATTGACGGAGCGCGCCCAGGCCGCGAGCGACACCGAAACCACGCGCCTTGCCGCGCAAATTAAATCGAAACTCGACGAGATCGAGCAGGATCTCTACCAGACCCGCAACCGCAGCCCGCGCGACACCCTGAACTATCCCATCAAGCTCAATAACCAGCTCGCCGTCTTGCAAACCGAAGTGGATACGGGTGACAACAAGCCGACCGATCAGGATTTCGCCGTGTTCGAGGAGCTAAAGGCGCATCTGAACCAGGTCCTCGGCCGATACCGAACGGTTCTCGATAACGATCTCGCCCGATTCAATCAGCGCATGCAGTCGCACAAGCTCGAACCGGTCAAGTAGGGCAGACCCCCGGTCCGCGCGGGACGCCCCCGTCCCGCACTTCTCCCCAATATTCGACTCCCCGACACCGGCGAGGGGAGATGGGGACAGTGCTGGAGGATGGGACCAGAATGCACAACTTCAAATCTGCACAACGATGCACAAAAACCCGAATCCTACCGCCGTCCCAAACCCAAAATCGGCCGCAACCACCCCTGCCCCTGCGGCAGCGGCCACAAATACAAGCGCTGCTGCCTGGGCAAATCCCACGCCGCCGCTGCCTGACGCGGTCCGTAGCGCCGGCGATCTTGTCGCCGGTGTCTTTGCGCTTAGGCTCAGACCATATTTTGCGCGGCCATTTGCACAATTTCGGCGCCGATGGCGAGAGAAGCGGTGGCGGCGGGGCTGGGAGCGTTCAGCACATGCAGGGCTTTGGGGCGGGCGATCAACTGGAAATCCTGGATGATTTCTCCTTGCGGCGAGAGGGCCTGGGCGCGAACCCCGGAACCGCCCTCGGCCAGGTCGCCGGTTTGGATTTCGGGCACCAGACGGCGCAGCGATTCGCAGAAGATGCGGCGGCTGAAGGAGCGCCGCAATTCATACCAGGACATGGCGGGGTAGCGGAGCAGAAAGCGCCAGAAACCGCCGTAAGTTAGGACATCGAACAAATCGCCTGGGCGGAAATCGGTCTTGCGGTATCCTTCGCGCGAGGTGGCCAGCACGGCGTTCGGCCCGGCCTCGATCCCGCCGTGGATCAAGCGGGTGAAGTGCACGCCCAGAAACGGGAATTGCGGATCGGGCACGGGATATATAAGATGACGCACCAGGAATTGGCGCTCGGGACGAAGCTTGAAGTATTCGCCGCGGAAGGGCACGATGCGCACCTCGCGGCGTTCGCCGGCAAGCGCCGCCACGCGGTCCGAATAAAGGCCGGCGCAGTTGATCAGGAAACCCGCCTGAAAATCGCCGGCCGGAGTGTGCGCCGTCCATTGGTTGCCGCCATAGCGCAGGTTGGTGACGCGCGCGCCGGTCTGGACGCGGACACCGCTGGCCGAGAGTTTTTCCACCAGCTTGGCGCAGACTTGCGCGTAGTCCACGATGCCTTCCTGAGGCACGCGCAGGGCGGCCACACCGCCGGCGTGCGGTTCGATTTCGCGCATCTCCTCGGGCGCCAGCCGGCGCAGCCCCTCCAGGCCATTGGCGGTTCCGCGCGCTTCGAGATCGCGCAGGCGCGGGACCTCGCTTTCATCCGCCGCTACCACCAGCTTGCCGCAGATTTCGTGCGCGATGCCGTTCTCCTGGCAGAAGGCTACCATTTGGCGGATGCCGCTCACCGCCAGGCGCGCCTTCACCGAGCCGGGCTTGTAATATAGGCCGCTATGCAGCACGCCGCTGTTATGACCGGTCTGGCCCCGGCCGACGCCGGGCTCCTTTTCGAGCAGGGTGACGGCGGCATCGGGAAACCGCTGTTTGAACCGGTAGGCCGTGGCAAGACCTACGATTCCGCCGCCAACGATCAGTACGCTATTCACTTAGTCTGGGTCCTCAAAGTGGGACAGACCTCCTAGCCTGTCATTACAGCCGCCGGCAGATCGCCGTGGGGCGCCACGGGAGACGAAAACGCCCGCATTGGGGTTAAGGCGAAAATCGCAGTTCGATTTTGCAACCCGTGATCACCTCGCCGAAGGCCACTGAAACTATCCTACACGTCTGCCATGGTTGTGGAAACGGTCCCATGTGAGGCCGTTGCGCCGCCCGCCGTCATGATGGCCCCGAAGGACGCCGCTGGCCCGCAAGGACAGATACACCCGCGGACACTGCGCGAGTATCGCGGGAGGTTTCCGGCCGGGCGCTGGCGGCTGGCGCTTACGTGGGTCGGGTCTTAGTGGACCACGCCCAGGGACGGTCGGCCAGGCCCGCTGGAAGTAACGCGGCTAATTTCAGTTGCTTGCGTGAATCGTCAAACATAAGGTGAAGTATGTTGTACGATCTGGCGGGAGGTGGTAGGCTCGGGGGCATGGGCACGGGAGAGATTGTTTATAACTCTGTAATCGCGGCGGCGACATGCGCCGCCGCAGTTGCTGCTTGGCGAGCTGCCAGAGCCGCTAGTTCGCAAGTTGAACTACAACGCCCACGGCCGGTTGTCATAGTCGAAGGAAATTGGAACGTTGAGAATGCCCTCAATGTCGAGCCGCGTGGTTTCCTGCTTCGAAACGTCGGATCGAGCCCGGCATTTGATGTCGAGGTGTCAGGCATCGAGGGGCCGTTTCTTCAGCAGGTGCAGTACCGGGAGCGCCTGACCACTGATCGCATATTTGTCTTGACCGAAGGAAAAGGGCCGCTGGAGGCGGCCCACCATCGGCACGTGCCCGGCGACGTACTTGATCATCAGGCCGCGCTTAAATTTGTGCAGAACGCTAGTCAGACATTCCCACCCCAAGGTGACCACAAGATGGAATTCTTCGTCGGATATTCGGCACTAGATGGCAGACGATTTAGGACGGAATGCCTGATTTGCTTCAACTTAGGATTTCCCAACTCGCGGGCGGAGGTTGTGCCGGCTTCCAGCTGGCTAGGTAAAGAGACTCATTAGCGGGGCAGCGGAGGTGTGGAACTTATGCTGAGGAACGGTAAACGGACGGCTGTTTGCGCTATGGCGTTGATCGGACTCGCCGCGACGGCACCACCTGCATTGCACGCCCAGCAGGCGCGGGCTCCCGATAGCCGAACAGAATTATGTCTGGATGGCTTTTGCATTGGGCAGAGTATTAAGGATGCGCGCTTCGACGCAGTGGACTGGATAGTTCCCCACGACAACTTCACTCAGGTACCCTGTAACGGTGTTGGCTGCGCCCCTCAAATCGCCTTTCGCGGGTACGCCAACGCGTATCAGGACGCTCTTGCCGAGGCGGTAAGCTGGGTTTACGGATTGGGGCGTTACAACGTCGTCAAGAAGGATAATCTTGAGGTACTGCGGCACTATAAGTATGAATGCAATCTTTCTGCGCGGGGTATGTTTGGCGAAAGACGTTTCTTCGGAGCCTATAGAAGTATTCCTAGTCACTATTTGACCGTGATCGGGTTACGCCTTATCGACGGAGAGCTGAGGGTCTATCGGATCGCCCGGCAATATCCCTATCACACTCCGGCGGAGATCGTCTCCTTGGCCAGGACTTTACGCGGACAGTATGGAGAAACTCTATTAGTATACGATTATCTGAGCTCCAACGCCTATTCCGATGTTATCGCTCAACAGAAAAACGGCTGGTTCGGCCGTAGCACCATGTTCAACCCCACCGACCTGTCGGACAATGCGGCGGAGCTGGTATTGGTTGACCCGCGCACCCGCTCTCTGCTCGAGCCATCCTCAATGCCCGAAAGCGGTGAAATTAAGCCATTGGCATTGAAGCTTCCCGCACAGTGCGGTCAGTCTCTGCCCGTTCAATAAAAACCGGCGCTCCCGACCGGCAGAATCATTCTAGTAATTTCTGGGGATCTACCGGCACTCCCGTCTGCCTTGGACCGGCCAGAGGCCCGTCCCACTTAAGGTGTCGCGCCCGTCACGATCTTCAGATTCACCGCCGGACTAGCTACTCCGCCCACCGTCACGACAATCGGTTGCGGTCCCGCGGCCAACCCCGCTGGGACGATGAAGTTGATCTGGGTGACTCCGGCCAGGCCGCTCGGAATTCCTACGAACAGCGGAGTGACCGCGATGCCGCCTACGGTGAGCGAGACCGGCTGGCGCGGCGCGGGCAAGTTCGATGGGGCGGTGATCGAAGGAGGGGTCGCCCCGGTAGCGAGCGACGGCGCCACGTCGCCATCGCCGGTGATAAACATCTCCACGGCGTCGCCCGGCGTGGCGGCGTTGTATTGTTTGCTGGAAGCGTCGTAAAACACGTTGAAGATACCCGGCGCGGCGATCGCGACCTGAATCGGAAAATAGGTTACCAGGCCGGCGTTATCGATGGCCAGAATGGCGGCGCCAAGGCCGGTTTCGTAGGGAATCTGCAAGTCGATTTGCCGCGGCGAAACGAAGTAGAGCGGCGCGCCGACTCCGTTCACCGTGGCGGAAACTCCCGCCAGGCTGAGCGGCAGGGGAAGGCCGCCGGCCGAGGCGGTGGATAGCGCCAGACCGGCGCCGTAGACCGCCACTTGCATGCCCGGAGCCACGGTAGTCGACCCGGAGGCGTTCGAGCCGACGCCGCCGATGGAGATCGCCGAAGAAGCGCCCACCGTCAATACCACCGGCACCTGGATGGACTGGGGCAAGGCGTTTTGCGCTTCCACATCCACGATGGCGTTGTATACGCCGGGGGCGAGGCCGCCCGGCGCCGCCGTGAGCGCGATCGCGCCCCCGCCGGTTCCGTTGGTTGCGCTCAATGTGAGCCACGCGGAAGCGAGATTGGCCGGCAGTACCGATGCGGTCCAGGCGGGCGCTCCCGAGCTGAAGGTCAAGGTGAGGGACGCGGAGCCGCCTGGGGCGGGAATGACGGCTGCCGAAGGAGAAACCGAAAACGCGGAGGGCGCGCTCGCCGCCGCGGCGTAGGACGCCTGGAGCGATGCCGTGACCGCCGTTCCCAGTTCGCTGATTCCAGCCACCGCGATGTTCTGGGTTTCGGGCGGCGAAATTCCAGCTTGGCAAAACGCCGCCTGAAGCTGGCCGTAGGGCGCCAGGCGGGTGGTGCCGAAGTATTGCTGAATCTGGCTGGAGAGGTTGGTCGAGCCCGCCGTGAAACCGCTCAATTCCACCAGAAATCCGCCGGTCTCTTGCAGCGTCAGAATTTGCTGCCACTGGCAGTTCGCAGCAGCTTGCGGATTCTGCTCGACTACCGCGGGCGAGCTGGAGAGCAGCATGCCGGGCGAGAGCGTTGGGCCCTCGGCGGCCACGAATGACACAGTCAATTGCTGACTCCAGGTGCCGCCGCCGGCATCCATTCCGGTAAAAGCGAAGACGCGGTTCTGGGGAACGGTCAGTCCGCTCGCATCCAGCGAGGCGAAAATCTTGCCGTTGGCGGGAAGCTGGGTGGAAGTCCAGAAGGAGAGATTCTGCTTGACTCCATTGATGGTGAATCCGGTCAGCGCGGTGGCCACGCCGTTGAGCTCGGTCAAGCCGACTGTGTAGCTCCATTCGGCGCCATCGAGCGGCACGGGATTGGGCGACACAAACGGAACTACGAAGGATTGGCCGGCGGTGGCGTTGATGGCGAGCGCCACCTGGATAGAAGCTTGCGCGCCGTTGTAGACCGCGTCGCCGCTATAGACGGCAGTTACCAGACCGGCCGCCGCTTCGAGGGCGGAAGCCGCCACAGGCAAGCTGGCGCTCGAACCCGAAAGCGATACCGTGCCCAGCGCGGCATCGTTCGAGAGGAACGTAACCGACCCGGTGGGCGAGACGCCCGAGCCAGTCACCGTGGCGGTCAGTTGCACCGTATCGGTGAGGGCCGCCGAGGATGGCGAAGCGGTCAGCGTCACGTTCGGCGTTGGACCGGCGGCGAATTCGGTGACGAAATGATTGGCGTCGACCGAGCCGAGACCGGTGGTGAGGTCGTAACCGGGGCCGGCGGCGAAGCCCAAGCCCAAGGCGGAGCAGCCAGGGCTCGCTTGCAAACAGGGCAAATAGTTGTTTCCGGCGGTAACGTCGTGGAACACGTCGGTGGTGGATTGAGCCAGGCGGTATAGCATGGGATTCAGATTTCCCAACCCGGGCTGCGGCAGCGTCCCGTTGGCCACCAGGTACTGATTCAACAGGGCCACCATGCCCGCGAATGCCGGCGACGAAGCCGAGGTGCCGCCCACGGTGTAGTTCGCGCCGCTGCTGACGATGAGGTACGGGTAATGCACCGGGGAAGCGGCGAGAGCGACATCCGGAACGTCGCGCGCACCATCGTTCGGCACTCCCGGCGCGGCCTGCCACGGCGGCTTGGAGTAATACACGCTGGGCGCGCCGCCGGTGGCGTCGAAGCCGTGCATCGTCGCATAATCGTTCCACGCGATCTCGGGGATGTAGGAGAGCGCCGAGCCCAAGCTGGACGAATTCGAAGTGGCCCAATAGGCGCCGCCGACGTCGTTGAATTCGGTCCCTCCCACGGCGGTGACTTCCGGGATGGTGGCCGGGAAGTTGGTGTTGGGGCCTTTGGAGGCCTCGACGATGGGCGCACTCTGGGCATCGCACTCGGCCGCGCCTGCGTCTCCGGAGGCAACCATCCAACTGATACCCTGCGCCGCGGCCTGCTGCGCCACCGAGCGCCATGCGGCCGGTTCGTAATACTCGCAAGCGCCGAAACTGAAGCTGAGAATGGGCGCGAGGTTGCGGTCGATGGCGTATTCGGCGGCCACCATGACGTCGGCGGCATAGACGTAGACGATGTTGGCGTGCGGCGCCACGGCCCCGCTCCATTCCAGGTCCAGGTCGGCTTCGAGCTGGGCCGAATTCGTCCCGGGGCTGGGGCCGACCGGCACCACGGTTGGAGTATTGGCGGGGAGACCGAAAGTCTTCCGAAAGCTCGCGATGTCGCTCAGGCCGATGGCGCTCTGGCCGGCGATGGCGATGGTTTGTCCGGAGCCGTTCCAGCCGGCGGTGTAGAGCGGGTTCAGGTCGTAGATGGTGGCGAAATCGGCGGGCGCGAGGTAGTGGGTACCGCCCTGATTATAGTCGGGCGAGGCCAGGCGCACTTGCGGCTGAAGGCGGAAATCGTCGAGGCCGCGCACGGCGGCGACCACGCCCGCGAAAGCCTCGGGAATGGAGAGCGGCGTGGCATTGGCATAGTGCATTTGGCCTTCCACCAGGTAGCGATGAATTTCGGTTCCGAAGGCGCGGCCGACAGCGCCGGCGGCGCCGCTGAACGCGATCCAGGCGCCGCCGCGCGCCACGTCCTCTACGTGGAGACCTTCGGCTTCGAGCCAGGCGCGCAACTGGGCGAGGTCGCCGGGGCTTAGGCCGAAGCGTTCGCCGAACTGGGCCGGGGTGAGCCAGCGGCGAAAGTCGGGCGAGCCGGGCTGCTGCAGGCGAGTGAGGAAGCCGTCGAGCCCCGGCGCGGGAGCGAGCAGAAGCGTGGCGTAGCGAATGGGCATCGCCGGATCGGCCGCGCCGCGATCGAAGCGGGCTTGCGCCAGCGGATGCACGTGCCCTGGCAATACCACGCGCCTCGATGGATCGAGCGGCAGCCGAATGCGATCCGCCGCCGCTTGCAGGCGAAGGGGAAGCCACAAGCCTACTAAAGTTATCACCAACGCGCACGGCCCGAGCCTCCGCATATGTCTCCCACTATAACCGGGGTGTCCTCGCCCCATTGTTCCCTGCTATCGCTTACCATGGGGGGTCATGAAACCAAGCCGTTCGTGGAATGCCTTGTTGGCATGCCTGTTGGCAGCAGCCGGGCTGGCGCAGAATCAATCGAAAACGCCGCCGCCCAAGAAAGGAAACTCCGCAGTGACCCAACAGCCGTTTGGAAAACTACCCGATGGAACAGCCGTGGACGTGTACGTTCTGAAGAACGCGCAGGGGATGGAAGCCCACATCCTGACTTACGGCGGTGCGGTGGCGTCGTTGACCGCCCCCGACCGGAAGGGCGCTTACGCCGATGTCGTGCTGGGTATGGACAGCCTGGATGGCTATCGAAGCCAGACCGCGTTCCTGGGCGCATTGATTGGCCGCTACGGCAACCGCATCGCGCACGGCCAGTTTACGCTCGACGGCAAGACGTGCACGCTGCCCAAGAACGACGGCGACAATACCCTGCACGGCGGCCCGCAGGGATTCGATAAGAGAGTATGGAAGGCCAGCATCGTGAAAGGCGCCGACCCGGCGATCGAGCTTACCTATGTGAGCCCCGACGGAGAAGAAGGTTTCCCCGGCACTCTCTCCGCCAAAGTGGCCTATACGCTCACCAGCCATAACGAGCTCCGCATCGAATATTGGGCGACTACCGATAAGCCCACGGTCCTGAACCTGACCAACCATTCCTACTTCAACCTGGCGGGAGCCGGCAGCGGCACCATTCTGAACCACCAGATGACCATCTTTGCCGACCGCTTCACGCCGGTGGATGCCAACTTGATCCCCACCGGCGAGCTGCGCGCGGTGAAGGGCACGCCGTTCGACTTCACCAAGGCGGCGGTGATCGGAGCGCGCATCGACCAGAACGACCACCAACTGGTCTACGGCAAGGGCTACGATCACAACTGGGTGTTGAACCGCTCGGCGGCGGGATTGGTGAAAGCGGCGGAGGCGTACGACCCGTCTTCCGGGCGCGTGCTCGAAGTGCTTACCACCGAGCCTGCCATACAGTTCTACACCGGCAATTTCCTGGACGGCACCATCAAAGGCAAAGGCCGAGTGACCTATGGCCGCCGCGACGCTTTCTGTATGGAGACGCAGCACTACCCGGACTCACCCAATCATCCGGCGTTTCCCTCGACCACGCTGCTGCCCGGCGCGACGTATCATACGACCACGGTGTATCGATTCTCGGCGAGGTAGCGGGAGTGTAGGGCCCCACGTGGGGCAGACCATGGTTTTTTGTGGTCTGCCATAATCCCGGCCGGCCGGCGGATTCAGAGGATATCAAAAAAACCCTGGCTGGCAGACCACAAAAAAACGATGGTCTGCCCCACGTGGCGTGTGCCACCGGTGAATGGCGGGAGGATAGCGAACGTCAATATTGAACCCGTTGGCTTAGTGCACTAGAATACGCCATGAATGGGAGTAACAGCTCCTGGCTTCCCTAATCGCAAGGCGCTAAGAATCGTCCTGACGGCGGTCGCGCTGAGTGTCGTGGCAGCTCCCGTGGCGGTCGCGCTCTTTGTGCATTCCGGGGCCGACCATTCTTGGACGGACGATTCTCTCAACGGATTCGGGATGTGGGGCGTTTTCGTCGTCTATCTATGGACGCGCCCGCCCCGAAAGGAATCGTTACTCATTGTTGCCGCCGCGGCTCTGGTACGCGCGATTCACTGGTTTGCGGTTGCCGAGCACCCTTATCCAGGGTGTTCCATTATCGGCATCGGCGTCTATCTTCCGTTCTTTTGCATTCCTCCGCTGGCGTACCGCGCGTTCAAGGGGCCGAAGGATTCAGTCTACCGGCTCTCCCTGAGCGGCGTGCTTTTGTTCTCTTACATCGGTATCGTGCTGGGGTTCTACGTATCGCTTATCAAGCTTGTGTGCCGGTTCAAGCTGGATAATTTCTTGTACGCTTTCGATGGCGCCTTGGGCCCACATTTCAATTTTGCGATCAGCCAAATCGCATTGAAGAGCCAGTTACTCGGCAGCGTAATGACCACGGTGTATAACAGTCTGGGTTTTTGGATGGCATTACTGTTTGCCGCGCATGCCGGCATCAAGAACAACAAGGTAGACATCTTGAAACTGACGATCTCGAATCCGGTGATCGGTTTCGCCCTCTATTTTCTATATCCGGCCGCCGGACCCAAGTACGCGTTCCCGTCCTTTCCCCAGTTACCCGGCCACGTGGCACTGGCTCCGGCACTGATATCCGGTATTCCCAATGCCATGCCGTCGCTGCACGTCGCCACCGCTCTGCTGCTCTTTTATCTTGCCCGTCCCTGGAAATGGTTGCGGATACTGACCGGTATATTTTTGGCTGCAACCGTGGTTTCGGTATTCAGCACGGGGGAGCATTACATCGTCGACGCCGTGGTGGCGATTCCGTACTCGCTCATGATCCTGGCATTCGCATCCAAGTCTCCCCGCCGCAAGGCGGTTTTGATTTCGAACGCCGCGGTGCTGGGGATATGGCTGCTGGTGCTTCGCTTCGGAGCATTCCTACCGGCGACGTCGGTGGGGCTTGCCCTGGTCACCATCGCCATGGGCTTCCAAGTGGAACGGCGCTACTCGGCCACGCTGTACGGCGACGCGGCGGGGCGCGACGTGACTGACGGACTCCAGCCACCGCTTCCTGACGGTCGCGGCTCGGTCGATTTCGCGGAAATTCGCGGATGACGGGACTGGAGGTCGAGGGAACTATAAGATGTAGCGGCTCAGGTCCTGGTCTTTGACGATGTCGGCGAGCTGTTTGCGGACGTAAATGGAGTCGACTTTGACGTTCTTCTTCTTCAGGTCGGGGCCCTCGAAGGAGATTTCTTCAAGCAGCTTTTCCATGATGGTGTGGAGGCGGCGGGCGCCGATATTTTCCGACGACTGGTTCACCTGGGCGGCGAAGCGCGCCACTTCCTCCAGCGCATCGTCAGTCAGGGTGAGCTTGATGCCCTCGGTTTCGAGCAGCGCGGTGTACTGCTTCGAGAGGGCGTTTTTGGGCTCTTTCAAAATGCGGATGAAGTCTTCCACGGTGAGCGATTTGAGCTCGACGCGGATGGGAAAGCGGCCCTGGAGCTCGGGGATCATGTCGCTGGGTTTGGAGACATGGAACGCGCCGGCGGCGATGAACAGGATGTGGTCGGTGCGCAGAAAGCCGTGGCGGGTATTGACGGTGGTGCCTTCGACGATGGGGAGAATGTCGCGCTGCACGCCTTCGCGGCTGACGTCCGGGCCGTGGCCGGACTCGCGGCCGGCAATCTTATCGATCTCGTCCAAGAAAATGATGCCGTTCGATTCGACGCGCTCGAGCGCCTGGCGGGTGACCTGGTCCATATCGATCAGCTTCTGCTCCTCTTCCTGCACCAGGTAATCGAGCGCTTCGGCTACGCGCATTTTGCGGCGCCGGGTTTTCTGGTTGAAGAAATTGGGCAGCATGTCCTTGAGGTTGATGCCCATGTCCTCGATGCCGGCGTTGGTGGTGATTTCGAGGGAAGGGCCGCGGTCCTTGACTTCGATCTCGACCAGGCGCTCGTCGAGCTTGCCTTCGCGCAGGCGCTCGCGCAGCTTCTCGCGGGTGCGCTCCACGCTTTCGCTGGGCTCGGGCTGAGGCGGCATGAGGAGGTCCAGCAGACGGTCCTCGGCGTTGAGCTCGGCGCGGTCGGCCACTTCATCCAGGCGTTCCTCGCGCACCATGTCGATGGCGATATCGACCAGATCGCGAATCATGGATTCGACATCGCGGCCGACGTAGCCGACCTCGGTGAACTTGCTGGCCTCGACCTTCAAGAACGGCGAATTGGACAGTTTGGCCAGGCGCCGGGCGAGCTCGGTTTTGCCCACGCCGGTGGGGCCGATCATGAGAATGTTTTTGGGCATCACCTCTTCGGCCATCTCGGGCGCGAGTTTCTGGCGGCGGATGCGGTTGCGCAAGGCGATGGCGACGGCGCGCTTGGCTTCGGCCTGGCCGACCACGTGTTTGTCCAATTCGCGGACGATTTCGCGGGGCGTGAGCTCGTCGAGTTGCGGCGCTTCGTCGTCGGATTGGCCTGGCAGATAGATGACCATGGCTATTCGAGCTCCTCGAAGAGAAAATTCTCGTTGGTATAAATGCAGATTTTGCCGGCTATTTTCATGGACTGTTCGGCGATATGGCGAGCCGACATTTTGGTGTTTTGCATGAGGGCGGTGGCGGCGGAGAGCGCGAACGGGCCGCCAGAGCCGATGGCGGCTACGCCTTCGTCGGGCTCGATCACGTCGCCGTTGCCGCTCACCAGGTAGGTGCTGCCGGCGTCGGCGACGAGCAAGAGAGCCTCCAGGTGACGGAGGGCGCGGTCGGTGCGCCACTCCTTGGCCAGTTCCACGACGGAGCGAGCCAGGTTGCCGTTGAATTGCTCGAGCTTGGTTTCGAAGCGCGAGAAGAGCGCGAAGGCATCCGCCGTGGAGCCGGCAAACCCGGCGAGGATCTTATCGTTATAGAGACGGCGGATCTTGCGCGCGGAAGATTTAATGACTTCCGCGCCCAAGGTCACTTGACCATCGCCCGCCATCACCACCTTATTATCGCGGCGCACGCATAGCACCGTTGTGGACCGTATCCTGGTTGTCATTTTTGAGCAACCTCATTTTAGCGCAGGGCTTCCAGCGGGGCTGGAAGGGTGGGGCTGAGGTCAGTTGTAGGGCGGACGCCCTCGTCCGCGGACGGCCCCTGGCCGGCTCTTCGCCGATCTCGGAGACCCGATTCGTGGGAAGAAGTGGGGGACGAGGGCGTCCCCCGCGGACCAGGGGGTCCGCCCTACTACGGAATCGGTTAGCCTTTGGCTTTTCCGGTTGCGAGCATGTGGGCCATGCGCTCGCGGGTCTCCGGTTGTCCGCAGAGGGAGAGAAACGCTTCGCGTTCAAGATCGAGCAGTTGCTGTTCGGAAACGGTTTGCCCGGCCGGCGAGCCGCCTCCGCTCAACACCCACGCGAGCTTTTCGGCTACGATGCAATCGTATCCTGAGATTCGCCCCGCTTCGCGCCACGCGGCGAACTCGTCCGCGGCCGTGCTTTCGACGGGAATCGCGAGCCTGGGCGTGCCGGGCGTATGCGAGCCAGCCAGCGCCAGGGCCGCAGCTTTGGCGTCCCCGAGCAGGCGTTCGGGATTCATGGTAATTCCATCGCGCGGGCGTAACAGGCCGAGCTCGCGCGCGTTTTCGGCGCTGGAAGATATCTTGGCGGAAACGATCAGATCGAGAACGCGTTTCGGATCGGCCAGGCGCAACGCCAACTCCTTGATGCCCCCGGCGGCCGGGATGAGGCCCACGCCAAATTCCACCATCCCCATGTAGGTTTCCGCCGATGCCTGGGCATGAACGGCGTGCAACACCAATTCGCATCCGGCTCCGAGGGTAGAGCCGAAGGGCGCCGCCACTACGGGCCGGGGCGCATACTTGATGGCCATATGGATCTGCTGCAACCGGCGCAGCATGGCGTCGATCCGGCTCCAGTCGCCTTCCTCGGCGGCGCCGAGGATGGGCGCGAGGCTGGCGCCGGCGCTGAATTGTTCGCCCTGGTTGGCGATCAGCAAGGCCTGGCCGTGGCGCGCAGTTCGGTCGAGCCCTGATTCGATCATCGAGAGCGCGCCGTCGTCGAGCGCGTTGGAACGGGTGTGAAACTCCACGCAGAACACGCCGTCCTCAAGGTCGACGAGCGATGCGCTTCGATTGGTTTCGATGACACCGCGGGCGCGCTTGATGGCGGCCAGCGAGAGTATTCCGGGCCGCGGTTCCAACTCGCGCCAGGCGTCCGCGCCAAGGGCTTCACCGTGAGCGCCAAAATCGAAGTAGCGGGTACCTGGCTGGCCGTCGCGGTCGGCAGCCGCATAGAAAGAACGCGCGCCGGAAGCCAACATTCGCTCGACCGGGGGCGGTAGCGGCGTGCCGTCTCGCGCCATGCGCTCGGCGGTCTGGGCCACTCCGAGCGCGTCCCACAGCTCGAACGGGCCGAGCTGAAAGGCGAAACCCCAGCGCAGAGCGCGGTCGATCTCGACGATGCGGAGGGAGATTTCCGGGGCAATGCCGGCCACGTAAGCGAAAAGATCGCGGAAGAGCGGCCAGAGGAATTGGCCGGCGCGATCTTCGGCCGCCACCAAGGCGCGCAGCCGGACGGGCAAATCGGAAATTCGCGCGGCCGCTTCCGCCGACTCGAAGCGCGGCTTTTGCGCCGGGTGGTATTCCAGCGTCTTCCAATCGATGGCGTGGATTTCCTTGGCGCTGCCCACGCGTTTATAGAAGCCCTGGCCACGCTTATCGCCCAGCCAGCCGCGCTCCATCATGCGGGCCATGAATGCGGGCATGGCGAAGCGGTCGCGCGCCGGATCGCCGGGCGCCAGCACGTAAACGTTATCCAACACGTGGGCCCAAACGTCGAGACCGACGATATCCACCAGGCGAAAGGTGGCGCTTTTGGGAAGGCCGATCAAAGGACCGGTGAGCGAATCGGCCTCTTCCACGGTGTAATCGCCCGCGACGGCAAGCCGGTGCGCGGTGGCGCCAAAGAAGCCGCCTACGCGGTTGGCGATGAAATTGGGCGTATCCTTGCACGGCACCACGCCCTTGCCCAGGCGCCGGTCGCAGAAGGCGGAGACCCAAGCGGCCACTTCGGGGAGGGTGTCCGCGCCGGGGACGATCTCAACCAGGTGCAGGTAGCGAGGCGGATTGAAGAAGTGGGCACCCAGGAAATGCGCGCGCGGTTCGGCGGGCCAACCTTCCGAAATGCGGGCCAGCGGAATCCCACTGGTATTGGTGGAGAGAATCGCGCCGGGCCGGCGAAACCGCTGCACGCGATCGAGCAGGGCGCGTTTCGCCGCCAGATCCTCAACTACGGCTTCCACGATCCATTCGCATTCGGTAATGCGCGGCAGGTTCTCGTCGAAAGTACCGGTACGAATCAGGCTGGCGGCGGAATCTGTAAAGAACGCGCCCGGTCTGCTCTTGCGGGCCGCATCCAGCCCTTGGCGGACGGCCGAGTCCGACACGTCCAGCAGCTCCACCGGATAGCCAGCATTGGCGAAATGGGCCGCGATGCGCGACCCCATGGTCCCGGCGCCCAGCACGGCAACCGTACGTAGCGACATCATCAGAAGTCAGGGTAACAGGTTACGGAAGGGTCAAGATTCCCGAGATGGAAGCGGGCGTGAAGGCCGCCCTGAAGGCGAAAACGCCCGCCCTAGGGCCTAGGCGTACCAGAACAGTAAACAGGTATGTTTCCATACTGACATAGACCTAAAGCAGGTTATGATGTATCGTTCCTCGCGTGCCGTGCAGGTGTGGAAAAGAGTGGAAAGCGCGGCGTGAAGAACGTAACACGGGTGTAATTTTGTGGTTATCTCTCGGGCGAAAAGCGGGCTGAAGAGGCTCGTCAGGTTGACCGGTAAAGGCGATCGGAGAGTGGTTGCCGTTTTCGGGGCCGATACGGCGAGCTGCGATTCGTTGGTGCAACACGTCCGGCGGGGAACGGGGGGGATTCCCATCTGGCTGTTCACCACCGCAGTCCCGACCGGCGAGACCTGCGCGCTGTGCGAACGGGTGTTTGTGGAGCGCGGCTCGATGGCGCTGTTGGTGGAAGCGCAGCGCCAATTGCGGGGCCGCTGGGTGGCTCTGAGTGCTGGCGCTTGGAACGGCGCGGGCGGGCAATGGTCTTTGAAGCTGGCTCCTTTGGTGGTGCCGCCGTTCCGGGGCGTGCTTCTGAACCGGAATGGAGATTTCTTTCCCGCTACGCTGGCGGGGATCGCGCGCTACATGCGGCATCGCTTGCGAGAGGCGCTCGATTTGGGCTGGCAGCGTGTGCGCTCGATGTGGCATCGCCTGCGAGAGGCGCTCGATTCGGGCTGGCAGCGTGTTTTGGATTATTGGGATCTGGCCACGGTACATGCCTGGCGCTCGCCGCGGGCGACGCGCATCAGGGACGTGGCCGGCGCGGCTGCGCTGCGGGCGGCTGCATCGGCGCTGAAACGATGCGGCTATCCGCAGCGCGCCCTTTTGCGGCTGTTGGATGGGCGCGGCGCGTTGCGGGTCAAAGTTGGGCAAGGCAACGATCCGGAATCGGGCGAAGGCATTGACGTTTTCGAGGTCCCGGAGGATTGGAACGGCGCCCAGTTCGAGGAGTTCGTGCGCGCGTCGAAGGCGCGCTGGCTGCTCTGGCGGCAGGACGGGGAGCAGGATGGGGAGCAGGATGCGGAGGCACCGCCAGACTGCGATCGCATGCTGCCGCTGTTTGCGGACCGGCGCACGTTTGCGGTTGCCTTGCAGACCCACCATCGCGGCTGGAAACCTTCCCTGCTGCCGATGGCGCCGTTCCGGACACTGCAGCCGGGCGAAAGCTCGCGCGTGCTGGCGCCGCTGGCGCGCACGATGCTGGTGGATCGGCAGAAACTGCTGGCACTCGGCATTCCGCGCTGCGGTCTTGCGGGAACCACCTGGTTGACGTTGTTCTGGAAGGCGGCCGCGGCTGGCTGGTCTTCTTATAGTGTCGGTCACGATGGCGGTTCGAGCGAGCAGCCGGATCTTCCGATGGAGGAAACCGCCTGCGCCGCGCGCATTCTGGCCAGCCGCCAGTTGCGGCGGCTGGGTCCGCGCGATGCCGGCTTGACGGGCGGCACGATTGCCACGGCATGCGGCTGGCCGCGCAGCGCGCGATCGCGCGATGGCCGTCCCAAGGTGCTGCTGGTGACGCCGTTCCTGCCCTACCCGTTGGCCCACGGCGGCGCGGTACGGATTTTCAATCTTTGCCGCGAACTCTCCGGACGCGTGGATTTTGCGCTGGCTGCCATCCGCGAGAAGGGCGAGTTCGTCGACTACCCGAAACTGAACGAAATCTTCCGGCAAGTGTACGTGGTGGACATGGACGAGAGGGCTTCCGGGGACCGCAGCCTGCCGAGCCAAGTCCGGCACCACCAGTCGAGCAGCCTGCGGGCCCTGATCGGCCACCTGGCGGACACCTTTCAGCCCGACCTGCTGCAGATCGAATACACCCACTTGGCCCACTTCCGCAGCGCGGCTCCCCGCGTGCCGGCGCTGCTGGTGGAGCACGACATCACCTTCCAGCTTTATCGCCAATTGCTCGAAAGCCAACCTGGCGAGGAAGCCCGCCGCGAATACGAACGGTGGCGGGCATACGAAAGCCGGTGGCTGCGGACCTTGGACGGCGTCTGGACGGTATCCGACGACGACCGCCAGGCCGCTATCGCCGAAGGCGCCAATCCATCCGGCGTGTTCGCAATTCCCAACGGCGTGGATATCGAACGTTTCGTGCCGTGCGCAGAGCAAGCGACTTCGGGTCGGGACGCCGCGCCGGAGATCCTCTACGTGGGTTCTTTCCGCCACCTGCCCAACATTCTGGGTTTCGAAAACCTGCGGCGTGAAGTGATGCCTCTGGTTTGGCAGCGCTTCCCGGAAGCGCGCTTGCGGGTGGTGGCCGGCCCGGAGCACGAGAGTTTTTGGAAGTGCTTTGGGAGGACGGAAACGTTGGGTGAGCTCGACGGCCGGATTGAGGTTCAGGGTTTCGTTTCCGATTTGCGTCCACTGTATGCGCGAGCCACGGCAGTGGCGATTCCGCTGGCGGTTTCGGCTGGGACGAACATCAAGGTGCTGGAAGCCATGGCCTGCGGCAAGGCCATCGTCACCACGCCGGTGGGTTCGGCCGGGTTGGGGCTGACCGACGGACGGGAAGCTTTGATTCGGGATGGAAACGCCAGGTTCGCCGCCGCGCTAGGCGTGGTGCTGGCCTCCCCTGCCCTACGCGAACGCATGGGCGCCGCGGGCCGCCGCACCGTGGAGCGGCGATTTTCATGGACCGCCATCGCCGCCGAGGCGGAACGCAGTTACCAAGCCATGGCCCAACTCGAAACCGCCCCGCACGCGGTAAAGGTTTCGGCCGCGCCTCCGCGGCGGATTCCACGAGCGGTGCCCGATTTGCGTTTCTGATTCGAACGTCATTGGCGCGGCTTGCGACAGTCGCCCGGCTTCCGCCACGGGCTCGAAGCCGCTGCTCCCTTTTTTCTCCATGAAACCGGCCCCGCCCCTGTTACAGTAGAGGCGGGATATGCCGCACACACTTCTACCTGGTAAACCATATCCGCAAGGAGCTACGTGGGATGGAACCGGCGTCAATTTCTCCCTGTACTCGGAGCACGCCGCCGGTGTGGAATTATGTCTTTTCGACGACATCGAGTCGGCCGCGGCGGAAACCGTTTCCTTCCGCGAATGCACGGGCTACGTTTGGCACGGCTATCTGCCCGGCATCAAGCTGGGCCAACTGTACGGCTACCGCGTGCACGGGCCGTACGATCCCGAGCACGGCAACCGTTTCAATCCGGCGAAGCTGCTGCTCGACCCGTACGCCAAGGCGATCGCCGGCCCGCTGAATTGGGACGCGCCGGTCTTCGGCTACACTCCGGACGGCGCGGACGCCGATCTGAAACCCGACCAGAACGACGATGCCTGGGGCATGCCCAAGTGCGTCGTCACGACATCTCATTTCGACTGGGAGAACGACCGGCCGCCTCTCACGCCCCTGCACGATTCGGTGATCTACGAACTGCACGTGAAGGGTTTTACGGCTTTGCAACCGGAGATACCCAAGGAACTGCGCGGCACCTACGCCGGCCTGGCGCATCCCGCGTCCATCGAATATCTCAAGAAGCTTGGGATTACCGCGGTGGAGCTGATGCCGGTGCATGAATTCGTGGACGACAAGCACCTGGTGGATCAGGGGCTGCGCAATTACTGGGGCTACAATTCGATCAACTTTTTCGCGCCCGATGCGCGCTACGCGGCCGGCTACAACGGCGAACAGATCGGGGAATTCAAGGCCATGGTGAAGGCGCTGCACCGGGCCGGCATCGAAGTCATCCTGGACGTGGTATACAATCACACCGCCGAGGGAAACCACATGGGGCCGACGCTGAGCTTCAGGGGAGTGGATAACGCGACTTACTATCGGCTGCTGCCCGACAAGCCGCGTTTCTACATGGATTTTACCGGCACCGGCAACACCTTCAACGTGCGCCATCCCCAGGTGCTCAAGCTCATCATGGACAGCCTGCGCTACTGGGTGCAGGAAATGCGCGTGGATGGGTTCCGCTTCGACCTGGCGGCCGCGCTGGCGCGCGAGCTGCATGCGGTCGACCGCCTTTCGGCCTTCTTCGACATCATCAATCAGGACCCGGTGATCTCCCAGGTGAAACTCATCGCCGAGCCCTGGGACGTGGGCGAAGGCGGATACCAGGTGGGTAAGTTTCCCAGCTTATGGGCTGAGTGGAACGGCAAGTATCGCGACAGCATGCGGCGGTTCTGGAAGGGCGACCACGGCATCCTGGCCGAATTGGGCTATCGCCTGACCGGTTCGAGCGACCTCTACCAGCACGACGGACGGCACCCCACCGCCAGCGTCAACTTCATCGTGGCGCACGACGGCATGACCTTGAACGACCTGGTGAGCTACAACCACAAGCACAACGAGGCCAACGGCGAGGAGAACCGCGACGGCAGCAACGAGAATCATTCTTATAACTACGGGGTGGAAGGGCCTACCGGCGACGCCGCCATTGTGGAGGTGCGCGAACAGCAGAAGCGCAATCTGCTGGCGACGCTGATGCTTTCGCAGGGCGTTCCGATGATTTCGGGCGGCGACGAGATCGGGCGCACCCAGAAGGGCAATAACAACGCCTACGCGCAGGACAACGAAATCAGTTGGTATCAGTGGGACCTGGACGAGCGCCAAAAATCGTTGCTGGAGTTCACGCGCCGCCTGGTGGAGATCCGCCGCAGCCATCCCAACCTGCACCGCCGAAAATTCTTCCAGGACCGGCCGATCGATCCCGGCACGGCGCAGCGGCAGGTGGATGGCCACACCGAGCAGGACATTATGTGGCTGGGATCCGACGGCGGCGAAATGTCCGGCGACCAGTGGAACGCCGGCTGGATGCGCTGTATCGGTTTGAAGCTGAACGGACGCACGCTGGAAGACGTGAACGCCGTGGGCGAACCGATCAAAGACGACACGTTTTTGATGCTTCTGAACGCCCACGTGGAAGCAGTGCAATTCCGTTTACCGGCGGAGGCCGGGGTGAGCTGGGACGTGGTCTTCGATACGGTCGCGACCGCGCCGAACGGGAAACAGGTTGAGGCCGGGGAATTGTACGAGCTCCAGCCGCGATCGATGGCGCTGCTTTGCGAAAAAAGAGAATCGGCGGCAAGTTAGGGCTGGGAAGAAGCCATCGCCGGCCGAAGTCCGCGGACGAGCGACTTCCGATACCATTGGAGAGACATGCCCGCGACCGGACGGATTCCGAGATTATCGACCGAAACGCCAACCGGCTGAATCGCGAAGCAAGAGACACATTGGACTATCAGCGATTGCCATAAGAGGTTGCGGCCGATTTCAGGCGCCTCCTGCGGGATTGCTCAGGTCTTCTTATTTCCGGCTTTGCCGGGCAAACCGGCGGGGTTTTCGTGGGTGCGTTCGCGGAATTGGCCGCGGAGGCTGGCGGCTAGGGAGACGGCGCTTTCGCCGTAACGGTCGCGCAGTTTATCGGCGGCGGCCAGGGCCTGCTGCCAGCGCTCGTGACGGCCGTCGTCCATCAGGTCCATTTGCGCGGCTTCATCGCTCCAGCCGGATGCGTGTACGCCCAGCAGGCGAACCTCGGCGCCGGCTTTCCAGTTGCGCCGGAAAAGCTGGCGCGCTTCTTCGAAGAGCTCGGTATCGAGATCGGTGGCGCGGCCGAGCGTCTGCGCGCGCGTGATGGTGGTGAAATCCCGGTAGCGCAGCTTGAGCTGCACGGTGCGCGCGTGTAAGCCCTGCTCGCGCAGGCGCCGGCCCACTTTCTCGCACAGGCGAGCGAGGGTTGCTTCCATCTTCGAGACGTCGGCGGTGTCTTCGGAAAAGGTGTGCTCGTGGCTGATGGATTTCGGACCCGCGTCTTCGCCGATCTCGGTATCGAACCAGCCGCCGGCATCGAGGCCACGCGACTTGCCCGCCAGCGCCAGGCCCCATTTGCCGAAGCGTCGCTCGAGGAAGTCTTCCTCCAGGCGAGCCAGATCGCCCACCTTGCGGATGCCGAGCGATTGAAGACGCTGCTCGGTGACTTTGCCTACGCCGGGAATCTTGCGGACATCGAGCGGCGCGAGAAATGCGGCTTCGGCGGCCGGAAGCACCCATAAGATGCCGTTGGGCTTGGCTTGATCGGAAGAGATTTTAGCCACCAGCCGGGAAGCCGCGATGCCGATCGAGCAGTTCAATTGCGTAGCGGCCTTCATGCGGGCGTGCAGCCGGTGAGCGGCTTGGAGAGGCGGGCCGTGCAAGCGCGCGGTGCCGGTCATATCCAGATAGGCTTCATCGATGGAGGCCATTTCCACCAGCGGCGAAAACGAATGCAGCACGTCGTACACACGCTCGGAATAGTCGCGATACCTCTCCGGGTGTCCTTCCACGAAGATGGCCTGCGGGCAGAGTTTGGCCGCGGTGCGCAGCGGCATGGCCGAATGCACGCCGAATTTCCGCGCCGCGTAAGACGCCGCCGATACCACCCCGCGCGCATTCCGCGGACCGCCGACTACTACGGGTTTGCCTTTGAGGGTGGGATCGAACAGCTCTTCCACCGACACGAAGAAGGCGTCCATGTCGACATGGAAGAAAGTTTTCACGGCGCGGATACCTACGTTACAGGATACCGGGGTTTCTAACGGCGCGAAAAAGGCCGACCGGGGGGTCGGCCGCAGACCAGGAAATAGGCGTTAAAATAAGCCGCCGCACACCACCGTATGTTGTGGACGGCAGAAATCGCGTTTCCAAGATCTTGCGGTCGGGACGGCATATTTTAGCGCCTATTGCAGACCAGGAGGTCCGCCCCACTACGATTCTTCCCAGCGAAACCGTGCCACTGCGATCACGCCGAAGAGCAGGGCGCAGAATGTTAGGACGGCGATCGGCCCGATGGCGGCGGAAAATCCGAGGCCGCGCCAGGTCATCGCGTCCAGGCCATCCATGGCCCAGCGGGTAGGCACGAGGAGCGTGGCGCTTTGCAGCCATTGCGGAAAGATGAAGGCAGGCACCCAGGCGCCGCCCAGCATCACCATGATCAGGGTTACGAAGATGGCCAGTCCCCGGGTGGCTTCCGGCGTTTTACCCAGCGCGGCGATCAGCAAACCGAAGGCAGCGGTCATGAGCGAAAATGCGGCGCAGATGCACAAGAACCCCGCCATACTGCCTTCAATGCGCACGCCGAACACCAGGCGGGCAAAGCCGAAGAGCACCATCAGCACGAACATCGACGTGATGGCGGCGCTGGTGGCTCGGCTGCCGAGCAGCGTGGCGCGAGAGAGAGGCGCGGCGCGATAACGCTTCCACAAGCCGCGCTGCCGCAGCAGCAGGACGCCGATGCCGATATCGATTCCCACGAACAGGATAAACTGAATGCCCATGCCGCCGAACGCGTGCGCGTAACCGTTGTAGCGCACGCCCGAGCCGGAAGTGATGGCCTTCGCGTGCATCTCATAAGGCATCGTCAACCCGCCAGTGGAATTCTGCCCGGAATCGCCGGGGTTCTGGTCGTTCCAGCTTCGCACGCTGCGCAACAGGCCGATCAGCGCCTGTTTCTGGGCGGGCGGCAGCGAACTGTCCCCCTCGAGCCGTTTCAGCGAATCGTCCACCATCTTCCTGCCGGTGGGTCCGCTGAAGGTTTCTTTGCTCACCGCCTGCATCACTTCGCCGGTCAGGATGCCTGCCACCATGGCTTGCTCGGCCGAATGCGAGGGATCGTAGAGCACCTCCATTTTCGGTTTGGCGCCGCCGAAAAAGGCCTTGCTCGCATCGGCGCCGAAACCCTCGGGAATGCCGATGGCGACAATGGCCTTGCCCTTGCGCACCGCCGCGCGCGCGGCGTCGAGGGTGGATGGCTTTACGTCCAGTTCCTTGCTGGCAGCCAGCATCGCCACGATTTCCTTGGAAATGGCGCTATTGTCCTGGTCCGCCACCAGCACCGGGATCTTGCTGTGCTCCGCATTGCCGCTGCCACCGAGGGCATAACCGAAAAACGACGCGATGGCGATGGGGGCAGCCACACTCATGAGCAATGCGCGGCGGTTGCTGAAAAACAGGCGCAGGTCTTTGCGGATTAGAGCTTTCCAGGTGGTGAACATCAGTCTCGCAGCTTTCTGCCGGTGAGCGTGAGAAATACGGTTTCGAGGTCCGCCCTCTCGCTAGAAATATGGTGAAAGGAATGGCCGCCCTCCGCCAGCCAGGCGAGGATGCGCGGCGCGCCGGCCGACAGATCGGGTACTCCGACTTTGAGCACACCGCCGCCCATTTTGGCAGATTTCACTTCCGGGAGATGCCGGAGATCTTCCAGCGCCGCGCCATCGATGTCTCTATCCAGCTCAACATTTAGCAGGTTCGTCGCCGGCACCAGGCGATACAAACCGCGTAGCGTGTCGTCGGCGACTACCTTGCCGTGATCGATAATAATGAGCCGGTCGCAGACGCGCTCGGCCTCTTCCATGTAGTGGGTGGTATAGATCAACGTTTTGCCGCGCTTCTTGAAGATCTCCAGATTTTCGAAGATGGCGTTGCGGCTCTGCGGGTCGACGCCCACGGTGGGCTCGTCGAGCAGGATAATCGCCGGATCGTGCAGCATGGCCGCGACGATGTTCAGCCGTCGTTTCATGCCGCCGCTGAAGATGGCGACTTTGTCTTTGGCGCGGTCGGCGAGGCCGGCGAGGTCCAGCGCTTCGGCGGTGGCGCGCTTCAGCCGCGCACCGCCGAGACCGTAGAGGGCGCCGAATAGCGCGAGATTCTGCATGGCCGAGAGTTCGTCGTAGAGGGCGACATCCTGCGGCACCAGGCCGATCTGGCGCTTGAGCGGGTCGGTATCGCCGCCGAGCGGCCGGCCTTCGATGAGCACCTCGCCGGAATCCGGCCTGAGCAAGCCGGCGACAATGGAAACGGTGGTGGTTTTGCCGGCGCCATTTGGGCCGAGCAGGCCGACGGTCTCGCCTCTGGCTGCGCGCAGGCTGACACCGTCCACGGCCTTGACACTGCCAAACGCCTTTTTGAGCGCCTTCGCTTCCAGCATGGTCCTCTCGGGCTGTCAGCCCCGTGATACGCAATATAGCATCGGGAAGTTCCACGGGAGGGTAGCAACGGACGCGAACGGGCGATTCGTGAACCAGGCCGCGGGGGCGCTAACGCCCGGCTCGTAAGCGGTCCACCATTTGGCGCAACTGGGGATCGGGCCTGAGGCGCAGGGCGGTTTCGAACTCGGCAATCGCTTCCGGTAGCCGGCCGGGTATGCGCGCCAGCGCGTTTCCCAGATTGTTGTGCGCGTCCGCGAAATCGGGGTCGATGCGAAGCGCTTCCCGGTATTCGGCAATCGCTTCGGGCAGCCGGCCGGGTATACCCGATAGGGCGTTTCCCAGATTGTTGTGCGTGTCGGCGCGATTGGGGTCAATCCGCAGGGCGGCCCGATATTCGGCAATCGCATCCTGTTGGCGGCCAGGGATGCCCGATAGGGCGTTCCCCAGATTGCTGTGCGCATCGGCGTGATCGGGTTGAAGCCGCAAGGCCGCTTGATATTCGGCAATAGCCTCCGGCAGCCGGTTGGGGATGCGCGCCAGGGCGTTTGCCAAGTTGTAATGCTCTTCCGCGTTATTGGGCTGAGTGCGCAAGGCCGCTTCATACTCGGCAATCGCCTGCGGCAGCCGGCCGGGCGTGCGCGCGAGGGCGTTCGCCAGGTTGTTATGCGCTTCCGCGCGAGCGGAGTCAATCCGTAGTGCCGCCTGGTATTCGGCAATCGCCTCCGGGAGCCGGCCGGGGATGCCCGAGAGCGCGTTTCCCAGATTGTTGTGCGCATCCGCATGGCTGGGGTCGATTCTCAACGCGGCCCGATATTCGGCAATCGCATCGGGCAGCCGGCCGGGTATGCGCTCTAATTCCTTGGCCAGATTGTAATGCGGCCTGGCGCTTCCCGGACACACTTCCACGGCACTGGTCCAGAGACTGCGGCCATCCCGCCAGTCAAAATTGCGGGCGTAGGTGCGCGCGGCTAACGCCAAGCACGCCAGCCCCAGCGCGGCCCACGCAACTCGCCGAGCCGCGGGGACTTTCAGGGAGGGATGCTGACCCAGCATGTAGATGGCCGCCACCACGCAGCCGGCCAAGCCCACCGAGGGAAGATAGAGAAACCGCTCGGCCATGATGCTCCCGATGAGGACGATCAGGTTCGAGGTAGGCAATAGGGCGAGGAAAAAGAAAACCAGGAAGAAGAGCAGCGGCTTTCCCGTGCGGCGCCAGCGGATGGCCAGTAGCGCGGCAAGAATCAAGGCGCCCAGGCATACGGCTAACGCGATGAGCGTCTTTACGTCCTCCCAGTTCGACGCCCGCCAGCCGAATAGCGGCACCGCATTATAGGAATAATCCGGCGACAAATGGGCCGGCCAGAAGAACAGCCATAGGAACTTGCCCATCACTTTTATGGCCGTGATCCGCGCGGTCCAGAAACCGGCGCTCACCAGGGGATTCTCAGTAAAATCGATCAGCATGGGCGCATGCAAACCGCCGCGCAAGTAGAAAAAGGCGACAAAGGGCAGCGCCACAACAGCATAGGCGACGGCGCGGCGGCTCCACTTGGCTCGCTCGAACCACGTCAAGTCGTACAACAGCATCATGCCCGGCAAGACGGCGGCGCTTTCCTTCGAAAAGAGCCCCACGGTTTGGGCGGCTACCAGGCCAGTCAGCCATGCCATCCTGCGCGGCCCGGCGGCGGAGGCGCCCCTCACGTGGCACAAGAGGCCGGCTAAAACGCCGAAGGCCGCGAGCAGGTCGGCGCGTCCCACGATATTGGTGACCGACTCGGTGAGGACCGGATGCAACCCCCAAATCGCGGCCAGAGCGAAAGCGGGCGCGGTCCCTCCAAAAACCAGTATGCCCAACGCATACACCAGGGCAACGTTAACCTCGTGCACGACAAAATTAACACCGTGGTAACCCCCCGGGCGTGGGCCGTTATCAAGTACCGCGTAATTCAGCAGATAGGAGAAGGTGGTAAACGGCCGATAAAGGCCGGCGTTGGCGTTAACGTACCAATACCTTTCGGTCAGGATGGACCAGATGTTTTCGCGCATTGCCGCCCGAATACGGGGATCCTGCCCAATCACCGAGGCATTGTCGAACACCAGGGCCGCCTGGAAAGAATTCGAATAGGCAAGCAGTCCGAGGGACCAAATCGCCAGCAACCGCCACCCGTGCCGCCACATCCGGCCGGTTGCCCCAGCCACGAAGCTTTGTGTGGCGGGCGATTGTAAAGCTGGGCGCGACCTCCGCCGATGGCTGGCCTTCCCCACGTGAGATGTCAGTATAACTCCACTGGTAGGAGTATCTCGAAACCAGGAGTATAAAAATAATCGGCGAAACAGATTCTATTAGGTGTATAATTGCCGCGACTGGGAAGGGAAGAGGACGGTCTCGGCTAAGAAATAGGCTAATCGACTTTATAACTCACGCAGCCAAAACGGGCATCTCGACCTACCAGTGGGAGGTAATGCATGCAGGGTAAACTGTGGGCCGTTCCGGTCCTTATGCTTTGCGCCGCCGCACTTCTGGCGCAGACCGACCGTGGCGTCATTACTGGCACCGTCAAAGATGCCAGCGGGGCCGTTGTGCCCGGCGCGCGAGTCACCGCGGTACAAGTCAGTACCAATACCAGCTACAAAACCACCACGACCACGGCGGGCGATTACACCGTTCCGTCGCTGCCGGTGGGCACCTACCGGGTGCGGGTTGAGAGCACCGGATTCAAGATATATATTGCAGACGGCATTGAGGTTCAGCCTGGTTCGACCTTGCTGGTGGACGCCACGCTGGAGGTAGGCACCGCACAGCAGACCGTCGAGGTCGTGGCCAACGCACAGTTGTTGCAGTCCGAATCGGCCCGAGTGGCTACCGAGGTATCGAACCGGATGGTGGACGATCTGCCGGTGCTGGTGAACGGGGCGGTGCGCAGCCCGTTCGACCTGTCGGCCACCACGGCGGAGGTAAACAACGTCACCGTACAGGGGGGCACCAGTGAATACCGGGTAGGCGGCGGGCACGGAGGCGCCTATGGCATGACGCTCGACGGCTCTACCGTTACTACTGCCGGCCAGTTGGACACCAACGGGGTCACGTGGACGGCGTACAACACCCCTTCGGTTGACGCGCTGACCGAATTCAGCGTGACCTCCGGCGGGTTCAAGGCCGAGGTCGGCCACGCCTCCGGCGGTACCATGAGCTTCGTTTCCAAGTCCGGAACCAACGAGTTTCACGGGGACGCGTATGAGTTCCTGCGCAACCAGGATTTGGACGCCAAGGGCTACTTCGGCGCCACCAAGCCGGTCTACAAGCAGAACGATTTCGGAGTTACGGCAGGGGGGCCGGTGTGGATTCCCAAGATTTACCACGGCAGAGACAAGACTTTCTGGTTCTTCTCCTACGAGGGTTTTCGCAACCGCATCGGAGCCACCCCAACTCCCTATAGCGTTCCGTCGCAGGAAATGTACAGCGGCAACTTTCAGAACTTTGTGAACGCCAGCGGGGTGCCGTATACGATCTACGACCCATCTACCACGTCGCTGGTAAACGGCTCGTACGTCAGAACGCCTTTTCCCAGTAACCAGATTCCGCAATCGCGGATCGATCCGATCACGCAGTCGATCGTCAATTATGTGCAGCCGTTGGTGAAAGCCAACGTGGCGGCGACGCCCGGCACCTCGACTTACGTTCGCAACAACTATATTTCGAACGGCACTACCATATCGCCCAACAACAAGTACAGCATCAAGATCGACCAGATAGTCACCTCCAAACAGAGGCTCTCGTTCTTTTTCGAGCACACCCTGGAGCATGACCTGTACGGCCCCACCGGCGCTCCCGGCTTGCCCGAACCTCTGGCCGGCAACCCAGGCTATAACGGGTCCGACGTTTATCGCCTCAGTTACGATTACACCATCACGCCGACTTTGCTGAACCGATTCTACGCGGGCGGCAATAACTGGTCGCAGAACCACGGCTCGTTCGCCACCTGGAGCGGGGCCGGCCAAACCGGGGGACTTACCAACACTCAAGCGACGAATTGGCAGAGCAAGGGGATCTGCATACCGAATTATCCCGCCTGCGGCGACGATTTCCCGCAAGTTACCTTCACCAACAGCGAGTTCACCGCTTGGGGCGTGGCCGCTCCCAACGGCTCAGATAACATCGTCGTGGAGTTCCATGACGACATGACCAAGAGCATCGGTAAGCACACCCTGAAGTGGGGCTACTACTACAACACCACTCATTACGACGGTTTCGGAGAGCAGAATATCGCGGGGAATGTGACCTTTCAGGACCTGAATACCGGCATCCCGCTGAACACCAACCAGAGCGTCGCCGGCGGGAGCGCGTTTGCATCCTTCCTGTTGGGACAGGTCTCCGGCTATTCGCTCGACACGCCACGATTCCTGGCTACTCAGTTCCGTACCAACCAGATGTATTTTCAGGACGACTGGCGCGTATCGCAGAAACTTACTTTGAATCTCGGCCTGCGCTATGAAATCAACGGGGCGCCGCTGGTGGCGAACGGCGATGCCAGCGATTTTGCTCCGGGCTTGCCGAACCCCGGCGCCGGCGGGATTCCGGGCGCTCTGATTTTCGCCGGCACCGGTCCGGGCAGGACGGGCAATGCCACGCTGGTCCCTGGCTGGAAAGGCGCGGGACCGCGGCTCGGCTTCGCCTACGCCGTGGATAGTAAGACGACGATACGGGGCGCCGCCAGCCGCAGTTTCGGGCCAGTCACTTACGTAGGCAGCTCATCGCACAACCTGGGAATTGTACAGCGAATCACCGTTACCGACCAAAGCCAAGGCTTGACCCCGCTTTGGGTCTTGCAAAATGGCGCGCCGGCGTGGGCCCAGGTACCCAACATCAACCCCTCGGTTGGCAACGGCTCCAACGTTCCTTACTACAACGGCAAAGCGGCAGTCACGCCATCCGACGATCTTACTTACTCCTTCAATATTCAGCGCCAGGTGACGGCCAACTCGGTGTTGGAGGTCGGCTACCTTGGTATGTTCGCGGCCCATATCCAGTCCAATATCCTGGCGTATAACCAGATTAATTTCAACAATCTGCCGGCAGCCCTCAACCCGTTCACCGCGTCGGGACGCACCTTGTTGAACTCACAGGTGGGCTCGGCCGCCGCTAACGCCGCGGGGATTGTCGCGCCTTGGCCGGGCTTCAACTCGCTCTGGGGCACCGGGGCGACCGTGGCACAATCCCTGCGTCCCTTCCCGCAATATTCGACTGTCGATACCATCAACGGCCAGGGCGACCGCATCGGCCACTCGACTTATAACTCCCTGGAAGTGAAGTATAACAAGCGGTATTCCTCGGGCTTGACCATACAAGCCTCCTATGTGTTTTCCAGGCTGTTGACCGACGCGGACAGCCAGTCCAGTGGCGAGCCGGAAAACCAATATGACCGCGCGCTGGAAAAATCGATTTCAGCCTACGACCAGACGCACGTAGTGAAGCTGAACTATTTGTATGAACTGCCTTTCGGGAAGGGCAGGAGGTATCTGAGCAGCAAGAGTGCGGCTTCCGCCATCCTTGGCGGCTGGCGCTTTGCCGGAATCGATGGGTACTCCAGCGGGACGCCCATCGGGCTGACAACCACCGTCAGCTTCCCCATCTTCAACGGGGGGAACCGGCCCACGATAACCACTTACCAAGGCTGGCGCGGCACTTACACCGGAAAATTCGATCCCGCGAAGGATAACTTTTTCCAACCGGTATCGTGGTTTGGCACGCAGCCCACTACGGCGCTCGGCAACGCGACGCGGTACAATCCCGAGTGCCGCTACTTCCCGAACTACAATGAGAGTCTGTCGCTTTCGAGGAACTTCAGCATCAAAGAGTCGAAGCGCGTGGAATTTCGATGGGAGACGTTCAACCTCCTGAATCGGACCCAGTTCGGCCCCTTGAGCGGCGCCGCGTCCCTGCAGAACGCCAACTTCGGTAATTGGAACTCGCAGGCGAACTCCCCGCGCCGTCAGCAGGTCTCGTTGAAGTTTTACTGGTAATCAATTCTCCCGGTGGGCCGGCGGTGTCCGGCCCACCGGAAACCAAGGCGCAGACAAAGGCGGAATACTGTCATCAGGGAATCCGAAAGGGAGAACTGAGCAGTCGCAAGGTAGCTGGGGTAACCTAGCAGACAGAGAGGAGAAAACGGCAATGTTGAAACGCAATGGCAAGCTAGGGCGGCGGGAGCTGTTCAAGGCATCGGCCGGGATCATGGGCGGAGCGCTTCTGTCGCGGGAGGCCGCGGCGGAGCAGTCGGAGCCGCGCAATGTGAACGCCAACTCGAAGCCCTCGGCGCTGAAGATTACGGACCTACGCGTGGCCACGGTGGTGAAGCCGGGGCCCAGCCCCTGCCCCATTGTCCGCCTCGACACCAACCAGGGTGTCTATGGACTGGGCGAAGTGCGGGACGGCGCCAGCGCCACCTATGCTCTGTTTCTGAAAAGCCGGCTGTTGAATGAGAACCCTCTCAATATTACGTTTCTCTTTCAGAAGATCAAGCAGTTTGGCTACCACGGGCGGCAGGCCGGTGGAGTAGTGGCGGTGGAAGAAGCCTTGTGGGATATCGCCGGCAAGGTGTACAACATCCCGATCTACCAAATGCTGGGCGGCAAGTTCCGCGACCGGGTCAGGATCTACGCCGACACGGATGAATCGCCGGATCCCCACGTTTTCGCGCAGCGCCTGAAGGAGCGCAAGGAGAGAGGCCTCACCTGGCTCAAGATGGACGTGGGCATCAACCTGGTGCAAAAGATTCCGGACACGGTGACCGGGCCGTCGGAACTGACGACGTGGGAGCGCAGGGCTCTGCCGCACCCATTCGTAGCCCAAGAGGTGACCCAAAAGGGCATCGAGAAGCTTTCCGAATACGTGCAGGCGGCGCGCGAGGCCGTCGGCATGGAGATTCCGCTTTCCATGGACCACCTGGGGCACCTGGGGGTGAACTCGATCATCCGGCTGGGGAAGGCGTACGAGAAATTCAACCTTTCCTGGATGGAGGACGTGATTCCCTGGCAGTATACCGACATGTTGGCGCATATCACCGCCGAAAGCCCCACGCCGATATTGACGGGTGAGGACATTTACCTGAAGGAAGATTTCATCAAGCTGTGCGAGAAGCACGCGGTGAGCAAAATCCATCCGGACATCTCCACGTCGGGTGGGATCCTCGAGACGCATAAGATAGGCGATGCCGCGATGGAACTAGGTGTCCCCATGGCCATGCACTATGCGGGCACTCCGGTAGGCGCCATGGCGAGCGTTCACTGCGCGGCGGCCACGGAGAATTTCCTGGCCTGCGAAAACCACTCGCTGGACGTACCCTGGTGGCAGGACTTGGTGGAAGGGATCGAAAAGCCCATCATCGATAAAGGCTTCATCACGGTTCCGGACAAGCCCGGCTTGGGAATCACGCTGAACGAGGACGTGGTGAAGAAGCATCTGGCGCCCGGCAGCGGTTACTTCGAGCCCACGCCGCAGTGGGACCACGAGCGCTCGGGCGACTGGCTGTGGAGCATGATCGAAGAGGAGAAGAAGCAGCAGCGGCGCGGTTAAGGCGAAGAGACGAAGAGATCCGCAAGAGCAATCCGCAATCGATGGCCGGGAGCATCCATCGCGGCGCCGGCGCGAGCATCTACGCGGCGCGTTTTTGGTGAGTTCTACCCGGTGCCCGTGAGATGAACCAAGTCTGGCTACAGAACTGCGACCCGCTCGGCAACCCGCTGCTATCGACGTTAGCCGCGGCGGCCCCCGTATGCGTTCTGTTTTTTTTCCTGGCGGTGCGGGGCGCGCCGGCATGGCGGGCGGCGATCTATGCGCTGGCGGCCGCCGTGGCGGTAGCGCTGCTGGTGTTTCGGATGCCGGCCGCGATGGTGGCGGGCGCGGTGGCCGGCGGCTTGGTGTTCGGTTGGTTCCGGATCGCCTGGATCGTGGTCGCGGCGGTATTCGTCTACGACGTCTCGGTGGAAACCGGCCAGTTCGAAACCATCAAACAATCGATCGGCGGCATCTCGGACGACCGGCGCCTGCAGGTTCTGCTCATCGCTTTCGCTTTTAGCTCTTTGCTGGAGGGCGCAGGAGGAGGAGGCGCACCGGTGGCGGTATGCGGAGCGATGATGATCGGGCTGGGATTTCCACCGTTCCAGACGGCGCTGATCTGTCTCATCGCGAATTCCGCTCCGGTCGCATTTGGCGCGCTGGGAAACCCGCTCCGCATACTGGCGGCGGTGACAGGGCTGGGCGAAGCGGATTTCAGCGCCATGGTGGGCCGCATTCTGCCGCTCACCATGCTGGTGCTGCCGTTCTGGGCCATGCGCGTGCTGTGCAATCGCAGGGACACGCTGGCGGTTTGGCCGGCGCTGGTGGCGTGCAGCCTGACCTTCGGCGGCATCCAGTTCTTCTGGTCGAACTATATGAATGTTTCGCTGGTGGCGATCGTGGGAGGCATCGGGACGCTGCTCGTGCTGGCGCTGTTTTTCCGAAAGGTCTGGAGCCCGAAAGCGATCTGGCGATACGGCGGCGAAGCGCCGGTGAGGAAGAAGTTGCCCGGTGAATCGCTCACCGCCGGGCGCATTTTGCTGGCATGGTCGCCGTTCCTGCTGCTGGCGGCCTTCGTGGTGCTGTGGGGCCTGCCCTCGGTGATGCGTGTCTTAGACAAAACTTCCTGGATGGTCCCGGTTCCCGGCTTGCACATGATGGTGATGCGGACTCCGCCCGTGGTGGTGAAGCCCTATGCCGAGCCAGCCCTGTTCGACGTTTCCTGGCTCTCCACGAGCGGGACGGGGATCTTTTTCGCCGGCTTGGTTGCCGCACTGCTGGGCGGACTTTCCTTGCGGCGCACTCTGCGCGTGTTTTCGAAGTCGCTGGCGCGGCTGGCCTGGAGCGTGGTCGCGATTATGGCCATGCTGGGCATCGGCTACGTCACGCGCTACTGCGGAATGGACGCTACCATGGGGATGGCGATGGCACACACGGGAGCGCTATTTCCGTTTTTTGGGACGGTCATCGGCTGGGTGGGAGTGGCGCTCAGTGGAACCGCCGCCGCGTCGAATGCGTTGTTCGGCAGCTTTCAGGTGATTACCGCCAACAAACTGGGGCTGAGCCCGATTCTGATGGGCGCGGCCAACAGTGCCGGCGGCGTGATGGGGAAAATGGTTGCGGCGCAATCGCTGGTGATCGGCTGCGCGGTTACGGGGCAGCAAGGCAAAGAGGGCCTGTTGTTCCGCGCGGTTCTCAAGCACAGCCTGGGCCTGCTGGCGCTGGTGGGGGCGATTGTGATGATGTACGCCTACGTGTTTCCCCGCCTAATTCCCAGCGGCCATCATTTCTGGTAAAGAGGAATCGGTATGAAACGAACGCTATGCATAACAGGGCTCGCCGTCTTGGGAGTTGCCGCATGGTTGCTGGCGCAATCGACGGGGGGCGACCCGCTGATCGAGGGTTTCCGCATGGTGGAGGTGGCTTCGACCTCGGATGCCATGGAGCAGCTCTATGGGCAGCGGAACTACATGTCTCATGAGATGCGGCCCCTCGCCCCGGCCAAGTTTGCCGGGCCGGCGGTGACCGTGCTAATGAAAAAGGAAGAACACAAGGAGGGCTCCAAGGCTTCCGAAGGCATGCTGGACGCCATCGACAACGCCAAGCCCGGCTCCGTCTACGTGATGGTTCTGGAGGACGGCGCCGATTTCGCCGGCATGGGAGGCCTGATGGCGACCGCCATGAAATACCGCGGCCTGGCGGGAGCGGTGATTGACGGAAGCGTGCGCGACACGCCGCAAATCCGCAAATTGCAGTTCCCGGTGTTCAGCCGCGGAGTTGTGCCCTCAACCACCATCAACCACTATCGATTCGCGGGCGTGAACGTGCCCGTGACTTGCGCCGGCGTGCGCGTGAATGCCGGGGACATCGTCGCGGCCGACGAAGATGGCGTGGCCGTAGTGCCTCGCGCGCACGCGGCCGAGGTTCTCAAGAAAGCCGAGGAACTGGACAACACCGAACACAGCATGCTGCCGTTTATCGAGAAATTCCGGTCGATTAAGGAAGCCGTAGCGAAATTCGGGCGGATTTGAAGGCTGCGCTGGAAACTAAAAGCAATATGTTTCCCCCGGCGCCAGGTGTGCCTTGGCAACGTCCGGATTGATCTCGAGTCCATAGCCGGGCTTGTCTTGAATTAGGAAGTAACCTTTTTCCCAGAATGGGCCTTCGCGGAGGATCAGGTCCGGCCACCACTCGACATAGTTTGCCAGTTCGTGGATACGAAAATCGCGCATGGATGCGGCCGCATGAGCGGAGGCTGTCGTGCCGACCGGGCTCGCAGGGTTATGGGCCGCGGTCCAAATCCCGTACATGGAGGCGTAGTCGGAGATACGCTTCGATTCCAGCAGACCTCCCGATTTCGGGATGTCGATATGCACGCCATCGCAAGCTTGTAGCTCAATCAGTCTGCGGAAACCCTCGCGGGTATACAAGTTCTCGCCGGTGCAAACCGGAACGTTGATGGCGTGAGTCACGCGCGCCATTACTTCGGGATTATCGGGCGGGACGGGGTCTTCGATCCACATTGGTTTCGAAGGTTCCAGTGCGTGCGCGAGGTCGATGACATCGCGCGCATCGTAATGCCAATGCAGGTCGATGGCGAAATCGCCATCCGGCCCCAGCTCATCGCGCACCACGTCCATGCCACTTGCGATCATACGAATGTCTTTGTGGGTGAGATTGCGTCCGTAACGGTCGTGGCCCGGTTCGCGATACTCCGGGTCGGCTTTTCGCGGCACCGCATCGCCCTGGAACTTGAATGCAGTCCAACCCCACTTCTCGGCCTTCGCCTGCCGCACCTTGTCGCGCCACGAGGCCGGGTCCTCGACGCGGTCCACTACTTGCATGGTTCGGTAGAACCGCACCTTATCGCGAAATCTGCCGCCCAGCAGATTACAGACCGGTGTTTCGAGAATTCGCCCGCAGAGATCCCAAAGCGCGATCTCGATACCGCTTGCCGCCGTCACGGTGACTCCGGCCAGCGCACCGGCGCCGGCGCTCTCCATGAGCATTTTGGTATAGAGCTTGTCAACATTCAGGGGGTCCTCGCCGGTGACGATCGAACCCATTTTGTTCACCACAAGATCCTTGACGCCCCACCCCCAATACGCCTCGCCCAGGCCGTACAAGCCCGAATCCGTTTCCACCTTAATCAAGTTCCAGTCCCAGGTGCCGCGCACGATCATGCACTTGACGCCCGTAATCTTGACCTTGTTCCTCTGCGCGGCGGCGAGCCGGTCGAATGGAGCTGGAAATAGACAGCCGGCGGTAAGCCCTGCTGTGACCTTCAGAAAGTCGCGACGTTTCATCTAAGCCCCCTTTCCCGTATTGAAGCTGGATTCATTCAATAATACAGCGTCCCAGCAAGCTACAGGTGCCGGGCGAGTTCAGCAGATCGGCGCTACGTTCGTTTTAACCGCTCCCTAACGGTCGCGGCTCGGTAAGGACTGCAAACAAGCGGGACTCATAACCGAGCCGCGACCGTTAGGGAGCGGTTAAAACGGCTAAGTTGCGAACTTCCCAGGTCGGTAATGCGCCAAATTACTGCGCCAGCTTAGTAGCCTGCCGTGCTACCAACTGCCAACCTTGAGGACCCTTGATCAAGACGTGAAGGACGTTCACATGAGCCATGGAGCTCTTGCCGTTCCCGCTGGATGTGAGATCGATTCTGCATCTTACGATGGCGGAATTGCCGAAAACGCGAACGACGGTATCGGAGAATTCCATCGCATCGATGTTCGTCTTGCCGCTCATCACCGAATCGATCAGCTCGACTTTGGTCTGGGTGTGCCCGTCGGAGTGACCGAAAATGAGGGCATCGCTCAGGACTTTTTCGAGCTGTGCCTTGTCCTTGTGGAGCATCCCCTGCCTCCAGCCGTCCACTGCCGCGAGAGCGTCCTTTTCGGGTGTCTGGCCGTTGACCACGACTACCCCGGAAGAAACTGCGATCAGAAGTATCGGAAACCATTGTTTCATAAGCTTGTCCACATAAGCCATCACAGCTTGTTTGCCATGTCGATGCATAACTGGGTCACGAAGTCGCGGTAACTGCCAATACCGGTGTCGCCGCCCTTGGCCAGATACGCGAGGAGAATCTTGCGGTGGCTCGCCTCCGGCAGATCGACACCTTTCTTTTGAAACAGCCACACCGGAGAGTCCGTCTTCCAGTCGGTTCGCTCCCATTTCGCGTCGATGATGCGAGCAGGGCGGCGTTTTTGGAAAAAGTGCCGTTGCGCGTTCTCGTAAAAGAACCGCGCTCTCTGGGCGGCGGTAGGCTTGAGGCCGGCGGCATCGATCCAGCCTTGCGTGGAGCGGAAGGTTTCGTCGCGCCACAGCGCCACGGGAAACTCGCTGCCGTACATGATTCGGTCCCAGCCAGTGAGTTCCACCAGCGCCCGAGTCCAGATCTTGAGTGGCTCTGGATCCATGTAACCTTGGCGCGAGAAGATCACCAGAAAACGGGGATGCCGAAATAAGCGGCCCACCAATTCCTGTTTGGTAAAGATTGCCGGGTCGGTGGGTCCCGCAAAGTGGGTGCCACACACGATACAGTTCGGGTAGCGGTCCAGGAATTCAAGAAGCTGACGGGCCCCGGCGCGATACCCCTCGCTCCCTTCCAGATAAGGAGTGCCTCCCGCCTTGCCGACCACATCCAACAACTCCGGCTCTTTGGCGATCAGTTCCGCTTGCAGGCGGATGCCGGTGAATCCGCACTCCATCTGCGCGGCCATGCAGGCGGCCCTCTCCGCGGGAGAGCGGCCCATGGCCATACCGATGATGCGGAAGCGGTCCGGGTACTGAACCGCCGCGCGGGACAACTCCCGTAGGTCGGGGCAGGTAGCGGCGGTTCCTACAATGGCCGCTTCCGCGCCGTTTGCGTCGAGAAGCGCTATGTACTCCTCCGCGCTCAGGAATCGCGGCAGCGAGACATGTCCCCAGGCATCGATGACCTTACGCCGATCGTCCTGAGCCACAGCCACACCTGCCAGGGAAGCCGCGGCGACCGATGTCTTCACGAATTGCCGTCTTGTCGAGTCCCCGGTACTCATGCCACTCCTTTCAACACACGTCACGGCCGGTACGGAAACGCGACCGCCGCCATGCGCGCTGGAAACGTAAAGCGTGGCGCCTTGACGTTCGGCTCGAAGGCGCCACGCACCGCGGCATCTCAGTATTACAGCCGCTCAGTAAGACAGCCGCAGACCGAATTGCACGATCCGGGGCTGGTTAAACTGCCCGGTCATGACACCGAACGAGGACGTACCGTAGGCTTCGCCCGGCACACCGAACTGGACCCGGTTGAATATGTTGAAGATTTCGGCTCGAAAGTCGAGTTTCAACCGTTCGGTAAGTTGGGTGACTTTGCTGAACGAAAGGTCGAAGTTATTGACACCGCCCCAGCGGAGTACCGGGTCGACCCTAGGCTCGTCGCCGTTCGCAAAAGTTCCGGGCGCCGTGAAGCAGGACGTGTTGAACCACTCCTTCAATCTCGACGTCGCCGGACCGGAGATAACCGGATTGCAACCGCCGACATAGTTTGGCCGGGTAACGCCCTTTCCTGCCGCAAAGGTGCCGGTCAGAGTGTTGGAAGTGGAATCGTACAGCGCCAGGGGGAAGCCAGTCTGGAACGTGGTGATCTCGTTTATGCTCCAGCCGGAAACCAGCTTACCCGCAACACCATGCACCCCACTGAGAAACTTTTGCCCCTTGCCAAAGGGAAGGTCATAGACGTAGCTGAAAACCAATCGGTTTGGCGTTTCAAAAGCTTCCAGAGATTTCTCTGCCTTGATGTTGTTGTTGTCTTGGAGGCCATTCTGCCCGCCGATAAACTCGGCTCCCGCCCCGCCGCCCGTGGCGCTCGAAACGCCTTCGTCGAAGGGGGTTTGCGTGTCCGTGGTTCCCAGGAACTTCGACCATGTATATGCCACGAGCAGTACGCCGTGTTTCATGCGCTCCGTCACTTTGAGGTTAAAAGCATCGTAGTAGGAGTCGCCGATATTGGGTCCGATCGATTGCATGTAAAGGTACTGGGGATAGGGCCTTAATAGATAGCCCTGTAGGACGGTAGACTGTCCCAGTACTCCGGCGCTTGTCGGGATAGTGCCATAGAACGGGTTGTTAACCGCGGTCAGCAACGCATTACCCATCGAGTCGTACTGGTCCGGAAGCGCGTCGATGTTCTGGGAGGCGACCGGAAGATGTATGCCTCTGGCGCCGGCGTAGCTCGCATCCACCATCAACCCCGTCCCAATCTGCCGTTGGACGTCTAAATTCCACTGCTGGGCATAAGCATTCGGCATATTGGGAACCGGCGATTGAAAACCTTGTCCGATCAGGCTGTTCACATACGCCTGGCTGTGTCCGGGAGGCGACGCCATCCCATTGGGGAAAGGATTGCTCAGCGTGGTCGCCAGATCGGGCGTGAGATTGCCGTTGAGTGAAGCGGTCATCGTGGTGGTGGCCAGATTTACAGGCGCATTGTAGGGCGATAGTGCCCAGGCGGCGTTAATCGGCAGGTACAGGATTCCGTATCCGCCGCGAATTACCCAATTATTGGTCAGGCTGTAGGCAAAGCCAACCCGGGGTGAGAAATCTTTCCAGTGCAGGTTTTGCCAATCGCGGCTGGGGTACTGCGAAGAGCCGGTCAGAGCCAGAATGCCCTGCAGGTTCTGCAGCCCGGTTTGCTGCGACAGAGCCGTCGCCGGCGCGTTCGGGAGGAAGGCGGTCAAGCTGTCGTAACGCTCGTGAAAGGACCCCGGCTGCTCCCAACGCAAACCGAGGTTGAGTGTCAGTTTGTTGGTGACGCGGAAGGAGTCATTTGCAAAGAGACCCCCATAGTAGTAGCTGGCAAAAGACAGCGCCGGCTCTTGCGCGCTTCCGGAAGAGGGGAAGCCCAGCATCCACGAAGCAAAGCCGAAACCGGTCGTGGCGGGAGAGCCCGCGCCGGAGCCCACCAGCGGGTACTCGGAAGTAAATCCGGAATCCGCATTGAACGTGCCGCCCACGATGTTGCTCTGGAAATACGACCATTCCACGCGCCTAGCTTCAGCGCCGAATTTCAACGTATGGCGGCCGAGCGTCTTGGTCAACGATCCCGATAGAGCGTAGTCATTGTCGGTCTCCGAGTCAAACGCGACTCCGTTCAAGTTGTACATCCCCGCCACGTTGGGCATGGGCATCTCCGAAAACTGCGCGTTTCCCTGGTAGGATGCCCAATTCCCGCCGAGCTGCGCGTATTTGAAGTTGCAGCAGCTTCCCGGTTGAACAAACAGCTTATAGCGAATAAAGGAAGCTCTCAGATCCGCTACCGTCGTCGGATCGATCAGAATCGTGTCCCCGAAGACCGCCTGGTCCGTGTGGTAATACTTGGTCTTGCTGGTGTTGTTCAACAGGGGGTTGGTAGTAGTGGGAAGCATGCGAAAATACGTAAACCGGCCGAAGAGCTGTTGCTTCTCGCCAATTTTCTGGTCAATGCGCGCCGTGTACTGGTTGTAACTGTACGATTCGGGATAGTTGGCCAGAAAATTGTTAGTTATGGCGTTCGGATTGGTCGCTGCCGGCCACAACATCGGCGATAGAATGCTAGCTGTCGGATTTAACCGGCTGGTAGGGATGATGTTGCCCGGAAAAGGCGTGCGAGCATATAGCGTGCTTCCGTTGGACGTCCCGCATGTCGCCGTGTTGCCACCGGTTCCGCAGGTCGTCAAGGGATCGAATATCTGCGGAACGCCGGCCTGCGTAAAGTTACCCGCCAGCATCGACGGCGTCGGCACGGTGGTCAAAGTCGGGAACGCCTGGTGCATGTCGTAATGCTCCCAACTGAGAAATGCGAAAGTCTTGTCTTTCTTGATCGGCCCACCGAGCGTTCCGCCAAATTGGTTCTGGGTCCATTCCGGCCGGGAAATACCCGCGGTGTTGTTCACGAACAGGTTGGCATTCAGGTCCCTGTTCCGCAGGTACTCATAGAGTTCGAGGTGGTAATCGTTGGTGCCGGATTTGGTTGTCATGTTGACGATTCCGCCGGCCGACTTCCCGAATTCCGGGCTGATGTTGTTACTCTGAACGTCGAATTCCTGGATGGCGTCCTGCGTGGGAACTAGAGCCACCATCTGACAGTAGCTGATGTTCACCGGGGCGCCGTCGAGGTAGAATCCACTTTGGTTCGCGATGCCACCGCCAATCTGATAGTTGCCCCAGGCGTTGACACTATTGGTCACCGGGTTTCCAAAAGAACCGCCCTCCTGCACTACGCCCGGCACGATCATAGTTAGATTCAAAACATTCCGGCCGTTCAATGGCAAATCCGCAACCTGTTTCGACTCGACCACCTGGCCGATTGTCGAGGTTTGGGTTTGCAGTAAGGCACTGGACGCCGAGACCTCGACTGCCTGCGAGGACTCACCTACTTGCAGGATCGCGTCGGCGCGAACCACCTGGTCCACCCGTAGAGGGATCGAGTCAACTTTGGACTGTTTGAACCCAGTCTTCGAAACCGTCACGCTGTAGCTACCAGGCAACAGGCTAACGAAGGAGTAATTGCCGACCGCGTCCGTTTGAGCGGTTCTTTGTTCGGCTGTACCGGTGTTGGTCAAGGTCACCGTCGCCGCGGGCACAACGGCGCCGGAGGAATCCGTGGCTGTGCCCACGATCGACCCGAAAAACGTCTGAGCGCGTGCCGTCAATGCGAACGCTACGATGCACACGAGCATCGGAACGACACACCGCACACTCAACCTCTCAAAATGGAGCTTCATGTTTCAGTCTCTCCCACTGTCCCCAACATAGAGGAAACGGCGGTCCCCACCAACGAACCTCCGCACCAACATGGGAACGCAACGCCTTATCTCCCACACAAAACGCGTCCTAGAGCTGACTACTCCAGCACCCGAAACGCCCTTTCTGAATCACGAGCTGGCATACGCGGGCGTGTCGGAGGATTAACATAGTGCATCATGCATCAAGGAGTTTACGATGTCAATATGGTTTTATCCCACACCCTCTTGATTGTGGACTGAATCGCCTGCCACGGTGTTTCGGGTGCTTCACAAATCCGGGCGAATCCGTTCCCGGCAACCGCTCCCTAACGGTCGCGGCTCGGTAAGTGGCTGCAAACACACGGCGTCGTAACCGATCCGCGACCGTTAGGGAGCGGTTGACACACCTGGGGTTTCCCCAGACCGGTTCACCACCACGGCCTTTCCGCCCGCACCTGTTTCTTTCATTTCATAATGAGGATAAACAGAGCTTGACATCTGTTTACACATCATGCATGATGGGCGATGTAAGATTGGCCGGGCGTTGAAAAAGTGCGCGGGACGGCGGGTCGCTGAGAGCGCATCGGCCAAGTCATTGATTTCGTATTAAGTTCGACGGCCTTGATGGCGAAGGCACGGCGCGGCGGCGCCATGGTCAACGTGAACCAAAGCGGATTTAAATACAAGAGTGTTTCTGTCCCAGCACGCAGTGCCGACCAGACCATCGCGAACGCGACCATTCCGTTCCGGAACGGAATGCCTGCCCCGCCCGGCCGCGTAAGCGCCGCCACGAATCGGCGACAAACCCCCAGCTTCCCTAAAAGGAACGAGCGGCTGCTGTCAGCGCGAGAGGCAGGTCGTCGACCGAGAGGAAACCGTCGCTATGAAGCTCTTTAGTATGTTTTACGATAAAAAGATCTTGATGAGACTTGTCCTGGGCTTTGTTTTTTGCGGATTCCTCTCGGCTGCCGAACCGATTCTGCCCATCTTTCCTTACGGCGCGGTGTATTTCCGCAAATCCAATCCCCCGGAACAGGATTGGGAGCGCGACCATCGTACCGCTGCCGAAAACGGCATGAACACCTTCCGGCATTGGTTCATCTGGTCGGCAATCGAGACCGAGCCTGGCAAGTACGACTGGCTCGATTGCGACCAGATGATGGACTTGGCCGCCAAGAACGGCATCAAGGTGGTAATTGCCGAGCAACTTAATTTCGCTCCGGAGTGGGCGTTCGAGAAATATCCCCACGCGCAATACAAGGGAAGCGACGATTCGCTGGTGTATAGCGGTATCTCCGTCAGCACGGAGACCGGAGGCTATCCCGGGCTATGCCTTGATAACGACGATGTCAAGGCTGAGGCCGAGAAATTCATGGTCGCGATGGTCGGCCGCTACCGCGATCACCCCGCGACGCTTGGGTATGACGTCCTGAACGAGGGCTGGTATTTCGGCGGCGATTCGCACCGGATGTACTGCTACTGCGACGCAACGCAGCAGAAATTTCAGGAATGGCTCAAGGCGAAATATCACACCCTCGACCGCTTGAACAAGGCATGGCACCGTTACAGCTATACGGATTGGCAGTCGATCCATCCGCCGCGAAACCTTCTGGGGTACGCCGAGTCGCTGGATTGGCTCGAATTCAGGCTCGACGATCACTTCCGGTTGCTGAAGTGGCGCACAGACCTCATTCGCAGCCTCGATAAGAGAAATCTGGTCACGGCACATGGCGTCGGCAAAACGCTGATTGGCCTTCCCGATCACGGCCTGAACGACTTTCGTTCTACTCCCAATGTCGAGGTGTGGGGATTCAGTTTCAACGCCGCCGACGATGGACCCGAACCCTGGAAGCATTTTGAGGCCGTGGACATCACCCGCGCTGGGGCTAAGGGGAAGCCGTTCTGGCACGCCGAGGCCCAGGCTGGCCCGGACTGGTATCACTCCCGGATGATCAATCTCACCCGCGAAGAAGGAATGATTGCTCAACCCGAGGACATCCGCCTTTGGAATCTGACTTCGATGGCCGGCGGCGCCACCGGAATCCTCTATCCAAGATGGCGTCCGCTTCTGGATGGGCCGCTATTTGGAGCTTACGGCCCCTACGGGATGGATGGCTCGGTGACGCCGCGGTCGGAGTTGACCGCCAAGATTGCCCGTTGGGCAAACGCCAGCCCCGACATTTGGAAAGCGCGTCCCGTGAAGGGCGAGATCGGCATTGTGTTCGTGCCCGAATCGGAGATCTTCAACTACATCCAGGAAGGTAACACTCGCTTCTACGCGGAGTCGGCGAGGGGAGCTTACCAGGCGTTCTTCGACTCCAACATTCAGGCCGATTTCGTAAGTATCGACGACATTAAGGCCTATCCCGTGGTGTATTTGCCATTTCCTTTGATGCTCAAAGAAGAGACCGCCCACAAGCTGATCGACTATGTACAAAGCGGCGGCTATTTGATTAGCGAGGGAACGCCGGGATATTTCGGGGACCGCGGGCACGTAGGTACGGTTCAGCCGAATCTCGGCCTGGCCGCGCTGTTCGGCGCCACCGAGAGTTCCGTGGAGTTCGTGCCGCATATCCTGGACGATCTGAAGCTGGAGGTGCGCGGCCGCGAGATCGATGGCCGGTTTTACGATCAACAATACGCTCCCAAGGAGGGCACCGCGGTCGGACGGTTCAAGAATGGCGCCGTGGCGGCCGTGGAGAACCGTTACGGCAAGGGAAAAACGCTGTTGATCGGCACTTTTCCGGGTGGAGGATATTACCTGCACCATTCTCCCGAAACCCGGGTATTTTTTGAGGAATTACTCACCTGGGCGAACCAGGAGCGCTGGCTTCATTGCGACCAATCGCTGGTCAAAGCCAGGCTGCACATAGGACCTACGGGAACTTATCTCTGGGTTGTGAATCCCACCAGACAACCGCGTCCCGTCGGAGTCTCTCTTTCCGCGCGCGCGGGCCACTTTACCCAGGCACACGACATTTGGCAGGACCAACCCGTGAAGGTTACCGGCTCGCTGGTCGAAATCACGGTAGGAGAACGGAATGCGGCGGTAATCCGGCTGCAATAGCAAGGATAGTTTGGAGCTCAATCATGACTGCAAAAACGAACGCAAATCTGGAACCAGTCAACGGCGGTCGAGACGCGCGACGGGACCGTGCTAACGATCCGTGCAATCTGAGCAGGCGAGATCTTTTCGGGGTTTCCGCTGCTCTTGGGACGGGCGGCTTGGCCGGTCAAGCACTCCTTTCCGCGGCCGCCGCGGCCCAGGCGCAGAGCGCTGGGCAGAGTTCCGCTGTCAGTTCGGCGCCAGCGCTCACGGTAAAGGCTGTCTATACGAAGGCGCGGGAATTGTTATACCCAACCTGTCGCGTCTGTCCGCAATGCGATGGAGTGGCTTGTGCGGGAGAGTCCGGGGGCATCGGCGGCATCGGGTCGGGCAAATCGTTCCAGAACAATTACACGGCGCTACAGCGCGTGGAGCTCAATCTGCGGACGCTGACTGAGCTCACCAGGCCCGACACCTCGACCACGATTTTCGGTCAGAAACTCTCCTTTCCCGCCGTCGCCGCGCCGATGGGCTACAACGGAGCCGGTTTTGGCAAAGGCATGCCGGTGGAACGGTTCTTCGACGCCATTATCGGAGGGTGCAACGATGCCGGCACCGCCGGCGGTGTCGGTGAATCGCCTGCCTTCGCCGTTCAGGATCTGCAGTCGCGATTGGATATCGTTGCCCGATATCACGGCCGGGCGGTTTACGGCGTCAAGCCGGTTCCCAACTCGACCATTATGAAAATCTACCCGATGATTGAGGCGGCTGCACCTTTTATGGTCACCATCGACATCGACTCTGCCGGACGTTACCAGCGAAATACCCCGCCCGAGGTCACCTATGGACCCAAGTCGGTCGCGCAATTGCGCGATCTGGCTCGCTCCATCAAGATGCCCCTGGTGATCAAAGGAATCATGACGCCCGACGAAGCCCTGCTGGCGGCCGACACAGGCGCCAAAGGGATAGTGGTATCGAATCACGGAGGGAGGGTGTTGGACGGCACGCCCGGAGGCGCGGACGTGCTGGCCGCAATTGCCGATAAGGTCAAAGGTAAGATGGTGATCTTTATCGATGGCTGCATGCAGAGCGGTCTCGATGTAATCAAGTGTTTGGCATTGGGCGCCGACGCGGTCATGGTCGGGCGCCATCTCCTGCGGGCGGCGTTTGGCGGTGGCCGCGAAGGAGTCGCGCTCTTCATGAACACGATGAAGGACGAGTTCGAGCGCGCCATGGTCCTGACCGGCGTTCCGAGCGTCTCGAAGATCGACCGCCGGATCGTCAGAGTCTAAGGGGGACCATGCGACTCCGAATCGGTATAGGGCTGGCGCTGACTTGGGCGCTGCTCTGCCTGTGGCCGGGATCGATCGAAGCGGGTGGGCCTCTGCCCACCCTGAGTTATCGCGGCGGCGGACACGGTAAGGTCGTCTTCGACCACCAACGGCACGCATCCGAGGGCTTTCGCTGCAACGATTGCCACGGCGATTTCGCGGGCACGGGAAAGGCACTCTTTGCTACGCGCAGACAAGGGCTCATCGCGTTTGCGGACCATACAACGGGCGCAAAGTGTTTTGCGTGTCACAATAACGACGGCGTGCCCGACGATCGCAAAAACGCCTTCTCCAACGGGAAAGGCGCGTTCGATACCTGCGATCGGTGTCACCGCCAGAGCGGCGCCTTCTAAAGTGCTGGAGCTTACCAATGAATAAAGCACTCGTAGTCGATCCTATAACGACGATCAGCAGGAAGGAACGCATCGTCGAAGCGATCCGAAGGGCCATTCTCTCGGGCAAGCTGAGGCCCGGCCATCGAATCGTCGAGAGCCAGATGGCCAAACAACTGGGAGTCGGTAACACAGCCGTTCGTGAAGCCTTGTTCGAGCTGCAATCCAGGGGATTTGTCACTCGGGTCGCGAATAAGGGAACGTTCGTCACTCAGTTGACGGTCGATGACGTGGAACAGATCTTCTGCGTGCGGCGGAATTTGGAAGGCTTGGCGGCGGAACTGCTGCAGGGCCGCATGACGCCAGCCATTCTCGACCGCTTACAGCGGTGTATCGACGGGATGGGGCCGGCGGCCGTTCTTCTCGATCTGGAGTCCTTCTGCCGGTTAGACGTTGAGTTTCACACTACCATCTGGCATGCCACGGGAAACCGGTTTCTGGCCGCGGCGCTGGAAACCATGGTCCTTCCCTTGTTCGCATTCTTCAACATGACGTGTCCTCCCGATCGAGAGACGCTGCTGGCGGGCGTTCAACAGCACGCAGAGCTTCTCAGAGCGGTTCGCGACGGCCGGAACGTGCGCGAATGCATGGAGCGCGCGGTGGACTATTTTCACACGGAAAAGCTCACCCTGCTCTTCGATATCCGAAACGGTGGGCCTGGGGCGGCGGGGCGCGATGTGAGGACCCCGGCGCTTTCGGGCTGAGGCGGTGGCGATACCGAAATTGCCGGGGGCGAAGCGAATGTCAGGCGCGGTATGGCGATGACCTACTTCCAGTCGCCGCCGATCTTCCAGTATTCCAAGGCCGGCCCCTTCAAGCCGCCCGGCCCGGCTGTAACGGCGATCTTGCGCAGACCCTCCATCTCCTCCGGCGTGTACGGTTTGAAGTTCTGCGCGAAGCGCACGTCATCGTCCAGTTGTCCCAGGGTGCTGCAGCCGACGGTGGCGCAATGAATAGGCAGGCTGAGAGCGTACTTCAGGCATTCCTCCGCATTCATCACGCGCAACAGGAACGCATTGGCGAATACCTTCATGGCTTGGATGCCAATGCCCCGCTCCACCGCCAGCGGCAGGGTGATCTTTTCAAAACTCAAGTACGAAGGATCGGCCGCATGCAGCGGCATCAGAATCGAATCCCACTTCTCGTAGGCCTTCAGCATGGCCACGTGAGTGTTGGGATCGTGGTGTCCGGTGAAGCCAAAGAACCGGCACTTGCCGGCCTTTTTGGCCGCTTCGAAGGCCTCTATGGCCCCGCCGGGCGCGAAGATCTTCTCCACATCCGTCTGGTCCTGGATGGCGTGCATCTGCCACAAGTCCAGGTAGTCCGTCTTCAAGCTGCGGAGAGAGAGAGTCAGTTCGTCGTCGGCTTCCTTCCGCGTGCGCTTGGTGCACTTAGTGGTGATGAAGACATTCTTGCGAACGTCGGAAAGCACGTCGCCGTAAACCTCTTCGGAGTGCCCGTCCCAGTACGAATGCGCGCAATCGAAATAGTTCAGTCCCAGATCGTAAGCGTGGTGCACCTGAAGCCGCGCGGCCTCCTTGGTGCGCAGCAGGGCCAGGCGGGCGCCGGCCTGGCCGACGATCGTCAGTTTCACGCCGGTCTTGCCGAATTCCCGCATCGGCGTATCGCCGGCCTTCGGCTTAGGCGGCTTGGCGCCGAGCCCCGTAATGCCCAGGCCGGCAAACGCGGCCCCCACGAAAGTCCTGCGCCGTATAAAAGGGATTGCTCTTTGAATCACCGGTTCCTCCACTGTGACCGACGGGCGGGCGCCAGACCCGCTGCCCGCTGGAGTAAGCTTTTCGCCCGCGTCCATAAGCAATATAGGCGAAACCAATCGATTCGTAAAGTAAATACTTTCGCTTGACTCGACTCTCCATTGGCGGCGGCTGTGTTTCACGATCGCAGGGATCGAAGCAGCGGTTTTTGTCAACTGTACAAATGAAGGTATGCCTGATACTATCCTCGCTTCGGAGCGTGCATGCGCTTCGTGCGGGTGTGAATCCGAGGTGATGTTCCATATGCGACCGATTTATTTTGTTCTTGTCATTGTCGTTGCCGCGGGTGTCGGGCTGTTGCTGAGCGCCCAGACGCCGCGCGCCGGCGCAGCGCCAGCCGATAGGGACGCCAGTTCCGGCGTCGAACAACGCGTCTCCGACCTGTTGCGCCGGATGACCCTGGAAGAGAAAGCAGCGATGCTGGCCGGGGCCGGTTGGATGGAAACCACGCCGAACGCGCGGCTGGGTATTCCGAGCATCAAGATGGCCGACGGACCAATGGGTGTCCGGTCGTGGCTGGGAAGTTCCGCGATTACGACTGCCACCGCGACTACCGTCACCAGCACTGCCTTCCCGGCGGGTGTGGCGATGGCAGCCACCTGGGACCCCGTACTGGTCGAACGCGAAGGTCAGGCGATTGGGCAGGAAGTCAAGGCTCTGGGCCGCGATATGATTCTCGGGCCGACCGTCAACATCAACCGCGTGCCCCTCTGGGGCCGGGATTTCGAAGGATACGGAGAAGACCCGTATCTGGCGGGACGGCTCGCCGTGGCCTACATCCGAGGCGTGCAAGGCGAGGGAGTGATCGCCACCGTCAAACATTTCGCCGCCAACAACCAGGAGTTTGAGCGGCACCGGATCGATGAGAGCATCGACGAACGCGCCCTGCACGAAATCTACCTCCCGGCATTCAAGGCCGCCGTGGAGGAGGCCGGCGTCTGGTCGGTGATGAACGCATATAACAAGGTGAACGGGTTCTACTGCGCTGAGAATACTTACCTCCTGCACGACATCCTCAGAAAACAGTGGGGGTTCCGCGGCTTCGTGATCTCCGATTGGGGAAGCACGTACAGCACCGCGGGGACGGTGAACGCGGGGATGGATTTGGAGATGCCGGGCGGCCAGGCCATGCGCGACTGGCTGGTCAAACCGTCGACGCAAAGGGACGGAAACGGTTGCGGGTGGCTCACGCCCGATAAGGTCCTTGCGGAAGTGAAGGCGGGGAAGATCTCCCAGGCGGCAATCGACCAGAACGCCGGCAGCATTTTACGAGTTCTCTTCGCCAGCGGTTTATTTCAAAAACAGCATCCGGGAGGCGGCCCGGTGGACACGCCCGAACAGAGGGCGGTGGCGCGCACCGCGGCAACCGAAGGCATCGTGCTGCTGAAGAACCAAGGTAGCCTGTTGCCACTCAGCGCCGCCCGGCTCCATTCGATCGCGGTGATTGGGCCCAACGCGGCGGTCGCCCGTACGGGCGGCGGCGGGAGTTCGCTGGTCCGCCCGAAATATGCCGTGAAGCCGCTCGACGGTATCCGCGAGCGCGCCGGCAGCGGCGTGAAGGTCGACTATGCTTTGGGAGTGTCCATGGAGGGAGAAGACGCCGCCAAAGACGCGCCGGCGATTCGGGAACAACTGCGGAAAGAGGCAGCGGCTCTGGCGGCGAAGGCCGATGTGGCAATCGTCGTGGCCGGGAACGCGGCCTCGATCGAGTCCGAAGATTTCGACCGTAAGACCATGAACCTCCCGGCGGGCCAGGATGAGCTCATCGAGGCCGTGGTGAAGGCCAATCGGAACACGGTCGTGGTGATCAATGCGGGCTCGCCGGTGGCGATGGATCGTTGGGTGGATCGGGTCCCCGCCATTCTGGACATGTGGTATGGCGGCCAGGAGGGCGGCAACGCAATCGCCGACATCCTGTTCGGTGTGGCCAATCCCTCCGGAAAACTGCCGGTCACTTTCCCCAAGAAATGGGAAAATTCACCGGCATATGGCCACTACCCCGGAACCAATCTGCACGTCGCGTATGCCGAGGGCATTTACGTCGGCTACCGGTATTTCGATACGCGCAACGTCGAGCCTTTGTTCCCGTTCGGCCATGGCTTGTCGTATTCGAAGTTCGATTTGAGCGATTTGCGAATCGCACCGGCGCAGGTTGCCGCGGGCGCGCCGGTCGATGTCGCCCTCCAGGTCCGCAATAGCGGGTCGCGGGCAGGCGCTGAAGTCGTGCAGGTCTATGTGCACGACGTGAAATCGAGTGTCGACCGCCCGGTTCAGGAGTTGAAAGGATTTCGGCGAGTGGTCTTGAAGCCCGGCGAAGTGCAGCCGGTGAAATTCACGCTCGACCGCGGCGCGATGTCGTTCTACAGCCCGTCGAAAAAGGAGTGGGTCTCGGAGCCCGGTAGGTTCGAAGTGCGGGTCGGGACATCGTCGCGCGATATTCGGTTGCGTGGAAACTTCGATCTGACGGCGGGCGGGAAGTAGGGTGGGGATCAAATGATGACGATCTTACGTAGTTTCGCGATGGCCGCGGCGTTCACGCCGGCCATGTTTGCCCAGTACGTCGCTTACTTCGGCACTTACACACACACGGACAAGAGTAAGGGCATTTATGCTTACCGCTTCGATCCCGCCGACGGAAAGTTTGCTTCCATCGGTCTGGCGGCGGAAACGGCGAATCCGGCGTTTCTGGCGGTCCACCCCAACGGGCAGTTCCTCTACGCGGTTCACGAACAGGGCGACGGCGGAGTCAGCGCCTTCGCTATCGATGGGCAGTCAGGCCGGCTGAAGCTGCTCAACCGGGTCAAGTCGCGCGGTTCCGGCCCGTGCCATCTTACCCTGGATAAGACTGGCGATTGGCTGTTTGCCGCCGACTACGGCAGCGGCAGCGTCGAAGCATATCCGGTACACAAGGACGGCACGTTGGGAGAACTTTCGGGATTCGTGCAGCATACCGGTAGCAGCATCAACCCAGACCGGCAGAAAGGCCCCCACGCGCACGGCGTGTTCGTTTCACCCGACAATCGCTTCCTGCTGGTGCCGGACCTCGGGCTGGATAAAGTGATGGTTTATCGGATCGACCGGGCGAAGGGCTCGCTGGCGGCTAACGATCCGCCGTTCTTCAAGATTGCCTCCGGCTACGGCCCGCGGCATCTGGCATTTCACCCGAACGGCCGTTTGGTTTACGTACTGACGGAGATGGGAGCGAGAGTGGTGGCCTGCCGCTACGATGCGAGCGCCGGCGTGCTGCAAGAGATCGAGACCATCGATGCCCTGCCCGCGGGGTACACCGGCGTCCGGAGCGGCGCGGAGATCGCCATCGATCCGGCTGGACGGTTCCTCTACGCTTCGCTGCGCGAATACAATTCCATCGCCATCTTCGCCATCCATGCGGCTGACGGCAAGCTGACCGCGCTCGGCCATGTGTCTACCGGCGGCAAGACACCGCGCGCATTTGCGATCGACCCCACCGGCGCGTACCTGCTGGCGGGTAACGAGAACTCGGACAACGTCGTGGTTTTTCGGATCGACCGAAAGACCGGGCAGCTTGCCCCAACAGGCTCTACACTGGAGGTCCCATCGCCGGTTTCGGTCGTGTTTGTGAAGAAGTAGGAAGAGCGTCGCCCGTTGCTTTTCACTAATTACATCACTTCGGAAGTTCGGTAACATCCCGGGCAAACCGCTCCCTAACGGTCGCGGCTCCGTTTCGCGCGTCTCCGAGCCGCGACCGTTAGGAAGCGGTTGCCCGGGAATACGTAGGTGAACTTATGAAGTAGTGGACTAAGCTGTCTTATGCAGCCAGATGCGGCAAAGGCGCTGGCCTACGGTCAGGTAAAGTGTGCGGCCGCAAGCTGCCACACCGCCCACCGGCTCTTCGAATACCATCTGTCCGAGCATTGAAGTTCGGCTGAATACGTATAGTCCCTTCGGACCAGCCGCGAAGATGAATCGGCCCTGCGGGGAAAGCGCCACGCCCAGGAACGGGGACAGTTTTCTGCCTTCGATTGGCGCAGAGCCGAGCGCTTTCCGTTGCACCCACTCCGTGCCGCTCCACTCAATCACCGGCCATCGTACTTCCGTGTCATCCGCCTCCGCTAAGTAAACCGGGCCGTTCGCTCCCACCGCCGCGATCCCCGAAGGATGCCTCAGCCGGGTTTGGACGATCGTCCACGAGTATGGCGCAGGGGCGGCCGCGGCCGGGGCCATAAATACGGACCCAAAGATTCGTGGACTTCCTTTATCCAGCCAACGCGAACAGTCGGCTGTCTCAAATGCCGCTTCGCTCCCGGGCTTCGGCCACGGACGGTCGTCGGTTACAAAGAGCGCGCCGTCCGCCGCCACGGCGATTCCGCACGGGCCAGAAATCTCTTTGCCGCTGATGGCTTGTTCCCGTATATCGCCCGGCGGCGCTGGACGGTCGACGACGATACCGCGGCCGAAATCGGCGAGCAGAAGGGAATCGCCATGGACTGCCGCGCCTCTTAGGTCGATTTTCACCGGTTCGCCTGCGTCCGTTACAGGCGCAACGATGCGGACGTTCCCCGGGTACTTCAAAACTCTGCCGTTCCCTTCGGCCACATATACGTCGTCGTCCCGGCACGCCAGCCCGCGAACATCTTGCAGCCCCGTCTCCAGCACCTCGGCCTGATCATCGACCCTAAACGGAAAATCTTGCGCTGCCGGCCGCGCTGCAATTCCGGAAGCGGCAACCGCCGGCCACAGATTCACCTCGCCGATCCTGTCTAAGATTGGGCGCCGCTCGCGCCTACCCGCATAGATCAGAGCTGCGAACATAACTATGACCGCCAAGGCGATCGACAAATCACGCTTTTTTATCACCGCTCTTCCCTTCCCCCTTTTTCTCTTTTTCGACCGCCGCCAGGCGTAGCTTCCAGGCGCCCTCCACGCCGCGGAACAACTCGTCCACTCGCTGTCCCAGCGGTTCGTCCGCTTCGATCGGCCCCGACTTCACATCATGGAGGAAGATTCCCCCGCCCACATGCTGGCCCAGAGCCCGGTAGCTTTCAAAGTGCGATTCGTCAAAAAACTGGTCGGCGGTAGACGTGTGGGGGAATTCGGGATGCCGCTTGCGGAACTCGACCACATCCACCGGTTCATCGCCTGTGACCGACGATTTGATGTAGATCAAGCGACCGCATTCCTCCTCGCCGGGATAACGAACGCTGGCGAGCGAATAGTGCAGCTTGCTGACGGCCGGATCTCCGAGCGGCTGCAGCACCTCCAGGTTCAAATCGATCACCACGCCGAAATCGATGCGGCACTTGCGAATGGCGCCGCCTATGCCTTCGAGCTTGAACTTCTCGTCTTCCTCGGCATCCACCACGATGACATACCGGCACCGCCTCCGCACCAACTCATACAGACCCATATTCTCGAAGTGGCCGCCATCGCTCAGTAAGACGAAATCGGAATCGGTGGTGGTGTTCGCGGTCAGCTCGCGGGCCAATGGTCCGATACCCAATGGCGGCGAGGGACACTCCCAGGTTGGAAAGCGCGGGTTGCCGGCCCACCACCCGAGCCGGACTCCGAACACCGTCAGCAGAAAGGCCAGCGCGGGCGTAGTGTGGAAGCCCATGTTGGAATTGAAGGCCGCGCCTGAGATGGCCATCGCCGTCCCCAACGAGGCGCCGAGGTTCTCGGGTTCGCCGAACTCTCTCGTTTGCCGGTAGCCATATTCGCCGAGCTGCGTGTTTCTAACCGCTGCCTGCCTGCGCGAAAAATCGAAACCCGACCACAGCGGCGTGAAGACGAACGATTCCGCTTTCCTCTCTTGCAATCCGAGATCTTGGCCCTGAGTTACGTTGAGCGCCGTATTGAGGATGGGAAACGGACCGGCATAGCCCGGCTGGCAATCCAAGGCCATGTCTCCCGGCTGCGATCGATCGGCATGCTGGAAACGCACGAGCCGGATGTCATCCTCGAGATCGAATCCCGTGAAGGCGTTCGCGGCCCGATGCCGGCGTGCGCGCGAGGCGCCTAAGTAGCAGCGCACCAGCCGGTTCTTGTAGAAGTTGTGCATGGAGAATTGGTTAATATCCACGCGCCAGGCGAGCAGCAGGGACACGGCGGCAAGAGCCAAGATCAGAACGAGCGGAATGTAAGAGCCGGCGTAGAGGAGCGGCCAATAGTGATTGACGATCCATCGCGCGGAGGGCGCCGAACTGGCGCGCAGAAGGTCCGGAGAGACGGGCGCATAGGCGGCCTGGGGATACAGTGTCATCGCCCAATCCACTAACAGAAAGGCGCCGAAAGAGGCGAGACACAAAAGCCCGAGCACAAATACCGGCGGCGCCACCGCCAGCCCCAGAGCGGTCTTCCAATCCGGCGCGGCGGCGCCGTCGCGGCCCGATTTCGGGCTGAACGCGAGCTTCGTGCCCCATCCGGTAATCAACGCCCACGCGCCGCCCGCGCCCGCCGCCGCGATGCCGAGCTGCGCAATACCCAAAGGCGCGAAGAAACACACGCCGCAGACAATGAGCCAGGCCGCAATGGCGATGCAGAGCAGCGCGCCCATGCGGCCCCACCATTCGCGCTGTTCGTCCGATAAGAGATTTCCCATCAGGCCGACGAAGAGGACCACAGTCAAGCCGTTTGCAGCGAGCGCCAGCGGCAGGCCGATGCTAGCCGCGAACCAGACGCCGCGTTCCGTATCGTTGGCATAGCTTTTGACGATGTAATAAACGCCGGCGGCAAGCGCGCCGCCCGTGGCGCCCGCGAGAAGCGAGACGGCGATTTTCCACCACTTCCATCCTTTGACCGCCCACGGGTTGCGGAAGAATCCGAGGACGACGCACGCCAATAGAACCGTCACCGCCCATGCTTCGCCGCCTCTCCGGCAATCGATGCCGGCGGGCTGCGCGTACCAGAAAAACGCGATTTCAAAAAAGGTCCCAATCAATGCTAGCCCCAGCGTGAGCGCGACCCCGGCGTCGCTGTCGCCCCGCGCCACCGCGCCGCCCGCTTTTCGCGATTTCAGCGAGGGGCCGAATTTGGATAGATCGCGCGCTCCGATAACCCAACAGGCAGCCAATACGAAGCCGCTTGCTAACGCGAACATACGCCACGACAGAGCCGGCGTGTGCCCCGTGTCCGTCAAGAACAGTTGGCGCACCAGCAAATAGGCGGCAATGCGCGGCAGCAGAATCAGCGCTCCCAAGAACGCCGTCAGGATCAGAAGATTGAGCAAGGTATTGCGCAGCCATGTGGCGCCAATGGTCCACGTGTCGGCCTCGAACAGGCCGTTTCGCGGCGCAAGGTAGCTGGCATAATGGCGCAGCAGGCGAACCGGCCGCACGTGATCGCTTTCCGGATCGGCATTGCGGCTGACCTGGCCGTAAGGATCGGGCGCGGGACGCTGGGGCGCCACGGTAGATGCGCTGGCGCAGGGCTTCGGAGTCGCGTTGCCCGACATCGATTGTTGTACCGAAGCCACGCCGCCTTTTCGTTTGATCCAGGAAATCAGCCAGCTTCCGATGTATCCGCCGCCCGAGACCGTGGACAGGACATCGACCTGCGGCAAGATGTTGCGGTCCGCCATCGATTGCAACAAGCCGAGCGCGAATGTGGCGCTGCGAATTCCGCCGCCCGAAAACGCAAGACCGAATAGACGAGAGCGGAATGCCTGGCGTTCGGGGGTGTATTTCGGCCCGAAGACCCCCGTAGCGAGTCGATTCTCTCCGTCTATGCCGCTCGGCTCTGTGTCACTCAGGCGCGTCGTACGCGAACGCGCAATTTCGTTCAGCTCGTCGCGCAGCACCATCGAAAATGGAACGGGGACGCTCAGAACCAAGCACAGTTCGCGAAACTCCGTAGGCTCAAGCAGGAGTTTGAATCGCTGAAGGGTGTTGGCCTCATCGAGGAGTGTCCGCCACTCCATCGCCATATCGTACCGACTGCTCTGCCGCAGGCGCCCGCCTTGTAGTTCCTCCGGCAATCCGGGGCAGACGCGCGGCGCGCGGTGTCTCCTTGCGCTTTCGGCGGATTGCGTGATCTGCTCCTCGACAAAAAACTTGTGATCCGGCATGAAGGCCATCGCCAGTTCCACTCGGCTGAGCACATCGATCCTGAGCAACCCCTCGACAACCCATTCGAAGAGTTCTTCGCGAGTCCTGAACTGGCGTCCGGCCGATGCCTCAGCTTCGCGTCCTTCATCGAGAGGGTGATCGCGGAGAGCCTTGACGCGAGCCTCTATCGTGGTAAGGGCCGTTCTCTTGTGCCTCGCAAGACCGGTCCAATCCTTCCTGAGTTGTTCAAGATCCTTCCGTAAAGAGCGGCATCTCCACCATTCGCGCAACGACAGTGGCTTCTTTGGCTTGGGAGGCTTCCTGTAGGGCCACAGCCAGGCGTCGGCCGTCCACAGGCCAGCCTCCACTTTCACGTCCGCGAGATCGAGCAGATTGCGCAATCGCGCGTAGTCCTTAGGTTCGGTCTTCTTGCGCCAGGGTCCCGTTAGCAACCTTCGAAGAGATGGCTCCTCGGGAAAGAGATCGTGCAAGAACCAGAGGTGAGTCGTGATGCGGGTTGCCAGCTCCAGAATCGGCTCCATGGGTTATCCCTCCGGAAAATTCACCGTGACGGCGTTCGACATGGCCCTTGAATCCGTTACGAAAACCTGATTGCCGGCTAGTGTTCCGGCGGCATAGCGTTAAGCTGAAAAACGCATCGCGCCGGCGGCGGTCCAGCCAGACAATCGATCATCTTCTTCTTATGAAAGTTGGAAATGGGTAAGGTCCGCAGTTGATCCGCGGAAGAAAATGGACGAAATTTGAAACCCCAGCCCGATGACAAGACAGAGACAATGCCGTGATCCGCGGTGAATTCAATTCCGTAGAGAGTGGGAGCGGCGGCATCCGTAACTTTCAAGTTTACCTCCGCGGAAGATGCGCCCGCCAGCGCTTGCGGTGTAATCGCCAGCGTGATTTGCTTTCCGATCCCGTCCATGAGGTAGCGGGTAAACGCCGGCGTGTCCGCTTCCTGGTCGATGAGGTTCGCGGTATGGCGTGGGAGAATGGCAGGAAGAAACAGGAGCGATTTCGCCTTAAGACATGAAACTATACCTTGACGATGAAACCATGCGTGGGATCGAGTTGGCATTCGAATCCATGACATCGGATGAACTCCGGAAGCTCGCCGCGCTGACCGGGGAGAAAGTGCCAACCAGGAAGCTGGACATCGCCAATGTGATCGTCCGCCACCTCGAAGGGGAGGGTTTACGCGCGGTTTGGGAAGGCTTGGATGAATTACAGCGCGCTGCCGTGGCCGAGGTCGTCCATTCGCCGTCGGCCACCTTCAGCGCCGGACGATTTCGCGCCAACCCGCCGAGGACCTGGCGGGTTACGTGGCCGGGGAGCCGTTTCCGATCGCGCTTCGAGAAGGCGCCGGGTTCGCGGTTCGCGACTACCAGCGGCAAGCGGCCGAGGCTTTCTACCAGGCGGGATCCGACCGTGGCGGCAGCGGCGTAGTGGTTCTTCCGTGCGGCGCCGGCAAAACCATCGTCGGCATGGCTGCGATGAAACTTGTCGGGCAGACCGCCCTGGTGCTCACCACCAGCCTGACGGCGGTCCAGCAGTGGCGGCGCGAACTCCTCGACAAGACGACCCTTCAACCCGGCGACATCGCCGAATACACCGGCGAGCGGAAGAACACCGGGCCGGTGACCCTGACGACGTACCAGATCCTCACCTGGCGCGCGAACCGCGAAGGCGAATTCCCGCACCTCGATCTGTTCCGGGCGCGTTCCTGGGGACTGATCGTCTACGATGAGGTGCACCTGCTGCCGGCTCCCGTGTTTCGCGCCACCGCGGACCTCCAGGCCCGCCGCCGGCTGGGCCTGACCGCAACCCTGGTGCGGGAAGACGGCCGGGAAGGAGACGTGTTCGCGCTTATCGGGCCAAAGCGCTTCGACGTCCCATGGAAAGACTTGGAGCGGCAAGCGTGGATCGCGGCCGCCACCTGCGTGGAGGAGCGCGTGCCGATGAGCGCCGAGCGGCGGATGGAGTACGCCCTTGCGGAGAGAAGGGCGCAGTTCCGCATCGCCGCCGAGAATCCGGCGAAGATGGTCCGCTTGCGCGCTCTCCTCGCCGGCTACCCCGAGGGGCGCATCCTCATCATGGGCGGGTATCTGGCCCAGGTCGAGGGCATCGCGCGGGAGATCGGCGCCCCGCTCATCACGGGCAAGACACCACAATCGGAACGAGAGTCCATTTATGGGAGCTGAGAAATAGACGCTTCCGCTACCCTTCCTCGGAGAAGAAGAAGGCGTCCAGCACGCGGACCGGTCTACCTCCAATCCCTGGGATCGTGTCCTCGCCGCCCCGCAACTCGGGCACCGGTTTCCGCCATTCTTCCTCCGGCAGCACGGCGATTCCTGACTGGCCCACCGGGCAACGAGAGGACGGTATGAGCACAAAAGTCGTTCAGATATCGGTAGTGTTCTGTCGGCTGACGGGCCCGTTTAGCCCTTGTAGACCTTCCAGAAAACTTCGCGGAACTTCGTCATATCCGCATCCGTGCCGATGCTGACGCGAAGCATGTTGTCGAGCGGCGGGAAGGGGCGTCCGGGCGCCACTCCCATGGTGGGCATGGTGGTGATGAATTCGCGCGCGTTGCGGCCCACGTCAATCATAACGAAGTTGGCATTCGGCTCGATGAACCTCACCTCCCGTTCGCGCAGCCATGCGGTCAACTCGCGGCGAGTCTTGACTAGCGCAGCCTTGCGCTCGCGCAGAATGTTGTCGCGGTCGGCCAGAGCGGCCACCACGGCGCGCGCACTCACAATCGAGATCACGTTGAGCGCCAGGCGCGCCATCTGTTCGGCGAGGTCGGGCCGAGCCGCGGCGAAACCGACCCGCAGCCCGGCCATGCCATAAATCTTGGAAAACGTGCGCGTCACGATGACGTTCTTGCCCTGTTGTACGTAAAGCAGGGCGCTCTTCACGTCGGGCCGTTCCACGAAGTGGATGTAGGCTTCATCCACCAGCAGGGTGGTATTGGCGGGCAGGTTGTTGACCAGCCAATCGACATCCTGGGCGCTGGTGACGGTGGAGGTAGGGTTGTTGGGATTGCAGAAGTAGATGAGCCCGCCGTGCGCTCGATCCGCCTCTTCGGCCATCTTGTGGACATCGGCAGTGTAGTCATTGAGCAGCTTGGTCAAAATCACGGGACGACCCAGGTTGCGGGCGACATCGCGAGGCCCTTCGTAAGCCGGGTTCACGCCGATCAGCGGCCGCGTGGGGGAAGTGAAAAGATCGACCGCGGTGTGCAGCACTTCGCTCGATCCGGAACCGACGACGATCTGCTCCGGTGTGAGTCCTTCGGCCTTGGCCATGACGGCATAGATGTCGCCGAATTCGTTGTAGTGGTAACGGCCGCTCGATGCCATCACGGCGCGCATGGCGTCCAGCGAGCACGGCGGCGGACCGGCCGCGTTTTCGTTGGCGTTGAGCCATACCATGTCTTTGGCGAGGCCGACGCCCTTGACGGCGGCGCGTTGCGCATAGGCCGCCTCTGGAAGCACGCGGGCCGCGGCCACGGCGGCGCTCATCTGTGCGAAGAATCTCCTGCGAGTAGACATTGCAGTTCTGCCTCCGGCTTTGGCCATGATAACGCTAATTAGGCGGGCCTGGGCCGCCCGCCTTTCCAACGCCCGCGTCTTCCAACGCTTGGTGGAATTCCGGTCCCAGCGCGCAGCGGGCGCCAGTACGTCGGCAAATTGCTAGCTATCCGGCCAGCCGAGCGCGGTGCTCGCATTCTGGACCCGAGTGGGAAGAAGTAGCGTCGAGTTGCTTTTGCGTGGGTGCGCGGGGAGGTCGCAGGAGCGGTGGCCAACACATTCTGCAGGTCTGAGGATCTATGGCAATCCCGTCGGGGACGTTAGCCACGCGTCAGACTTCCGGTCGGCCGTGCGCTGGGACCTCCCGGACTAAGTGTACCACCATCTATCTCTGCCGTTCGGGAATTTGGTCCGAGGTTCCGAAGCCGAAGCGGGTGCTCTCCGCCGCTGGCAGGAAGGCTATCGTCGCAGCCACCAAGAAGCGCTGGCGTTGAAACGGGCGGAAGCCGTGAAGGCGAAGAAGCCGCATCCGCGCGCCGTGAAGAAATGAAGATCATCGTTGGTTGGTAAGGTTGGCAGCCAGCACGCCCAGCAGCAGCAACGCGTGCGGCAGGCAGGCGGCCAGCGGTCTCCGGCGCGCGCGCCGCCTAGCGACGCGCCAAGCGGAATACCATGAGCCGGCAATTCCCAGGGCCAGCACCACTATCTCAATTCGGCTAACCGTCGGGTTGGGCAGCCAAGCCGCATGGTTCTCGGCGGGAAACCGGTCCATCATCGCCAGGAAGGCAAAGGGAATGCTTCGGGACCATTCCAACAGGCGATCGAGACGAGTGCGACGTGGCTGGCAAGGGCCAGCGGAATCATGGCGTAACCGAAGGTCATGGAGTTCTGGAATACCTTCGCGAGGCTTACCTTGTCGTGCAGCGCTTCCGAGAGGAGGCTGGCGACCACTAAGCCTGCTAGCGGCGCCAACATAAACATCGTGAGGAGAAATCCGTGGATTAGGGGATACGACGCATAGGAATCTAAATGCAGTAGCGTACCCGTCTGCTCCACCAGCGGATTCCACAGACGGAGCGCTGTGGCGCGCTCGATCAGGACCATGCCCATCACGATCATCACCAGGGCGACATCGGGCAGCCGTGGCTGGCGGACGTTCCACAACTCCGCCGTGGGAAGGCGGGGCGAAATGCGGATCGCGTCGTGCGGGCAGTTCTTTACGCAGTTCCCGCAAAGATGGCACGTACCGGAGTCCTCAACGGCCGGAGCGAAAAGGAAGACCGGGCAGCCCTGCATCGAGGCCGTTCCGCGGCTGCAGTCGGAGGTACGGCAATGACGGCAGCGCCCCGGCTCGGCGCGGAGTTCCACCACGCCGGCCCGGCTGTAATTGGAGGCAAATGCCCCGACGAAACAGGCATACCGGCAAAACGTCCGCCGCTCAAAAAACGCCCCGAAGAAGATCACCACGGAAAGCAACGCCAGCAGCAGATAGCCAGTCTTACGCGCGTCATCGTCGAATTGCCACGTCTGGTCGGGGTAGGTGATCATGATGAACAGCGCGGCTATGATCCACGGGCCATACCGCACGAGGACGCGCGGAGCGGAGAGCCGCACTCCCACTGCACGCTGGACCTGGTCGGAAAGCCAAGCCAGGGGGCAAACAGCGCACCAGAAGCGTCCGACGAAAACGAAAGAGAGCGGCAGCAGCGGCCACCAGACGGTCCAGGCCAATGCCATCCCGAAATTCTGACCGGCGTTGTTCGTTCCGAAGAGCGCCGCCCAGAGAACCAGAACGAACGCCGCTGCCGTGGTCCATTGAAAAGCCGTGGGGTAGAAACGGCTGCGCAGCGCGGCCCTGATCCACGGAATGCTCAATAGATTCATGGGGCCGCCGCTTCCGGCCACCGGCGGCGCACGTAAGCGGCTATGCTGAAAACCAGCGCGACGAAGACCACGAAGACGGCGAGGATCACGGGACTGGGGGGTGCGCTGTCAACGTCGGCGGGCACGGTGATGGCGCTGGCTCCGGCGGTGAACTTCAGGTTCACCCTGCCGGCTGTGTCCGGCTCCCACGTAAAGGCATAGGTGCCGGGCCCGCTCGGGACACCCGCGATGGCCATGCTGCAGGCCGGCTGAAGGCCGGACTCGGGGCCGGCCCCGAGATCGATGCCATTAGCGGGAGTGGTATCCAGGGCATCTTCCATGCTGATGAAAAGTGGCGCAGTGGCCAGGCAGGCGGCCAGGTGGTCCACCGGCTGCGCTCCACTGTGAACGTGGAGAAGCAGAGTGGCCGGCGCACCTTTGCGGAGCGTCGCCGGAAGCTCCGCCGTCAGGACGTAGTTGCCCGTGGCCGCCGCAGACCGCGCCAGAACAATGTACAGCAAAGCCGCGGCCATCACTTGGGCTCGGATGACTCTGCTTGGTCCTGGCACAGGCATCCGGGCCTAATCCTCAGCCTGGCCCCTCACATGTTCCTTCACGTTGGAGACCACCACCGTTACGCGCGCCCACTCGGCAGACTTCGCTGTGCCCGCAAGCTTGTAGAGACCGCGATGCCCTGCCGGCCAATCCTCCAGCTTGCCGGTGGCCGTGCCCACGGCGTTGCCGCCAGCATCCCAAAGCGTGGCCGTGAAATAGACGTCGTGCTGAAACTTGTCGTGGTTGGTCGCCGGCCCCTCCACTTCAATCTTGTGGCCGCCGGTGGTCCGCGCAGTAGCCGGGCCATCCAGGCTGATCGTGCTCTTGGCGTAATCCAACGTCTCCAGCTCTGTATCGCTACTACGGTGGCAAGCCATCGGGCTCAAGCCAAGAGTGCAGAGGAGCAGGCCGGCGAGAATTGGAATCGCGCGCGGCATAAGTTCAGCGTTCCTCCTGATGCGACACTATAACATGTATCGGTTTTGAAGAGCTTTTTCTGGCTCTGAGCAAGCGATGCCACCCATCCCGTTCGAACGGAAACAACGTCGCACTGCCGCTAAACCCGCCCCGGTAGGCGCACAAATGCCGCCTAATCGCACAAGAATGCACAACGCCGCCGATTTCGCCGGCTTCAGTGAGGCGTGCCCCTGCGGCAGCGGTAGGAAATTCACCGATTGTTGCCTCCCCAAGATGCTTGCCGGCGCAGCCTGATCGTTTCCCGCACGCCGGCCATCCCTAGCAGGCCCCAAAGCAGTACCCTGAGTGTACCCATGGACCTGTTCCTCGACCGCATGACTTCGCCCATCGGCGTGCTGCGCCTGGTCTGGAGCGGCACTGCCGGCCAGGCCGCGCTTCGCATGCTGGACCTTCACGGCGACGACGGCCTCGAGCGCGCCCTCGAACGGCACTACGGCCCGTGCCGCCTGGTCCCCGCCGCCGCGCCGCCCGAAATCCGCGAACCGCTCGAAGCCTATTTTGCCGGCGACGTGACTGCCATCGACCGCATCCCCGTCGATGCCGGCGGCACTCCATTCCAGCGCCAGGTCTGGGCCGCGCTGCGCCGGATTCCGGCCGGTTCCACTACCACCTACGGCCAACTGGCCGCTCGCATCGGACGGCCCAGTGCCTGCCGCGCCGTCGGTTTGGCGAACGGTTCCAACCCCGTCGCCATCGTGGTTCCCTGCCATCGCGTCATCGGCGCCAATGGCGCGCTTACCGGCTACGGCGGCGGCCTGGCCCGCAAACGCTGGCTCCTCGATCACGAACGCGGCGGCGCGTTACCCTTTACAGGAGAGGAAAGCGCATGACCCCGACCTCCGTCGCACCGTCCCTCGAACCGGTCCTCGAGACCCCCGCTTCCACGCCGCGGCGGCTGCTTTCGCTCGATGCCTTCCGCGGCCTCACCATGGCGCTCATGGTGCTTGTCAATAACAACGGCAGCGAGCGGGACGCGTATACGCAGTTGCGCCACTCGCAGTGGAACGGTTGGACGCTCACCGATACGGTGTTCCCCACGTTTTTGTGGATTGTCGGCGTCGCCATCACCCTTTCTCTGGGCAAGCGCCTGGCCGAAGGCATTCCCCGCGCGCGCCTGTTGCCGCAGATCTTCCGCCGCGCCGCCATCTTGTTTGCCTTCGGGCTGGCCGTTTACGCGCCGCCTCTCTTCGACCTGGGCACGCAACGAATCTTGGGTGTGCTGCAGCGGATCGCCATCTGTTACCTGGTGGTATCGATCCTGTTTCTGTACACCGGTCTGCGCGCTCAAATCTGTTGGCTGATCGGCCTGCTGGCCGCCTATTGGATGTTGATGACGCTGGTTCCGGCGCCGGGATTCGGCCCCGGCCGCCTCGACGAGGACGGCAATTTCGCCCACTACATCGACCGCATGGTCCTGGGCAGCCATAACTATCGAGAGACTAAGACCTGGGACCCGGAAGGCATCGTCAGCACCCTTCCGGCCATTGCCACCACACTGTTTGGCGTGCTGGCCGGCCACCTGCTGCGGCTGCGCCGGTCGCTGCCCGAGCGCATGACCTGGCTCTTCCTGGCCGGCAACCTTCTGCTCGCCGCCGGCGCCATCTGCAGTTATTGGCTGCCTATCAATAAGAAACTCTGGACGGATTCCTTCTGTCTCTTCATGGCGGGCCTCGATTTCGTGGTCTTCGCCATGTTCGCCTGGCTGGTGGACGGCCTGGGCTGGCACAAACCCGTGAGACCGCTGGTGATCCTGGGAATGAATGCGATTGCCGTGTACATGGCGGCGGAGTTCTCTGCCGAAGCGATCTCGAGCATCCGATGGAACGCGGCGTCCGGCCACATCTCGCTGCAGCATTATCTCTATCGCACGCTCTTCGCGCCGCTGGCCTCGCCTGCGATTGCGTCGCTGTTGTACTCCTTGGTGTTTACGGGAGCCATGTATCTGGTCGCGTACGCGATGCACCGGAAGGGCTGGTATTTGCGCGTGTGACCCGAGGCCGGGCGCGGGAGTAGCGCTAAAATCGGCATGTGCATCCGGAAAGCAATCTGACTATCCGTCACGAGAGCACCGAAACTCAGGAGCGATCGGCGGTCCACTCGGTCAACCAAGCGGCATTTGGCCGCATGGACGAAGCCGACCTGGTCGATAACTTGCGCGCCGAAGGCGTCGTGCTTGCATCGATCGTTGCCGAGCTGGAGAACCGCATCGTTGGGCACATCCTGTTCAGCCGGATGTCGATTGAAACAAGCGGCGGATCGGTCCCGGCGGTGGCGTTGGCTCCGATGGCCGTATTGCCCGAGCACCAGCGTCAGGGGATCGGCGGACGGCTGATTGGCTATGGCCTGGATCGGTTGCGGAGGCAGGGTGAGCACATCGTCATCGTTGTCGGCCATCCCGATTACTACCCGCGCTTTGGCTTCTCCACCGAGAAGGCACGGTCTCTCGAAAGCCCGTTTCCTCCCGAAGCATTCATGGCGATGGAGCTCCGCCCCGGGCCTCTCGATCAGATTCGCGGCAAGGTGAAATATGCGGCCGCGTTTGGACTCTGATACAGAGAGACAAGGGGGCCCTCCGGAGTTTCTAGCCGCGCGTACGCCCCGCACTCTGTGGGTGGAGTTGACGTCGAAGTGCCCCTTCGACTGCATCTTCTGTTCCCGCAAAATGCGGCGCGGCGCGGGCGTCCACCTGCCATTCGCGGTGTTCGATGCGCTGGTGGGCGCGCTGGTGGATCCGCGCAAGTTCGTGCTGAACTACTCGGGCGAATCCACGGTCTACCCCGAGTTGATCCCGGCCATCGAGCGGGCACGGGCTGCCGGAGCGTATGTGGAGCTGGTCACCGCGATGGCCAGCGCGCCGGAGCCTCTTCTGGGCCCCTTGAGCCGGAGCGGGCTCGACCGGCTCACCGTCTCCGTGCACGCCACCGATCCCGAAAAGTTTGCGGAAGTCTATCGTTACAGTTCGTTCGCCACGCTGCGCTCGCGCCTCGTGAGTTTCCTGGAATTGTGCCGGGCGGCGCCGCCATCGCCAGTCGTCGATTTCGCGTTCGTCGCCATGGACACGAACCTGGCCGAGCTTCGTTCGGTTGCTGCGCTCGCGGATCGACTGGCGCTGCATGAAATCATGATCTTTCCGGTGATGCGGCGCGACGAGATTCCGGCACCCTTCCATGTTGAGTTGACGCCGGGCGGCACGCACCGGCCGGAGTTTGAAAGCCGCTTGCGAGCCATGGTGACGGAGACGGAGCGAACCCACCCGGAGATCCGCATCACGATCTCGAACGAATTGTCGACGGCCGGCGGCCGCCTGCTGGGCGAAGTTCCGGTTCCGTACCCGTGGGAACTGCCCCAGGGCGCGCTTATCTATTCCTGCGAGCAGAACCCGTGGGAGACGGCGCACGTATTGTCGAATGGCGACGTGGTGGCTTGCGAGGTGCTGGACAAACATCCGTTGGGCAACCTGGCGGAGCAGCCGATCGGTGAGATCTGGCACGGCGAAGCGTACCGGCGCTTCCGCGAGCGATACCGGCGCGGGGAAGTCCCGGAATGCCGCACGTGCCCGTGGAAGCGAGCCTACCGCCCCGGCCCGCGTGCCAGTGAGATCGTTGCGGCGAGGGGCCTCAACGCTCAACTGCTCTACGGCTGGCATGAGCCGTCGGACGAAGAACACATTTGGAGCAGCCAGCAGGCCGCGGCAATATTAGAACCGCGTCCGGGCTCGCGCACGTTGCACGTCTCCGGGATGCTGCCATCCGGGCCCGCGAACCATCCGAACCGGCTTTCGATCCGCCTGAACGGATACGAAATCGGACGAGTGACGAACCCTTGGGAGGGAATCATGCCGTTCGGGCTGGATTTCGCGGTGGACGCGGACCAGCCGGCGCCCTGGATGCTCGAGTTTCGTACCGCGCATGTCTACCGGCCTTCGGAACGCGGAGTGGGCACCGACCGGCGCGACCTTGGATTCGCCCTGGCGCTTCTGGTGTCGAAAGAGTTTGTCGACCCGGAACGCACCGCCGCGCGGCGGGCGGCGCTTGAGCCGCTAGACCGTTTCGTGCATGCGATCGACCGTTGGGGGATGCGGTTGCAACGCCGCTACCGCCGCCGGCTCAGGCCACCCTTCGGCGGCCGATGGAAGCCGGGCCTTTCAATTCTGATTCCGGAATGGGACAACGTGGAAGAGCTGACCGCCTGCCTGGCGAGCGTGCGCGCGGCCGCTTTCGAGTGGCGCGAGCCGCTGGAAGCGATCGTGGTGGTGAACGGTTCGCCGCGCTCCGGCTACGAGCATCTGTGCAGGGAGCACCCCGGCGTTCGCTGGCGTTTCTATGACCGGCCCCTGGGCTTCGCAGGCGCCGTTCGCGCCGGCCTCGCGCGCGTGCGTTACGACTGGGTGTACCTGCTGAACAGCGACGTCATCCTGGAACCTGCTGCGCTCGGCGAGCTGGCAGCCGGCCGCGCGGAGGAAACGTTCTCGGTGGCCTCGCAGGTGATTCTCAAAGACGCGACGCGCTTCCGCGACGAAACCAACTGGACCACGCTATTGATAGAGTCCGGCCTGGCTACCATTCACGACTGGATTCCGAAATCCGGCAACCCGGTTCCGACCTTCTACGCCGGCGGCGGCGCGTCGCTGTTTCGAACCGAACTGCTGAGAAAGTTCCTCGATGCCGCGGCTTACGACCCGTTCTACTGGGAGGACGTGGAATGGGGTTGGCGCGCGCGAAAGCTGGGCTACGACTCGTGGTATTCGCCCGGATCGATCGCCTACCATACGCAGCGCGCCACCATCGGACGGCACTATGCGGCGGAAACCGTCGAAAACATCGTCCGGCGGAACCGCCTGCTGTTCCAGTTGCGCAACTTCACCACGGCGGGATCGCTCGATCGCGTGATGGAAGAAATTGCGCGTGCGCCCGAGCCGGTTGGCGCGTGCTTTCTCGGCGCCGCCATGCGTTGGAAGATCGCCCGCGGCCGCGTGTGGAACTATCTGGCGCCGCTCACCGACGAAGAGGTCTTCGATCGGTGGAACCACTCTATCTCGAACTGCTGGGAGTCGTAGGAGCAAGGCCCCTAACGTTTTTCCCTGACTTGCCGATATATCGATTGACGCCTCGCGAGAAGTCACCGCAGGCAGCAATGGAGAACATCGCCAATGTCGGAGCAGCCATACCACACGCTGGCGCGACGGTTGACACTCGGATTCATCGGGTTCGGAGGATTGCTGGCCGGCGCCGGCCTGATCGTGGCGGCCAACTTGGGGGCAACGGCGGTCGCGTGTACAATCGCCGTCTGCTATGCGGCGCTGGCCGCCGGATATTCGAGCATTCGCCGGCCGATAGGGCCGCGTCTCCATGTGCTACGTCCGTTACGTCAGGCTAGAGCCGGGACCGAATCCCCAGCGTCGCGTCTAACATTGGCAGCAGGATTCGGATGGTTTCGGCGCTGCGGCCGCTGGTACGATCGTCTCTGTCGTGAGTCGCGATGCTGTCTTCTAGCGGTTGAGTTGCCTGGCCGGACGGGGGCCTTGTCCATCGGACGCCCGCTCTTGGGTAAGCGGCGCCGTCCAAAAAAGGAGAGACTGTGCGATACGGGGTCGTAGTGTGTCTGTGTTTGATGAATAGTGCATTTGGAGCGGAGCAGGGGGCCGAACAGTGGGAACGGCAGATGGCGGTCGTCCGCGGACAATTGAGCCATGCCGATTACGTCGAAGCCGCCCAGACGCTTCGCCAGGCGCTCGCGGCGGCCGAGACATTCGGGCCGCGCGACCCGCGCTGCTGGGTGACGCGCGATGCGCTGGCGTCCACCAGCGAGGCACTGTCGCACCTCGATGACGCCGAATTTCAATTCCGGGCAGCGCTCGGCGAGGTCCAAACCGCTATCGGCAAGGACAACGCCGACTATGCGGTCATCGAAGCTCATCTGGCCACCGTGTTGGGGCTGCGCGGCAGATTTCACGAAGCCGAAACCTTGGTGCGCGATTCCCTCACGCGGCAGGAGCGTTTCTTCCCGGCCGATAACGAACGCCTGGCCGGCGCGCACAACTTTCTCGCCGAGATTCTGATTGGGCAGCACCGTTACCAGGAAGCCGAGGCCGCGCTGAACCAGGCGCTCGCGGTTTTCGAGCGCCAGCCCACCCAAGAGATGACCGCTGTCGTGCTCAACAACTTGGCCGTCATCCGCCATCGGCAGCAGCGCGATGTGGAAGCGCGCCAAATGCTGGAGCGCTCCGTCGAACTCTTGCGGCACGATACGGCGCCGTATCATCCGATGTTGGGACGCGCGTACCACAACCTGGCCAGCATGGATTTCATCGCCGGCCGGCGCGAGAACGCAGGTTCTCTATTCCGCCAGGCGCTCGATTCCTTGGGCCACCTCGGGCCCTCGCACCCCGCCTATCTCGCGGTGCTCGCCGATTACGCGCTCTTCTTGCGGCGCACCGGTCACAAAGCCGAAGCGCGCTCCATCGAAGCGCAGGTAAAAGCCGCCCGCGCCGAATCCCCCCTCACCTGGTCCGACGGCATGAGTGTGGATGTAAGTTCGTTCCGTCCCAATTAACTTTGAGCCCCGCGATGATCGGTCACCAGTCGCGACGGCTGCGGTGCCAGGCCCCGCCGCCCAGGCCGCCGGCATCGATTACCACCGCAACTACCATAATCAGCGCATTCACGCCGACGATCGGCTCGTGGTTGTTCACCATCCAGGCATACGCCAGCGTCGTGAGCGGCAGAAACACAAAGCCCAGTGCCGGAATCAGGATGTTGTGATAGGCATGTTGCAGGTAGGTGGTGAACAGGAACAGGAGCACCATCACCAGGCGCGGGAAACCCACAATCGCGATGAGCAGGAGGCAAGGCATCACTCTATTATGGCCGACTACCCCCGCGACCGTTAGGAAGCGGTTGCTGCATTAATGCTTGATGCCGGATAGGCCCGGTTTGGTCTGCGCCGGCGCGCCCGGCAGCTTGAGTTTGAGATCGCAACCGCAATTGTCGCCCGCGTCCTTGGCCGTCTTCTGATATTCGATCTCGTAGTCGATGATGCTTTTCAAGCCGCTCCATTCCAGGGCTTGCGTCAGGCGCCGGCCGTTGATGAACAGCGTCGGGGTGGCGTTGATCCCTAAATCCCGCCCCTGCGCCTCGATGGCGTCGACCTCCGCCTCGGTCGCCTTGGTATCGATGCACTGTCCCAGCTTCAGCGCGTCCAGCTCCTTCCGGCCTTTTGCCCAGTCCATAATCTGCGCGCGCACATTGTCCGGCGTGATCTGTTCCTGGTGCGAGAAGACCCAATCGTGGTAGGCCCAAAACGCGTCGTTGTTTTGTGCGAAAACGCAGCGCCCGGCCATGGCCGCGGTTTTCGCCCAGGGATGCAAGCTCTCGAGCGGAAATTCTTTAAAGTAAAGTTTCACCTGCGTCGGGTAGGTTGCCAGCAGGTGGTCGCGAATCTGCAGGGCTTCCTCCTTGCAATAAGGGCACTCGAAGTCGCTGAATTCCACCACTACCACCGGCGCTCCGGAAGTGCCCCAGCCCGGCGCGCCTGTCGTTTTGACCTTGTCCAGATCGGCCTTGAAGGGATTGGCGTTGATGTCGTAGACGTTCCCCTGAATGACATGTTTGCCGTCCTGGCTGATGTAAAACGTGAAGTCCTGCGACTGGTTTCCCAGCGCTGCATGCACGGTCTCTTCCACGAATCCAGGCAGCGAGGCCGGCTTCGGGTCCCCGACCGTCACCGTGACAAGCTTGTCCAGCACGTACAAATGGCGGACGTACGCCTCCAGCGTCAGTTTGTCCAGCGCCGACTTCTTGGAATCCTCCCCGCTGGCAGCCAGCGCCAGCAGCCAAACACATGCCCCCAACCGCAACCATCGCAACATGTTCTTTATTGTACTGGAGTTGACGGCGCGGCTCCGACCCTATAATAAAGTGAATGTCGAATCCGCATTTCCAGCAGCGCGGCCTTATCCCGCGCCGCGGGAGAAAGCGCGTGAGCGATGCGGGCTAGGAGCCCGTGGGGGAACTCGGGCACTGTCCCAAGTTGCCCCGATAACCCCTTCGATGTCCAAACCGGCGGCGCACGGTCCCCACTTTCGCCCGCCCGCTGGCTGGTGTGGTTAGCTCTACCGCTCCTCTATTTCGCGTATTGCTATCGCCTCACGGCCATGGGCGTCATTCTGCCCGACGAACCGCGATACGCCTCGGTGGCGCGCGCCATGGCCGATACCGGCGACCTCGTGACCCCTCGCTTGTGGGGCGAGCCGTGGTTTGAAAAACCGGCGCTCTACTATTGGATGGCCGCCCTGGCGTTTCGTTTTGGCGCCGGCCCGGACCTGGCGCCGCGCCTGCCCGTGGCCCTCCTCTCCGTCGCCTTCCTGCTTTTCTTCTATTGGATTTTGCGGCGCGAATTCGGATGGCGTGCCGCGGCCTTTGCCGCCTTGATTCTGGCTACTTCGGGCGAATGGTTGCTGTACAGCCAGGTCGGAGTCACCGACCTGCCCATGTCGGCCACTTTCGCGGCCGCCATGCTACTGGCGATTCCGTGGGTTAGCCGTGGCGATCAAAAGTGGCTGCCCTGGTCCGGCGCCATGTTCGGCCTGGCCATCCTGGCCAAAGGATTGGTTCCCGTTGCCCTGGCGTTGCCCCTCCTGTTGGGCGTTCGCAATCGCTTTCCACGCGCTCTGGCGCGCCTGTTGTTGCCGTGTATCCTGGTGACGGCTCCGTGGTACGCCGCCTGCTATCTGAAAAATGGCGCCGCTTTCTTGCTCGATTTCTTTTGGAAGCACCACGTGGAGCGCGCCTTCACCGGCGCTCTCTTGCATAGCCAGCCTTTTTGGTATTACTTCCCCGTGCTGCTCTTGGCTCTGGTGCCATGGACTCCGCTGGCCGCCCTGGCGGCAACCCGATTTCGAACGCCGGACATCCGCCAACGCTTCCTGTTCGCCTGGGCAATTTGGGGGCTGCTGTTTTTCTCCGTCCCGGTAAACAAACTGCCCGGTTACGTCCTGCCGCTTTTGCCTCCGGTGGCCGCCTTGGCTGGCGTAGCGCTCAATGAATCCGCGGCCGGCCGAACCGTTGGCAGCTTCTGGCTGGCCGGCTGCGCCCTGCTCATGGCCGCATTTCCCGTCCTCGGTCCCATGTTGCCCGAAGCCATCGCATGGGGAAGTTCCAAAGCCCCTGTGCCAGCCTTTCGTTGGACCTGGTTGCTGCCGGTGCTAGCCGCCGGGCTGGTCTGGCTTCTGGATTCGCGCGGTCTGCGGCTGGCCGCGGTATTCGTGATCGCCGGCGGCGTCACCCTGAACATCGTCGACTGGAAGATCGCCGTTCTTCCGGAAGTGGACCGCATCGCTTCCGCCCGCCCCATCTGGAAGCGGATTGCCCCCGTGGCCGGCCAAGTCTGCGTCGATAACATCCATCGCAATTGGCGCTACGGCCTGAATTACTATACCGTCACACCGCTGCCGGAGTGTTCCGTCCGCGACCGGCCGCTGCATGTCCAACAGATCCCGGGCCAACCGCCGCAATTGACCACGGTTGACCCGCTGGGAAACCGCATAGTACCCTCACAGTTCCAGGTAATTCCATGATTCTTGCCCCGACGCCTTTCATCGCGATGTTGCTTATGGTCCTCGGCATTCTTTGCTGGGGTTCCTGGGCAACCACGTTCAAGTTCAGCGGTAAGTGGCGATTCGAGCTGTATTATTTCGACTTCGCTGCCGGCCTGGTCGCGGCCGCCATCCTGCTTGCATTCACGTTCGGCAACCTGGGTTTCGACGGCTTTTCCGTGATTGACGATTTGATGCACGCCGGCAAGCGCCAGTGGTTCTTCGGCGTTCTGGCGGGCGTGGTGTTCAACTTCGGCAATATGCTCCTGTTGGCGGCGGTTTCCATAGAGGGACTATCCGTCGCGTTCCCGCTGGGGGTGGGAACCGCACTGCTCGTCGGTACGGCGGTCGAGACTGTGCTTCACCCCAGCGGCGATTCGGCTTTGGTGTATACCGGACTTGCCGTCTCGATCGCGGCCCTCGGTTTGGCCGGCGCTGCCTACGCCCAGGCCATCCGCCAGCGCCACGAAACTCTGGCGCGCCGCGGCCAGGCCAAGAGCACCCGGCGCCCAAGCGCCGTCAAGGGTATCGTCCTCCCGCTGGCGGCGGGCCTGTTAACCGGCGCTAGCTTACCCATAATCCAGGGTTGCTCGGAAGGCGATCTGGGCTTGGGCCCCTATGCCATGCCCCTGTTGCTCTCTTTTGGCATTCTGGGCTCTACCTTCGTATTCAACCTGTTTCTCATGAATCTTCCGGTGGAGGGTGAGCCGGTGGATATCTTCGAATACTTTTCCGGCGCTTTGCGGCAGCACCTCTGGGGTGTTGCGGGCGGCGCGGTTTGGTGTGTGGGAACTGTCGCCATTCTCGTGGCCATCGCTTCCCTGCCCGACCGGATTCGCTCCACCTCGCCCATCGGCTTTCCTCTGGCGCAGGCGTCCCTGGTGGTCGCCGCCATGTGGGGCTTGGTGCGGTGGAAAGAATTCCACGATCAGAAACTCGTCACCAAAGCCCTCGTGGCGGCATTTCTAGCCCTCTTCTGCTGCGCCATCGCCCTGATCCTCGCGGGCATCGGCGCCCAGAAGTCTCTTTGATGCGGGCAGCGACCAGCGGACGTCCATCAGGGGTCTAGAAAACGACCGAGACGCCGGCCGACATCCTCATGCGTGAGGTACTCGCCACGTTCGAGAGCATCCTCAGCCGGACCTCCGAACATCGGCAACGCGGTTTGAAAAAACAAAACTGCGGCATAGGTAAACATCGTCATTTCTGTTGGTTAGGATCAGTCTCGACAACTAGTGCGCCCCGCATTGGTTTGTGCAATTTGTGCATTCTTACGCTTTTTCCGTTCGCAGCGGAACAAAGTGCCGGGGTAGGTCCCAGAACGACTGGCACGAGTGCCGGGCCGCCTTGTTCGCTCTCACCGACGAGTTCTCCTTCCCTCCACCATGATAGAACGGCGGGGAAAGGCGGTTTTTGGCTGGCGGTTTGTTTTCAGTAGGTTACGGGATTAAATGCGGCGTGACCAGGTTTTTGAGGGCAAGTGAGCAAAGGCGGCGATTCCGGCTAACCGATTGATGGCAAGGCGCTTGGTTGAGGGCGGGCCGACACTTGTGTGCGCCAGGAGGCGCCCGGAGCCGGAACCTGGCCGCGGAGGTCTCCTATCTCCGACCGACTGGCCGGTCGGAAAAGTGGAAACACGTAGCCTGTCACTGGTTTGTGTCTCCGAATAGCGTGATCCGGCCGGGAACTCTATCCGTGCGCCAGGGAGTTGATAAACGCTACGCGACTACACGTTATCTATCGTCAGGCCCGACCGCTTCCGCTTCTCCTCGATACTTCGGTGCTGCAACAATGGGCAGCATGGCTTTGATCGTTTTCTTCCGGGGTATCAACGTTGGAGGCCACAGGGCTTTTCGTCCGAGCGTGCTCGCCAAAGAACTGGGCATCTACGATGCCGTTAACGTGGGCGCCGCAGGCACGCTTGTCGTTCGCAAACCTGGGTTGCGCGCAAAGTTCCTTGCCGAATTGCGCCGGAAGCTGCCGTTTGAAGCAACAATCGCTTTCT